>CDZQ01037344.1_pt1 | contig 372208 bp, 304 predicted proteins | sample 554831 | NCBI WGS metagenome assembly CDZQ01 (sample SAMEA3182112, study PRJEB8094) | gut metagenome | biome: human; feature: gut; material: Stool; isolation source: human stools | place: Canada | collected 2013-05-06 | reverse complement strand
CCCCGTAAAGGGGACGCCGCATCCGTAAGGCGGCAAAGCCGCCAACGGCTGCGCAGTGAGCGCCGCTACAGACGCAATCGGTTTGTGCGTTTTTTCGGTAGCCCGTGCGAACTGCAAGTGCCTTCCCGAGATTGCCACGGCCCCTTCGGGGCCTCGCAATGACACATCAGGAGAGTGCGGCGGTGCACCAGAGCACTTCCGCGGTTGAATATCTCTGTACAAGGCGCTCGCTCCCCGTAAAGGGGACGCCGCATCCGTAAGGCGGCAAAGCCGCCAACGGCTGCGCAGTGAGCGCCGCTACAGACGCAATCGGTTTGTGCGTTTTTTCGGTAGCCCGTGCGAACTGCAAGTGCCTTCCCGAGATTGCCACGGCCCCTTCGGGGCCTCGCAATGACACATCAGGAGAGTGCGGCGGTGCACCAGAGCACTTCCGCGGTTGAATATCTCTGTACAAGGCGCTCGCTCCCCGTAAAGGGGACGCCGCATCCGTAAGGCGGCAAAGCCGCCAACGGCTGCGCAGTGAGCGCCGCTACAGACGCAATCGGCTTGTGCGTTTTTTCGGTAGCCCGTGCGAACTGCAAGTGCCTTCCCGAGATTGCCACGGGCGCAAAGCGCCCTCGCAATGACAAATCGGGGGCCATCGCCGTTTTATCGCTGGCCTGTACCAATCGGCAGCGGTGCGCCGGGAGCGGCATGCCGCTCCCCTACAACGCACGACTGGCGGCCTCGCAGAGCTTTCCGCCGATCTATTCAGCGCAGCGGTTCCTCATAGCCCGCGAGCTTGCGGCCCATGAGCACGCCCATGGCGGAGGCCATCATCAGGCCGCGCGTCCAGCCGGACGAATCACCGAGGCAGTACAGGTGCGCCACGTTTGTCTTGAGGTCCGGGGTCATCTTGACCTTGTTGCTGTAGAACTTCAGCTCCGGGGAGTACAGCAGCGTCTCATAGCTGGCAAAGCCCGGCACGACCTGATCCATGGCCTGAATGAAGCCGATGATGTTGATCATGGCGCGGTAGGGCATACCGGCGGTGATGTCGCCCGCGACGGCGTCCGGCAGTGTCGGGCGGACGTTCGAGAACGCCAGCTCCTTCGGCCAGGTGCGCTTGCCGTCGAGGATATCGCCGAAGCGCTGCACGAGGATGTGGCCGTCGGCCAGCATGTTCGTCAGCTCACCGACCTTCTGGGCGTAGGCGATGGGCTGGTTAAACGGGTAGGTGAAGTTGTGCGAGCACAGGATGGACAGGTTCGTGTTGTCGGACTTCAGGTCCTTGTAGCTGTGGCCGTTCACGACGGCGAGGTTCTTGTCATAGTTCTCCTGGCTGACAAAGCCGCCGGGATTCTGGCAGAATGTGCGGACCTTGTTCTTGAACGGCTGCGGATAGCCGACGAGCTTGGACTCGTAGAGGACGCTGTTGACCTCCTCCATGACCTCGTTGCGGACCTCGACGCGCACGCCGATGTCCACGGTGCCGGGCTGATGGGCGATGTCATACTTCGCGCACAGGGATTCCAGCCATTCCGCGCCGCGGCGGCCTGCCGCAATGACGACGTCGTCGGCATAGATCGTCTCGCGCGTGCCGCCGCGCGTCGGCTCCACGATGACGCCCTTGCACAGCGGGCCGTCGAGCACGAGATCGACGCAGCTGTGGCCGAAGAGCATGTCGACGCCCTTGGCACGCAGGTCGTTCTCCAGCGCCAGGTAGAGCTCCTGCGCCTTTTCGGTGCCGAGGTGGCGGATGGGGCAGTCGACGAGCTTCAGGCCTGCGCGAATGGCGCGGCGGCGGATGATGCGGATCTTATCGGGGTCGGACACGCCCTCCACATGGGGGTCCGCGCCGAATTCCAGATAGATCTGGTCCGTATAGTCAATGAGGGACTGGGCAAAGTCCGGGCCGACGAGGTTTGGGAAATCGCCGCCGACCTCGTGGTTCAGCGAGAGCTTGCCGTCCGAGAATGCGCCTGCGCCGGAGAAGCCGGTCGTGATGTTGCAGGGCTGGCAGTTCACGCATTTCTGCGTCTTGCTCTTCGGGCAGGAGCGCTTTTCCACGCTCTGGCCCTTTTCGACCATCAGAATCTTCTTGTGTGCGCCGCGGCGGAACAGCTCGACGGCCGTAAAGATGCCGGCAGGACCGGCACCAACAATGATCAGATCATACTTTTCCATAGAAACTCCTTTGTGCTGCGGTATTGCTGGTTTATTTGAATGTTATTCTTCCTTCAGAAGGGCCTCTCCGGCCTTGTAGATGTCGCCTGCGCCGACGGTCAGGATCAGGTCGCCCTTCTGCGCAGCCCCGCGGAGATAGGCCGTGACCTCAGGAAGCGTCTCGAAGTAGACGCTGCCGGGAATGCAGCGCGCCAGATCGCGGGAGGAGATGCCGATGGTGTTGCTCTCGCGGGCGGCGTAGATCTCGGCCAGAACGGCGACGTCCACGCGCTTGAGCTCGCGGACAAAATCGTCGAACAGGGCCTTCGTGCGCGTGTAGGTGTGCGGCTGGAACGCGAGGATCACGCGCTGATAGCCCATGTGGGCCACGGCGTCGATGAGGGCGTGCAGCTCACCGGGATGGTGGGCATAGTCGTCATAGACGTCCGCGCCGTGGTACGTCCCCTTGAACTCCATGCGGCGGCCTGCGCCGTGGAACGAGGCAAGGCCCGCGGCGACATCCGCGCCATCCACGCCCATGACCCAGGCGGCGCTTGCGGCGGCCAGCGCATTATAGACATTGTGGCGGCCGTAGACCTGCAGGTCCACATGGCAGTAGCGCTTACCGAAGCAGATAATGTCAAACGAGCGCAGGTCCTCGGAAAGCCCCTCGGGGTGGATATCGTTGTGCGCATCGATGCCAAAGGAGAGGTAGTGCAGATCCGAGAGCGTCTGCACGGTATTTGCATCGTCGCCGTTGGCGATGACGTGGCCCGTGCGCGGCACGAGGCCCGCAAATTTGCGGAACGAGCGCTTCACGGCGTCGAGGTCCTTGAAATAGTCCAGATGGTCGGCCTCAATGTTGTTCACGATGGCGACGGTGGGGTAGAAATTCAGGAACGAGTCGCAGTATTCGCAGCTCTCCATGATGATGGTGTCGCCGGAGCCGACGCGGTGGCCTGCGTGCAGCAGCGGGAGATAGCCGCCCATCATAACGGTCGGGTCGCGCTGTGCCTGCATGAAAATATGCGTCAGCATGCCGGTCGTGGTGGTCTTGCCGTGTGTGCCGGACACGCAGATGGCGTTTTTGTATTCGCGCATGATCACGCCCCAGGCCTGCGCCCGCTCGAACACGGGGATGCCCTGCGCGCGGGCCGCGGCGACCTCGGGATTGTCGTTGTGGGCGGCGGCCGTGCGGATGATGCAGTCCGCGCCCTGGATATTCTCGGCGCGGTGGCCGATGTGCACTTCGATGCCCTTGGCGATCAGCTCGTCGGTGGAGACGGAGGCGTTCATATCCGAACCGGTGACCGTGATGCCCATGCCGCGCAGCACCAGTCCGAGCGGCCGCATGGAGACGCCTCCGATGCCGATCAGGTGAATGTGCTTACCGGGGACAAGGTAGCTGTCCAGACGTTTGAGATTGTTTGCCATATTCCTTCCTCCTGCTTCCGGCGCTCCGTGCGGGCACGGCGGGCCGGTTCTGAGCTTGTTAGGCAGCGCCGCGTCATGACACCTTTGGCCTTCGCTGAATTGTGCGGTGCTGCTATCAGGTGCTGCCATTAGTATACTATAAAACTGCGCGATTTACAAGTCTTCCGCAAGGCCCTGCAGCTCCGGCGGCAGCAGCTCCTCCGGCAGGCGGAACGTGAGGCTGCGCCCGTCCGGGTGCGGCACGCGCAGCCGCCAGGCATAGAGGGCAATGCCGCCCGGCGCGGCCTGCGCACCGTATTTCCGGTCGCCGCAGACAGGGCAGCCGCGTGAGCCGAGCTGAACGCGGATCTGGTGCGTCCGGCCCGTGAGCAGCTGCAGGTGCAATGCGGCGCGGCCGCCCGGCAGCAGGCGCAGCGGCGTGCAGATCAGGCGTGCCTCGCGTACCCCGGCCCGCGTGCGCCGCACGACGTAGGTCTTGTTGCGCGCGCGGTCGTGGAACAGCAGGTCATAAAGCTCCTCCGGCCCTTTGCACGGCGCGCCCTCGGCCAGCGCGAGATATTCCTTGCCGGCCGTGAGGTGCGCCGAGAGAAAGGCTGCCGCCTCGCGGGTCTTGGCAAAGACCATCACGCCGGGTACGTCGCGGTCGAGCCGGTGCACCGGGAAGACCGTGCGCGGCGCAAGCAGCGCAGCCATGCTCTCCTGCCCGGAGCTGTCCGCGGCGGAAAGCACGCCGCGCGGCTTGCAGCACACGACGAGCTGCGCATCTTCATAGAGGATCATGTCCCGTCCCTCCCGCGTCTCAAAATACGCTCCATTTTACTCCGAAGTGTTCGAAATTGCAAGTCCTGTTTTTGGGGAAGCTCTGCCTCAATCATCTGCGGCGTATGACGGAGCTTTTGCTGATTGAATCAGAGCTTCCCTTAGCTCTTGACAATCCTATTCTGTGTTCGCTATACTGGAGAAAAAGAGGGTGATATGCATGCAGACGATGCGCGAGGATGCGGAGACGATCCTGCGCGAGGCCGTTGCGGCCGCGCAGCCGGGCCGGCTCGTGCGGGAGGCGCTGGCAGCGGAGCGGCTGACGGGCAGGATCGTGCTCCTTGCGGCGGGAAAGGCGGCGTGGGCCATGGCACAGGCCGCCTGCGCCTGCGTGCCCGTCCGGCGGGGGATTGTCATTACCAAGGACGGCCATCTCGGCGGGGCGCTCCCGCCGCTTGAGCTGGCGGAGGCCGGGCACCCCGTGCCGGATGCGCGGGCCTTTGCTGCGGCGCGCCGCGCGCTGGCGCTCACGCAGGGGCTGACGGCGGAGGACACGGTCCTCGTGCTGCTGTCCGGCGGAGCCAGCGCCCTGTTCGAGCTGCCGCTCGTGCCGGAGGTGCGCCTGCGGGAGATCACGCAGCGGCTCCTGCGCAGCGGGGCGGATATTGCGGCGATGAACGCCGTGCGCAAGCGTCTTTCCGCCGTGAAGGGCGGCCGCTTTGCGCAGCACTGCGCCCCGGCGCGCGTTGTATCCATCCTGCTGTCGGACGTGCTGGGCGACCGGCCGGACGTCATCGGCTCTGGCCCCGCCGTGCCGGATCCCTCGACGAGCGGAGAGGCGCTGGAGGCCGCCGCGCAGGCGGGCCTGCTGCCGGATGCCGCGCTGGAGGCCCTGCTCCGGCAGGAGACGCCCAAGCTGCTGGAAAACGCCCGCTGGCATGTGGTCGGCGGCGTGCGGCTGCTGTGCGCCGCGGCAGAAGAGACGTGCCGCAGGCTCGGCTATGCGCCGTTCGTGCTGACGGACCGCCTGAGCTGCGAGGCGCGGGAGGCCGGGCGCTTCCTTTCGGCGGCCGCGCAGTATCATGTGGGCCGGGGACGGGCGCTTGCCCTGCTGGCGGGCGGCGAGACCGTCGTCCATGTGACGGGCAGCGGCCTCGGCGGGCGGAACCAGGAGCTGGCGCTTGCCGCTGCGCCGGGGCTGGAGGGACTTTCGGACGCCGCCGTGTTCAGCTTCGGCAGCGACGGCACGGACGGGCCGACGGATGCCGCGGGCGGCTATGCCGACGGCCGGACGGCGGCCATTCTGCGCGCTCTCGGCCGCACGGCAGAGGCGTGGCTGGATGATAACGACGCCTGGCATGCGCTGGCGCAGACCGGCGGCCTGCTGCGTACCGGCCCGACGGGGACGAACGTCAACGATCTTTCTGTGCTGCTGATCGGAAAACCGAGGTTGACTTTTTGATAAAATTTAGTAAGATATAGGTGTTCTTGCTTGTGAAATTAACCCCGGGAGGCTTTTCCTATGAAAAAATGGCATACTGTGCAGGATTATCTGGTCATCGTGTTCTGCGCCTGTCTGCTTGCTCTGAGCTACCACATCTTCGTGTTCCCCAACGAGTTCGCGCCGTCCGGCCTGCCGGGCATCGCGACCATCATCCAGCATGTGTTCCATTTTAAGGTCGGCTATATGACGATCCTCATCAACGTCCCGCTCGTCCTGCTGACGTATTTTATCGTAGACCACCGCTATGCCGTGTTGTCCGCGACGTTTGCAGTTGTGTTTTCCGTCGTGCTGCTGGCGCTGGATTATGTCAACCTCGCACCGTTTGAGTACCATACGACTACCGGCACGAGCACGATCCTTGCGCCCATCGCGGGCGGCGTCATCAGCGGCTTCTGCTATGGCATGGTCATGCGCCGCGACTCCAGCACCGGCGGCACGGACCTGCTGGCGGCGCTCGTCCACCATGTCCGCCCGGAGATGCACATCATCTGGATCGTGTTTGCCATCAACGCCATCGTCGCGGCCCTGTCCTACTTCGTCTATGATTTCAAGATCGAGCCGGTCATTCTCTGCCTGATCTACTGCTTCCTGTCCAGCCACGTCGGCGATACGATGATCAAGGGCTTCAAGGAGGCCGTGAAATTCGAGATCGTCACGGATAAGCCGGAGGAGCTTTCCGCCGAGCTGCTCAAGCATATGAAGCACGGTGTTACGGAGATCCCGGCCGTCGGCGGCTTCACGCATTCGGACAAGACGCTGCTCATCTGCGTCGTGAACCGCCACCAGATTGTGGCGTTCCAGCGCATCATCCAGCAGTTCCCCGGCTCATTTGCCTACCTCAGCTCCGTGAAGGAGACCATGGGCAACTTCGCCCACATCAAGCGCTGAAACGGAAAAAAACCTGCGCGCCCCGGCCCCGGGGCGCGCTTTTTTTGCGTGACTGCCAGCTATGTGCTGCCGATTCGTACAGACTACCGTTAAAACGGCGATAGCCTCCGATTTGTCATTGCGAGGGCGCTTTGCGCCCGTGGCAATCTCGGGAAGGCAGTTACGTTTTCGCCAAGGCCTTCCTGTTGTCCAAGCATATGCCGCGAGATTGCCACGGCCCCTTCGGGGCCTCGCAATGACAAACTTGGAAGCTTACACGTTCGACGGAGCAGTCAGAAATTTGCAGGTGCGCATGGCGCTCGCTGAGCGCCGCTACAGACGCAATCGGCGTTTGCTATTTTAACGACAGTCGGTACAAATCGGCAGTTGGCGCGCCGCCTATAAGCCATAAAAACATCCCGGATGCGGCTGCATCCGGGATCGTTTTTAGTTCAGCAGCAGGACGCTCGCAATGCCGAAGTAGATCAGCAGCGACAGGGCGTCGACGATCGTCGTGATGAACGGGCTTGCCATGACGGCCGGGTCGAAGCCGACCTTCTTGGCCAGCATCGGCAGCACACAGCCGATGACCTTGGCCACGAGCACGGTCAGCGCCATGGTGGCGCACACGACCAGCGCAACGAGGCAGGTGACATCCTCGTTACCGAGCATCAGCCGGTCGACGAGCATGATCTTGGCAAAGCAGGCGGCTGCCAGCGAGATGCCGCAGAGCACGGCCGTGCGGATCTCCTTCCACACGACGCGCGGCAGGTCGGAAAACTCGATCTCGCCGAGCGACAGCGAGCGGATGACCGTGACGGAGGACTGCGAGCCGGAGTTGCCGCCCGTGTCCATGAGCATGGGGATGAAGGCCGTCAGTGCAACCTGCGCGGCCAGCGCGCTTTCAAAATGCGTGATGATCAGGCCCGTGAACGTGGCCGAGACCATCAGCAGCATGAGCCAGGGAATGCGGTGCTTGAAGAGGTCGAACGTGGACGAGCGGAGATACGTCTTGTCCGACGGCGTCATGCCGCCCATGATCTCCATGTCCTCCGTGGCCTCGTCTTCCATGACGTCCATGGCGTCGTCGAAGGTCACGATGCCGACCATGCGGTTCTCCGTGTCCACGACCGGCAGGGCAAGGAAGTTGTATTTCGAGAACATGCGGGCAACTTCTTCCTGATCGGTGTGCGTATGGACGGAGATGACGTTCGTCTCCATGATCTTGTCGACGGTCTCGTCATCGTCCTGCGCCAGCAGCAGGTCCTTGACGGAGACGAGACCGATGAGCGTGCGGTTCTTGGTGACGTAGCAGGTGTAGATCGTCTCTTTGTCGACACCCGTGCGGCGGATGCGGAGGATGGCCTCCTCCACGGTCATGCCGGGGCGCAGCGAGACATACTCCGTCGTCATGATGGAGCCTGCGGAATTCTCGGGGTAGCGCAGGATCTCGTTGATGTCCTTGCGCATGTCGGGGTCCGCCTGCGAGAGGATGCGGCGCACGACATTTGCGGGCATTTCCTCCACGATATCGACGGCATCGTCGACATACAGCTCGTCGAGCACCTCGCGCAGCTCGGAGTCCGAAAAGCCGCGGATGAGCAGCTCCTGCGCGTCCGGCTCCATTTCGACGAACGTCTCGGCCGCCAGCTCCTTCGGCAGCAGCCGGAACAGCAGCGGCAGGCGGGATTCCTCCAGCCCGTCAAAGACCGAGGCGATATCCGCGGGATTCATCGTGGATAGAATGTCGCGGATCGTGGAATACTTCTTTTCCACGAGCAGCGCCTCAAGCGTGCTCTCTACGGTTACGGTGTGATCTGCCATTTTCCGGTTCCCTCCTGATTCTTCATAGTACGGTCAGAGATTCGGAAGCGGGCACGGCAGGCCGAATATCGAATGATTAACGGGAACGCACCGCATGGACGCGGGCGTCCTTTTTCGTACTTCGGCCTACGCCAGTACCATTGCCACTCCCAGCATCCATGACGTTCCCTCCTTTTGGGCTGAAAATTTTTGAAAAGGCCCTATCTCTTATCATATTGCCGTGCGGCGCGTTTGTCAAGCGAAACCGCGGAAAAATCCCTTTTGTTTTTTGCGATCTTATGGTAAAATAGAAGAAAAACCGGAAAACGGAGTGGAAAACCTTGAACACGATCCGCATCTATGAAACGGACTCGCACGCCCGGCGGCTGCAGGCGCGCGTGCTCTCCTGCGAGGAGGGCGAAAACGGCTGGCTCGTGGAGCTGGACCGCACAATCTTTTATCCCACGGGCGGCGGCCAGCCCTGCGACATGGGCACGCTCGGCGGCGCGGACGTCACGGAGACGCTCCTGCGCGGCGAGACGGTGCTGCACCGCTGCACGGCGGCTCTGCCGGTCGGTGCAGACGTGACGGGCGAGATCGACTGGGCGCGGCGGCTGGACCTCATGCAGCAGCACTCCGGTGAGCATCTCGTCTCCGGCCTCATCCACGCGCGCTTCGGCTATGAGAACGTCGGCTTCCATCTCGGTGCGGACCTCGTGACGATCGATTTTAACGGCGAGGTGGACGAGCAGGCCCTGCAGGAGCTGGAGCGCGCCGCAAACGAGGCCGTCTGGGCCGATTTTGCGCCGCATATCTGGTATCCGGAGCCGGACGAGCTGGCGCGCCTCCCATACCGCAGTAAAAAGGCCCTGACGGGTGCAGTGCGCCTCGTGCAGTTCGGAGACATCGACCTGTGCGCCTGCTGCGGCACCCATGTGGCCCACACGGGCGAGATCGGCCTCATCAAGCTGTTCAGCACGACGCATTTCCGCGGCGGCTCGCGCATTGAAATGGCCTGCGGCGGCCGTGCCCTTGCCGTGCTGAACGCCCTTTGCGCCCAGAACCGCGACATCTCCGTCCGCCTGTCGGCAAAGCCCGTGCAGACGGCTGCTGCCGTGGCACGATTGGCCTCCGAGCGGACGGAGGCGCAGCAGCGCGCCGCCGCGCTGGAGGACCGCCTGTTTGCCCTGCTGGCACAGGACGGGCAGACGCTCCGCTTTGAGCCGCCTATGCCGCCGGAGAGCGTGCGCCGTCTGGCGGACGCCATGGTCCGGGTGAACGGAGCGCGCTGCGCCGTGTTTGCCGGGCAGGACGGCGCGTGGCACTATGCCATGGCCGACCGGGACGGCGACCTGCGCGGCCTGACGAAGCGGCTCAACGCCGCGCTGCAGGGCCGGGGCGGCGGAAAGCCCGGCTTTGTGCAGGGCTCGCTCGCCGCGTCCCGCACGGACATCGAGGCGTTTTTCACGGCGGAAAGCTGCAGTATGCCTGACCCGGCCTGAGCGCCGTGCCGCTGCGCGCGGCCAGCTCCGAAACGGTCAGAAATTCATAGCCCTGGGCCTGCAGGGCGTCAATGACACGCAGCGCGGCCGTCACGCTCGAGTCCGTCAGGTCGTGCATCAGAATCACGGACCCCGGCTCCGCATGGCGCAGGATGTGCGCCGTCACGGCGTCGGCATCGTGCACGCGCCAGTCCTCCGGATCGACGGACCAGAGGATGACAGGCAGATCGGCGCAGGCCGTCTGCTGCAGCACGGCCGTGTCATACAGCCCGCCCGGCGGGCGCAGCAGCGTCGGCGCGCGGCCCGTTGCCTCCATGAGCTTGCGGCGGGCCTCGGCAAGATCGCGGCAGACCTCGGCGCGGCTCATGGAAGTAAAATACGAATGCGTGTCGCCGTGCGTGCCGGCCTCGTGTCCCTCGGCGGCGATGCGCGCGGCCAGCTCCGGATACAGATCGATCCGGTAGCCGCAGAGAAAGAACGTCGCATGCACGCCGCGTGCGGCAAGCCCGTCCAGCAGGCGCTCCGTAAGTGCGCCCGACGGTCCGTCGTCAAACGTCAGCGCCACGCAGCGGGGCTCCGCCGCATGGCCGCGCGGGAGCAGGACGGCCAGGGCGGCAAGCAGGCATAACAGCCGTTTCATGCAGCCACCTCCCAGAACAGAAGAAATTCGTCTCCGGGGTAGTATGCGCGCAAACCGGCGAAATATTGAAAAAAGGCGGCACCGCATCATGCAGGGAAGATGCAGGGATGCGGTGCAGCCCTGAAAGGAAACGACAATGATCCAGGTGATCTGCCCCGTATGCGGGGCGGCGCTCGAGCCGCAGGGTACGGCATGGCGCTGCGTGCAGGGGCATTGCTTTGATGTGGCAAGGCAGGGTTATGTAAACCTTCTGACGGTGACGCAGAAGCACTCGCGCCATCCCGGCGACACGCGGGAGATGGTCGCGGCGCGGCGCGCGTTCCTGGACGCGGGGTGGTATGCGCCCATCGCCAAAACGCTGGCAGACCTTGTGCGCCGCTTCTGCCCGGAGGCGGCTTCCGTGCTGGATGCGGGCTGCGGTGAGGGCTATTACCTCTCGCAGCTCGGCTGGGTCCCGGAGCGCTGGGGGATCGATATCTCCCGCGACGCCGTGCGCTATGCCGCGGCGCGCGACCGCGGCGCCCACTGGCTCACGGCCACGGCGGCCCATCTGCCATTTGCGGACGGCGGGTTCGACTGCGTGCTGTCCATGTTCGCCCTGACGGCCGGGGCGGAGTTCTTCCGCGTGCTGCGGCCGGGCGGCATCTTTGTGCAGGTGCTGGCGGGGCAGGGCCATCTGCCGGGGCTGAAGTCCATCATCTATCCCGCGCATGTGGAGAAGGAAAAAATGCTCCACCCGGCGCTGCCGGGCTTCCGGCTGCTGCACACGCAGACGCTGCGCTTTTCCTTCTCCCTGCCGGATGCGCAGAGCGTGCACGACCTGCTGTATATGACGCCGCATGTCTGGCGCATCACGAAGCGAGGCGCCGAGGCGCTGGCGCAGACCGCGCAGCTGACGGATACGGCGGAGGTCATCTTCAACATCTACGGTAGACAAGAGGCCGGGAATCTGCTAGAATAAGGACAAGGATCAAATACGGAGAGTGGAGCATGCTGGATAAGCTGAAACAGGTCGAGGACCGCTATGAGGAGCTGTGCGCCCGCGCGGAGCAGCCGGATTTTTACGCCGACCCGAAAAAGGCAGCGGCGTGGCTGCGCGAGCAGAAGGAGCTGGCCCCCATCGTCGCGGCCTACCGCGCCTACTGCGCGGCGCAGCGGGATATGCAGGACGCGGCGGAGCTGATGGCCGGGCAGGCCGATGCCGAGCTGAAGGCCCTGTGCCAGGAGGAGCTGACCGGCGCAAAGAAGCGCGCCGCCGCGCTCGAGCAGGAGCTGAGAGTTCTGCTGCTGCCCCATGACCCGAACGACGGCAAGAACGTCATCCTCGAGATCCGTCCCGGCGTGGGCGGCGAGGAGAGCGCCCTGTTCGCGCACAGCCTGTTCCGGATGTACAGCCTCTATGCCGCCGCGCGCGGCTGGACCGTGGAGCTTCTGAACTACAGCGAGACGGAGCTTGGCGGCATCAAGGAGGCGGACTTCATGATCTGCGGCGCGGGGGCCTATTCCCGGCTGAAGTTCGAGTCCGGCGTGCACCGCGTACAGCGTGTGCCCGAGACGGAGTCCGGCGGGCGGGTGCACACGTCCACGGCGACGGTCGCCGTCCTGCCCGAGATGGAGCAGGCCGATGTGGACCTCCGGCCTGAGGACATCGAAATGCAGGTCTACCGCTCGTCCGGCGCGGGCGGCCAGCACATCAACAAGACGTCGTCTGCCGTGCGTCTCATCCACAGGCCGACCGGCATCGTCGTGGCCTGTCAGGAGGAGCGCAGCCAGTTCCAGAACCGCGAGCGCTGTATGATGATGCTCTCCTCGAAGCTCTACCAGCTCGAGCAGGAGCGCATCGAGTCGGCCGTCTCGTCCGAGCGCCGCAGCCAGGTCGGCAGCGGCATGCGCAACGAAAAGATCCGCACCTATAATTTCCCGCAGAGCCGTGTGACCGATCACCGCATCGGCCTGACGCTCTATCAGCTGGATTCTATTCTGAACGGCGGGCTCGACCCGATCCTCGACGCGCTCATCGCGGCGGATCAGGCCGAAAAGCTCCGCCGCAGCGAAAGCAGTGACAAATCATGAAAACACAAATGCTCTCGGCGCAGCGTCCGGAGGACATTGCCGCCGCAGCCGGGCTGCTGCGAAGCGGCAAGCTCGTCGCCATCCCGACCGAGACCGTCTACGGCCTCGGGGCAAACGGGCTCGACGAGAACGCCGTGCTGCGCATCTTCGAGGCGAAGGGGCGTCCGCAGGACAACCCCCTCATTCTGCATATCTCCGAGCCGAAGGAGCTGGAGTCGATCTGCCATGACATCCCCGCGCAGGCGTGGCTGCTGGCGGAGCACTTCTGGCCCGGCCCGCTGACGATGGTGCTGCCCGTCCGCGACCTCGTGCCGAAGCGCACGACGGCAGGGCTGGACACCGTCGCCGTCCGCTGCCCGAAAACGGCCGCGACGCGTGAGCTCATCCGGCTGGCGGGTGTGCCCATCGCCGCGCCGTCGGCCAACCGCTCCGGCAAGCCCTCGACCACGACGGCGGCCCACGTTCTGCACGACATGGACGGCCGCATCGAGGCCATTCTGGACGGCGGCCCCTGCGAGGTCGGCGTGGAATCCACGATCGTCGACCTGACGGGCGAGCGCCCGCGCCTGCTGCGCCCGGGCGGCGTTACGCCGGAGGAGCTGCGCGCTCTGCTCGGCGAGCTGGACATCGACCGCGCCGTGCTCGGTCAGATCTCGAACGACGCCGTCGTGCGCGCTCCCGGTATGAAGTACAAGCACTATGCCCCGTCGGCGGAGGTCTATATCATCTCCGGCAGCAGCGAGGCGGCCGCGCGCTATATCCGCCGCCGCTTCGGCCCCGGCGACGCCGTTCTGTGCTTTGCCGAGGAGCTGCCGCTCTATGACGGCTGCAATCCGACGGCCTACGGCTCCGAAAACGACGTGCGCACGCTCTCTGCCGGGCTGTTTGCCGCCCTGCGCGACCTCGACCGGCCGGATATCCGCACGATCTATGCCCGCTGCCCCGAGGGCGGCGGCGTGGCCTACGCCGTCGGCAACCGCCTGAAGAAGGCGGCGGCCTTCCGTGTGGTCGACGCGGAGCACGAGGCATGAAAATTCTCGGCATCACCGGCGGAAGCGGCAGCGGGAAAACGACGCTGCTGCGCGCCGTGGAGCAGCTGGGCGGCCTCGGTCTCGACTGCGACGCCATTTATCATTGCCTGCTCGAAACGGACGATGCCCTTGTCGCCGCCATCGGCGCGCGCTTTCCCGGCACGGTCCGGGACGGCCGGGTCGACCGCCCGGCGCTGGCCGCCGTCGTGTTTGCCGATCCGGCGGAGCTTGCGGCCCTCGATGCGCTGACGCATGAGGCCGTTGCGCGCGAGGTACGGCGGAGGCTTTGGCAGTCGGAGGCACCGTTTGCCGCCATCGACGCCATCGGCCTGTTCGAAAGCGGCCTTGCTTCCCTGTGCGACGAGACGGTCTGCGTGCTTGCGCCCGAGGAAACGCGCATCGAGCGGCTCATCCGGCGCGACGGCATCTCCCGCGAGCGCGCTCTTGCCCGCATCCGGGCACAGAAGAGTGACGAGGCCCTGCGGACCCAGTGCGGCCATGCCCTGTGGGCGGACGCGCCGACGCCGGAGGCATTTCAACAACAATGTGAGCAATTTCTGAAAGGAGTTTTGATGATGGAAGAAACCAAGAAGTTCGAAAAGGAGCGCGAGGCACTTCTTTCCAGCCCCAAGAACGGCTACGACCGCATTTCTGAGGCAGACCTTGCCGCGATGGAGTCCTACTGCAAGGAGTACATGAAATTCATCAGCGACTGCAAGATGGAGCGGGAGGCTGTCAAGTGGACGATCGAGGCCGCTGAGAAGGCTGGCTTCCGGGAACTGAAGCCCGGCATGCAGCTGAAGCCCGGCGACCGCGTCTACGGCAACAACCACAACAAGAGCGTTATCTTTGCCGTCGTCGGCAGCGAGAGCCTGAACGAGGGCACGCACATCTGCGCGGCCCACATCGATTCCCCGCGTCTGGACCTGAAGCCGAATCCCCTGTATGAGGATGCGGGCATGGCCTATTTCAAGACGCATTACTACGGCGGCATCAAGAAGTATCAGTGGACGACGACCCCGCTGGCCATCCACGGCGTCGTGGCGAAGAAGGACGGCACCGTCGTCACCGTGACCGTCGGCGAGGAGCCGGGCGATCCCATCTTCTGCGTGACCGACCTGCTGGTCCACCTGTCCGCCGACCAGATGCGCAAGACGCTGGCCGAGGGCGTGACGGGCGAGAACCTGCGCATCCTGCTCGGCAGCCGCCCGCTGAAGGACGACGAGGGAGCCGACCGCGTGAAGTTCGCCATCCTGATGCTCCTGAACGAGAAGTACGGCCTGACGGAGGAGGACTTCCTCTCCGCTGAGCTGACCATGGTCCCCGCAGGCCCTGCGCGCGAGGTCGGCTTCGACCGCAGCCTCATCGCCGCCTACGGCCATGACGACCGCGTGTGCGCCTATGCCGCCTTCAAGCCGCTGCTGGACCTCGGCACCCCGGTCAAGACGGCCGTGTGCGTGCTGGCCGACAAGGAGGAGATCGGCTCCGTCGGCATCTCCGGCATGCAGAGCCAGTATTTCGAGATGTTCATGGAGGATCTGTGCGAGGCAACGGGCGCAAGCAAGCGCCGCTGCTTCGAGCATTCGTTCTGCCTGTCCGCAGACGTCAGCAACGCGTTTGACCCGCTGTATGCCGAGACCTGCGACCCGACGAACAACACGAAGATCAACTACGGCACCGGCATCTTCAAGTATACCGGCGCGCGCGGAAAGTCCGGCAGCTCCGACGCGGCCGCTGAGGTCATGGGCTATGTGCGCCGCATCTTTGCGAAGCACGACGTCATCTGGCAGACCGGCGAGCTCGGCAAGGTCGACCAGGGCGGCGGCGGCACGGTCGCCTGCTACATGGCAAACCGCAACATCGAGACCGTCGATGCCGGCGTCCCGGTGCTGTCCATGCATGCCCCGATGGAGATCGTCTCCAAGCTGGATACCTACATGACCTTCAAGGGCATGAAGGTCTTCTACGAAGAAAACTGATCTGTCCTGCCCCGCTTTGGAGCTCCAAAGCGGGGCAGCGTTTTTGCACGATGAGTAGCCCCGCCTGGCTCTGCAGGAACAATCGGTACAGGTTGGCGTTAAAATGGCACCAGCCCCGAATTGTCATTGCGAGGAGGCCGCAGGCCGACGCGGCAATCTCGGGAAGGCATTGCCGATTCGCACTGGCTGCCGATAAAAACGCATTGACCAATTGCGTGCGTCTGTAGCGGCGCTCCCTGAGCGCCATGCGGGATGGCAATGATCACGGCACAAATTCAGCGGCGCAATGCCTCCGGATTTGTCATTGCGAGGCCCCGAAGGGGCCGCGGCAATCTCGGGAAGGCAGCTGCGATTTCGCCGGAACCACCCAGTTATCCAACCGGATACTGCGAGATTGCCACGTCGCTTCGCTCCTCGGAATGACAATTCGGGGGCATTCACCATTTTAACGATGCCGTGTACCGGCTGTTAGTGTTTACCAGGCGGTCACTGACCGCCGCTACAGACGCAATCGGTGCATGCTGTTTCAACGGCGGCCTGTACAATCTGCGAGTGCCTTCCCGAGATTGCCACGTTGCTTCGCTCCTCGCAATGACAAATTTGAAAGCCTCATGCCGCCGAATTATCGTCCCAATACTTGCAGTTGCCAATGGCGCTCAGGGAACGCCGCTACAGACGCAATCGGTTTGTGCGTTTTTATCGTTGCCCTGTACGAGCTGCAAATGCCTGACACCCCATTTTACGCGGATTTTACGTCCTGCGGGCGGGAAAAATGCGGCGCTGTCCGGGGAAACCCCCATTTTTCCGCATGTTTTGCGGCCAAAACGGCGTACAATGGGCGGAAAGCCTGCAAAAGAATAACATCGCAGGAAAAACCGACAAACGCGCCAGAAATTTTTCGGGACAGTTGAAATTTTTGTGCAATGTTGTATAATAAGCATGGACGGATGATTGAAAGGGAGCGCTGCCGCGATCAGGGCTTCCCGTATCCCCGCAAGCTGAGCAAAGAAGGAGATCACCATGGAACAGACGCTGCATAATGCATTCAAACGTTTCTCTCTCGGCGACGAGCTGCGCGCCTATACCTTCCTGGGCTGCCATGCCGCAGAGCGCGACGGAGTCCACGGCTATGTTTTCCGTGTCTGGGCCCCGCGGGCGCAGGGCGTCAGCGTGACCGGCGACTGGAACTTCTGGAACACCGAGGACCTGCCGATGACGCTCGTCGAATACGGCATCTGGGAGGCCTTTTCCGCCTATGCGCGCGAGGGCGACGCCTATAAATTCTATATCCGCCGCCGCGACGGCTCCACCGTCTATAAATCCGATCCCTATGCCTTCCGCAACTGTGCGCTGCCCGACACGTCGAGCCGTATCTGTACGCTGGACGGCTATACCTGGGGCGATGCCGACTACCGCCGCAAGCAGGGCAAGCGTAAGCTGCTCAACTGCCCGATGAACATCTATGAGATGCACTTCGGCTCGTGGCGGCGCAAGCCGGACGGCAGCCTCTATACCTACGACGAGTTGGCAGATGAGCTCGTGCCCTACCTGAAGGACATGGGCTACACCCACATCGAGCTCATGCCGCTGTCCGAATATCCCTATGAGCCGTCGTGGGGCTATCAGGTCACGGGCTACTATGCTCCGACGTTCCGCTACGGCGAGCCGAAGCAGCTCATGCGCTTTGTGGACAAGTGCCACGAGGCCGGCATCGGCGTGCTGCTCGACTGGGTCCCGGCCCACTTCCCGAAGGACGAGAACGGCCTTTATGAATTCGACGGCACCTGCTGCTATGAGCTGGAAGACCCGCTCATGAACGAGCACCCCGACTGGACGACCCGCATCTTCGACTTCGGCAAGGGCGAGGTGCAGTCGTTCCTCATCTCGAACGCCGTGTACTGGCTGGAGCAGTACCACATCGACGGCCTGCGCGTCGACGCCGTGGCCGCCATGCTCTACCTCGACTACGGCCGCCGCGAGTACCACCCGAACAAGTTCGGCGGCAAGGAGAACCTCGAGGCCATCGCCTTCCTGCGCAAGCTCAACCGCGCGGTGTTCTCCGTGCGGCGCAGTGCCATCACGGCGGCCGAGGAGTCCACGGCCTTCCCGCTCGTGACGAAGCCGGATTACGACGGCGGCCTCGGCTTCCTGTTCAAGTGGAACATGGGCTGGATGAACGATATGCTGCACTATATGTCGCTCGATCCGCTGTTCCGCAAGGGCAGCCACAACGACCTGACGTTCTCCATGACGTATGCCTATTCCGAAAACTTCATTCTCCCGCTGTCGCATGACGAGGTGGTGCACGGCAAGTGCTCCCTTATCAACAAGATGCCGGGCGAATATGACGATAAGTTCAGCAACCTGCGCGTGTTCTACGGCTTCATGATGGGCCACCCCGGCAAGAAGCTCAGCTTCATGGGCAACGAATTTGCGCAGTTCATCGAGTGGAATTACGCACAGCAGCTCGACTGGCTCCTGCTCGACTATGAGCGCCATCGCCAGATGCAGGACTATGTGCGCGATCTGAACCATTTCTATCTGGATCACAGCAGCCTGTGGAACAACGATTCCGACTGGAACGGCTTCCGGTGGATCTCCGCCGACGACCGCGACAACAGCGTTATCGCCTTCCGCCGCATCGATCGCCGCGGCTGTGAGCTGATCGTGATCTGCAACTTCTGCCCGGTCACCCGGACGGATTATCGCCTGGGTCTGCCGAAGCCGGGCGAATACGAGGCGGTCTTCAACAGTGACGAGGTCCGCTACGGCGGCAAGGGAACGGAGCTTCCCGTTGTGACGGCCGAAAAGGAGCCGCTGCACGGCCTGCCCTTCTCCGGCAGCTTCACGCTCGCGCCGCTCTCCGTGGCCTTCTACCGCAAAAAGACAGCCCCGCGCAAGAAAACGGCAAAATCCTGAATGACGAGAAGGAGAAATGACCATGAACTTCCAGAAAAAGCACTGCGTCGCGATGCTGCTGGCGGGCGGGCAGGGGAGCCGCCTGATGGTGCTGACGGAGAACACGGCAAAGCCTGCGGTCCCGTTCGGCGGTAAGTATCGCATCATCGATTTTCCTCTCTCCAACTGCGTGAATTCCGGCATTGACACCATCGGCGTGCTGACGCAGTATCAGCCGCTCGAGCTCAATGAGTACATCGGCAACGGCCAGCCGTGGCGTCTGAACCGCAGCCACTGCGGCGTGCAGGTCCTGCCGCCCTATGCCAAGAGCAAGAAATCCGAGTGGTACAAGGGCACGGCGAACGCGATCTATCAGAACATCGCCTTCATCGAGCGCTATGATCCGGACGATGTCATCATCCTCTCCGGCGACCACATCTATAAAATGGACTACGCCGCCATGCTGCGCTACCACGAGCAGATGGAGGCCGACTGCACCATCGCCGTGCGCACGGTCCCACTGGCAGAGGCCAGCCGCTTCGGTATCATGAATACCCGCGAGGACGGCTCCATCTACGAATTCGAGGAGAAGCCGAAGCATCCGAAGAGCACGAACGCCTCCATGGGCATCTACATCTTCAAGTGGAGCGTGCTGAAAAAGTTCCTCATCGAGGACGAGGAGGACCCGCATTCCGAGAATGACTTCGGCAAGAACGTCATCCCCGCCATTCTGAACGAGGGCTACCGCCTGTTCGCCTATGAATTCCAGGGCTACTGGAAGGACGTCGGCACGATCAGCTCCCTGTGGGAGGCCAATATGGACCTGCTGGGCAAGAATCCCGCCTTCAATCTCTACGGTGAGAAGGGCAACCGCATCTATGCCCGGAACTATGCCATGCCGTCGAGCATCATCGCCCGTGAGTCGAAGAATAAGAACTGCTTTATCGCCGAAGGCTGCGAAATTTATGGCACCATCACGCACTCCATCATCTCCACGGGCTGCACGGTCGCCCCCGGCGCCATCGTGGAGGACAGCGTTATCATGCCGAACGTCCACATCGAGTCCGGCGCCATCATCCGCCACGCCATCATCGGCGAGGACTGCCGCATCTGCCGCGGCGCGGTGATCGGCGGCTCGTTCGCCCCCGGTGAGGAAAAGAAAATCAGCGTGGTCGGTAAGGCTAAGACCATCGCCGAGAACACCGCCATCAAGCCGGGCGATATTTATTGAGAGGGAGGACAAGAACCATGACTACGATGGGCATCATCTTTGCGAATATCTATGACAGCTCCCTCGGTGAGCTGACGAACAAGCGTACCATGGCGTCCCTGCCCTACGGCGGGCGCTATCGTCAGATCGATTTCTCCCTGTCGAACATGACGAATTCCGCCATCCGCCATATCGGCATCATCACGAAGTACAATTATCAGTCCCTCATGAACCACATCGGCTCCGGGCAGGAGTGGGACCTCGAGCTCGGTGAGGGCGGCCTGGAATTCCTGACGCCGTTTGCCATGGGCCACAACGGCAGCTACCGGGGCAAGCTCGAGGCACTGGATTCCGCCATGAATTTCCTGAAAATCTCCACGGAGGAATATGTCGTTCTGGCCGACAGCGGCGTGCTGTGCGCCATCAATCTGGAAAAGATCGTTGAGGCCCACGCCGCCTCGGGCGCGGACGTCACCGTCGTGGTGAAGGACGGCATCTGCAACGGGCAGAAGCAGCTCGATCTGGCCGTGAAGGTCGACGCGGATGACCGCGTGACGGACGTGGCCGTCGACTACTGCGCAGGCGAGCAGTATCTTGCCTCCATGGGCCTGTTCGTCATCCGCCGCGAGCTGCTCATGCGTGAGGTCACGGAGGCCGTGGCCCACAACCGCTACCATTTCGAGCGCGACCTTGTCATGCACGGCTTCGCAGAGACCGGCATGAAGGTCAACGCCTACCGCTATGACGGCGTGGCGCTGTTCAACGAGAGCACGACGGAGTTCTTCCACAACAGCCTCGCCCTCATCCGCCCGGAGATCCGCCATGGCCTGTTCGCCCGCGAGGACCTGACGATCTACACGAAGGTCCGCGACGAGGTGCCTGCCTACTACGGCGAGCATTCCGAGATCGACGACTGCGTCGTGGCCGACGGCTGCGTGCTCGAGGGCTCCGCCGTCAATTCCGTCCTGTTCCGCAGCGTGAAGCTCGGCGAGGGCGCATCCGTGCGCAACAGCGTCATCATGCAGCGCTGCACCATCGGCGAGGGCGCCGATCTGGAGTGCGTCGTTATGGATATGGACGTCGTCGTCCGTCCGGGCGCCGTGCTGCGCGGCACCATGGATCATCCGCTGGTGTTCAAGAGAGGAGAGGTCGTATGAGGATCGCAATGGTCGCCTCCGAGGCTGCGCCGTTTGTCAAGACGGGCGGCCTGGGCGACGTGATGCAGGCGCTTCCCAATGCACTGTCCAAGCTGAAGGGCAACGAGATCTGCCTGTTCCTGCCGTACTATAAGCGCATCAAGGAAAACCCGGCCGTCGAAACGGAGCAGGTCGGCTCCTTCTCCATGGAGCTGGCGTGGCGCGAGAGCTATGTCGGCATCCTGCGTCTGAAGTCCCGCCGCAAGAAGCTGCAGGTCTATTTCATCGACAACGACTACTATTTCGGCGCGCGCAGCACCATCTACGGCGATTTCGACGACGGTGAGCGCTTCGCCTATTTCTCAAAGGCCGTGATGGCTGCGCTGTACTTCCTCGACTTCAAGCCCGATATCCTGCACTGCCACGACTGGCAGGCGGCCATGACGCCTGCGTATCTGCGCGCGCTGTACCATGACTGGTGCCCGCAGACGAAGCTTGTCTTCACCATCCACAACGTGGAGTATCAGGGCTGGGCCGATGCGTCGTTCTTCGACAATATTCTCGGCCTGCCGGATGAATACCGCGCGAGCCTGACGTTTGACGGCGCGATCAACATGATGAAGGGCGCCATCGAGCTCTCGGACATCGTCACGACGGTCTCGAAGTCCTATGCCGAGGAGCTGCGCTATCCGTACTATGCCCACCGTCTCGACGGCGTGCTGCGCAATGCGTGGCTGTGGGGCATCACGAACGGCATTGACACCGATGTCTTTGACCCCGAGACGGACTGCGCCCTGAGCGCGAACTATTCCGCCGCCGATATGAGCGGCAAATGGGTCAACAAGCGCGCCCTGCGCGAGGAGATGGGCCTGAGCACCGACACGGACGCCCCCATCCTCGGCATGGTCACGCGCCTGGCCGGGCACAAGGGCATCGACCTGCTGTGCTACATCGGCCAGCGCCTGATGGAGCGCGAGATCCAGCTCGTCATCGTCGGCACGGGCGAAAAGCAGTATGAGTACGCCCTAAGCGCACTGGCCCGCCAGTATCCCGGCCGCATCGCCGTCCGGCTGTGCTTCGACCCGGCGCTCGCCTCCCGTGTCTATGCGGGCTGCGATATGTATCTCATGCCGTCGAAGTCCGAGCCGTGCGGCCTGTCCCAGCTCATTGCCATGCATTACGGCACCGTGCCCATCGTCGCCTCGACCGGCGGCCTGCGCGACACCGTCCCGCCCTACAATCCCGAAACGGGCGAGGGCCGCGGCTTTACGTTCCAGAGCTACAACGCCGATGATTTCCTCGGCGCCATCGACCGCGCAGCGGGCCTGTATTACGGCGACCGCGACGCATGGAACAGGCTGGCCCGCCATGATATGGAGTGCGACTTCAGCTGGCAGGTCCCGGCCAACGAATATATGCAGCTGTACAGCGAATTGCTCTACGGCAAGCAGTAAATCATAATTTCAAACGCTGATTCCGGAATTACGGAAAACTTTAGGAGGCCCCATGAACAAGAAGCAAAATTCCAAACAGAAGATCCAGAAGCTTGCGGAGAATGACGCCCGTCCCGAGCGCGCCATTCAGCCTACGGAGCTGCTCAACGACACGCTGCGCCGCATCTTCGGCTGCGAGCTTGCCGACGCCACCCAGAAGCAGGTCTATCGCGCGCTGTGCATCAGCGTCCGCGAGCTGCTGACGGAGAAGAACCGCGTCTTTGGCAACCGCTGCACCGAAAAGGAGCGCAAGGAAGTTTATTATATGTCGATGGAGTTCCTGGTCGGCACCAGCCTGCGCAATAACCTCTTTAACCTCGGGCTGGAGGCGGAGTTCCGCAAGGCACTGGCCGATGCAGGCTTCGACATCGATGAGATCTACGCCATCGATCCCGACGCCGGCCTTGGAAACGGCGGCCTTGGCCGTCTGGCCTCCTGCTATATGGATGCGGCGACCGGCATGGACTACCCAATGACCGGCTTTTCCATCCGCTATGAATTCGGCATCTTCAAGCAGAAGATCGTCGACGGCTGGCAGATGGAATTCCCGGACAACTGGCTCGAGATGGGCGACGTGTGGCTGCAGGCCCGCGAGGACGATGCCGTCGAGGTCAAGTTCGGCGGCGAGGTCCGCGAGTGGATGGACAACGACCGCTTCAAGGTCGCGCAGGTCGGCTACAGCTCCGTTATGGCCGTGCCGTATGACATGTATATCTCCGGCTATGACAGCGATGCCGCCAACCGCCTTGTCCTGTGGAGCGCCAAGCTGCCGCAGAGCTTCGACATGGCTGCGTTCTCCCGCGGCGACTATGTCCGCGCCCTCGAGCGCAACGCCATGGCCGAGACCATCTCGAAGGTCCTCTATCCGGCGGACGACCACATCCAGGGCAAGCGCCTGCGCCTGAAGCAGCAGTACCTGCTCGTCTCCGCCTCGCTGCAGAGCATCCTGAAGAAGCACTATAAGAAATACCGCACCTACACGAACCTGCCGGAAAAGGTCGCCATCCACATCAACGACACCCATCCGGCCCTGTGTGTGCCGGAGCTGATGCGCCTGCTCATCGATGAGCACGACTTCGGCTGGGACGAGGCGTGGGACATCACCTGCCGCACGCTGTCCTATACGAACCACACCGTTATGAGCGAGGCGCTTGAGCGCTGGAACGTCGATCTGTTCCGGGAGCAGCTGCCGCGCGTCTACTCCATCTGCCAGGAGATCAACCGCCGCCTCATCGAGCACCTGTGCGCCGTCTACCCGAACGACTGGGGCAAGATCAACTACATGGCCGTCATCGCGAACAACGAGGTCCGCATGGCGAATCTCTGCCTTGCCGCCTGCCACAAGGTCAACGGCGTTTCCAAGCTGCACACGGACATCCTGCGCAACGGCATCTTCCGCGACTACTGCCAGATCACGCCGGAGCGCTTCCTGAACGTGACGAACGGCATTGCCTATCGCCGTTGGCTGTGCCAGTCCGATCCGCTGCTGACGGATTATCTCAAGCAGCTCATCGGCGGCGACTTCCTGCGGGATGCCCGCGCACTCGAGAAGCTCCTGCCGTATCAGAATGACGAAAAGGTGCTTGCGGACCTCATGGCCATCAAGCGCAAGAACAAGGAGCGCCTCGCCGCTCTCATCGAGAACCAGAACGGCGTGCGCGTCGACCCGGATTCCATTTTCGATATCCAGATCAAGCGCCTGCATGAGTACAAACGCCAGCTGCTCAACATCCTGCATGTTCTGTATCTCTACCGCCAGATCAAGGCCAATCCGCACGGCGATTTCATGCCCCGCACGTTCATCTTCGCGGCCAAGGCCTCCGCGGGCTATATCCGCGCCAAGCAGATCATCAGCCTCATCGTCGCTGCGTCGAAGCTCATCAATAACGACCCGGACGTCAACGACAAGCTGAAGGTCGTCTTCCTCGAGGACTACAAGGTCTCCCTTGCGGAGATCATCATCCCGGCCGCCGATATCTCCGAGCAGATCTCCATCGCGGGCAAGGAGGCCTCCGGCACCGGCAACATGAAGCTCATGATCAACGGCGCCGTGACCATCGGCACGCTCGACGGCGCGAACGTCGAGATCCACGAGCAGGTCGGCGACGAGAACATCTTCCTCTTCGGCATGAAGGCCCACGAGGTCGAGGAGCTGTGGCAGCGCGGCTACCATCCGACGGAATTCGTCACGCCGGAGCTGCAGGCCGTGCTCGACATGCTCACGTCCGGCGTGCTCGGCCAGCGCTTCGACGATCTGGTCGATTCGCTGCTCACGAACCGCTTCGGCACGGCTGACCCCTATATGACGCTGGCCGATTTCCAGGATTACGCCCGCGCGCAGCGCGATGTCGCCGCGGTCTATCAGGATAAGCAGCACTTTGCCCGCATGTCCCTCATCAACATCGCCAAGGCTGGCATCTTCTCCTCGGACCGCGCCGTCAAGGAATACGCGGACGAGATCTGGAATCTCGACTGAGATGCGCATCCTGTTTGACAGCCGTCAGACGCAGCACAAGACCCCGTTCGGAACGCTCCGGACGGGGGAATGCTGCGTTCTGCAGATCCGCATCCCGACGGAGGTCGGCACGTCCGGCGTCCGCCTGATGCTGGAGGACAGCGAGCACGCTGTGTGCGCCGAGCTGCCGTTTTCCTTTGCCTCGCGCGGCGAGGACGGCTATGAGCTCTGGCGTCTCGAATTCACCCGGCAGGAGACCGGGCTGCATTTTTACTGGTTCCGCATCGACAAGCGCGGCGGCGGCAGCTTCCGCCTGTTCCGTCAGGGGCGCGAGACGAATATGGAGGCAGGGGAGAAGTGGCAGCTCAGCGTCATTCCGGCCGATTTTACGGTGCCGGACTTTGCACCGGGCGCCGTGATGTACCAGATCTTCCCTGACCGCTTTGCCCGCAGCGGCAGCTGCGACCTGACCTATAAGCTCCAGCCGTTCTGGGTGCACGAAAGCCCCGATGAGCTGCCGGAGTACCGCCCCGATGCGCACGGTGAGGTGCGGAACAACGACTTTTTCGGCGGAAATTTTGCGGGCATTCGCGAAAAGCTGCCGTATCTGCAGGAGCTGGGCGTCGGCGTTCTCTACCTGAACCCGATTTTCATGGCGTGGTCGAACCACCGCTATGACACGGCCGACTATCGCCGCCCGGACCCCATGCTCGGCACGGAGGAGGACTTCCGCACCCTGTGCGACGAGGCTCACGCGCGCGGCATACGCGTCATTCTCGACGGGGTGTTCTCCCACACGGGCAGCAACAGCGTCTACTTTGACGCGAAGCATGTGTTCGGCCACGGTGCAGTGTCCGACCCCAATTCGCCATACCGCCGCTGGTATCGCTTCCACCGTTATCCCGACGATTACGAGGCCTGGTGGGGCATCCGCACGCTCCCATGCGTCGAGGAGCTGGACGAGACGTATCTCCATTATATTATTGAGGATGAGGACTCCGTCATCGCCCACTGGCTGCGCCTCGGTGCGGACGGCTTCCGGCTCGACGTCGTCGACGAGCTGCCGGATGAATTTGTCCGCCGCCTGCGCCGCCGGATGCGTCAGATCGACCCGCAGAGCCTGCTGCTCGGCGAGGTCTGGGAGGACGCGTCGAATAAGCGTGCCTACGGCGTTTCCCGCCGCTATTTTGTCGACGGCGAGCTGGATTCCGTCATGAATTACCCGTGGCGCAACGCCATCGTGGCCTTCCTGACGGATGCGGACGACGGCACGGCGCTGGGCGAAAGCCTGATGACGCTGGCGGAGAATTATCCGCCTGGGGTGCTCTCCTGCGTGATGAACCACCTCGGCACGCATGACACGCCGCGCATCCTGACCGTGCTGGGCGAGCCGTTCCGCGGCACGAAGGACGAGCGGGCGCACCGCCGCATGACGCCGGTGCAGCGCAAGACTGCCCTGATGCGGCTGCGCATGGCGGTCTTCCTGCAGTTTACCCTGCCCGGTATGCCCTGCATCTACTACGGCGACGAGGCCGGGATGGAGGGCTTTGAGGACCCGTTCTGCCGCGCCTGCTATCCATGGGGCCGCGAGGACGAGGAGCTGCAGGCCTATTACCGCATGATGACCGCCCTGCGCGGCAGCAGCGAGGCCCTGCGGCGCGGCGGCCTGCGCGTGCTGGCCGCCGGAAACGGCCGCATCGCTTTTACACGCGCCTTCGGAGATGAGAGCCTGATCGTATGCGTGAACCATTCCATCGGGGAGTGGGTCCTGCCTGCAGGCCGCGTCCGCTTTGCCGAAAGCGCGGCACCGTCGCCCACGGGCGAGGTCGTCCTGATGCGCGGCGGCTTCTGCCTGCTGGAACCGTCGGATCCCGAAGCGCATATCTCTATAGAGTAGAAATATCTCCCGGCGACACCCCAAACGATACGAAAGGAGCGATCCCATGAAGTTTTCTGAAATGCCCTATTCCCGTCCCGACCTGGAAGCCATGAAGGCGAACCTGACGGCCTGCACCGAGGCCTTCCTCGCCGCCGAAAGCGCGCAGGAGCAGATCGCGCAGTACGACCGCGTTACGGACCTGTCCGTGGAGTTCAATACGATGGGAAGCCTTGCCAATGCCCGCCATACCATCGACACGCGCGATGCATTCTATGACGCCGAGTCAACGTTCTTCGACGAGAGCTGGCCCCAGCTGAGCGTCTATTTCCAGCGCCTGAACGAGGCCATGCTGGATTCGAAGTTCCGCCCGGAGCTGGAGGCCCATTACGGCAGCCTGCTGTTCCTGAAGCTCGAGATCAGCCGCCGCAGCTTCAAGCCGGAGCTTGTGGAGCTTATGCAGGAGGAAAACCGCCTGACGTCCCGCTATCAGAAGCTCTATGCCAACATGACCGTGGAATTTGACGGCAAGACCATGCCCATGCCGATGCTCGGCAAGTACAAGGTCAGCGCCGACCGCGCCGTACGCCGCGCCGCTTACGAGGCCGAGGGCAAGGTCTTTGATGCAAACCGCGCGGAGCTGGACGAGATCTATGACAAGCTCGTCCACAACCGCAATGCGCAGGGCCGCATGCTTGGCTATCCGAACTTCATTCAGCTCGGCTATGACCGCCTCGGCCGCAACTGCTATGGACAGAAGGAGCTGGCGGCCTTCCGCGACCAGATCGCAAACGATCTTGTCCCCATCATTGCGGAGGTCAAGGAGGCCCAGCGCAAGCGCATCGGCGTCGACCGCCTGTACATTTACGACGACAAGTTCCGCTTCCCGGACGGCAACCCGGCCCCGGAGGGCACGGCGGAGGAGATCCTCGCCGCAGGCCGCAGAATGTATGAGGAGCTCAGCCCGGAGACGAAGGAATTCGTCGACTTCCTCTACGACAACGAGCTGCTCGACGTGCTGTCCCGCGAGGGCAAGGCCCCCGGCGGCTACTGTACGATGTTTGAAAAATACAAGGCTCCGTTTATCTTCTCGAACTTTAACGGCACAGCCGGAGACGTCGATGTGCTGACCCACGAGGCCGGTCACGCCTTCGCATTTTACCGCGCAATGAACAGCGATATCTACCCGGACCTGCGCGAACCGACCATCGAGGCCTGCGAATGCCACTCCATGAGCATGGAATTTCTGACGCAGGATTATCATAAATATTTCTTCGGCGCGCAAACGGCAAAATACGAGCTTGCCCACTGTGAAGACAGCCTCGATTTTATCCCCTATGGCTGCATGGTGGATGAATTCCAGCATTTGATGTATGAAAATGAGGACCTGACGCCGGATGAGCGCCACGGCGTGTGGGAGAAGCTCGAGAAGAAGTACCGCCCCTGGCTGAGCATGGACGGCCTGCCCTTCTACGGCCGCTACGCCCACTGGCAGTGGAAACCGCACATTTATCTCAATCCGCTGTACTATATTGATTATTGTATGGCAGGTACGGTCGCGTTCCAGGTCTGGACGCTCTCTCTGCAGGACCGCAAGGCAGCATGGGAGAAATATCTGGCCTTTGTCGACCAGGCAGGAACAAAGACGTTCGCCGATTTGTGCCAAAGCGTCGGCCTGCGTATACCGTACGAGGACGGCTGCATCCGCGAGGTCGGCTCCGGTATCCGCGACTGGATCCGGGAAAACAGACCTGCCGAGGCCTGAATGCACCTTGCATAGTCCCCGAGCGGTGGATGACAGAAAGCGTGATTTTCGGCAGGTCGTGTCAGGATGCGCGTATCTTGTGAACATTTCATGAAATCAAAAAAATTATCCACCGGTCTGCTATAAAAATTCACAGAAGATTTTCAAAGGGAAAAAAATTCGTTCTTTTTTGTTGATTCTGCAAGGGAATTGTGTTATAGTATTACCAAACTTTTCAGAAAGCATCCAAGGGTTGTCCGCCGCATACGGACACAAGTGCTTTGCTCGATATTATCTGTGAATATCACAGCATAATATACAAATTTTTGTAGGAGGTAACGCAATGAAAAAGAATCTTCTCAAGCTTCTGACTCTGGTTCTCGCTCTGGTCATGGTTGTCACCGTGTTCGCCGGCTGCAAGAAGGCAGACGAAGAAACCGATGCCCCCACGCAGGGCAGCGAAGAGACTCTCACTGAGACGCAGGAGCAGCCGGCTGACGAGTACAAGCCGTCCGCTGCACAGCTCCTGAACGGCAAGGAGTGGGGCAAGGATTACACCGAGCTGTACGACGAGATCGGCGACAAGGTCACGATCGACGACGTGCAGGAGGATCCGACCACCGGTCTGGCTTACGTCGAGTACGAGGGCAAGACCTATGAGCTCGGCATGGACTTCCTGTCCATGGCAATGGTCTACAAGACCGCTGTTCCCGAGAACTCCCAGTACGAGACCGAGGACGACGTCTACGCCGCCTGGTGGAAGTACTACATGACCCGTTGGAACTATCTCCTCCCGGAGATCCCCCTCTACAGCAACGAGTACTACGATGTTTACAACGCACAGATCAAGGGCGTTGACGAGCATCCGACGAACCCGTACTGGGGCCCGGCAAAGGCTCTGATCGACTGGACGAGTGAGAAGACCGACAAAGACATCATCATCGGCAACACCACCGACCTGTCCGGCAAGTTCCGTTTTTCCAACTTCGGCGGCTCCAACCCCGGCGCTTCCGACCTTGACGTTGACAACCTCATCAACGGCATGGAGACTGTCGCCACCACCAAGGAAGGCGGCTTCGAGGTCAACAAGACGGTCGTCAAGCAGCTTGATAAGGTTGAGAATGAGGATGGCACCCTCACCTACACCATCACCCTGAACGACGGCCTGCTCTTCAGCGACGGCACCCCCGTCACCGCGAAGAACTATCTGTACTACACCATGGTCTTCTCTACCCTCGTTGCTTCTGAGGCTGAGGGCAAGGATCGCCAGGCCGGCCTGACGATCGTCGGCTTTGAAGAATTCAACGCTTACGACGGCACCAACGAGGGCGACGGCGTCTCCAAGACCTTTGCCGGCCTGCGCCTGCTGGCCGACAACCAGTTCTCCGTCACCGTTAAGCCTGAGTATGCGAACTACTACTATGCCATCAGCTATGCCGGCTTCTCCCCGTTCGTCAAGGAACTGTGGTGCGGCGACTTCGACATCGCTGACGACGGCGAAGGCTGCTACTTCACCGACGGCTTCTACAACAAGACCGGCGACAGCTTCGACATGGCTGCTCATCTCGTTGCTTCTTCCAACAACACCGACACCACCTATGCGTGCTCCGGCCCGTATGCCGTGGAGTCCTACGACGAGGCCGATAAGTCCGCGATCCTGACCCTGAATCCGAACTTCCCCGGCAACTACGAAGGCGCGAAGCCGACCATCGCGAAGGTCATCTACAAGAAGGTCGTTTCCGCTACCCAGCTCGACGATCTGAAGTCCGGCGGCGTTGACGTCCTCATGGGCATCACCGGCGGCGCTGAGACCGACGAGGCTGTCGCTGCCTGCGACAACTCCAACGGCGCTTTCGTTTACACCCACTACAGCCGCGCCGGCTACGGCAAGCTGCAGTTCCGTAACGACTATGGCCCCGCTCAGTTCACTGCTGTCCGTCAGGCCATCACCTACTGCCTGGATCGTGCTTCCTTTGCGAAGACCTTCACCGGCGGCTACGGCGGCATCGTTGACGGCGCTTACTACGCCGGCTCCTGGATGTACAAGGAAGCTGCTGCCAACGGCATGCTGCTGAACGCGTACGACACCTCTGCCGATACCGCCATCGCAGTCCTCGAGGCTGACGGCTGGATCTACAACAAGGACGGCGAGGCTTACACCGAGGGCGTCCGCTACAAGAAGATCCCGGCTGAGTATGCCGACGAGAACGATATCAACTACAAGTCCATCGACGGCGCTTATGTGACCACGAAGGTCGGCGACGATTACTACATGCCGCTGGTCCTCAACTGGTACGGCACCACCGATAACCCCTTCTCTGATCGGCTGGTCACCGACTTCGAGCAGGGCGCTAACATCGCCGCTGCCGGTATCGTGATCCAGAAGACCACGGGCGACTTCGCTCCGATGCTCGACGAGTTCTATCAGGCGGCTGTGTACGGCTTCTATTCCGGCACCCCGCTGTACAGCTGCTTCAACTATGCAACCGGCTTCACCTCCGCTGCATACGACTACGCTTACAACTGGTCCATCGATCCCTCCTTCTATGCGAACTACTCCGTTGCTTATCTGAAGGACGAGGCCGATATCTACTGGCTGAGCTAATGGCGGCAGGCCCTCAGGCCTGACTGACGCATCAAGTATCCGAGATCACGGGATGGGGGTTCGCCCCCGTCCCGTGATTGTGGATTCAAAACCCTGTGTATCACGGCGCACTGTCAAATAACTTCTTTTCACAGTTATCACCTCTGGCGCGCATGTTTATCCATAGGGTGTATCTGAAAGTCCGCCCTGTGGTCCAAGCTTGGTAGAATGCCGTCTTCCCCATTGTCAGAAGCGGCTTTTCAGATACACCCTATCCCCGCGGCTTGCGGCCCCGCCGCAGCCTGATCCTGACCCGCGCAGAAACAGATTGCCCCGGCATGGCACCGGGGACGATTGACCCCCCGCGCTGCCAAATCTACTGTCGTGCGGGCGACAGACTGGAGAGTACCTTATGTTCAAATACGTTCTCAAGCGAATCGGCTACATGTTCCTGGTCCTGTTCATCCTGTCGATCGTGATTTTCATGATCTACAACCTGACCCCGAGCAACCGCGCCTATACCGATGCGAAGGCCGATCAGGCCGCCATGAAGCAGCAGCTCGCCGGTATGTCCGCCGAGGCACAGGCCAAGTGGTTCGAGGAACGGTACGAAATGTATCAGATCAGCTACGGCACCGAAACCAACAACATGATCCTCCGCTATCTGCGCTGGGTCGGCCTGTATCCCTATGCGGATAACCCCTACACTGGCAAGGAAGGCAAGCTCAATGGCCTCCTGCAGGGTAACTTCGGCTATTCCTATCAGTATAAAAAAGATGTAGTTAACGTTGTCACCGCTCCGATGAAGAACACGATCTTTATCAACATCTTTGCGACAATTCTCGCACTTGCCATCACCATTCCGCTCGGCATCGCCTGCGCGGTGCGCAAAAACAGCAAATTCGACCGCTTCACACAGGTCTTTACCATCATCGGCTACAGCTTGCCGAGCTTCATTATCTGTATTCTGTTTATCTGGGTCTTCTGCGCTCTGCTCGGCTGGTTCCCGGCCAGCGGCATGAAGACACCGGGCAGCAGCTACGAGGGCTTCAAGTGGTTCACCGACCGCATGTACTATCTGGCCCTCCCGCTCATCACCATGACGTTCTGCTCTCTGGGCAGCATGACGCGCTACGTCCGTGCCTCCATGATCGATGCTCTGTCCATGGACTGCATCCGTACCGCGCGCGCCAAGGGCGTCAAGGAAAAGACCGTTATCTATTCTCACGCATGGCGCAACGCCCTGATCCCCATCGTCACGATGATCGTCGGCTGGTTCACCAGCATCTTTGCGGGCTCCCTGATCTTTGAAGACATGTTCGGTCTCAACGGCATGGGCAAGCTCATGATCTCGTCCCTGCGTACCTCGGACTACGATGTTACGATCCTGATGCAGTTGTTCTATGTCGTCGTCGCGCTGCTCGGCAACCTTGTCATCGACATTGTCTATGGCCTGGTCGACCCGCGCGTCAGAGTCAACAAGTAAGGGGGTAAGAGCATGAGCAAGAAGAATTCCTCCGCGAAGCGCAGCTGGCTCGGCCGCCTCTTCTTTGGCGGCAGCAAGGGCCTGGCCGATGATATCGAGGCCAAGCGCGCAGCCAAAAACGACGTCGAAGAGATCGTCAGCCCGGTCAAGCAGATCGTCCGCGGCTTTATGGAGCGCAAGCTCGCCGTCGGCGCCCTCTGCGTGGTCATCGCCATGTTCCTGCTGGTCTTCATCGGCCCGCTGTTCATGACGACCTATACCGACACCTATACCGAAGTCACGCAGGCCAACCTGCCGCCCACGATGTCCATGCTCTCCGTCCCGAGCGAGCTGAAGAACGACATCAAGATGATCGACAGCTACGGCAGCTTCTCCGTCGGCCTTTCCAACGCGGGCAAGGTCTATGTCTGGGGCGCAACGGGCCTCGGCACGACAGGCATTGACGTCGCCGATATCCCGGAAGAGGTCCAGAATGAGAAGATCGCCTGGGTCGCTGCCGGTATCGATCACATCGTTGCTGTCGGTGAGAACGGCAAGGTCTACGCCTGGGGCGCAAACAAGCTCGGCCAGTACGGCTACTTTGACCCGGCGGTGAACCCCAACATCGCTCCCGAGCCGGACGAGCTCCTCAACGGCACCATCGATGCCTCCAACATCAAGAAGATCACCTGCGGCTATCAGGCCACGGCCATCCTGATGAACGACGGCACCCTGTATATGTGGGGCAACAAGAACACCTATCAGAACTTCGACACCGTAGCCACGCTGGACGGCAAGCTCACGGATATCGACTTCACGCTGAACTATGTCGTCGCGGTGACGGACGGCAACTCCGTCTACACCGGCAAGCGCGGCCTGTATGATCAGATGCGCGACAACATGGGCTCCGCCACGGTTCCGCTGCGCGAGTTCCTGAATGGCCGCAAGATCACGAGCATCTATGCCACGAGCAAGACGGTCTGCGCCCTGCTCGACGACGGTACCGTCGGCTTCGTCGGCGACTTCGACACGAGCAGCAAGGCCATGCCCAAGCTGCATGAGGGCGAAGAGATCGTCAAGATCGTCTCCGGCACCTATCACTACACCGCGCTGACCAGCGAGGGCCGTGTGTTCTCCTGGGGCAGCAACACCCTCGGCCAGTGCAAGGTCCCCGACGACGCACAGGGCGCGTCCGACATCTTCGGCGGCGCGTTCCAGAGCTACGCGGTCGATTCCAACCACGAGCTCATGGGCAAGTGGGGCCTGAAGGGCTATCTCTTCGGCACGGATAACTACGGCGCGAACGTTGCCCTGCGTATCATTCAGGGCGGTAAGATGACGATGACCATCGGTGCGATCGCCGTTATCATCTCCACGATCATCGGCATCATCATCGGCTGTATCTCCGGCTACTTCGGCGGCAAGGTCGATATGTTCCTGATGCGCTTCACCGAGATTTTCGGCGCCATTCCGTTCCTGCCGTTCGCGATGATCCTGTCCGCCCTCATGGCGCAGATGGACATCAGCGAGAATGAGAAGATCTTCATCCTCATGGTCATTCTTGGCCTGCTGAGCTGGACCGGTCTGGCCCGCCTCGTTCGCGGCCAGATCCTTCTCGCCCGCGAGCAGGAGTATGTCACGGCCGCCAAGGCCATGGGTCTGCGCGAGTCCCGCATCGCATTCCGTCATATCCTGCCGAACATTGTCTCGGTCATCTTCGTCACGCTGACGCTCGACTTTGCGACCTGCATGCTGACGGAGTCCACGCTGAGCTACCTCGGCTTCGGCGTCACCTACCCGCGTCCGACATGGGGCAATATGCTCAACGGCGCAAACAACTCCACCGTCATCAAAAACTTCTGGTGGCGCTGGCTGTTCCCGGCGATCTTCCTTGCGATCACCTGTATCTGCATCAACATCGTCGGCGATACGCTCCGTGACGTCATGGATCCGAAGTCTGACCGCGATAAATAAGGGAGGGAAGAGATATGGCATTACTTGAATTAAAAGATTTGCATACTTTCTTCCGCACGAAGAAGGGTATTGTCAAGGCGGTCAACGGCGTTTCCTATTCCGTTGAGACCGGACGCACGCTTGGCGTCGTCGGCGAGTCCGGCTCCGGCAAAAGCGTCTCCGCCATGAGCATCCTGCAGCTTCTCGACGGCAACGGCTATATCGACAGCGGCGAGATTCTCTTCGAGGGCCGTGACCTCACGAAGCTCACCGAGAAGGAAATGTATTCCGTCCGCGGCAATGATATCTCCGTCATCTTCCAGGAGCCGATGACCAGCCTGAACCCGGTCTTCACCGTGTCCCGTCAGGTCAGTGAGCCGTTCATTATCCATCAGGGCATGACGAAGAAGCAGGCTGCCGCAAAGGTCATTGAAATGCTGGCCGATGTCAAGATCCCGAATCCGCACATCGTCGCCAAGCAGTATCCGCATCAGCTGTCCGGCGGTATGCGTCAGCGTGTCATGATCGCCATGGCACTGGCCTGCAAGCCGAAGCTGCTCATCGCGGACGAGCCCACCACGGCTCTGGACGTTACGATCCAGGCGCAGATCCTGAAGCTCATGAACGATCTGAAGGAAGAGCACGGCACCTCGATCATCTTCATCACCCACGACCTCGGCGTTATCCGCCAGATCGCGGACGACGTGGCCGTTATGTACTGCGGTCAGGTCGTAGAGATGGCGCCCGCCGGTACGATCTTCATGGACGCTGAGTTCTCTCATCCCTACACCGAGGGCCTGATGAACTCCATTCCGCGCCTGAGCACCCCGACGCATACGCGTCTGGACGCCATCCCCGGCGCAGTGCCGCACCCCCTCAAGCTCCCGAAGGGCTGCAAGTTCGCCCCGCGCTGCAAATACGCCACGGAGCGCTGCCTCAATGAGGAGCCCGAGATGATTCACGTCAGCGAGACGCAGCAGGTTCGCTGCTTCTACCCGCGGAAGGAGGACCGGCATGGAAAGAAATAATGTTCTTCTCAAGATCACGGACCTGCGGCAGTATTTCCCGGTCGGCAAAAAGAAGGGCTTGTACGTCAAGGCGAACGACGGCATCAGCCTGAATATCTACGAAGGCGAAACGGTCGGCCTCGTCGGCGAGTCCGGCTGCGGCAAGTCCACGTTCGGACGCACGCTGCTGCAGCTCTACCGCCAGACCGACGGCAAGACGATGTACTACGGTGCGTCCCGTGATGAGCTGGCCCCCGAGTATATCGAAAAGACCATCCGCCATCTGCCCCACGGCCTGCATGAGCTGGCCGCGCTCGAAAAGAAGCGCGACGAGATGCAGAAGGTCTATGATGCTGCCGATGAGCAGAAGCGCCTGCACATGCACAACGATCTCACCGCTGCGAAGAAGGCCGCAAATGATGCCTATCTGAACATCGTGAATGTCATCGGCGGCTTTATCACCGCCAAGGACCTCGGCCCGGTCATGAAGATCTTCTCCGAGCGCCACGACCGCTGCTGCGATCTGCACAAGGCCATCGAGAAGCGCGCCCCAGTCAAGCTCAACTATGACGAGGAGGCCTTCAAGCTCTCGAAGCTCAAAGCGGGCGAGAGAGGCTATGATAGCCGCAAGGGCAAGCTTGACAAGCTGGCTGAGAAGGTCGCTGCGCATGACAAGCTCGTCGAGGCCGCCCGTGCCGAGATTGCAAAGGTCGACGCCCGCATCGACGCCATGCGTGCGAAGTACGCCGCCGATCCCGAGTTCCAGAAGCACGAGGCCCTGCTCGATAATGGCATCGACCTTGCGCGCCTGACCTATCCGGAGGTCCGTACCCTGCGCTGCCAGATGCAGTATATCTTCCAGGATCCGTATTCCTCCCTGAATCCCCGTATGACCGTCGCCAACATCATCGGCGAGGGCCTGCTGGCGCACAAGTACTGCAAGAAGGCCAACGAGCGTATGCATGAGGAGATCCTGCAGACCATGGAGGACTGCGGCCTGGCTCCCTACTTCCTGCATCGCTATCCGCATCAGTTCTCCGGCGGTCAGCGCCAGAGAATCGGCATTGCCCGCAGCCTTGCCGTTCATCCGAAGTTTGTCGTCTGCGACGAAGCTGTTTCGGCTCTGGACGTTTCCATCCAGTCGCAGATCATCAACCTGCTGCAGGACCTGAAGGAGCAGCAGCACCTGACCTACCTGTTCATCACGCACGATCTGTCGGTCGTTAAGTATATCTCCGACCGCATCGGCGTTATGTATCTGGGCAATCTCGTCGAGCTTGCCGACTCGCAGGAGATCTTTGACCACCCGATGCATCCGTATACCGAGGCCCTGCTCGAATCCATCCCGACGACGGAGGAAAAGCGCGATCTGGCGGTGCTCGAGGGCGATATCCCCAGTCCGGTCAACCCGCCGAAGGGCTGCAAGTTCCACACGCGCTGCAAGTACTGCACCGAGATCTGCACCCACGTCGTCCCTGACTGGGAGGAGGTCACGCCGAACCACTTTGTAGCCTGCCACCACAAGCTGCACACCAATGAGTGAGCGCAAGACGGGCAGTGGGGAGCGTCAGGATGCCGAGCAGCCTGAGGCCGCCGAGCAGAACGAGCCGCAGGGAAGAACACTGAAGTTCCCGGAGCTGCCGGAGCGGCGCAGCCTGATGGGCGGCGTGATGTTCCGCAAAAAGCTCGCCCGGGCCCGCGCCTTCCAGAAGGAGCGCAGCGGTGAGTCCGAGGAAGCGCCGGAGGAGGGCATCCCGCTGGAAAAGCACGATATCTCCACGATGATCTTCAGCGGTCTGTTCACGATCGTTCCGATCTGCTTGGGCATTCTGCTGCTGATGGGCTTCCTGCTCCTACTGATCTTCCGCGCCCTCTGATCCAAAATTCAACAAACCGCTGCAAAATGTGCTCCATTTTGCAGCGGTTTTTTGCGCATTTGCGGCCGTTTGCAGGTTGACACACGGCTGGAATTACGCTTTAATAATGTATGAACGCACAGAAATGAGGAAACAGACTGCAGCCTGGCAGAAAAAGATCCGGAAGGACATTTTTCAACAAGCTGAAATACCCTAGAAAGAGAGGGAAACCATGAAACAACAGACCCGTTTTTATGTCAGCCGGAAAAACCCGCTGACCTGGTTCGCCGCGGCCCTGTCGCTGGCTTCCATCGTTCTGCAGATCCTCGCGCTCTGCCTCGGCGAGGGAGCCGTGATCAGCACCGTGAACATCTGGTTCCAGAAGGTCCTGCCGATGGCGGTGAGCCTCGGCTTTGCGCTCCAGCTCGTGCTGGAAGGGGAGACGCGGTTCTATCGCACGTCGAAGCCCATTTTCTGGGCCTGCGTCTACTTCGGACAGGCGGCGCTCGACCTGCACCTGCACGGCGGCTACGCCCTGTTCGGCTATATGCGCTATGTCGTGATGTGCTGGATCCTGTACCTGCTGCTCTACCTGATCTATCGCCTGACCATCACCGGCAAGATCTCGGTGTCCTATCCGCTGCTGTTCACGCTGCTGGTCCCGCTGGCCATCCTCATCTATGATCTGGCAGTGGCCGGCTGCACGATTGCCGTCTGGTACCGCCTTGTCAAGATCTCCAATATCGCCATGGCCGGCAGCGCCGTCGTCGCCGTGCTCGCGATGCGGCCGTTCACGGACGGGGCTTACCACCCGACGTGGGGCGACCGCAAGGATGGCCGTCTTATCCGTACGCTCAGCCCGATGAACATTGTCGCGGGCTACATCATGCCCACACGCAACGATGCCTGCAACTCCATCCAGACAACGTTCGAAATTTCGAAGGTCGAGCGCTACATCCGCCAGAAGCGCGCGGAGGGCATGGAGTCCTTCGGTCTGACGCATGTGCTGCTTGCGGCCTATGTCCGCTGCATCGCAAAGTACCCCGGCGTGAACCGCTTCTTCTCCGGCCAGCGCGTCTATCAGCGCGATGACGATGTCCAGTTCACCATGACCATCAAGAAGGACATGCGCACGGACGGCGAGGAGACGACCATCAAGCTCCACCTCAAGCCGACGGACACGACGAAGGAGGTCTATGAGAAGCTGAACGCCCTCATCGACGAGGTCAAAAACACCCCGCTCGACAGCACGTTCGACCATGTCGCGGCTCTGCTGGCCAGTATGCCGCGTCTCCTGCTGAAGTTTGTCGTCTGGTTCCTGAAGACGCTGGACTACTTCGGCAAGCTGCCGACGTTCCTGACGGACCTCAGCCCCTTCCACGGCACGGTCATCTTCACGTCCATGGGCTCGCTCGGCATCCCGCCTATCGTCCACCACCTCTATAACTTCGGCAACCTTCCTGTCTTCGTCGCCTTTGGCCGTAAGTACCGCAAGGTCGAGCTCGACCTGCAGGGCAAGCCCGTGACGCGCCGCTACGTCGACTTCGTTATGAATACGGACGAGCGTATCGTCGATGGCTTCTATTACGCGACGGTCATGAAGTACTTTGAAAAGCTCCTGCGCGAGCCGGAGCAGCTCGATCTTCCGCCCGAGGAAGTCCTGCGCGATATTCCCTGAACCCAAATATCCAAAGCTCCTGCGTGTGCACTGCATGCGCAGGAGTTTTTTTCATCTCCGTGTCGCGGACAGCTGTCTGCCTGTGGCTGAAATGAGAGACGAAATGTAAAACGAATATACGCGGGGCTGAAAGAATATTTGTGAAAGAAAATAGAGCGAACAGCACACCAGAAGGGAATGAATTGTGATTAGCTGGCAAATGATGACGTTTAATATGGATATTCCACGACAGAAAAACAGAAAGTCAGGCAATTTTTCCCTTGCATTTCCATACAGCATGTGGCATAATTAAAGCCGCAGTTTACAACGCGTTAGCGGAGCAAAGCGCTAACGAGCCAAAAAGGAAAGGATGGGATATGCAATGCGCAAAAAACTGACTGCGCTGCTGCTGGCCTGCCTGCTGCTGGTCTGCCTGGTCCTGCCGGTGTCCGCTGCGGACGCTCCGGCGCTCTATGGCACGGCCAATGCCGCGGACGGCACGGTCACAGTCACACTCAGTCTTCGCGGCGGCAGCGCCGTGCGCAGCGGAGCCTTCACGCTCAGCTACGACAGCTCGCTGACGCTCAGCAAGACCGAAAAGGGTCTGCCGCTTGCAGTGGCAAACACAAAGGAGAAGGGAAAGGTCGTCTGCAATTGGGTCGGCGGTGCAGCCGAGTCCGATCAGGCCGTGCTGACGCTGACGTTCACGAACGCAGCGACGAAGAGCTATACCTTCAAGGTGTCCGGCGCCAAGGTGACGGACAAGAACTATGAGACGACGAAGATCGCTGACTTCCCGATCAGGATCTATGTGGCCTGCAACGGTAAGAACTGCCCGTCCAAGAGCTACAAGGATGTCGATCAGACGCAGTGGTATCACAATGCTGTGGACTATGTCCTCGGCAATGACCTGATGAAGGGCACGGGCAAGACGAGGTTCTCCCCGGATGCCACTCTGACGCGCGGCATGGTCGTCACGGTCCTCGGCCGCGCCGCCGGTGTGAAGACGTCCGACTATACCGGAACGAGCTTCTCCGATGTCAAGGCCGGCAGCTGGTATGCACCCTATGTGCAGTGGGCCAGCAAGCAGGGCCTCGTCAAGGGCTATGAAGACGGCACGTTCAAGCCGGAGCAGAATGTGACCCGCGAGGAGATGGTCACCATGCTGTTCCGCTGCTGGCAGAGCGAGGGCAACACCTGGAAGACGGATGTCGCCGCACTCAATGCATACAAGGATTCCGCAAAGGTCTCGAGCTGGGCGCTTCCCGCCATGCGCTGGGCTGCTGCGAACGGCGTCGTCAACGGCGTCGGCGACAGCATGCTGGAGCCGCAGGGCCAGGCAACGCGCGCACAGTTTGCGAAGATCATCATGGTCTACCTTGAGAATCTCGCATGAAAGGAGCGCAGGATAGAAGAATGAAGCACTGGAATCTGAAACGGGTCCTTTCGCTGCTGCTGGTCGTGTGCATGGTCACCGGCCTGCTGTCCGGCGTCTCCGCCATGGCGGAGGATCAGACCGCGAATTATCATGAGATCTCCACCGACGGCCTGAAGCTTGCAACGGAAGACAATGCCGCTGCGGACGAGACCGAAACGGAAGAGGCTCCCTATGCCGACACCGATGTCGTGCGTGTGTTCGTCGTGCTGGAGGACAAGCCCGTCCTGCAGCAGGGCTACGCTACCCGCGGCATCGCCGGCAATGCTGCCGCCATGGCAGCCTCCAAGGCGCTCGAAGCCAAGCAGGCGGCGCTGGCCGCAGAGATCTCTGCGAACGTGCTGTCCGGCGAGACGCTGAACGTTCACTGGAACCTGACGCTGGCCGCCAACGCCATGTCCGTTGACCTGCCCTACGGCAAGATGGACGAGGTCGAAGCGCTGAAGGGCGTTAAGAGCGTCATGCTCGTTCCGCAGTACAGCATCGATCCGCGCGAGCAGGCCGATCTCAACACCATTTCCTCCGGCAATATGATCGGCAGCTACAACGCCTGGCTCGAGGGCTATACCGGTGCGGGCAGCCGCATCGCCATTGTCGATACCGGCCTGGATTCAGACCATCCGTCGTTCAACAGCGCTGCGTTTGATTACAGCCTGCTGGTTACCTCGACGAAGAACGGCAAGCAGATCGCGGATTACAATCTGCTGACCGCCGCGAAGATCAACGAGGTCCTGCCGCAGCTGCATGCCGCAGAGCGCTATGAGGGCCTGACCGGCAATGCTCTGTATGTCAGCAGCAAGATCGCCTTCGGCTTCAACTATATTGACGCCACTCTCGACATCACGCATGACAACGATCAGCAGGGCGACCACGGCACGCACGTTGCCGGTATCGCCACGGCCAACCGCTATGTGGAAAATGCGGACGGCACCTACACCTACGCTGACAACGGCGTCGTCGGCGTTGCGCCCGATGCGCAGGTCGTCGTTATGAAGGTGTTCGGTAAGAACGGCGGCGCCTATGCCGATGACTACATCGCCGCCATCGAGGATGCCATCGTTCTGGACTGCGACAGCGTCAACCTGTCCCTTGGCTCCGCGGCGGTCGGCTTCACGACCCCCGGCGAGGCCTACTTCACCAATGTCATGGATTCTCTGGACGAGACGGATACCGTCGTTTGCATGTCTGCCGGTAACTCCGGAAACTGGGCAGAGGACTCCGTCAACGGCCTGCTGTTTGCCGAGGATTCCAACACCGGCCGCGTCGGCTCCCCCGGCGCCTATGAGAATTCTCTGGCCGTCGCCAGTGCCGACAACATCGCCAACACCGTGGAGTATTTCACGGTCAACGGCGCGAACTACACCTACGCCGACGGCGCAGGCAAGACGTTCACCGGCGGCGCGACCTGCAAGAGCGCAGCCTTTACGACGCTCGATAAGTCCGAGGACAAGAGCGGCACGGAGTATGACTTCGTGTTCATCGGCGATCCGACCGACCCGGACGACACCGTGAAGTACGGCGGCGAGAAGTCCGACTTTGCGAACACGGCCGGTAAGATCGTCCTTGTCTCCCGCGGCAACGGCGTTGCCTTCACCGATAAGCAGATCAATGCGGATGCCGCGAAGGCTGCCGCCATTATCGTCTATAACAATGTTGACGGCTTCGATGCCATCTATGCGGCCTGCACGAAGAAGCTCCCGTTCATCACAATCCGCCTCGACCAGATGAAGGCGATCCTCGCCTCGGCCACGCAGGACGAGAACGGCGTCTGGGGCGGCAAGCTGACCGTCCACGGCAGCGGCGTCTACACCGACATGAACGCCACCGGCGGCGTTATCACCATGAGCTCCTTCAGCTCTTGGGGCGTACCCGGCGATCTGTCTCTGAAGCCCGAGATCACCGCCCCCGGCGGCAACATCTATTCCACGCGCACGGACGGCACCTACGGCCTGATGAGCGGCACGTCCATGGCGTCTCCGTCTGCTGCCGGTCAGGCAGCCGTTGTCGCGCAGTACATCCGGGAGAACGGCCTTGCGGAAAAGGCCGGCCTGACGGCCCGCGCTCTGGCGCAGAGCCTGATGATGGGCACGGCCGTTCCCATCATGGACCCGGATTCCGACGTGGAGTACTCCCCGAGAAGACAGGGCTCCGGCCTTGGCAACGTGGAGAACGCCGTGAACAGCCCCGCCTATGTGACCATTGACGGCAATGACGACGGCAAGGTCAAGGTGGAGTTCGGCGACGATCCCGCCCGCACCGGTACCTACAGCTTCTCGTTCCATGTCAACAACCTGACGGACAAGTCCGTCTCCTACAGGCTCAGCGCCAGTGTGCTTGCGCCGGAAACAGTCACGGATGAAGAGTCCGGCACGAAGTTCATCGCCATGAACGATGTTGCAGTCGGCGCAAATGCGGTCTTCACGACCGATGCGGCGGGCTACGACCTCAACGGAGACGGCAAGCTCGACGACGGCGACGTCATGGCGATCCTGAACCATGCCGCCGGACTGGAGCTGCTTGCAGACGCTTCTCTGGCCGACCTGAACGGCGACGGCACTGCCGACGAGGTCGATGCGCAGATCCTTAACGACATTCTCGAGGGCGGCTCCTATGAGGGCAAGACGCTTGAGAGCCTGCAGAGCAACGACGTCGTGACCGTCCCGGCCAACGGCAGTGTGCAGGTCAAGGCGACCCTGAGCCTGAACGAGGAAGGCAAGCAGTATATGGAGGAGAACTTCTCCAACGGCAACTACCTCGAGGGTTATGTCTACCTGAATGCCGAGACCGATGCCGAGGGCAAGCTTGGCGTCAGCCAGTCCATCCCGTTCCTGGCCTTCTGGGGCAACTGGACGGATTCCTCCATGTTCGATACCAGCGTCTATGCCGAGGATCGCTTCAACGAGATGCCGCACAAGTACCTGAATATCGCGCGGGAGAACTACTACAATGTGAAGAAGGCGGGCAGCGGCAACACCTTCATCCTCGGTGTGAACCTCTACGCCAACGATGATGCGTTTATTGCTGACCGCACGGCTGTCCGCGCGGGCGATACGCTCATGACCATAAACTACAACCTGATCCGCAATGCGCAGGACGTCAGCTACGTCATCCGCAATGCAGAGACCGGCGAGGTTTATTTCAGCAAGGACTACGGCAAGCAGTCCGGCGCCTTCTACTACACGAATAACGGCTCCTGGGCCTACACCTCGACGACGAAGGGCATCAGCTGGCGCTTCACCGACAACGAGGGCAATGCGCTCCCGAACAACACGAAGCTCGAGCTCGTCCTGACTGCCGTACCGGAGTACTACACCGCCGACGAGAACGGCAATTATACCGGCCTCGGCAAGGGTGCAGCGTGGGAGACGCTCGTTACCGTCGATAACGAGGCACCGGCCGTCACCCAGATGTTCTTCTCCAGCGATCCTGCGGGCCGCAAGCTCATCAACATCGCGGCGCAGGATAACCAGTATATCTCTGCCATCCAGTTCCTCACGACGGACGGCGAGCTCATCGGCACGCTCTCTCCGAACCAGCAGACGGCAAACGAGGCGCTGAGCCTCTCTGTCAACGTCGCTTCCATGAAGCAGGACAAGGTCGTTGTTGCGGTCGTGGACTATGCGGGCAACGCAAGAGCCTATGAGCTCGAGCTTGGCCTCGGCGGCGACGACGGCGACGAAGAGCCCGCAGTGGAGCTCAATGGCTTCTTCGCCTTCAACTCGACGAACAACACCTGGGCGCGCTTTGAGCCGGATACGGCCAAGACCCCGGAGACTGCAGCAGAGGCCGATGTCCAGTTCGCTTCTGCGGAGTATGTCAACGGCTACACCGTGGCCTGCACGACGGATGGCTACCTGTACGTTATGCAGCACGGCAAGTTCGAGCCGACGCCCGTGTGTTACCTGAACGCCATTCTGATCGACATGGCTTATAACAAGGCCGACGGCAAGCTGTACGCCATGGCAGCTCTCAATGACGAGAACGGCGAGCCGCAGTACGGCAAGCTCGTCACCGTCGACATGTTTACCGGCGAGCTGACCGAGGTCGGCTCGATCACGAGCGACATGATGCCCTCGTCCCGCGACGGCGAAGTGCCGCAGGTGCTGGCCATCCGTGACGACGGTACGTTCTATGTCATCAACGCTTCCACGCGCAACACCTACCTCTACAGCTTCCGTCTGACTGAGGACGGCAAGATCGGCGAGCTGACGAACGTCGGCAAGACCGGCTTCAAGGCAAACTATCTGCAGTCCATGGCCTTTGACCACTCTACCGGCGAGCTCTACTGGGCACAGTTCGTGCGAGCCTCCAGCTGGGCACGTCCGACCTACAAGCTCGTGAAGCTTGACCTCACGACCGGTGCCGGCACGGCACTCTCCGATCTGCCCGGCGAAATGACCGGCCTGTATATCGTTCGCGGCCAGGGCGGCTCCACCGGCAAGACCGACAAGCCTGAGAAGGTCCAGCTCACCACGACGAGCGCCACGCTCTACAGCGGCAACAAGACCGCCCTCGAGGCCTTCGTGACCCCGTGGAACCTGACCGACCGCTCCATCGTCTGGTCCTCCTCCGATGAGAAGATCGCCACCGTCGATGCAAACGGCGTTGTCACCGCAGTCAGCGAGGGCACGGCAGTCATCACCGCCGCCTCTAAGCTCGACGGCACCGTCAAGGCCGAGTGCACCATCACGGTCATGCAGAACAACACGACGCTGACCGGCATCGTTCACAATGCAGACGGCCAGAGCTTTGTTGCCGACATCGATGTCGACTCTGCAAACTACAAGTACCTCACCGGTGCACTGGAGCAGGATTACTACTCCGTCGTTCAGACGGGCGATACGCTGCTGGCCTCCGGCGACGGCAACCTCTACAGCCTTGATGCCGAAAACGGTTACGCAGCCAAGGAGCTGTGCTATACCGGCGACCTGTTTATGTCCGATATGGCCTACAGCCCGAACCTTGACCTCACGCTCGGCACCTATGGTTACTACCTGATACTCGTCGATCCGACCACCGAGAACGGCTACCGCGGCCTATGGAATCTGCAGGGTGCGTTCACCGCCATTGCGGGCATTGCCTATGCGGGCTATGACAGCACCTACAACTACTTCTATATGCTGTCTACCTCCGGCACGATCCACCTCATCGGCATCGCTCCGAACGGTGACGGCTACACGCTGAGCCTCCTGCACACCATCGTAACGGACAAGTCCCTTGCTATTACGGGCCAGCATATGCATCAGTCCCTGTACTATGATATGAAGACCGGCTGGATCTACTGGGCACGCTTCAACGGCGAGGACTCCTCCAGCATCATCGCGATCAACGAGGAGACCGAGGAGGTCGTCCTCCGCGGCACGTTCGACGAGGCTGCATGGCCCGTTGTCGGCCTGTTCGCTTCCAAGAGCGGCGCGATGGATCTCGACCGCACCGGCGATTTCAACTTCAGCGAGACCTGCACGCTGGCCCAGACCGAGCTGAGCAGTCAGGACGCCGTGGCGCTCCCCGCCGGGAGCCTCCCCACGCTGGAGCATTAAGCTCAGAATAGGAGGAAACCATGAATCAACTGATGAAACGGGTGCTGTCCGTCCTGCTGGTCGTGTGCCTCCTGTGTTCCGCGCTCCCCTCTGCCTTCGCGGCAGAGGGCGGCGGGTTCACGGACGTCTCAAAGGACCACTGGGCGTATGACGCCATCACGGAAGCCGTTGCCGCCGGTTACTTCAAGGGTGTGAGCGACACGGCGTTTGATCCCGAGGGCACACTGACCCGTGCCATGCTTGTGACCGTTCTGGCGCGCGCCGCCGGTGCGGAAACGGACGACAATGCCTCTACCGGCTTCTCCGATGTGGCAGTGGGCACCTGGTACACGGGCGCTGTCGCATGGGCCGCCGAGAACGGCGTTGTGACCGGCGACGGCGACGGCACGTTTGCCCCGGACCGCGCGGCCACCCGGCAGGAGACTGCCACCATCTTCCTGCGGCTGCTGAAGCTGCTGAACAAGACCCTCCCCGAGATCGAGGAGGTTAAGACCTTCACCGATGCAGGCGACATCGCCGCCTGGGCGGAAGAGGCTGTGGAGACCATGCAGACGGCAGGTGTCCTGACCGGCTATCCGGACGGCAGCTTCCTGCCGCAGAACCCTCTGACCCGCGCTGAGGCCGCTACGCTCCTGTGCCGCTTCCTGAAGGCTGCGGAGGAGAAGACCGAGCCCACGGAGCCGACGGAGACCGAACCGACGGAGCCAGAGCCCACTGAGCCCGAGCCTACCGAGCCCGAGCCCACCGAGCCGAAGGAGCCGATCCACGTCACCTTCGTCTCCGAGCACAGCGCGGCCTATGTCGAAGGCAAGGCCGTCACGGAGCTGACGCTCCCGGAGAATGTGAACTTTGTCGAGTTTATCGCCCGCGCTGACGAAGGCTATGAGGTCTATGACGTCTCCGCAACGAGCGGCCGTCTGGCGAGCCACGGCAGCAACTACATCCTGGCCGGTCTGACCGAGGACGTCACCGTCACACTGTCTGACGGCCTGATCCAGCATACCGTCACGTTCAATGCCGTCAACGGCACGACACCGGTGCAGGTCAAGGTCCAGCACGGCAGCACGGTCGAAAAGCCCGCCGATCCCGTCAAGACTGACGATACCTTCCTCGGCTGGCACACCGCCAGCGGCGCGGAATGGGATTTCGCGACTCCGGTCACGAACAACCTGACGCTCTTTGCCTATTGGCTCAACGACACCTATGTCGGCGCGACGGTCTATCTGGACGGTGTCAAGGGCAGCGACTCCAACGACGGCCTGTCGGAGGAGACCCCGGTCCGCACGTTTGCTGCGGCTGCGGCTCTCATCTCTCCGAAGGTCACCGATGGTGTCATCTGGGTCACGCATACCGTGACCGTGCTCGATGAGCAGACGTGGGACCTCAAGGGCCGCGATTGCATCGTCAAGCGCGCTCCGTCCTGCACGGGCAACATGATCGCCGTGGACGGCGGCAGCCTGACGCTGTCGAACATCACGATCGACGGCAATGCCGAGGTCTTCTCCGGACTGTCCGCCTCCGCTCCCGCGAGCAACACCATCTATCTGCTGAACTATGCGACGATGACGATGAACAACGCCGTTGTCACGAACTGCTACGGCGCACAGGGCGGCGCGTTCTATGTGGAAGACTCCACCCTGATTCTGAACAGCGGCAAGATCTCGAACAACACGTCCAAGTTCACCGGCGGCGCGATCTACCTCAAGTCCAACACGAAGGACGATAAGACCGTCTTTACAATGAATGGCGGCGAGCTGTCCCATAACGTGGGCGGCTCCGTTGCGGGCGTCATCAACGTTATGGGCAGCCATCCTGTGGAAGTGAACCTGCTCGGCGGCGCGTTTGTGAACAACTCCATGTCGACGACGGGCGCGAACCTCGCCTGCATCTCTGCCACGAATGACGGCTCTACCGTCGTGCTCGGCGGTGTGAAGTTTGCCGGCAACACGAACAAGGACGGCGAGACGATCAACGCGCTGACCCTTTCGACCCACAACGTTACCCTCATTCCGACGGAGGATACCGATTTCCAGGACCCGATTTACATCAACAACGCCTATGGGTCCTCCAAGGACGTTGCGATTCGCGTGCCTGAGGGCCTGACCAAGCTGAAGGGCAAGCTCCCCATCCTGCTGGCCAAGGAATTCGTCGGCGCAGCCACCATCTCCGGCGGAACGGGCGAGGGCGCTTATGCCCTGCAGCCGAGCGACATGGAGAAGGTACATGTTGTCAATGGCATCGACGGCGCTTATTACCTCGAGGTCAATGAGAACAACACGGCGGTCTTTGCCGAGGTCAAGACGAACGACATCGTCGTCTACCTCAGCGGCAACGGCAATGACACGAACGACGGCCTGACCGTTAAGACGCCGGTCAAGACGTTCGAGAAGGCCAAGGAGATCCTGAAGGCCCGTGTTGATGCCATGGAGACCATCCCCGATGACGCGAACTTCGTCATTTCGCTGGTCTACCGCATCCAGATCAAGGAAGACTGCTCGCTGAACTTCAACGAATTCGGCGAGAATGCCAAGCGCTGCATGGTCCGACGTGATGCTACGAACACCTCCGGCTATATGTTTGACATCAAGGAAGCGAACGTCACCATCGAGAACTTCCGCGTGGACGGCAACAGCAAGTATCTGAAGAGCGGTGTCAATGCCTCCTTCAGTATCGGCTCCGGCGCACAGGTCACTGTGAATGACGGCTTTGAGATCGCCAACATGATCTTCGGCGCAGGCGGCGGAGTGTTCAATCTCGGCGCAAGCAAGACGGAGACCCTGCTGACCATCAACGGCGGCTGGTTCCATGACCTGACCGGCTACAACGGCCTGATCGTCTATGGAAACTGCACGTCTCTGAGCACCTATGTGCCGGCGCGCTGCGTCGTGAACGACTGCCTTGTTGAAAATGTCACCGGTACCTATGGCCTGCTGCATGCCATGAAGTTCACGACCATCGAGATCAACGGCGGCAAGTTCCGCAACATCACGATGAAGAACGACATCGGCTACCTCGCGGCGGTCAACGGCAACGCCACGGCAAGCATCGTTCTGAATCCCACGCCTGCAGGCCAGACCGCGGAGCTGAACGGCGATATCTATCTGATCAACGCCAAGAGCGATGAAGACGGCAACCTCAGCAAGACCGCTGACGGCTATGTGACCATCGGCGGCGCGCTGGACCGTGACGTTCTGATCACCGCCAGCCTCACGATGTGGGGCACCGTGATCGCAGCCGGCACGGATAGCTACAAGCTGACGCAGGCCGATCTGGCCCACATCCATATGGACACCGGCGACACCCTTGTCCTGAAGGAAAAGACGAACACCATCGAGATCGCCAAGATCCGCTGATGCTCCGTCCATAAGAAAATGGCTGCCCGGCGCGAAAGCGCCGGGCAGTTTTTCGTGACCGGGATAGCGCCTTGTAGGGGCGAGGCATGCCTCGCCCGGCGCTGCACGAACGACTCGTACCGGCTGCCGATAAAAACGTACAAACCGATTGCGTCTGTAGCGGCGCTCATTGAGCGCCACGAAGCTTTGCAGGTTTGGTGGCACATTCGCCGACCGCACGCGCTCTGTAGGGGGCGGCGTCCTCGACGCCCCGCCTCGTAACGCTACCATATTCGCCAGAGCTTTCCGGTTATCTTACCGGGTACTACGAGATTGCACCCCAAGGGCACTTCCTCGCGCTGCGCGCTCAGGGCGCCACGTCGGCCTCCGGCCTCCTCGCAATGACAAATCGGGAGCGTTTGCCTTTTTCATGTTCCCTGTACCGATCGGCAGGTGCCTCAGCACACAAAAAGCGGCGCATCCGGTTCGGGATGCGCCGCATGGGAGGCGATATTCAGGAAAGGTCGCTTCCGAGGTCGCAGGTATACAGCCAGCGGATGGAATCACCGTCCTGTACGGTACAGTCCGATGCACCGTAGTTCGGGAAAACGCCGTTCACGGCAAACATCCAGCCGGAACGCGCGCCGCAGTCCTTCTCGTAGAGGTTGCCGAGCCCCTCAATGTAGGTGGTCTGGTACAGGGGCGAGACGGAATACTCCATCTGGATATTGTAGTCGCTCACCACGCGCTGCAGGACGGAAAACACGGTGTCGCCCTCCTGCAGCTCGACCGTCACGGTGCCGAGGATGATACCGTTCGACGGGACGATGGAACGCTTGGCCTCCGAGAGCTTGTCCCAGTTGTCCAGGACCGTCGTGCAGGAGATGGAGACCGTGCACGAGGGAGCGGCAGGCTCCGTTACGGGCGGCTCCGTCGGGGCCTCCGTGGCAGGCTGCGTCGCGGCGGTCGGGGCTTCTGTGGCCTTTGTGGCCTCCGTAGACGCTTCGGTCGGAGCTTCTGTGGCTTCCGTCGAGGCGGCTGTGGGCCTCTCTGTGGGAGCGGCTGTCTCGGGCGGCTCCGTGACGTCCCCCAGCGTTTCCGTGGCCAGCTGCAGCCCCTCCGTGCCGCCGGTGGGCTGCGTGTCCCCGCCGCCGCCCTGCAGTACAAAGACGAGCGTCAGAACGGCTGTCAGAACAACGCACACCAGCGCGATGAGCTGCCAGCGCTTCCAGAATCGAAACAGCTTCATGGCAGGACCCTCACTGCAGATAGCGCGTCAGCATGGCCGCGGCCTGCGCGCGTGTCGCCGTGCCGCCGGGGGCCAGCCTGCCGTCCATGCCGTTCAGAATGCCGCGCTCCACGGCCCACGCCAGTGCCGTGCGCGCCCAGTCGGAGCACGTCCCGGCATCCGGGAAGGCCGCAAGGCTCTGCGTGCTCCCTGGGCTGCCGGAGGCGCGCCAGAGCATAACGGCGAGCTGCTCGCGCGTGATGCTGTCCATCGGCGCGAAGCGGTTTTCGCCCACGCCCTGCACAATGCCGCTCTGCTGCGCCCACGAAACGGCCGTGGAGTACCACTGCCCGGCCGGGACGTCGGAAAAGCTGCCGCCGTCTGCGGCGGGGCTGCCGGAAGCGCGCCAGAGGATCGTGGCGAGCATGGCACGGTTCAGTGTTCCCTCGGGATCGAAGCAGTCGTTGCCGACGCCGTTCATGAGGCCCTGCTCCGTCACCGCGCAGACATAGGGCTGCGCCCAGTGGCGGGCCGTGTCGCGGTAGCGGACGCAGGTGTGTGTGCCGTAGGTCGTGTCCGTCATGGTGTACAGGGCGGGCTGGCCCGCGAGGAAGCGCTCATAGGCCGCGAGGGCGTAGCCCGCCTGCTCTGTGGCCATGTAGTTTGCCGTGCGGTTCGTGTGGCCAAAGGCAAGGCCGGTTTCCGTCTGCACGCGGAAGCTCATCAGCGCGCTGACGAGCCACGCGCCGTTCGCGCGGACAAAGCGGCTGTCCTTTGCCGGGTCGATGCCGAGGGCACACAGCGCCACAAGGACCTGCGAGATCGATTCCGAGGACGAGGCGCCCCACGCGTCAAAGCTGCCGTCGTCCTTCTGCATGCCGCTGAGCACGTTCAGGGCGCGGTCAATGGCCGCAGAGACATCCGCCTGCGTGCGGTAGGGCGCGAGGGCCTGCAGCACCATGGCGGTCTGGTCGGGGTCGGCCGTCTTACCGGAATAGTCCCAGCCGCCGCCCGGCAGCTCCTGCGCCAGCAGGTAGGCCACGAGGCGCGCGCGGGAGCTCGTGCCGGAGGCTGCGAAGCCGTAGGACACGGAGTCCATGGCAATGAGGGCAAAGGCCGCGCCGTTCACGCCCTGCCAGACGGTCTGGTCGTAGTTTGCAAGCGGGGCCGTCAGGTCATAGCCCGCAAAGTCGCGGGCGTTCTCGCCGCAGGCCGTCAGGGCGAGGATCGTGCGGGAATACTGCGTGTAATAGGATTTGTCCAGCACGCCGCCGCAGGCACGGAGCTTTTCCGCCAGAGAAGCAAGATAGTCCTGCCGCATGGCGTCCGTCAGATTGCCGCTGCGGGCCAGCTGCAGGATGGACCAATCGCTGTAGGTCCCGGCGGCCTGCATCGCCGCGGTGCAGTAGGCGGAGACGCCGTCCACGGCCTCGGCGACCGTCATGGGAAGGGCCGTGGGCTCCGCCGCCGCAGCGGGGAGCACCAGGCAGGCCAGCATGGCCAGAAGAACCAGCCCGGAGATCAGTTTTTTCATCATGGCTTTTTCCTCAAAGATCCAGAATTTACGCGCCGAGCCAGACCCACAGGATCTTGGCAATCTGGGCGCGGGTCGCGCCGTCGCGCGGACGGAGCCACAGCGTGCCGTCCGAGGCGGGGTCGCCCGAGATCAGGCCGCGGCTGACGGCCCACTGCATGGCCTCAACGGCATAGCCGGAGACCGCGTCCGCATCCGGGAAGGAGGAGAGCAGGTCTCCCGTAACGGCCTCGCCGTTGTAGCGGTAGAGAATGGCCGCGATCTGCTCGCGGGTGATGGCGTCCTCCGGGGCGAACGTCGCGGCGGACGTGCCCTTGACGACGCCGTTGGCGGCTGCCCAGATGACAGCCTTCGCATACCACGACTGCGGCGCGACGTCCGCAAACGGATTCGGCAGGCCAGTCACGTCCGGGGAACCGGCGTGGCGGTAGAGGACGGTCACGAGCTGTGCGCGCGTCAGCGTGCCGTTCGGCTCGAATGTCGTGGCGCTCATGCCGTTCATCATGCCCGTTTCCAGCATATAGTCGACCGGCTCATGATACCACTGCGTGACATCGAGGTCGGAGAAGGCCTCGGACGGACAGACCTTATTCTGCGGCTGCGTTGTATAGCGGGTCGTCTCGCCGTCCTGCCACGAATAGAGTGCATAGAGCGTGACCATGGCGCGGATGGGGGTGTAGGTGTCCGTGTAGACCGTGCTCACCTGCACGGCGTCGGCCACGGGAGCATCCGTCCAGCCTGCGAAGACATAGTCGTGCGCATTGGCCAGCGGCTTGCCCTCCGGGGCGGTGAGTGCCATCTCCTCGCCGACATAGCCGCGCTGCATCGGCTGGGAAGCGCCCTCCGGCGTGGAGAATACGACGGTCGCGGGGACGCGCTGGCGGAACTCCACCACGAGCGTGCAGTCCTCGCGCACGTCGCTGACGGTGAAGACATTGCCGTCCTGCGCGACGGCGGCTGCGCCCTCGGGCTGAAGCGACCAGCCGGAGACGGCGGCGTTCTCCGCGGGCTTTGCCTCAAACATCAGGTCATTCAGCGGCACGACCGTGCCGAGGGCCGTGTTGGCAGAGACGGCCGTAACGGTGAATTTCGCCTTGCCGAAGAGCTGCCAGTCGGAGTTGACCTCCTGCAGGGCATCGACCTTGCCCTTACCGGGGTAGGTATCCAGCGCGGAGGAGACGATGGGGAAGGCGCAGTAGTTCCGGCGTGCGCTTTCAATGGTCAGGTACTCCGAGCAGTAATCCCACTGTCCAATCTCAGTCTTCATCTGCGCAACGGCCTGTGCGACGGTGTCGCCCGCGCGCAAACGGGCAAAGAAGACCTCTTCCCACTTGTAGTCATAGTCGAACGTGACGGCCTGGGAATAGCCGTAGAACACGCTCACGCCCTCGGCGCGCAGCGGGGCGCACAGACCGTCCGTCGCCATGCCGAGGCAGATGGCGCTCCAGATCAGGCTGTCCGGGGCGGACTTTGTCATGTGGTTCGCAATGCAGGTGCCGTCCACGGCGTAGTATTTTATCGTACCGTAGGAGCCCATGTACTGCGCGTGGTAGGTATTGCCGTCCTTGGCATAGTCCTCCGTCGTCAGGCCGGTGCCGGTCTGCAGCAGGAGGTAGGACGTCGTTGCGCCGGAGACAAGGTCCTCCTCGTTCCACGGGTTCTCATAGTCTGTGGAGCCGTGGCTGTCGAAGATGACAACGCCGCTCGACTCGACGGCGGCAGCAACGGCGTCAATCGTGGCGCGCGTCGTCTTGAGGACCTGCGAGCTGCCGCCCGTGGCGGCGGCCAGCTTCTTTACCTCGTTCTGATACTGCTGCGTGAAGCTGGGGTCCAGACCGTAATACGGCTCGATGAGCGTGATGTCCGCGCTCATCGTCGTGGATGTCTGCGGCTCGACTGCCTCTGTCTCAACGCTGCTCCCGGCGGCCTTGCGGGCCAGCTCGCGCAGGCGCGGGCTGTAGGCGCAGGTCACACCCGTCGTCGTTTCAAAGCTGAACTGCGCGCCGCGCCACTGCAGCGTGCCGTCCACATAGAGGTCGGAGGCCGTCACTGCCTCCGCCACGGCCTGCGCCGCCGCGAGCGTCCGGTCCGGGCCGTCCTGTGCGGACTGCGTCTGCGCGTCCTGCTCCACGGCGTCCAGCTCGGCCCACAGGGCGTCGATCGGCGCGTAGTCCGCGTCCGTCAGCGTGCGGGCCTTCGGACCGGCTGCAAAGGCGTTTCCGAACAGGGCCGGCAGCAGTGCCAGCACCAGCAGAAGCGCGAAAAATCGTTTCCAGTTCATATGTATCGGTTCCTTTCCTGTGAGTTATTTCCTATTCTACCATAGAGCCCGGCGATTGTCTATGGCAGCACTGCACAATTCAGCGAGAGCATTCGGCGAGAGATTTTTTGTCGAGGCAAGGTTTGAAAAGTGCAGGAATACTTTGTGTATTTCAAACTTTTCGAACCGATGGATCGGCAAAAAATAACCGACGAAGGCCGAAGATGCAATTGCGCGGTGTTGCCCTGCAAATTTTCCTCACAGCACCTGCCCGTTTGCCGTGCCTGTAAAGGCTCCATGCAGGATGGCAGGCGCACCGCCGACGAACACGGCGTCCATGCCCTCGCTCTCCTGCGCGGGCTGCTCCCAGGTGGCGCGCTCGTGCACGGCGGCGAGGTCGAAAACATTGACATCAGCGTCCATCCCGGCGGCGATGCGTCCCTTGCCCTGCAGATGCAGAGCCTGCGCCGGAAGGGAGGTCATGCGCTGCACGGCCTCCGGCAGCGTCAGGACATGGCGCTCGCGGACGAACGTCTCGAGAATGCGCGTGAATGTCCCGTAGACGCGCGGGTGGGGCAGGCCCTCCGTGGGGTAGAGCGAGTCGGAGATGACACTGGCAAACGGCGCGCGCAGGATGCGGCCGATGTCCTCGTCGCAGGTGATGAAGTCGATCATCGTCACGTTGCAGGCCTCCTCTGCCAGCACATGGCACAGGCAGTCGACCGGCTCCAGCCCGAGAAGCCGGGCCGCCTCGGCAAGCGTCTTGCCCGTGAGGGGCTGAAATTCCGGCCGGTGCAGCGTCGTCAGGCGGATGTTGTCCCAGCCGACCATCTGCGCGATGTTGTCAAAATCGCGGCCGTGGGCGATGCGTTCACGCAGGATGTCCCGCTGAGCCGGATCGCGCAGCCGGGCAGCAACGGCGTCCGTCCCGCCTGCCAGAAAATCCTGCGGCAGCAGGTGCAGCAGCTGCGTCGAGCCTGCGCAGTAGGGATAGACGTCGCACGAGACGTCCAGCCCCTCGTCCCGCGCCTGCTGCAGCAGTGTCAGCGCCTCCGGGATGCGGCGGTTCCAGTTGCGCGGGCCCATGGCCTTGAGATGGCTGATGTGCACGGGCGTGCGGAGCAGGCGCGCCGCGCGGAGCATCTCGCGCAGGGCGTCGCAGACCATGTCGCCCTCTTCGCGCATGTGCACGCAGATGGGAATGCCGCTGCCCTGCAGCGGGGCCAGCGCCCGGAGCAGGCCGTCCGGCGTGTAGAAGCACTCCGGCGCATAGCCGAGGCCGAGCGAGACGCCGAGGGCCCCGTCCGCCAGCGCACGCTCCAGACGGCGGTGCAGCTCCGGCAGGGCCTCATCCGCATCGCCCGGCGCATAGCCGCAGCAGTCCGCGCGCACCGTCCCGCCGCCGACGAGCATGCCGACATGCAGCGGCAGCGGCCGGGCGCGCAGTGCGTCCAGATAGGCCGCCATGGACTCCGTGGGGATGGCCGGGTCGATGTCGCCCGTGATCGTCCCGAGATAGCGCCGCAGCTCCGCCCGGTGCGCCGCGCCGAACGGCGCAAGCGACAGGCCGCAGTTTCCGTTGACGATGGCGGTCAGCCCCTGCCGCAGCTCCGCGCGGCCGAAGCCGGGGCGGAAGACGGCGGCATCGCCGTGGCGGTGGATGTCCAGAAAGCCCGGCGTGACGTACCGCCCGGCCGCGTCCAGCGTCTGCGCGGCCTCGCCGCAGGACCCGACAGCCGCGATCTTCCCGCCGCGGATGCCGATATCCGCCCGGAACGGCGCGCCGCCGTTCCCATCGATGACCGTGCCCCCGCGAATGACCCAATCCAGCATGAATATCTCCTCCTTAATACATTCATCATAGCATACTTTCCCGGAAAATCAACGCGAACGGTTGATTTTTGTCGAGACGTTGGATATAATAAAGAAAATCCATCTTCGGAGGTAACACCCATGGCTGTTAAAATCGAAAAAGATACCATCATCGGCGACGTGCTCGACCTCGCGCCGGAGACCGCACCCCTGTTCCAGGCTATCGGCATGCATTGCCTGGGCTGCCCGGCCAGCCGCGGCGAGTCCGTTGAGGAGGCCTGCATGGTCCACGGCGTGGATCCCGATGCCTTCCTCGCACAGGTAAACCACTTCATCGAGGCAGTGGAAGCCAATAAGTAATCCGGCCCGGCCTGCTGCAAGCTTCAGATTGCAGCAGGCCCTTTTTCTTGCAAACGGAGGAGCAGAGATGACACAGAAAGAACGAATGCTCGCCGGACAGCTCTACCTTGTGGATGAGGAGCTGGCGGCCGAGATGCGCCATACCGCCGGGGTGCTCCGGCAGTTCAACAGCGAGCCGGAGCCGGAGGCCCGCGCCGCCCTGCTGCGCGGCCTGCTGGGCGGGACGGGACGCACGTTCAGGATCGAGCCGCCCTTCCGCTGCGACTACGGCAGCCATATCTATCTGGGCGAAAATTTCTATGCGAATTATGAGCTCATCGTGCTCGACCAGTGCGACGTCCGCTTCGGTGACAACGTCATGCTCGGGCCGCGCGTGAGCCTGTTCAGCGCGGGCCATCCGCTCGATGCGGACATCCGCAATACCGGACTGGAGTACGGCAGGCCTATCACCGTCGGCAGCAACGTCTGGATGGGCGGCTGTGTGACCGTGAACGGCGGCGTGACCATCGGTGACAATGTCATCATCGGCTCCGGCTCCGTCGTGACGCGCGACATTCCGTCCAACGTCATTGCGGCCGGGAATCCCTGCCGCGTGCTGCGCCCGCTGACGGACGCCGACCGCGCTCATTGGCAGCAGGAGGCCGCGCGCTGGCGCGCGGCGTGCGGCCGGTGAGGCTGCCGGTCTCCGCGCGGCTGGAATGCTGCGCCGGGCTCGTGCCGCAGGGTGCGCGCGCTGCGGACATCGGCGCGGACCACGGCTATCTCGGCATTTCGCTGCTGCTGAACGGCCGGGCTGAGTTTGTCCACGCCTCGGAGCTGCGCGAGCAGCCGCTCCGCCGCGCCATGGAAAATGCCCTGCGCTTCGGTGTGGCAGACCGCATGCGCTTCTCCCGTGCCGACGGGCTGGATGCCGTCGACCCGGACGAGGTCGACACCATCGTCTGCGCCGGGATGGGCGGCGATCTCATCGCGCAGATCCTGGACCGCTGCCGCTGGGTGCGCGACCCGCGCTATACCTTGATCTTACAGCCGCAGTCCTCCGGCAACGACCTGCGCCGCAAGCTGGCCCGGATGGGCTTTGCCATCGAGCAGGAGCGCCTTGTCCGCGACGGCGGCTTTCTCTATCAGGCCATGGCTGCGCGCTTCGGCAGCGCCGCGCCGGTCACGCCGGGGCAGGAGTATGTCTCCGCGGCCCTGCTCCGCTCCGGCGATCCGCTGCTGCCGGATTATTTTGACCGGCTCATCCCGTCGCTGGAGCGCACCGTCGAGGGCCTGCGGCGCGGCAGCGAGCCGGAACGCTTGCACTATTATGAAACTGCGCTGCGGGAGCTGCGCGAAATGAGGGAGCATTATGACAACGGTTGCTGATATTCTGGATGTGCTCGAGGCCCTTGCGCCCACCGGCATGAAAATGGACTGGGACAACGTCGGCCTGCTCTGCGGCAGCCGCAAAAAGGAGGTCGAGCAGGTCCTTGTCGCCCTTGACCCGTTCGAGGACGTCTGCGATGAGGCGGTCGAATGGGGCGCGGACGTCATCGTCACGCATCACCCGCTCATTTTCCGCCCCGTGGCGAACGTCACGGACGAGACAAGCGTCGGCCGGGTCATCGAGCGGCTGTGCTCGGCGGGCATCTGCGCCGTCAACGCGCACACGAACCTCGACTGCGCCCCCGGCGGCGTGAACGACGAGCTGGCCGCCGTGCTGGGTCTGCATGACGTCGCGGTGCTCAACCCGAGTGGAACGGACGCCCAGGGCCGCCCGTGGGGCCTGCTGCGCGGCGGCGAGACCGACGAGCAGCCGCTGGCGGAATTCCTGCAGACGGTCAAGCAGGCCCTCGGCTGTCCCGGCCTTCGCTATGTGGACGGCGGCAAGCCCGTCCGCCGCGTTGCCGTGGGCGGCGGGAGCTGCGCCGACGGGATGCACGAGGCGCTGGAGGCCGGGTGCGATACGTTCGTCACGGCGGACGTGCGCTATAACCAGTTCTGGGATGCGCACGACCTCGGGCTGAATCTCATCGACGCCGGGCATTTCTACACCGAGAACCCCGTGACGCGCGTGCTGGCCGATGCGCTGGCGAAGGCCTTCCCGGATATTTCCGTAAAAATCTCCGAAACCCACACCGACTGCATGAAATATGCTTGATTTTTGGCCTGTGGAATGCTAAAATAATCTAGTTATTTACAGATACCACTCTACGAAGGGAAGAAATATTATGTCTGGACATTCCAAGTGGCATAACATTCAGAAGACGAAGGGCGCGCAGGACGCCAAGCGCGCGGCAGCCTTCACGAAGATCGCGAAGGAAATGTATGTTGCGGTGAAGGAAGGCGGCGGCTCGACCGACCCCAGCTATAACTCCCGTCTTGCCACCGTCATCACGAAGGCCAAGGCTGCGAATATGCCGAACGACAACATCAAGCGCGTGCTCGAGAAGGCCGCGAACGCAGGCTCCGGCGATTCCTACGAATCCATCACCTACGAAGGCTACGGCCCGAGCGGCATCGCCGTGATCGTTGAGACCATGACCGACAGCCGCAACCGCACGGCAGGCAACGTCCGCCACCACTTCGACAAGTACGGCGGCAAGATGGGCGCTGCGGGCTGCGTGTCCTGGAACTTCAGCAAGAAGGGCGTGCTCGTCATCGACAACGAGGACGGCGACTATGAAGAAGACAACGTTATGATGGACGCCATGGACAGCGGCGCGGATGACTTCGAGGCCGACGGCGACTGCTTCACGATTTACACCGATCCGGACGACTTCAACGCCGTTGCCGATGCGCTGGCCAAGAAGGGCTATACCTTCGTTTCCGCGCAGATCGAGATGGTCCCGGGCGAGTATAAGAAGCTCGACAACCCCGACGACATCACGAATATGGAAAAAATGCTCGACATCTTCGAGGACGACGACGACGTCCAGAACGTCTGGCATAACTGGGACCGCGACTGATCCCGGAATCAGCAAAAGCCGCGCGGCAGGATCGACCTGCCGCGCGGCTTCTTTATGGTAGGGGCGGGGCATGCCCCGTCTGGCGGCGTACTTGCAGCCCGTACTGGCCGCCGTTAAAACGGTACCGGCCAATGTAGGGGAGCGGCATGCCGCTCCCGGCTCTACACCGGCAGTTCGTACAAGCTAGCGTTAAAACGGTAACGGCCCCCGAATTGTCATTCCGAGGAGCGAAGCGACGTGGGAATCTCGTGCAGGCAGTTACGATTTCGCCGGGGTCTCCCTGTTATTCAACCGGGTACTGCGAGATTGCACCCCAAGGGCACTTCCTCGCGCTGCGCGCTCAGGGCGCCACGTCGGCCTTTGGCCTCCTCGCAATGACAAACTTGGGGGCTTACGCCATAGAATCCATGCCACTGATATTGCAAGTCCGCAAGGCGCTCCCTGAGCGCCGCTACAGACGCAATTGGTGCTCACCATTTTATCGATGCCCTGTACGAACTGGTAGTGCCTTCCCGAGATTGCCACGTCGGCCTTTGGCCTCCTCGCAATGACAAATCCGGGAGCCTTTCCATCAAAACAGCCGTGCTGCGGTTTCTCCCGCAGCACGGCTGTTTGCAACATCTTATTTCACATCGGCATTGATGCCGTGCTCGTCGAAGGCGCGCAGCAGCAGGTCCATATCGGACGGGATGGAGATCGGCTCGCCGCAGGCCTTGATGGCGTTGGCGACGTCCTTCAGGCCGTTTCCGGTCACGACGGACACGACCGTCGCGTCCTTCGGCAGGACGCCCTGCTCGCACAGCTTTTTCACACCGGCCGTGCCGGTCACACCGGCGGGCTCGCCGAACACGCCGCAGGTGCGGCCGAGCAGCTTCTGCGCCGCCATGATCTCGGCGTCGGAGACATTCACGACCAGACCGTTCGACTCGCGGATGGCCATGAGCGCCTTGTCCGCATTGCGCGGCACGCCGACGGCGATGGAGTCGGCCAGCGTGTTCTCCTCCATGGGCTCCCACGGGCGATTTTCCGCAATGGCGCGGTTGATGGGGCAGCAGCCCTCGGCCTGCGCGGAGATGAGGCGCGGCAGGCGGTCAATGAGGCCGACGGCATGAAGGTCCTTCAGGCCCTTCCACAGACCGGCGATCGTGCAGCCGTCGCCGACGGAGATGGCGATGAAGTCCGGCATCTGCCAGTCGAGCTGCTCGGCGATCTCATAGGCGACGGTCTTCTTGCCCTCGGAGAGGTAAGGGTTGATGGCTGCATTGCGGTTGTACCAGCCCCAGCGGTCAATGGCCTGCTTCGACAGCTCGAACGTGTCCTCATAGCTGCCCTGCACGGAGATGACAGTCGCGCCGAATGTCATGAGCTGGGCGACCTTGCCCTTCGGCGCGCGGGAGGGGACGAAAATAAACGTCTGGAGCCCGGCGGCCGCAGCGTTGCCCGCGAGGGACGAGGCAGCGTTGCCCGTGGACGAGCAGGCGATGACATGCGCGCCTGCCTCCTGCGCCTTGGCGACGGCCATGGCGGAGGCGCGGTCCTTCAGCGAGGCTGTGGGGTTCTGGCCGTCGTCCTTGACCCAGAGCTTCGCAATGCCGAGTTCCTTTGCAAGGCGGTCGGCCTTATACAGCGGCGACCAGCCGACGCGCAGCGGGGGCGCGGGCGTCTCCGGCTCGACGGGCAGCAGCTCGCGGTAGCGCCACATGGAGCGCTCCGTGCGGTTCTTCAGCGTCTCGCGGGTCAGGACGGTCCTGATCCGGTCATAGTCATAGATGATGTCGAGGATGCCGCCGCATTCGCAGTTCGTCAGATTCGGCACGGCGGGATATTCCCGGCCGCAGCGCACGCAGCGGCCGCATTTTACATGGTTCATCGCTTCGGTTCCTTTCTCCGGACTTTCCGGTCGTGTTTTTCCAGTGCTCGTTTCATCCGGGCGCGGCGTCGCTCGTCCCGGCGGCGCTGCCGGGGGTACCATTCATAGAACTGCTCGTCGCCGACAAGGGCGTGCAGCCGGTCCAGCTCCCGGCGGCGCAGGATCGCAGCCAGCAGGACGGTCAGCAGCACAAAGTAAAGCGCCAGCGCCGGCAGAAAGAGCGCGCCGAGCTTTTTGGCGTTCAGAAAAATCGACGCGGCGATCAGAACGTTGCCGATGGCCGCCGCCGTGATCAGGGCGACCTGGACGACCGGGATGAGCGGTGCGAGCGCATCGCGCAGGCGGTTCCGGAATGGTTTCATGGGGCCTCCGTGGATGAAAACCGTGCCGGAGCGGGATAACCCACCCCGGCACGGGCTGATTGTCGGAATTTAAAAACTTACAGTGCTTTGAGGATGCCGACCTCGTCGTTGAAGGCGTCGATGAGCTCATCGAGGTCCTTCGCCTGTGCATGGACGGCGTCCCAGGTGCCCTTCGTGTCGTACCACTGGGCGTTGAGGTCTTCGACGTTCATGCCCTGCTGCTCGACCCAGGTGTAATACTTCAGGTTGTGCACACGCTTGCGCTCCGTGTAGGTCAGCTCGAGCATGCTGTCGGTCTTCAGACCGAGCATGTGCAGCGCATGGTCCTTCTCGGCCTCGAAGGCGGAATAGGCGCCATGCTGGGCGTTGAGCTCTTCCACGCGGGACTTGTACATGACGGCGGAGTCCGTCAGGACGGTGACAACGACGTCGTCCTCGGTCAGCTCATAGTATTTGGCCATCTTGATGCAGCACAGCACGTTGGCGATGCCGGAGATGCCCATCCAGGTGAACTTTTCGATCTGCTCGTCCGTCATGCCAAGGGACTTCAGGTACTCCTGACCCTCCTTGCAGTTGAACAGACGCAGCAGGCGCTGGGAGTCCTCGTCGTCGATGGCAATGGCCATGTCGGTGTTCTTCACGTTATGGACCCAGGGAATGTGCTTGTCGCCGATACCCTCGATGCGGTGGCCGCCGAAGCCATTGTCCAGAATGGTCGGGCACTGCAGGGCCTCGCCGACGGCGAGCTTCATGCCGGGATAGCGCTCCTTCAGCAGATCGCCGGAGGACATCGTGCCGGCGGAGCCGGAGGTGAAGCAGGCACCGGCCAGACGCTGGCCGGGCTTTTTTACGGCCTCGAACAGATCGGCCAGGGCGTAGCCCGTGACATTGTAGTGCCACAGCGGGTTGCCCATTTCGGCAAACTGGTTGAAGATCATCATGGACGGATCCTTCTTCAGCTCCCACGTCTTGTCGAAGATCTCCTTGACGTTGGACTCGCAGCCCGGCGTGGCGATGATCTGACCGGCGATGGACTTCAGCCAGTCAAAGCGCTCCTTGGACATATCCTGCGGCAGGATGGCGACGGAGTCGCAGGCCAGCAACTTGGAGTTGAAGGCGCCGCCGCGGCAGTAGTTGCCGGTGGACGGCCACACGGCGTGATGATAGGTGGCGTCGAACTGACCGGTCACAAGGCGCGGAGCCAGGCAGCCGAACGAAGCGCCGACCTTATGGCAGCCCGTGGGGAACCACTTGCCGGACATGGCAAGGATGCGGCACGGCACGCCGGACAGGCTGGAGGGGATCTCCACATAATTCGGGGTGTGCTGATACAGACCGCCGAACTCCTTGGCCTCGTTGTGCCAGGAAATGCGGAACAGGTTGACGGGGTCGACGTCCCACAGGCCGGTATGGGTCAGCTTTTCCTTGATTTTCTCCGGGATGAGATCCGGATTCTGCATCTGCGCGATGGTCGGGATGATGATGTGGTTTTCCTTGGCCTTCTCGATGTTGTGCTTCAGGCCTTCCTTGTTGATGCGAAGATCAATCATTGCTCTTTCCTCCAGTTTTTACGTCAAGATAAGAATATAGCGTGTATTTGGAAATGCCAAAATGTTTCGCGATCTTGTCGCCGGATTTTGTGACGAGCAGCGCGCCGTGCTCATTGAGGAAATGGATGGCGCGCACCTTGTCCTCCTTGCTCATCAGGGCGACCGGCTTGCCGATGAGGCGGTCGGACTGCTCGATGAGATCGTCGAGCAGGTCGTTGACATTGTGCGTGATGCGGGGCGTCTCCTCCCCGGCGGGGTGGGCGGACGTCAGCCCGGCGAGCGCCTGCTCGGCCATGGCCAGCGCGGAAATATCGAAGTTGATGCAGAAAATGGCGCACACGCGCCCGGATTCGTCGCGGATGTAGATGGACGACGATTTCAGCAGCTTGCCGTCCGGCGTGCGGGTGAGATAGCACAGCTGGTCCTCCGGCGCGCGGCCGTCCTTGCCGAGCTGCTCGAGCACGACCTGTGAGGGACCGTCGCCGAGCTTGCGGCCGGAGACATGGCCGTTTTCAATGGCCACGACGGAGTGTGATGTGCTGCGCTCCGAGATCTCGTGCACAACGACCTCGCAGTTGCTTCCAAACTGCGCCGCGAGGCCTCTCGCCATCTGGCGGAGCGTTTCCAGTTCATTCGGTTTCAGCAATCGCAGCGCCCCTTTCTTTGGTGTTGGGAAGCTCTGAAAAAATCATCTGCGGCGGATGCCGGAGCTTTTCCGCCGATCCATCGGTTCGGGGAACTTGAAATACACAAAGTATTCCTGCGTTCCCCGAACCTCGCCTTGACGAAAAATCTCTCGCCCTCCGCTCTTGCTGATTTCTTCTGAGCTTCCCTGTTGGGAAAACTCTGAAGAAATCCTCTGCGGCAGATGCCGGATATTTTCTGCCAATTCATCGGTTTGGAAGGTTTGGAGTACACAAAGTACGCCTGCGCTTTCCAAACCTCGCCTCGACGAAAAATCTCTCGCCCTCCGCTCTTGCTGATTTCTTCCGAGCTTCCCTTCTGGTGGGAAACTCTGAAGAAATCCCTCACGCATACTGCCCGCTGTCAGGCTTGTCATTGCGAGGCCCCGCAAGGGGCCGTGGCAATCTCGCGGGATCATTCCGGATTTTTGAGGATCCCCGGCGAATACGAAATATGGTGCCTGAGAGCCACACGCCGCTTCGCTCCTCGGAATGACGAACTTCCGGTTTTTGCCGGTCAGAGCGTCCCTGTTTGGATTTTCCTGACCCTATGATACCATTATAGCCGGGAGAAATCAATTGTTTTTTCCAAAATTTTTTTGTTTTGAAAAAAATTTGTTTGACTTCTGTGCAGGATATGGTAAGATAGGAGCAGAGAACCGCAGACTGCCTGCATATCCGCACTGCGGTACGGAATGAATAGATAATGGAGGGTACCACGATGGATTTTGAAGCAATCAAACGTGCGGCCGAGGGCTATCGTGCCGACATGAGCCGTTTCCTGCGGGACATGATCGCCATCCCCAGTGAAAGCTGCGAAGAAAAGGGCGTCGTCATGCGCATCAAGCAGGAGCTGGAGAAGCTCGGCTATGACAGGGTCGAGATCGATCAGCTTGGCAACGTCATCGGCTGGATGGGCACGGGCGAGAAGATCATCGCCATCGATTCCCACATCGATACCGTCGGCATCGGCAACCGCGCCAACTGGACGAACGACCCCTATGAGGGCTATGAGACGGACGACATCATCTACGGACGCGGCGGCTCCGACCAGGAGGGCGGCATGGCCTCCGCTGCCTACGGCGCGAAGATCATGAAGGACCTTGGTCTCATCCCCGAGGGCTATAAGATCATGGTCGTCGGCTCCGTGCAGGAGGAGGACTGCGACGGCATGTGCTGGCAGTCCATCGTCAATGAATATTTCAACGGACCGGAGGATGCCCGCAGCAAGATCGAGTTCGTCATCTCCACCGAGCCGACGGACGGCGGCATCTATCGCGGCCACCGCGGCCGTATGGAGATCCGCGTCGACATGCACGGTGTCTCCTGCCACGGCTCCGCTCCGGAGCGCGGTGACAACGCCATCCACAAGATGGCCGAGGTCCTGCTGAACGTCCGCGACCTCAACGAGAACGACGCCGCCGATGACAAGGAGATCAAGGGCCTTGTCAAGATGCTCGACCCGAAGTACAACCCCGAGCATTGGGAAGACGCGCGCTTCCTCGGCCGCGGCACCTGCACGACGTCGCAGATCTTCTACACGTCCCCGTCCCGCTGCGCCGTTGCGGACTCCTGCTCCATCTCCATCGACCGCCGTATGACGGCAGGCGAGACCTACAAGTCCTGCCTGAAGGAGATCGAGGACCTGCCCGCCTGTAGGAAGTACGCCAAGGACGTCAAGGTCTCGATGTATATGTATGACCGTCCCGCATGGACCGGCCACGTCTATGAGACGGAGTGCTTCTTCCCGACGTGGATCAACAAGGAATCTGCCGCCCATGTGCAGGCCCTTGTCGACGCGCACCACGCTCTGTGGGGCGATAAGCGCCTCTGGGCCGACGAGACCGCGCGCTCCAAGCGCGAAGGCCGCCCGCTGACCGACAAGTGGACGTTCTCCACGAACGGCGTTTCCATCCAGGGCCGCTACGGCATCCCGTGCGTCGGCTTTGGCCCCGGCGCCGAGTCGCAGGCCCATGCGCCGAACGAGATCACCTGGAAGCAGGACCTCGTCGTCTGCGCCGCGCTCTATGCCGCCGTTCCCGGTCTGTACAAGCCCGAAAACAAGATCACCGAGGCCGAGTTCCGTCAGGAGCTGACCGGCAACGACATCAAGTAATTTTTCTGCTTACCCTAAATATAATAAAAAATAGGAGAACGATCATGAGTAAGACTGTTGAACTGGCAAGACACCTCGAAAAGCTCCACATCAATAACATGTATAAGACCGACTTCTACTGGACGTGGGACAAGACGGACGACGAGATCGACGCCGTCTTCACCGTGGCCGATGCCCTGCGCGACCTGCGCGAGCGCAACAAGTCCACGAAGGTCTTCAATTCCGGCCTCGGCATCTCCCTGTTCCGCGACAACTCCACCCGTACCCGCTTCTCGTTCGCCTCTGCGTGCAACCTGCTGGGCCTAGAGGAGCAGGTCCTCGATGAGAAGAAATCCCAGATCGCCCACGGCGAGACCGTCCGCGAGACTGCGAACATGGTCTCCTTCATGGCCGACGTCATCGGCATCCGCGACGATATGTACATCCATCAGGGCCACGAGTACCAGAAGACGTTCATGGACGCTCTGGAAGAAGGCTATCGCGACGGCATTCTCGAGCAGCGCCCGACGCTCGTGAACCTGCAGTGCGACGTCGACCACCCGACGCAGTGCATGGCCGACATGCTGCACGTCATCCACTACTTCGGCGGCGTCGAGAACCTGAAGGGCAAGAAGGTCGCCATGACGTGGGCCTATTCCCCGTCCTACGGCAAGCCGCTGTCTGTCCCGCAGGGCGTCATCGGCCTGTTCACCCGCTTCGGCATGGATGTCACGCTGGCCCATCCGGAGGGCTACGACGTCTTCCCCGAGGTCGAGGAGATCGCCCGTAAGAACTGCGAGAAGTACGGCTCCAAGTTCCACAAGACGAACGACATGAAGGAAGCCTTCCGGGACGCCGACATCGTCTATCCGAAGTCCTGGGCTCCGTTCCAGGCTATGGAAAGACGCTCCGAGCTCTATGTCAAGGGCGACCAGAAGGGCATCGACGAGCTGGAGAAGGAGCTGCTGGCGCAGAACGCCGAGCACAAGGACTGGACCTGCAGCGAGGAGATGATGAAGCTCACGAAGGACGGCAAGGCGCTGTATCTGCACTGCCTGCCCGCCGACATCTCCGGCCTGAGCTGCCCGGAGGGCGAGGTCGACAACTCCGTGTTTGACCGCTATCTCGTGCCGCTGTACAAGCAGGCCTCCTTCAAGCCGTATATCATCGCCGCCATGATCTTCCTGGCGCAGGTCAAGGACCCCGTCAAGGCTCTCATGGAGCTCGACGCTGCCGACAACAAGCGCAAGATGTTCTGAGCCGCACGGCAGGAGGATAATTACCATGGGAAAACGCATCGTCATCGCGCTGGGCGGCAATGCGCTGGGCAGCACGCCCTATGAGCAGCTCGCCCTTGTTACGGAAACGGCAAAGCCGATCGTGGATCTCATCGAGCAGGGCAACGAGGTCGTCATTGCACACGGCAACGGCCCGCAGGTCGGCATGATCAATCTGGGCATGGCCACGGCCGCCGAGGCCGGCGCCATCAAGTCCGATATGCCCTTCCCCGAGTGCGGCGCCATGAGCCAGGGCTACATCGGCTATCACCTGCAGAACGCCATCGGCAACGAGCTTGCCGCGCGCGGTCTGCAGAAGGACGTCGCCACCGTCGTCACGCAGGTGCTGGTGGATGAGAACGATCCCGCCTTCCGGAAGCCCACGAAGCCCGTCGGCGCGTTCTATGACAAGACCACGGCCGAGCGCATCGCCGCCGAAAAGGGCTACACCATGGTCGAGGACGCGGGCCGCGGCTACCGCCAGGTCGTTCCCTCACCGAAGCCCGTGGACGTCATCGAAAAGAACACCGTCCGCGCCCTGATCAACGGCGGCTGCGTCGTGATCACGGTCGGCGGCGGCGGCATCCCCGTTGTGCGCCGGGACGGCAAGCTCTACGGCACGCCCGCCGTCATCGATAAGGACTTTGCCTCTGCCAAGCTCGCAGAGCTCGTGCAGGCTGACGCCCTCGTCATCCTGACGGCGGTGGACCGCGTCTGCATCAACTGGGGCAAGCCGGACCAGAAGAGCCTTGCGGAAATGACCGTTGCGGAAGCGGAGCGCTACTGCGAGGAGGGCCATTTCGCCCCCGGCTCCATGCTGCCGAAGGTCAGGGCTGCCGTTTCGTTCGCCAAGACCGGCGGGCAGGCCATCATCGCCTCGCTCGCACAGGCCGGAGCCGCCGTCCGCGGCGAGGCCGGTACGGTCGTCCATCTCTGATATTGCCTGTTCCCTTCCCGGGGAGCAAAGGGCCTGCTGCATGAACCCCGCAGCAGGCCCTTCTGCAATATGGGATAACACATATGCAGGGGAGCGGCACGCGGGAAATGAAACTGGAAAGTGGAAAATTTCACAAGGCCGCCGGTCATGCGCTGTAGGGGCCGGGCTGTCCCCTCCCGGCGCATCGCTGCCGATCCGTACAGGGTAACATTAAAACGGTAATGGCACCAGAATTGTCATTGCCACGTCGGCCTCCGGCCTCCTCGCAATGACAAATCGGGAGTATTTGCCATTTTAACGGCAGCTTGTTGATTGCGCCGGTGCAGCGCCGGGAGCGGCATGCCGCTCCCCTACAAGGCGGGTGCGGTCGACGATAGTGCCACCAAACCTGCAGCTTGCAAGGCGCTCCCTGAGCGCCGCTGCAGACGGAATCGGTTTGTACGTTTTTTTTCGGCAGCCCGTGCGTGTCGCCGGTGCAGCACCAGGCCCTGCGGCGAACCGGTTTTTCTTTCTTGCCTTTTTCGGCAAAATACGATATCATTAGCTTAGTAAACATTGCACAGGCGTTTCCAAAATACCGAAACAAGGAGCTGGCAACATGCTGGAACAGTCGATCCTGCAGAATTATCTTGATATCCTGCGCGAGGAGCTCGTCCCGGCGACCGGCTGCACGGAGCCGATCGCCATTGCCTACTGCGCCGCGACCCTTCGGGAGCTGCTGGGCGCACTGCCCGAGCGGGTGGACGCCGCCGTCAGCGGCAACATTCTGAAAAACGTCAAAAGCGTCGTCGTCCCAAACACCGGCGGGCGCAAGGGCATCGGCCCCGCCATTGCCGTCGGCCTCGTTGCGGGCGACGCGGCGCGTGATCTGCAGGTCATCTCCGCCGTGACGGAGAAGCAGCTTGCGGAGCTGGACGCTTACCTGCAGCGGGTGGAGATCGCCGTCTCCTGCAGCCATTCCCCCTGCCAGCTCGACATCGACCTGCGCGGCAGCTGCGGCAGTCACACGGCCCGCGTGCGCATCACGAACCATCACACAAATATCGTCTGCCTCGAGCGCGACGGCGAGGTGCTGCGCGAACTGCCCGTTGTGGACTCCGCCGAGGAGCACCGCGCGGACAAGAGTCTGCTGAACGTGGCGGACATCCTGCGCTTTGCGGCCGAGGTGCCGCTCGAGGACCTGCTGCCCCTGCTGGAGCCGCAGGTCAGCTGCAACTCCGCCATTGCCGAGGAGGGCCTCCGCGGCGCATGGGGCGCGCAGATCGGGCGCATTTTACTGGAGGATTACGGGGATGATATCAAGCAGCGGGCCAAGGCCTATGCGGCCGCGGGCTCGGACGCCCGCATGAGCGGCTGCGAAATGCCCGTCGTCATCCTCTCCGGCTCCGGCAATCAGGGCATCACGGCCTGCATGCCCGTCGTGGCCTATGCCCGCCACATCGGCGCGACCCGCGAGCAGCTCTACCGCGCGCTGGCCGTTTCCGACCTTGTCACCGTTCACCAGAAGACCGGCATCGGCCGCCTCTCCGCCTACTGCGGGGCCATCTCCGCCGGAGTCGGTGCAGGCGCGGGCATCTGCTACCTGCTCGGCGGCGACTATGACGCCGTTGCGCACACGGTCGTCAACGCCGTGGCCATCCTCTCCGGCACCATCTGCGACGGCGCGAAGCCGTCCTGCGCGGCCAAGATCGCCGCTGCCGTGGATGCGGGCATCATGGGCTACCGCATGTATCTGCACCACCGCGAATTCCGCCACGGCGAGGGCATCGTCGGCAGCAATGTTGACGATACGATCGCCAAGGTCGGTGTGCTGGCGCAGCAGGGCATGCGGCAGACGGATCGCACGATCCTCGATATCATGCAGGATCGCTGCAGCTGAGCGCCCGCGTTCCTTCAAAAATCGTTTTCCGGTCCGTCATAATTTGGACATATCAGGCGGGTATACTACGAGCACAGCAAGGAGCTGAACACCATGGAGCATAACGAGCGCATCGACTCCAGTGCAGGCGAGCCGGTATTGGCCTGCAAACGAAGGAAGCACCTGCGGCTGGCGGCTCTCGCTGTATGCTGCGCCCTGCTCGGCGGAATCGCCGGAGGCACGGCGACGGGATTGCTTCTGCAGGGCCGCGAGCGAGCGGCCATGCGGCCGGCCGGTCAGCAGACGGCCGTATCCGGGGGAGAAAGCACGGGCGCGGAGCCTTCCGCGGCGCGTGTGGCCTCGACTGCGGGAGAATTGACCCCGACGCAGCTCTATGAGCGCTATGCGCCCTGCGTCGTCGGTGTGCTGAACCTCAGCGCGGTCACGGACCTCTATGGAAAGGACACCATGCAGGCCAGCACCGGCTCGGGCGTTCTCCTCACGGGCGACGGCGAGATCCTGACGAATTACCACGTCGTCAAGGACTGCACGCAGCTCACCGTCACGCTGTATGACGGCACGGAGCACACGGCAAAGCTCCTCGGCTATGAGGAGGACAGCGACATCGCCCTGCTGAAGATCGACGGCAGCGGCTACCGCCACGCGCGCCTCGGAGATTCCGACCGGCTGCGCATCGGCACGGAGGTTGCTGCCATCGGCAACCCGCTCGGCGACCTGGACTACAGCCTGAACGTCGGCTATATCAGCGCGAAGGACCGCGACGTCGATCTGGACGGCCCATCCATCCGCATGATGCAGCTCGACGCCGCCATCAACCCCGGCAACTCCGGCGGTCCGCTGTTCGACCTGCGCGGCAATGTCGTCGGCGTGACGACGGCGAAATATTCCGGCGAGACCGTCACCGGCGCGACGATCGAGGGCATCGGCTTTGCCATCCCCATCAACGACGTCCGCGAGATCCTCTCGGAGCTGCGGGAATACGGCCGCGTGCCGAACCGCGCCCAGCTCGGCGTGATGGTCGGCACGGTCTATTCGACGAACACGGCCCGCAACGGCCGGGTGCAGGTGCGGGATGTCACAAAGGATTCCGCCGGCGCCCATGCGGGCCTGCGCGACGGCGACTTTATCCTTGCACTTGATGACTACACCGTGCGCACGCTTTCCGACCTCAGCGCGGCGCTGCGGCACTACCGCGGCGGCCAGCACGCGACGCTCACCATCGAGCGCTACGGCAAGACGTTCCGCCTGCCCATCGTGTTTGACAGCAAGGACGATGCGGTGCAGAACGAAGAGCCAACAACATCGGCCAATGCGCTGGAGCCGTCCGAGCAGGACAGTCCCCGGCCCTGATCCGATGTCTTCCATAGATCGCATCCCCTCTCTTTTTCATGCTTTTTCTCTTTTTTTCTCTCTTTCTTTCTTTTCTACGAAATGTACCGTCCGGCTTGCCGGGCGGTACATTTCGTTTTTGCGTCTGGGTGTCGAAAAACCAGTCCAGCCGAAGGTTTCGGAGGGAAGAAAAGAGGGAAAGGAAACCGTCAGGGTGTCCTTTCGCGTTTGATCACCCGCCGCAGCGGCAAAATTGCAAAACAGAACTACAAAATACGTTTTGCAATTTTGAAGGCAGCTTGGCAAAAGACCCGAAGGGACTTTTTGACAAGCTGACCGTCCGGCTTGCCGGGCGGTACATTTCGTTTATGCATCTGGGAGTCTCAGACTGTCAAAAAGCCTCCGCTTGCAGAATAATGCCGACGTCCTATCGAAACAACCTGTTGCAAGGCAAGCGCGTGTATGCTATAATGCAGAAAAGACGTTGGAACATTTTCGGCTTCCTGCCGTCTAATCTTGCAAAGAGAGAAGGAACGACCGGCGCGGCCGGCGCCGGTCCGCAAACACAGGAGGAGAGAGCATGAGACAGGGTGTCATCTGTATGCTGATCGCGGCGCTGGTGCTGCAGCTTGCGGGCGGCGTGGTCGCAGGCGGTGCAGAGCCGCTGGCCATGACAACACAGGAGACCATTCGAACGGTCGCCGTCTCCGGCGTGCCGACCGCGCTGATGCGTGGGGCCAGACTCCCGGAGCGTATGCCGTCGTTCCATACGGACGCGGCCTGCCATCTGGCGGACAGCTGGCAGAGCTGGTCCGGCATGGTATGGTTCTCGTCTCCGGATGGTGAGCATATCAGCAAGCCGCTCCCGGCGGGCACCGTCACGGAGCCGGGTGTGTATTATTATCTCGGCCTCGTGCTCGAGCCGGATGGCCTTGCGTCCTTTTCCGACGCACCGTCCGTAACGGTCTGCGGGACGACGGCCGCCGTGCAGCGGCTCGAGGACGGCAGGCTGTTCGTCTGCGTGCGCTACGGCAGCGACGACGGCCGCCTGGAGGGCCTTCTGCCCGAAACGCTGCCGTTTCGCGATGTCTCGCGCCGTGCGTGGTATTTTGAGAGCGTCGCCTATGCCTACCGGCAGGGGCTGATGAGCGGAACGGGCACGACGGAATTCGAGCCGGATACGGCCACGTCCCGCGCCATGCTCGTGCAGGTGCTTTACCGTCTGGCAGGCCAGCCCGCCGCGGCCGGAAGCGACTTCTCCGATGTCGGCGACGGCGTGTGGTACGCCGATGCCGTTTCGTGGGCCGCCGCGGCGCAGATCGTCAACGGCTACGGCAACGGGCGCTTCGGCCCGGACGACCCCGTCACACGCGAACAGACGGCGGCCATCCTCTATCGCTATGCCGCGTGGTATGACCTTGCCGGGGACGGCGAGGCCCCGCTTTCCGGCTATCCGGACGCCGGGACGGTCAGCAGCTGGGCGCGCAGCGCCATGGGCTGGGCCGTCGGCGCGGGCTATCTGACCGGCTCTGCCGAGGACGGCGCCGTTCTGCTCCGCCCGCAGGCGCTTGCCGTCCGCGCGCAGACTGCCGCAATCCTGGCCCGCTTCTGCCGCAGCATGCAGAAGCAGGAGCACGCCATGCCGCGCGCGGACTATTTCACGGCCCGCGGCACGACGGTACTCTACCTGCCGCTCGACAACCGCCCCGTCAACGACCTGCGCGTCGAGGCGCTGGCGGACAGCACCGGTATGAATGTGCTGCTGCCGCCGGAGGACCTCTATGCCACGCGGCTCGACGGGCAGACGACGAATGCCAACGGCACGCAGTACGGCGACACGCACGCCCTGCTGCAGTGGGTGCTGGACAATGAGGACGCCTGCGACATGCTGATCGTCAGCATGGACCAGCTGCTCTCCGGCGGCCTTGTGAACAGCCGCTGGGAGGACGGAACGGACCTGACGTGGGAAAAGGATGCCATTGATACACTTTCACAGATCGCTGCACGCAAGCCGGTCTATGTGTTCGACACGGTGATGCGCCTTGCCACGACCGCCGGCTATCAGGGACTCGACAGCGAGGCCTACCGCCTGTTCCGCAGCTACGGCATGGCCGAGCGCGGCGAGCTGACCGGTCACAACCTGACGGTCGATAACATCATTGCAGGCTACCCCTACGGCGCGGACGGCGAACGGATCGAAACGACGTTGGACGACGAGCTGGTGGAGCATTATCTGGCTGCCCGCGCGCGCAAGCTGCGGCTGACGGACTATCTGCTGCGCCATGCCGAGAGCTTTGCGGCCTGCGTCGTCGGTGTCGACGACTCTGCTGCACGCATCTCCGTGCAGACGAATGAGATCCGCTATCTGCAGCGGCTGCTCGGCAAAAACTGCGCTCTGTTCTGCGGAACGGACGAGCTTGGTATGATGGCCTTTACGCGTGCCTATGCCGACTGCGCCGGATGGAACAGCCGCCTGTCCGTGCACTATTTCGGCGGCTATGAGGACAGCGTGGCCGATGCCTACGATACCTCGACGCTCCGCGAGTCCGTGGAGCAGCATATCACGGCGCTCGGCGCGGAGCTTGTGGACTGGAACGAACAGTCAGATGCTGTCGTGCTGGTGCTCACGCGCGGCGCTTCCTCCACGGAGTGCAGCCGGTATCTGGCAGCTTGGGAGGAGAACTGCCGGAATGGTGTCCCGACGATCGTCATCGATGCCTCGTCTGCCACGCAGCATCTGCCGCAGCAGCTGGAGGATACCTCGCTGCAGTGGCTCATGGGCTACAGTGCGTGGGGCACGGCGGCTAATTCCGTCGGCATCGCGCTCTCCATGGGCCTGACGCGCCTGCAGTGGCTGCAGGGCGAGCAGGACCCGCAGCCGGAGGACAGCGAGGCCTTTGCGCGCGAGCTGATCTTCGCCTATATGAAGGACATCGCCTACTGCCGCTATTGCCGCCCGACGATCAAGGACCTGACGCCGGAGGGCATCGAGCAGGCCCTGCTCAGGCAGAATATGACGACCCGCGTCGAGACGGCCCTGAAGGACACGGCGCTTGTGACCGGGCCGGACGGCGTGACGGACTATGTGATCCCGGAATTCCGTCTGACGGACTTCTCCGCACCGCTTGGACGAAGCTATGAGATCCGCTTCCGCATCCTGTTCCCGAATGCGGGTCCGTGGTTCACGGAGCAGTAAAAAATGGGAGCTGCGGTTCATTGCCGCAGCTCCCTGATTTGTTTGAGCACGTCAATCCCTCCGGCTGAGCCGGAGGGATTGACGTTTTCATTCTGCTTCACATGCGGTCCGGGGCGGAGAAGCCCAGCAGATCGATGCACTCCTCCAGCGCGCGCCTGGCAAGGCGGATGAGGGCGAGGTAGCCCGCCTGCTTCTGCTTGTCTGGCTCGGCCAGAATACGCGTCTCATGGTAGAAGCGGTTCACCGCGCCCGCAAGCTCATAGGCATAGGCGCAGATCACGTTCGGTGCGGAGTCACGGTAGGCCATCTGCAGGGCGTCCGGCATCTGCGCCAGCTCCAGCTGCAGCGCCTTGGCGCTCTCGCTGTCGGCCGGGGCCATGGCCCAGTCGCCCTCGCCGCCGCAGCGGTTCAGGATGGACTTGATGCGGACGATGGTGTAGAGCAGGTAGGGGCCGGTGTTGCCCTCGAACGCGGCAAAGCGCTCGAGATCGAAGATATAGTCCTTCGTGGCGAGGTTCGACAGGTCGCCGTATTTCAGCGCCGCGATGGCGATGCAGCGGGCCGTGGCGTCCAGCTCGTCCTCGGGGACGGTCTGGTTCTCGCGGATTTTGTCCGTGACATAGGTCACGATGTCGGAAATGAGCGTTTCCAGACGCATGACGCCGCCTGCGCGGGTCTTGAAGGGCTTGCCGTCCTTGCCGTTCATCGTGCCGAAGCCGATGTGCTGCAGCTCCGTCTCCGGCGGGACGAGATGGCCCTTGCGCGCCGTGCGGAACACCTGCTCGAAGTGCAGACTCTGGCGCTTGTCCGTCAGGTACAGCAGCTTGTCCGGATGGTAATCCTCCATGCGCTGCACGATGGTGGCCAGATCCGTCGTGGCATACAGCGTCGCGCCGTCGCTCTTGACGAGGATGCACGGCGGCAGCTCCTTGCGGTCGCCCTCCTCGGCCACGGGCACGACGAGCGCGCCCTCGCTCTCGACAAGCACGCCCTCGGCCTTCAGCTTCTCGAGCATCGGGGGGATGTAGGGCTGCGCGTCGCTTTCGCCTTTCCAGACGTCGAAGCTGACGTTCAGATTGTCATAGTTCTTACGCAGATCGGCCACGGAGACCTGCATGATGTGGCGCCACAGGGCATAGTAGCCGGGGCGGCGCTGCTGCACGGCAAACGTGATCTCGTGAGCGCGGGCGGCGAAGGGCTCGTCCTCCTTCGAGCGGGCGCTGGCCGTGGGGTAGATCTCCTCCAGCTCGGAGATCGTGAACGGCGCTTCCTCGGGATACGGGCCGGTGAAGCTCTCGTCAAAATAGGGCAGGTCCGGCTTGCGGCGCTCCAGCTCGGCGATGATCAGGCCGATCTGCAGGCCCCAGTCGCCCAGATGAATGTCGCCGACGACGTTGTCGCCGAAGTAGCGGTAAATGCGCTTGATGCTCTCGCCGATGATGGCGGAACGCAGGTGGCCGATGTGCAGGGGCTTTGCCACGTTCGGCCCGCCGTAGTCGAGCACGACGCCGCGGGGCTTGCGCTCACCGGTCACGCCGAGGCGCTCGCTCTGGCGCATCTGCTCCAAATGGGCGGCCAGATATGCAGGCTGCACGCGCAGGTTGATAAAGCCGGGCTTTACGGCCTCGGCCGAGGCAAAGACGCTGCCGTCCTGCAGGCGGTCGACAACGTCCTGCGCAATGACGAGCGGGGCTTTGTGGTGCTGCTTTGCGGCGGGCATGGCACCGTTGCACTGAAATTCGCACAGATCGGGGCGGTTCGAGACCGTCACGCGGCCGCAGGCCGGGTCATATCCGGCGGCGGAAAACGCCTCCGCCACAACGGCGGACAGCCGGTCGATCAGCTTTTCCATGGGCGATCAGACTCCTTATGGTTCGATAAACGAAATAATATACAATGATAGCAGAAATTCTGCCGCTTGTCCAGTGCGGGCAGAATTATTCCGGCAGCTCGCGGTACATGGCGGCCGCGTCGTCCTTGCGCACGGCGTCGGCCACGGCCAGCACCTCCACGGCAAGCGTCCGCTGGCCGAAGGCGATGCGCAGCACGTCGCCGGGCTTTACGTCGCAGGACGCCTTGGCCGGGCGGCCGTTCACGGTCACGCGTGCGTTGTCGCACGCCTCGTTTGCCACGGTGCGGCGCTTGATGAGGCGCGACACCTTGAGAAATTTGTCCAGTCTCATAGTTCCTCCTGATTGGGGTTCAGTCCTTTTTTCCGCGCAGCTCGATGATGCGGTCACGGAGCACGGCGGCGTATTCGTATTCCATCTGCTTTGCGGCGGCGCGCATCTCCTTTTCGAGCTTTGCGATCTCGCGCTCGCGTTCGGCGGCCGTCATTTTCACGCCGTCACGCCGCTGGGCCTCGCCCTCGGCCTGCGTGATCTCGATGAGCTCGCGCACGTCCTTCACGATGGTCTTCGGCACGATGCCGTGGGCCTTGTTATAGGCGTCCTGAATGCCGCGGCGGCGCTCCGTTTCGTCGATGGCGGCGCGCATGGCGGGCGTGATCTTGTCGGCGTACATGATGACGCGGCCCTCGGCGTTGCGAGCGGCGCGGCCGATGGTCTGGATGAGGCTCGTCTCGCTGCGGAGGAAGCCCTCCTTGTCCGCGTCCAGAATGGCGACGAGCGAGACCTCCGGCAGGTCGAGGCCCTCGCGCAGCAGGTTGATGCCGACGAGCACGTCAAATTTTGCCATGCGCAGGTCACGCAGGATCTCCATGCGCTCAAGCGCTGCGACGTCGGAGTGCATATAGCGCACGCGGATGCCGGCGTTCTGCAGATACGTCGTCAGATCCTCGGCCATTTTCTTTGTCAGCGTCGTGACGAGCACGCGCTCCTTGCGCTCGATGATGCGGTTGCATTCGCCGATGAGGTCGTCGACCTGCCCGTCGATGGGCCGGACCTCGACCTTCGGGTCCAGCAGGCCCGTCGGCCGGATGACCTGCTCGGCGATCTGCCCGGCGCGGCTGCGCTCGTATTCGCCCGGCGTGGCGGAGACGTAGATGGCCTGATGGACCTTTTCCTCGAATTCCGGGAACGTCAGTGGGCGGTTGTCGAACGCGCTCGGCAGGCGGAAGCCGTATTCCACCAGACTCTCCTTGCGCGAGCGGTCGCCCGCGTACATCGCGCGCACCTGCGGCAGCGTGACGTGGCTCTCGTCCACGAACAGCAGAAAGTCCTTCGGGAAGTAATCCAGCAGCGTCATGGGCGGCGTGCCGGGCGCACGGCCGGAAATGACGCGGGAGTAGTTTTCGATGCCGCTGCAGAAGCCGATCTCCTGCAGCATCTCGATGTCATACATCGTGCGCTGGCGGATGCGCTGGGCCTCAAGCAGCTTGTCGTGCTCCTTGAACCAGCGCTCGCGCTCCTCCATCTCCCGTTCGATCTCGAGAATGGCGCGGTTGAGCTTGTCCCGCGAGGCGACGTAGTGCGAGGCGGGGTAGATGGCCACATGGCTGATGACGCGCTCCGGCATGCCGCTGACGGCGTTGATCTCGGAGATGCGGTCGATCTCGTCGCCGAAGAACTCCACGCGGATGGCCCGGCCGGACCAGTAGACGGGGTAAATCTCCACGGTGTCGCCGCGCACGCGGAACGTGTTTCGGGTGAAATTCAGGTCGTTTCGCTCGTAGCGAATTTCCACAAGCTTCTGCATCAGCTCCTCGCGGGACTTTTCCATGCCCGTGCGGAGCGAGATGACCATGTTCTTATAGTCGATGGGGTCGCCCAGACCGTAGATGCACGAAACGGACGAGACGACGATGACGTCCCGCCGCTCGAACAGCGACGACGTCGCACTGTGGCGCAGGCGCTCGATCTCGTCATTGATGGCGGAGTCCTTTTCGATATAGGTGTCCGTGTGGGCGATATAGGCCTCCGGCTGGTAGTAATCGTAGTAGGAAATGAAATATTCCACGGCGTTTTCCGGGAAAAACTCCCGGAATTCCGAGCACAGCTGAGCCGCAAGCGTCTTGTTGTGCGCCAGCACGAGCGTCGGGCGGTTCAGGTTCGCAATGACCGAGGCCATTGTGAACGTTTTGCCCGAGCCGGTCACGCCGAGCAGCACCTGCTCGTCCAGCCCGAGGCGGACGCCCTCCGTCAGCTTGCGGATGGCCTCCGGCTGGTCGCCGGTGGCGCTGTAGGGTGCGTGCAGCTTGAAATCCATGGGGTCTCCTTTCGCTCAGTCAAAAACGTACATGCCGAAAAAGGCCAGCAGGCCCGGCCCGCAGTCATATTCCATGCCGCATTGCTCCGCGAGCCTGCGCACAAAGATGCAGTAGGCCGACATGCAGGAATAATACAGGTCCGGATAGCGGCAGGGCTTCTTTTCCACGATGGCGCACGTCTCACACAGGGCGCAGCCGCTGGCCCCGACGGGGAAGCCGGGCACGTCCGCGCGGCGCAGGCGGCCGAGTAGACGCAGCGTTGCGGCGTTGTGTTCTTTTTTCGCGGCCTTGATGGCCTTCGAGTCGCTGTAGTCCGCGATTTCCCAGATCGTCTGGAGCACGAGGGCATGGCGGTGCGCCTGAATGCGCGCGCGCATCTCGTCCGGCGTGCCGCAGTCGGGCGGACAGCTGTAATTTGCGCCGTATTTGCCGCAGAGATTCTCGGCGCACAGCGGCCGGAACGACGGATCGAAGGGGATGTCCTTCGTGTCGGTCACAACCGCAGCCGCGAAGCCCTCCTCGGCTGCCATGGATGTCATTTCTTCCCAGGTCATATCCTGCGCCTCCAATCATGGAATTATCGTAATATTCTAGCATGTTCCGGAGAAAAATGCAACATTTCGGGCCGAATATTGTAGGGCCTGCGGCAAGCAGAAAGTTTCCGCTCCCCTGCAATGGGCAGCAAAAACCCGCAGCGGCTGGCTGCGGGTTTCGGGCTAGGTCTTACGGATGAATTTCTCGCCGCATTTCGGGCAGCGGATACACAGCTTGCCGCGGTGCTTCGGGACCCGGACGGTCTGCCCGCACGACGGGCAGCGAAAATAGCGGTTGTTGCGGTCGCGCAGCCGCATCCACAGCTGCAGGAACCGGCGGTTCTCCCGCTCGCGGCGGCTGAGATTCCGCGAAAACATGCGGACCATGGCGAGGATCAGCAGACCGTACATCAACAGCGACAGGATCGGCGCGATGATGCCGCGGTAGACCGTGCTGGTCCGCAGCGCGTAGGTCAGGATGGTGTTGGTGAGGCTCAGGATGACGGCCAGCACCAGCAGGAGCATATTCAGTTGATCAGAACCGTAGCGGCCGTACATCCATTTGCGGATGCTTGCGCCCAAACGTCGGAACATAGTTATCACCTGAGAACAATTATAATGCGGTGAGGCGGATTTACAACCCTTTCCCCGGAATATTTACGATTTGTTTACGAATTTATTGCAGGGCTGCCCCGGCGCAGAACGATCACCGCGACCTCCGGCCGGTTGAACAGGCGAAAGTGCACGTTTGTATAGCCAAGCCCGCGGCTGACATACAGGGCCGTTTCGCCCTGCCGGTAAAGCCCGGCATCCCATGCGGGGAACAGCCGCCGGTCCGTGCCGAACAGCCCGCCCACGAACGGCAGCCGCACGACGCCGCCGTGGCAGTGCCCGGCCAGTACGGCCTGCACGCCGAGGGCGCTCCATTGCGGCAATTGGTCGTTACGGTGCGCCAGCAGCAGGAGAAAGGCGGCCTCTCCGGCCTCCGCGCGGATATCCGCGATCAGCTCCGCAGGCGTTTTACGCTCCGCCGGGCCGCACGGGTCGTCCGTTCCGGCGAGAACGAGCGCATCTTCCCCGCGCCGGAGCACGCGCCAGTCGTCCTGCAGCACCGTCACGCCGCAGGCGCGCATCTGCGCCAGAATGCCGCGCAGGCCGGGCACGCGCCATTCGTGATTGCCCGTCACATAATACACGGGCGCAATGGCACACAGACCGCGCAGCAGCGGCGGCAGCATGGCAAGGTCCGTGTGCTCGTCGAACAGATCGCCGTCGATGCAGATGAGGTCCGGCTCCGCCCGGCGCACAGCCGCAAGCAGGCGGCGGCTGCCCCGGCCGAACACGCGGCCGTGCAGGTCAGCCAGCTCCACGATGCGAAGCCCGTCGAACGCGGGCGGCAGGGCAGGGGAGACGAGTGCGGTCTCGGTCGTCTGCAGACTGCAGTTTCCCCACAGCAGGAACCCGGCGGCAAGCAGGGCCGTCAGCACGAGCAGGACGGCGGTTTTCCGGCGGCGCATAGGACAGTCCCCCTTTTTTTGCTCCGGAAACAGATGGCAGCACCGCATAATTCCCCTTTGGCCTTCGCCGGACATTTTCCGCCGAATGCTCTCGCTGAATTGTGCGGTGTTGCCGGAGCTTTTTTGCACAGTTGTATTGTATGCCGGAGGAAAGTTTGCTATAATGAGAAGATGAAAAAGAATTTAAGGAAGCACCGCACAATTTGGCGAGAGCATCCGGCGAAGGCCGAAGATGCCGGGATGCGGTGTGGCCCTGATCAGGATGTGTATCTGGTGTGAAGTACGGAATCTGGAACACCGCCCTGCCGGACAGCGCCGCGGTCGATGCGCTGCAGCAGGCGGGCTATTCGCCTTTGACGGCGCGCGTGCTGGCCGGGCGCGGCTGCGGGACTCCGCAGCAGGCGCAGGAGCTGCTGTGCGCGGACGCGCCGCTGTTTGACCCCTTTCTCCTGCGGGAGATGGACCGCGCCGTGCAGACGGTGCGGCAGGCGCTGCAGCTCGGGCAGCGCATCGCCGTGTTCGGCGATTATGACGTGGACGGCATCACGGCCACCTGCCTGCTGACGGATTTTCTGCGCGGCATGGGTGCGGACTGCGTCGTCCACATCCCCGGGCGGCTCGAGGAGGGCTACGGCCTGAACGCCGGGGCCATCCGCCAGCTCCATGCGCAGGGCGTGCGGCTCATCATCACGGTGGACTGCGGCATCACGGCGCTGGAGGAGGCCGGGCTCTGCCGGGAGCTGGGCGTGACGCTCGTCGTCACGGACCATCATGAGTGCAAGGAGCAGCTGCCGCAGTGCGCGGCCGTTGTGGACCCGCACCGGCCGGACCGGACGTATCCGCACACGATGCTCTCCGGCGTCGGCATCGCCTTCAAGCTGGCTGCCGCGCTCAGCGGCGATCAGGACGGCGTCGCCCGGCGCTATTGCGACCTTATCTGCCTCGGCACGATCGCAGACGTTATGACGCTGCAGGGCGAGAACCGCCGCCTTGTCGTCATGGGCCTCGAGGCCCTGCGCCAGCCGCAGCGGCTGGGCCTGCGCGCCCTGATCCATGCCTGCGGCTGCGACGAGCAGGAGATCACTGCCGGGACCATCGGCTATATACTCGCGCCGCGTGTCAACGCCGCCGGGCGTATGGAGCAGGCTGAGCTGGCCGTGCGCCTGTTTCTGACGCAGGACCCGCAGGAGGCCGACCGGCTGGCCGAAACGCTCTGCCGCCTGAACCGCGAGCGGCAGACCATCGAATCCGAAATTTACAGTGAGGCCGTCAGCCGCCTGCACGGCGCACCGGACGGCGCGATCGTCCTGGCGGGTGAGCACTGGCATCAGGGAGTCGTCGGCATCGTGGCCTCGCGCCTTTCCGAGGAATTCTGCCGCCCGACGTTCCTCATCTGCCTGGACGGCGAACGCGGCAAGGCCTCGTCCCGCTCCTACGGCGGCTTTAACCTGTTTGCCTCGCTGACGGAGCTCTCCGGCCTGCTTGAGGGCTACGGCGGCCATGAGCTTGCCGCCGGGTTCACGATTGCCCGGAAGAATATCGACGCCTTCCGCGCGGCCATGTGCCGCTGCGCCGCGGCCTATGCGGCGTCCGCTCCGGTGGAGGCCACGCTGCAGGTCGACTGTGAGATCGAGGCGTCTCTCCTGACGGAGGAGAACGTCCGCGGCCTTTCCCAGCTCGAGCCATGCGGCGCGGGCTGCCCGAAGCCCGTGCTCAGCCTGAGCGGCCTGACCGTGGAGCATGCCATGGCCGTCGGCAGCGGCAAGCATCTGCGCCTGCGTCTGCAGGCTCCGGACGGCACGCCCGTGCAGGCCATTTTCTTCTCGGCCGGGCGTCTGGCGGCAAAGCTCCGTCCCGGCGACCGGGTCGACGCGGCCTTTACACCGCAGATCAACGAATTCCGCGGCCGCCGCACGGTGCAGCTCAATCTGATCGACCTGCGCCGCGTCGAGCCGACGAGGCTCTATGACCGTTTCCGCGCGCACGAGGCGCTGCGCCCCGACGAGCTGCGGGCGCTGGCCCCGGACCGCGAGGACGTCATCGGCGTGTGGAACTTCCTCCGCCGCGCGGCCCCCGGCGGCGCGGAGCTGCGGGACAATACCGACCGCCTCTGCCTGCAGATCGCGGCGTCCTCTCCCCGGCCGCAGGCGGCGCGCCGCGCCATTGCCTGCCTGGAGATCCTGGCCGAGCTCGGCCTTGTGTCTCTGCGGCGCAGCGGCAGCGCCATTGCGGTGCGCATCGTGCCGCACCGGACGAACCCACTGGAAAACAGCGTGCTGTTCTGCACGCTCCGCAAGCTCAAAGCAGGTGATTGAATGGAAACCTTTCAGGAACACTATCTCAGCATGAAGCGCACCATCGCGGCGCGCAAGCTGAATGTTGATATGGCCCTCATCGACCGCGCCGTAGACTACGCGCGCGAAAAGCACAAGGACCAGAAGCGCAAGGACGGCTCGCCCTATATCATCCATCCGTTGGCTGTGGCGGAGATCGTCGCGGAGATCGGCCTCGATACGGACGCGATCCTCGGCGCGCTGCTGCACGACTGCATCGAGGATACGGACTCGACCTATGACGACATCGCCCGCAATTTCGGGCCGACGGTCGCCTCGCTCGTCGAGGGCGTCACAAAGCTGACGCGGGTGGAGTACTCCACGCTCGAGGAGCAGCAGATGGAGAACCTGCGCAAAATGTTCATGGCCATGAGCAAGGACATCCGCGTCATCCTCATCAAGATCGCCGACCGCCTGCACAACACCCGCACCATGCAGTACCAGAGCCCGGCCAAGCAGATCTCCAAGTCCCGTGAGACCATGGACATCTATGCGCCGCTGGCCCACCGGCTCGGCATGCAGAAGATCAAATGGGAGCTGGAGGATACCAGCCTCAAATACCTCGATCCCGAGGGCTATAACGAGATCATGCGCTATCTCAACGCCCATCAGGCCGAGGCGGACGCCTTTATGAAGGCCATCCAGAGCAAGATCACCACACGCCTGTCCGCCGTTGGCATCCACGGCTCCATCTACGGCCGCATCAAGCACGTCTATTCCATCTACCGCAAGATGAAGGCCCAGAACAAGACGATCGACGAGCTCTACGATATGTATGCGTTCCGCGTCATCGTCGATTCCATCCCGGACTGCTATAACGTCCTCGGCCACATCCACGACCTGTTCAATCTGGTCCCCGGCCGCTTCAAGGACTATATCTCCACGCCAAAGCCCAACATGTATCAGAGCCTGCACACGACCGTCATCGGTCAGCAGGGCATCCCGTTCGAGGTGCAGATCCGCACCTGGGAGATGCACGAGACGGCGGAATACGGCATCGCGGCCCACTGGAAATACAAGCAGGGTGTCGCGGGCGGCGACGAAAAACAGTTCGAGTGGGTCCGCCGCCTGCTCGAAACGCAGCAGGACTCCGATGCGGAGGATTATATCCACTCCCTCAAGGTCGATATGTTCGACGACGAGGTCTTTGTCTTCACGCCGAAGGGCAAGGTCATGTCCCTGCCGTCCGGCTCCACGCCCATCGACTTTGCCTATGCCATCCATTCCGGCGTCGGCAACGCCATGGTCGGCGCCAAGGTCAATAACCGCATCGCAAGCTACGACCAGCAGCTGTGCAACGGCGACATCGTCGAGGTCCTGACGTCGAAAACGGCCAAGGGCCCGAGCCGCGACTGGCTGAATATCTGCAAGAGCAACGGCGCGCGCACGAAGATCAAGCAGTGGTTCAAAAAGGAAAAGCGCGAGGAGAACATCGTGCACGGCAAGGCGAGCTTCGAGGGCGAGATGCGCCGCGCAAACGTCAATCCCGCCGTGCTGCAGGATGCCGAGCTGCTGCCGGGCCTTCTGAAAAAGCTGTCGTTCGACTGCCTTGACGATATGTATGCCGCCATCGGTTACGGCGGTCTGACGGCGGCCAAGGCCTTCGGCCGCATCCGCGACGACCTCATCCGCGCTACGCGCCAGACGCCCGCGCCCCCCGTGCGCGAGGTGCAGAAGCAGCCCGAGCCGGGCAAGGGCGGCCGCCACAAGGATTCCGGCGTTATCGTCGAGGACATCGATTCCTGCATGATCAAGTTCTCGCGCTGCTGCACGCCGGTGCCGGGCGACGACATCGTCGGCTTTATCACAAAGGGCTACGGCGTGTCCATCCACCGCCGCGATTGCCGCAATGCGTCCGGCGCCTCCGACCCGAAGCAGGCAGGGCGCTGGGTCAAGGTCGCGTGGAGCACGGAGGACAAGCCGTTCTCCACCACATTTGAGATCGATTCCACGGACCGCAGCGGCATCTGGCTCGATATCGCCACGGCGCTGAGCGCGGCCAAGCTGAAGGTCACGGAGCTCTCCGGCCGTGATATGCCTGCCGGAAAGGCACGCACCGTCGCCACGTTCGAGGTGCGCAACGTGCAGGAGCTGGAGACCATCCGGACGAAGATCCGCGCCATTGACGGCGTGATCGATGTGAGAAGAGGGCAGAACTGATGAGAGCTGTGATCACGCGCGTAAAAAGCGCCTCCGTTTCCATTGCGGGCAGCGTCGTGGGCGAGATCGGCCACGGCCTGCTCATCCTGCTCGGCGTCGGCCCGGACGATACGCCGGAGCTGTGCGAAAAGCTGGCCGACAAAGCACTCGGCCTGCGCATTTTCTGCGATGAGGCGGGGAAAATGAACCGCTCCCTCGCCGATATCGGCGGGCAGGTGCTCGTCGTCAGCCAGTTCACGCTCTATGCCGACTGCCGCAAGGGCAAGCGGCCGAGCTTTACGGGCGCGGCTCTGCCGGAGCTGGCCGTCCCGCTGTATGAGCAGTTCCTGCAGGAGTGCCGCAGCCGCGGCTTTGAGCCGCAGCACGGCCGGTTCGGCGCCGATATGCTCGTCGCCTCGGAAAACGACGGCCCCGTCACCATCCTGCTCGATACGGACGAGCTGCTCCAGCCGAGAAGAGGCTGAGCCCGGAAAACCGCAGACGCCATTGCCCGCCGATGATTGCAGGGAGCGGCGCCCTCGACGCCCCGTGGGGCACCCTGCAAATTTCCGACCGCTCTGCCGACCGCACGCGCTGCCAAATTTGACTGTAGCGGCGCTCAGTGAGCGCCTTGCAGGCTGGCAAGTTATAGGGCAGCATCGTCGACCGTACCCGCCTTGTAGGGGAGGGGCATGCCCCTCCCGGCGCTGCATTGCCGACCGGTACAGGCTGTCGTTAAAATGGTGATGGCCTCCGACTTGTCATTGCGAGGGCGCTTTGCGCCCGTGGCAATCTCGCAGTACCCGGTCGGATCGTGGGGAAGCTATCGGCGAAATCGCAGCTGCCTTCCCGAGATTGCCACGGCCCCTTCGGGACCTCGCAATGACAAATCTGGGTATCTCAAGCCATGGAATCCCTGCCAAAGGAATCGCAACTGCCTATGGCGCTCACTGAGCGCCGCTACATTTTCTCTCGCCCGGTGGGCCTGCGCAGGGAACGCCGCTACAGATGCAATTGGTTTGTACGCTTTATCGTTGCCCCTGTAAGCACAACACAGAAAGAAGCGCCCATAGGAAGGATTTGTTTCGAACCAAATTCGGAAAACGCGTTCTCGTCGGCGGCATCCTGCTGCTCGCCGCGGTCCTCTGCGGCTTTGCCGCCGTGCTGTCGTCCTTCCTGCCGGAGCCCTGGAATGGCCTTGCAGCCAACGGCTGCGTCGTGCCGTTCCTCCACCTGCATGCAAAGCACAAGGCTGAGTCGGACGGCGGCACGCTGGAGCGGAACGTCGATGAAGCGTACGATAACACTACCGAGGCCGGAAGCAGCGTCTCGGCCTATACCTATGGAACCTCTGAATAAATCGGCTGCGGCGCTCAGCGGGTCTTTCGCCCCATCTTATCGGTTTGAAAATCTTGAAATATTGCGCAGCCGTTGGCGGCTTTGCCGCCTTACGGATGCGGCATGCCCCTTGCGGGTACACAAAGTATTCCTGCAATTTCCAAACCTCAATTTGGAACAAAATCCCTCGCTGACCGCTCTTGCAATTGAATCAGAGGTTCCCTATTCCGGCGCGCTGGGGGTCCCCTATGCGTTCGCCCGATGACTGAAAAGGAGGATCCCATGAAGGTCTATTCCCTGATGCTGGGCAGCTACCAGACCAATTGCTATCTCGCTGCGGATGACGACGGCGTCTGCGCTGTCATCGATCCCGGCTATACGCCAGAGCGCGTGCTGGAGGCAGCGCAGCGCTATGGCCTGACCATCCGCGCTGTCCTGCTGACGCACGGCCATTTTGACCATGTCGGCGGCGTGCGCGGCGTGGCGGAGGCGGCACGCTGCCCCGTCTGGCTGTGCGAGGCGGACACGGTCCTGCCCGAGCGTCTGACGGCCGGGCCGCTGTATTACACGGATACTTACGCCGACGGCGACACCGTCGAGGTCGGAAGCCTGCGCTTTACCGTGCTGGAGACGCCGGGCCACACGCCCGGCTCCGTGTGCCTCCTGTGCGAGAACGTCCTGTTCTCCGGCGACACACTCTTTGCAGGCTCCTGCGGCCGTGTCGATCTGGCAGGCGGCGTTCCGGCGCAGATGGGCGCGAGCCTGAAGCGGCTGGCGGAGCTGCCCGGCAACTATGCCGTCCTGCCCGGCCACGGCCCTGCCACGACACTGGATGCCGAGCGCGCGGACAATCCCTATCTGCGGGAGGCGATGGCATGAAGCTGCTCCTGCGCGGCCACGACGACCGCTATGCCGTCGAGCAGCTCCAGCTCGCCCTGTTCCCGGAGGAGCCGATGGAGCCGGTGACGGAGCCGTTTTCCGGCGACGGGGCGGTTTCGTCCCTGCACACCGGCGCGGTCTGGCTCACGGCCACGGCCGAGATCACGCTGCACGGCAAAACGGGCCGCGCCTGCCGCCGCCTGCGCGCGGCGGAGGCCGACGTGCCTGCGCGCCGCCGTCTGCTGCAAAATACCTATTATGAGGCTGCCATGTGCCTGCGTGAGCCGCCCGCCTGGGGCAGCCTGTCCGGCGTCCGCCCGACGAAGCTCACGACGCGCGCCCTGCTGGAGGGTAAAACGCCCACCGAGGCGGAAAAGCTCCTGCGTACGCGCTACCATGTCTCGCCGGAGCGCAGCCGCCTGTGCGTCGAGGCCTCGGAGGCCACGGTGCGGGCAGCACAGCTGCTGCGGCCGCAGGACGTGTCCGTCTATGTCGGCATCCCGTTCTGCCCGACACGCTGCGCCTACTGCAGCTTCGTCAGCTCGTCCATCGAGCGCTTTTCCGGCCTGCTTGAGCCGTATCTCGACGCGCTGGTGCGCGAGATCGCCCATACGGGCGACCTGCTGCGCGCGTCCGGCCGGACGGTCCGCACGCTGTACATCGGCGGCGGCACGCCCACGACGCTCTCGGCGGCCCAGCTGCGCAGGCTCATGGAGGCGCTGCGGACACATATTGACTTGACAGAGCTGGTAGAATATACGGTGGAAGGCGGCCGCCCGGACACGCTCGATGCCGAAAAGCTCGAAACGATCGCGTCCATGGGCTGCGGCCGCATGAGCATCAACCCCCAGACCATGAATGACGCCGTCCTTGCGCGGGTCGGCCGCCGCCACACTGCGGCGCAGACCGTGGCCGCCTATGAGGCGGCGCGCGCAGCGGGCTATGACGCTGTGAATATGGACCTTATCGCGGGCCTGCCCGGCGATGACCCGAAGTCGTTTGCCGATTCGCTGCGGCAGGTGCTGGCGCTGGCCCCGGAGAACGTGACCGTCCACACGCTGGCCCTCAAAAAGGGCGCGGACCTCTATGCCGAGCGGATGGAGCTTCCCTCGGCGGACGATGTGGCGCAGATGCTGGCCGGAGCGGAGGCCTCGCTCCGCGCGGCGGGCTACACGCCCTACTATCTCTACCGGCAGAAATACATGTCCGGCAGCTTTGAGAACATCGGCTGGTGCCGCCCGGGCACGGCCGGACTTTACAACATCTATATGATGGAGGAGATGCATTCCATCGTGTCGCTCGGCGGCGGGGCCATGACGAAGATCAACCTGCCCGACGGCCGTCTGGAGCGCTTCCACAATCCCAAATTCCCGCAGCAGTATCTCGAGCGCATCGACGACGTCCTGGCTCAGAAGGACGCGGCGTTCCGCCTGCTGTGAGGCACGGAAAGGAAATTTATGGACACTTTATTTTCCAATGTGACGATCGTGACCATGGACGAGGCCATGCACGTCTACTTTGATGCCTACCTCGGCGTGACGGACGGCAAGATCAGCTATCTCGCGCGCGAGGCCCCCAAGGAGAAGACAAAGCGCCTTGTTCCCGGTGAGGGCATGGTGCTCATGCCCGGCCTCATCAACTGCCACACGCATCTGCCGATGTCCGTGCTGCGCGGCTATGCCGACGACGTCGAGCTCTCGAGCTGGCTCAACGACTATATTTTCCCGCATGAGGACCGGCTCGACGGCCGCAGCGCCAAGGCGGCAGCCCTGCTGTCCATTGCAGAGTGCGTCCGCTTCGGCACGACGTCCATCTCGGATATGTATAACTTCTGCGACGAGATCGCCGAGGCCGTGGCCGAGTCCGGCATCAAGGCCAACATTGCCCGCGGCGCGACACTGTTCGGCGAGGACTTCGATTTTGAAACGCACCCCGCCTGCCGCGAGCTTGTCGCCCTGAAGGAAAAGTGGGACGGCTATGACAACGGCCGCATCCGCGTCGAGGCCTCCGTGCACGGCGAGTATACCTCGGACTACCGCCTTTGGGACGCGCTGAGCGAATTTGCCATCAACGAGAAGGTCGGTATGCACGTCCACCTGTCCGAGACGAAGGCCGAGCATGAGCAGTGCCTCGAGCGAAACGGCCTGACGCCCGCGCAGGTGCTCGACTGCCACCATGTCTTTGACACGCGCGCCATTGCGGCCCATTGCGTCTGGGTCACGCCGGAGGACATGCGCCTGCTGGCCAAGCGCGGCGTGACGGCTGTGCACTGCCCCGTTTCGAACCTGAAGCTCGCCTCCGGCTGCGCCCCCGTGACGGAGATGGTCAAGGCGGGCATGAACGTCGCCCTCGGCACGGACTCGTCCGCGTCGAACAACAACCTCGACCTGTTCGAGGAGATGAAGGCCGCGGCCCTCATGGCCAAGGTGACGTCCGGCGACCCGAAGGCGCTGCCGGTCGAGGCCGTGCTGATGATGGCGACGGTCTGCGGCGCGCGCGCGCAGGGCCGCGAGGCCGAGTGCGGCATGCTGAAGCTCGGCATGGACGCCGACCTCGTGCTGCTCGACTTCACGTCGCCGCATCTCATGCCGTGCCACAATGTGATGTCGCATCTCGTCTATGCCGCCTCCGGCCACGACGTCGTGATGACCATGGTGCGCGGGCAGGTGCTCTATGCTGCGGGCAAGTATCCGACGATCGACCTCGACAGCGTCGTGCGCGAGCTGTCCGGCTACGTCATGCCGCGCATTTTCGAAGAAGCGCGCAGCTGATCCCAACGGAAAGGACGGATGAATGTTGGAAGAAAAGACAACGAAGAAGCAGAATTTCCTGGCCGGTGCGGCGGTGCTGTCGCTGGCAACGATGATCGTCAAGGTCATCGGCATGTTCTTCAAAATCCCGCTCAACCGCCTCATCGGCGAGGCAAACTACGGCTATTTCACCACCGCCTATGACATCTACACCGTGCTGCTCATGATCTCCACGACGGGCCTGCCCGTCGCTATGAGCCGCATGATCTCCGAGGCCCGCGCGCTGAACAACGGCAAACAGGTGCGGCAGATCTACCGCGTCTCCCTCATGGCCTTCCTGTCCATCGGTATCATCGGCTCGGCGCTGATGCTGATCATCCCGAAGCAGCTGGCCAACATGATGGAGAACCCGAATGCCATGTGGTCCATCTTTGCGCTCGGCCCGGCCGTGCTCTTCGTGTGCTACATCTCCGCCTGCCGCGGCTTCTTCCAGGGGCAGGGGAACATGGCCCCCACGGCTGTCAGCCAGATCATCGAGGCCCTGTGCAAGCTCTTCCTTGGCCTCGGCCTTGCCTGGCTCGTCATGAATCGCCTCGGCGACGGCCCGCTGGCTGCTGCCGGCTCCATCGCGGGCGTGACGATCGGCACGGTGCTCTCGGCCCTCTACCTCTTCTGCAAGACGCGCCGCCGCACGCGCGAGCTCAGCCGCGCGGAGGGGCAGGCAAGACCCGCAGGCGAGACGCTCAAGCGCCTGCTGGCCATTGCCGTGCCCATCACGCTCGGCGCAGCCGGTCTGCAGATCATCAACCTGTTCGATGCGGCGACGGTCATGAACCGCCTCATCAATGCCGCGGGCTACACGCAGGAGCGCGCGGACGTCGTCAAGGGCGTTTATAACTACTGCCAGACCATCTTCAATTTCCCCTGTGCCTTCATTCCCTGCATCACCATCGCCATCATCCCGGCCATTACGAACAGCCTGACGCTGCAGGACCGCCGCGGCGTGCGCTCCGTGCAGAATTCGTCGCTGCGACTCATGGGCCTCATCGCCATGCCCTGCGCCGTCGGCCTCATCGTGCTGGCAGAGCCCATCGTCGCCCTGCTTGGCGGCTACACCGGCGCGAACCTCACGCTTGCCACGAAGCTCATGGCCATCCTTGGCATCGCCGTGGTGTTCAACAGCATCGTGCTCATGACGGACGCCATCATGCAGGCGCACAACCACGCCGTCATCCCCGTCATCAACACGCTCATCGGCGGCATCGTCAAGGTCATCGTCAACTACATTCTTGTCGGCAACCCCGATATCGCCATCACGGGCGCGCCCGTCGGCACCATCGCCTGCTATGCCGTCATCACCGTGCTGAACCTCATCGCCATGCGCCGCGTGCTGCGCCGCAATGCGCCGAAGCTCCTGCCGAACCTGTGGAAGACGACCATCGCCGCCGTTCTCATGGGCGGCACGACGTGGCTGGCCTACTGGGGCCTCGGCCGCATCGGCATGGGCCGTGCCGTCGCCTGCCTCGGCTCCATCGTCGTGGCGGTCCTCGTGTACGTCGTGCTCATCATTGTGCTCAAGGTTTTGACCTATGAGGACTGCCTGCTGCTGCCCAAGGGCGAGAAAATTGCAAAAATTCTGCGCGTTCGCTGATTTTTTCCAGAAAAAACCTTGCGTATTTGCCAGGCATGTGGTAGATTTTATAAGCATGCGCTCGGGGATCTCCCCGGAGAATGATATACTGAGAAAAGAGGATACCCATTATGAACAAGACTGAACTCATTGCGGAAGTCGCCAACAAGGCCGGCCTGTCCCGCAAGGACGCAGAGAAGGCGCTCGGCGCCGTCGTTGAGACCATCACGGAAGCCGTCGTCAAGGGCGACAAGGTGCAGCTCGTCGGCTTTGGCTCCTTTGAGACGAAGCAGCGCGAGGCACGCACGGGCCGCAACCCCAAGACGAAGGAGACCATCGAGATCCCGGCAACGCGTGTTCCTGTGTTCAAGGCCGGTAAGGCTCTGAAGGATGCTGTCGCAGAATAATTCTTCTGATATTTCACAAAGATTTTACAGAACCTTAAAGATGAGAGGCTGCTCCGCTTTGGCGGGGCGGCCTCTTCTTTTGCTCCAAATGACGATAAAAAATGGATATTTTTCCGAAAAAAGCCTTGAATTCGACGGAGGATTATGGCATAATTATCTTAAACTTTTGCATGGTAAAGGATAATGGGATTCGTCCTTTCCTGTAAAAGAATGAAAATCAAAGGAAAGAGGTAAAAGCGATGTTAAAAGGCAAGACGAAGCGATCCCTCGCATTTGTCCTGGCTGCCTGCATGCTGCTTGCTCTCCTGCCGTCCTTCGGTGCGGGCGCAAGCGCGGCAAACGTGTCGTATACCGAGGTCGATCCTTCCGTGATCGATGCGGGCGCGGCCGTGCTGCCGGAAGCAGAGCAGGACGCGGAGCAGGACGTTCCTGCCGCGGACGAGGAGGTCCATGTGATCATCCTGTTCGAGCAGAAATCCCTGGCGAAGAAGGGCTTCTCTACCAAAGACCTGCTGGAGAATGAGAAGGCTGCCAGCTACAGCAGCAGCCTGAAGAAGCAGCAGCTGTCTCTGGTCGACCGCATCGAGCGCGAGGCGCTCGGCGGGGAGGAGCTGGAGATCCGTTATCAGTTCACCGTTGCCGTCAACGGCGTTGCAACGGTGGTGCCCTATGGCAGGATCGAGCAGATCCTTGCCGTGGACGGCGTGGCGGATGTCTACCTGGAGGAACGCTACGAGCTTGATGAGACGGTCCAGCCGGATACGGCGACTGCGGGCGAGATGGTCGGCTCCTACAGCGCATGGGCGGACGGCTACACCGGCGCGGGCAGCCGCATTGCCATCATCGACACGGGCCTTGATCTGTCGCATCCCTCGTTTTCGGAGGGCGGCTATTACTACAGCCTGGGCATCAGCGCGGCGAGCTTCGGCAAGAAGATCTCCGATTACAACCTTCTGACGAAGGAAGAGATCAAAAAGGCGCTGCCCAACCTGAGCATTTCCGCGGACAAGAACCCGCCCAAGGCGGACGACCTGTACCGCAATGCCAAGGTCCCCTTTGCCTATAACTATGTGGACGACGGCCTGGATGTCTCCCACGATGCCGAGGGCGACAGCAACGGCGACCACGGCACGCATGTCGCCGGTATCGCGGCGGCGAACCGCTATGTCCCGCACTATGACGCTGACGGCGACCTGTACTATGATAAGCAGGAGCTCGGCGTGACCGGCGTTGCCCCGGATGCCCAGCTCGTCGTGATGAAGGTTTTCGGCGTGGGCGGCGGCGCGTATTCTTCCGACTATATGGCCGCCATCGAAGACGCCATCTGGCTGAACTGCGACAGCGTCAACCTGTCCCTCGGCTCCGGCAGCGCAGGCCGCAGCTACGGCTCGAAGAGTGATCAGCAGATCCTCGACAGCTTCCGGAATACGGATACCGTCGTAACGGTCTCTGCCGGCAACAACGGCGCATGGGGCGAGAACGTTCTGACCGGAACCGGCATGACCTATACGACGGATGTGCGCATGCACACCGGCGGCAGCCCCGGCTCCTATACGAACTCCTTCACGATCGCCTCCGTGACGAACACGAGCATGAGTGGCGTGATGGGCAAGTTCAACGGCGTCGCCGCGATCCCCGGCGACACCGGTGAGACCTACGGCGCAAAGAATTTCTCCACGCTCGATACGAGCGAGGACCAGAGCGGCACGACGTATGATTATGTCTTCCTCGGCGATCCCGTCAAGGGCGAGGGCATCTACGGCCTGCCCGAGAACTATGCAAACGTCGACGTGAAGGGCAAGGTCGTCCTGATCTCCCGCGGCAATTCTTCGTTTGCGGACAAGGCCAACGCGGCCATTCAGGCAGGTGCCGCGGCGGCCGTCATCTACAACAACGCGCCCGGCTCCATCAACATGAACCTGACGGGCTATAACTTCCCGAACCCTGCCGTTATGATCGAGCAGGCCAAGGCCAAGGAGATCCTCGCGGCTTCGACGCAGGATGAGACGACCGGCCTCTGGGGCGGCAAAATGACCGTTTCCGCTAAGGCCGAAACGCTGCACGGCGTGGCCGACGGCTACAAGCCCAGCTCGTTCTCCTCCTGGGGAACGACGGAGAACCTCGACCTGAAGCCCGAGCTTATGACGCCCGGCGGAAACATCTACTCCACGCTGAACCACAGCAGCTACGGCATGATGAGCGGCACGTCCATGGCGGCTCCGTCCGCAGCGGGCGGCGCAGCGATCATGGCGCAGTACATCAAGGAACACAAGCTCAGCAAGCAGGAGGGCCTCACGGTTCGTGCGCTGGCCATGGCGCTCATGATGAGCACGTCCGAGCCGCTGACCGACCCGGACACCGGCGTGACCTATTCCCCGCGCCAGCAGGGCTCCGGCCTGATGCAGCTGCAGGAGGCCGTGACATCTCCGGCCTATCTGCTTGTCGGTGAGAAGGAAGGCAACGACGGTAAGGTCAAGCTGACCTTCGGCGACGATGCGGAGCGCACCGGCGTCTACACCGGCAGCTTCTCCGTCCAGAACCTGTCCGATTCTCCGCTGCACTATGCACTCAGCGGCAAGGTCACGACCATGGCCGTCGAGGAGATCGAGGGCGAGGATTACATGAGCGACAGCGCCTATGCGCTGGATGCGAACGTGACGTTCTCGGCCGACGGCAAGAGCGTCTATGTCTATGACCTTAACGGCGACGACAAGGTCGACGAGCAGGATGCGCTCGTCCTGCTGCAGGCCGCAAACGGTACGCATGACGCGCTCGACGCCGAGACCGTGCAGAAGTACGACCTCGATGCCGACGGCACCATCACCACGGCCGATGCGCAGCTCTATCTTGCGGCGGTCAAGGGCGACAAGAGCGTCGTGGACATCTACGCCGTGACCTACGAGGTCCCTGCAAACGGCAGCATGAACGTCAGCTTCACCGTCCGCCTGACCGACGGCGACAAGGCGTGGCTGAACGGGCATTATCCGAACGGCTCCTATATCGAGGGCTTCCTCTATGCCGATTCCCGCGACGGCGACGGCCGCCAGCTCTCCGTCCCGATGCTGGGCTTCTATGGCAGCTGGGCCGAGCCGAGCATGTATGACAAGTCCGTATATCTCGAGGATATGTGCACCGAGGGCGCAACGGGCTACGTTGCCCAGCGCACGAACTTCCTCGTGCAGCGCATGGCAGGCTCCACGTCCGGCTACTACTTCGGCGGCAACCTCTATGCCGAGGATGACGAGGCCATCGCGGACCGCGCGTCCTTCGCCAATGAGAGCGGCAATACGATCTATGCGGCCGTTCCGACCATGATCCGCAATGCGTCCGATCTGAAGGTCACGATCCGCAATGCCGAGACCGGCGAGGTCTATAAGACCGTCGACTACGGCACGGCGACCGGCGCATATTACTCCGCCTCCTCCTCCGCGTGGTCCGCGGCCGGCACGCAGGTCAACCTGAGCTGGCGCGGCACCGCGGCGGACAACAAGACGCTCCTGCCCGAGGGAACGCCCATCGAGGTCGTCACCCGCGCCGTCCCGGAATACTACTGGGATCGCGAGACGGAGACGGTCATCGGCGGCGAAGAGAACCTGCCGGAGAGCGCCTTCTGGACGACCCGCTTCGTGCTGGACAACACCGCCCCGCAGGCCAACGACATCGTGCTGCACAGCAGCGCTGCCACCGGCAAGCGCTCCCTGAGCGTCACGGTGCAGGATAACCGCTATGTCGCGGCCGTCCTCCTGCTCAGCCGCAACGGCAAGCAGATCCTCGCGCGTCAGGCCGTCAACCAGACGGAGCCCGGCACAGAGACGACGCTGGAATTCCCGCTCGACGGCATCTACACCAACGACCTGCTCGTCGCGGTCTATGACTACGCCTGCAATGTCACCGCCTATCAGACGAGCTTCGGCGGCAATGTCGAGCAGCCTGCGGCAAACGCCACGCTCCGTGCGGCCGTTCCCGGCACGGATGACACGACCCTCTTCCTCGAGCTGAACACCGAGGACAAGAGCAGCATCAAGGCCCTGAACGAAAACAATCCCCTGCCCGCATCTGTCCTTTCCGTCACGAGAGGCCCGGAGGGCAAGCTCCTGCTCGCAAGCAACGAGCTGGATGATGCAAAGAACCTTGTTTCCACGCTCTACAGCGTCGATGAGACGGACTACACCGCTACGAAGATCGGTTCGCAGAGCAAAGCGGCCTACACCTCCATGACCTATCTGCCGCACCTGAACGGCGGCACCCTGCTGGCCGGTTACGGCTACAACCTCCTGCGTGTCGACACCGCGACAGGCACGATGACGAGCCTCGGCAGCTTTGCCTCCGTGATCGGCAGAGGTGTCTACATCGTCGGCATGACCTATGTCGGCCCGGAGGAAACCGACGAGTACGGTACCTGCGATGATTTCGCCATGCTGTGCAGCGACGGCAGCGTCTATCTCTTCTCCATGGCTTACTACACGAATGCCTACGGCCGCAAGACCTATGGCCTGTACTCCCGCTCGCTGCTCGGCAACGTGCCGGACGTGATGGCGAACTACGCCGCCGGTTCTGCGCTGTACTATGCGGATAACCGCCTGTACATCAGTGTGCTGACCACGTCGGCCTCCAAGCTCAGCTATGTGGACCTGACGGCCGACATCTTCTGGCCCATTTCGATCGGGCAGATCAGCGCGGCGCCCGTCGCCCTGTACTCCGCAATGCAGAATGCGGCTGCGGACGACGCAGCGGCGCTTGCCCCGTGGGCGGAGCGCCAGACCGGTATGCAGGCTCTGGAGCCCGCCGCAGCGGAGACGCTGACGGCCCAGCCGCTCCCGGCTCTGCAGTGAGCGCGGAACGGAAAGGAGACTTCCTGTTATGATGAAAAAACTCTTTGCGCTGCTTCTTGCAGCCGTAATGCTGCTGGGCGCCGGTGCGACGGCCCTGGCCGCCGAGCCTGAGGGCGCGGGCTATGTCATCAGTATAGCGAACAGCAGCACAACGAACAGCCTGACGGTCGACCTGCTTACCTGGGAAGGTATGAAGAACGGCCGGCTGGAGCTGACGTACCCCGAGGAACTGACGCTCGTTTCCGCCCGCAGCACGCTGGATGCCGAGAACGGCATCACCGACCTCGACGCCTCGAAGCCCGGCACGGTGCACTTCGCCTGGGCGGCCTACACCGCGCAGAAGGATGGAACGCCGGTCCTGCGCCTCACGTTCCGCGGCCAGCACGGCAAGACCTATTCTTGGAACGTGATCGATACGGAGACCGGCTGGCAGAGTAAGTCCATGCTGCCCTTCGACTATCGCTTTAACGATGTCCTGGACGAGAACGCCTGGTATTATGATGCCGTTTACGCCGCCTGGGACGCAGGCCTGATGAACGGCGTCGGCAGAGACTATTTCGCGCCGAACGCCACGCTGGACCGTGCGACGCTTGCGACCGTTCTCTATCGTGAGGCGGGCGAGCCTGCCGCGAAGGGCACGGCGTCCTTCACGGACATTGCCGAGGGCCAGTGGTACACCGACGCCGTCAACTGGGCGGCAGAGCAGGGCGTGGTCAACGGCTATCCTGACGGCACGTTCCGCCCGGAGGCCCCGATCACCCGTCAGGAAATGGCCACGATGCTCTATCGCTACTGGAAGCTGCAGGGCGGCAAGTATACCGCGAAGGACGATGTCCTTGCGGGCTATCAGGATCGCGGCGAGGTCGCCGATTGGGCGCTGGAGGCCATGAGCTGGACGGTGCAGTCCGGCATCATCGTCGGCATGACGCCCACGACGCTGAACCCGGCCGGCAGCGCAACGCGCGCGCAGGTCGCTCTGGTGCTCGTCAACTACCTGAAGATGAACTGATCCCGAGACCGCAGGCTCCCGCCGTCTTCCGGCGGCGGGAGCGCCCCCGAACGATTCTGAAAGGAAGGAAATCTGCATGAAAAAGCGGATGTTATCCCTGCTTCTGGCGGTCGCGCTCGTGCTTGGGCTTTGCCCGAGCGTCTTTGCGGCGGGAAGCAGCTATGCCGATGTGCTCGACACCCATTGGGCGCATCCCTATATCGAAGACGTCACGGAAAAGGGCATCATGAACGGCGTGGACGATAAGAACTTCGCGCCGGAGGATGCCATGACGCGCGCCATGTTCGTCACGGTCCTTGCCCGCCTGAGCGGCGACACGCTCACGGAGCAGACCAGCTTCTCCGATGTCCCGGCCGGTCAGTGGTATTCCGCTGCCGTGAGCTGGGCGGCGGAAAACGGCATCGTGCTCGGCTATCCGGATGGTACGTTTGCCCCCGACAAGGCCGTTTCCCGCGAGGACGCCATGACCCTGCTGGTCCGCTTTGCGGGCTGGAAGGCGCTCACGCTCCCCGAGGGCGGCGAGCTGACCTATGCGGATGCCGCGAGCATCCAGGACTATGCGAAGGAGGCCGTCGCCGTGGCGACTGCGGCCGGGATTCTGGCCGGTTATCCGGACGGCACGTTCCTGCCGCAGAAGTCCATCACGCGCGCCGAGGCCGCAAAGATCCTCAGCACACTCATGAAGGTCACGGATTATACGCCGGTCGAGCCGACGGAGCCCTCCGAGGAGCCAACGGAAGAGCCGACCGAGGAACCCACCGAAGAGCCGACCGAGGAGCCGACGGAACAGCCCACGCAGGAGCCCACCGAGCCGTCCGAGCCGACGGAGCCGGGCAAGACCGTGACCGTTACGTTCCGCGGCGAGAACGGCTATGCCAAGTACCACGGCCAGAAGGTCGCGAGCATCGAGGTCAACACGAACGAGCCCTATGTGGAGTTCGGCCTCTACGGCGTGGCGGAAAACGGCTTTGAGCTCGACACCGCCTCCGCCTCCGCGGGCACGCTCGTCCGCGCGGAGAACGTGTTCATCCTCTCGGACTTTGATGAGGATGTTACGGTCGACTTTACGACCCGCTACCGCACGATGCAGGTCAATTTCGTCATCAGCCCGAACGCCAACGCCATGTACGTCGACACACCCGTGAGCGTGACGTGGGGCCAGCCCGTCCCTGTGCCGGAGACCCGCCGCGTCGGCTCCCATGTGTCGAACTGGTACACGGACGCCGCCTACACGCAGGTCTATGACTTCTCCACGCCGGTCACGACGAACCTGACGCTCTACGGCAAGTGGGAGACCAATGTCTATACCGTGACCTATATCGTCGACGGCGAGGTCTACTATTCTACGCAGGTCGATCATGGCGAGTATGTCACGAACCCGAAGAACCCGACGAAGAACAACTACGTCTTCGACGGCTGGTATACGGACGAGGCCTGCACGCAGCTCTTCGACCGTAATCAGAGCATCAAGGCTGATGTGACGGTCTATGCCGCATGGGCGGAAGCCAAGCTGAACTATGTCTATCTCGACGGCAAAAACGGCGACGACAGCAACTCCGGTATGACAGCCTCCTACGGCGTCAAGACGTTCGCCCGCGCCAAGGAGCTGCTGGCGGATTCGGCCTACAAGGTAATTTATATCACGAGCATGGTCACCGTCGGTGATACGCAGGTCTGGGATCTGAGCGAGTATCCGGATGCGGTGGTCACGCGTGCCGAGGGCTACAAGAGCAGCTACATGTTCTGGGTGAACGCCACCGGTAACCTGACGCTCCAGAATATCTGCATTGACGGCGGCGCGCAGCGCTGGGCTGCCGAGGACGGCACGCCGTTCTCCAGCTATATCGTCGGCAACTGCACGTCCGGCAAGCTGACGCTGAATGCGGGCACCGAGATCTGCAATACCGTTACGACCAGCAGCAATATTCTCTTTCTGCATAACGCCGACTTCACCATGAACGACGGCGCGAGCATCCATGACAACACCTGCAAGACGGCGACGATCGGCCTTTCGACCACGAAAGGCGGCAGCAGCATCGTCCTGAACGGCGGCGAAATTCACCACAATACCGTGACCTATGCCGCGAAGGCAAACGTCAGCGTCTTGAGCGTCCCGGCCGGTGCCATCAGCTTGTCCGGAAGCTCCACGAAGGGCTTTACGACGTTCACAATGAACGGCGGTAAGATCTACGCCAACAATGCCGCTGCCGAGGGCAGCCTGAAGGGCGCGGGCGCGATCCTTGTCGGCCAGTATGTCAATGCCGAATTCAAGGGCGGCGAGATCACCGGCAATGCCGGCGCTACCGCAGGAGCCATCCTGCTGCAGGGCGGCGCGGCAACGAAGCCCAGCAGCTGCACGCTGGAAAACGGCAGGATTTTCGGCAATACCGCCACGGCGGGCGCGGAGTACCAGATCTACGCCCACGGCAGCCTGATCCTTGCGAACCAGAGTATGGTGGAAAGCGAAATTCTGCTGATGAACAGCACGGCCCGTCTGCCGGTTCTCGTGACCTCCGCTCTGAAGCAGCCGCTGCGGCTGAAGCTCGAAGCACAGGTTTACATGAACAAGATCGTTGGCGGCAGCGGCTATACGCTGACCGAGGCCGATCTGGCGAACATTGAGCTGACAGAGCCGCTGGATTCCCATTACAAGCTGTCGGTCGACACGGAAACGAACACGGTTTTCCTGAATGCTTCCCGTGTGGTCGGTACGGTCGTCTATCTCGCGGCCACCGGCAGCGATGCGAACGACGGCAAGACGGCCGAGACCGCCGTTCTGACGTTCGCGCGCGCGAAGGAGCTGCTTATCGAGCGGCAGTCCGCCACGGGGGACAACATCATCAGTATCCCGCCGGCTTCGGCGGGCTCTTCCCCCAAGTGCCTTGTGGTACGCAGCGACGAGACGTGGTCCCTGAAGGGCATTCCGAATGCCTATGTCATGCTGGAGAACGACACGAATACCTCTGGCAATCTTGTCGAGGTCCTGAACTGCACACTGACGCTTGAGGACATCACGTTCGACGGCAACCGCTATTATCAGCTCAAGGGCAAGTACGCTACGGCAATCCGCGGTGACTGGAGCGACGGCCAGAAGGCGCAGATCGTCGTTAAGTCCGGCACCGTGTTCCGCGATTTCGACGATGATGCCATCTATGCCTATGGCTCGATCGTTACCATCGAGGACGGCGCAGTCTTTGAGAACATCAGGAAGGGCTCCGCCGTCTTTGCAACAGGCTCGGTGCAGAAAACGGACGACAAGTCTTCCGAGGTCATCGTCAACGGCGGAACGTTCCGCAACAACCTCTATTCCTGCCTCAGCATTCTCGGCCAGAGCAAGCTTACTGTGAATGGCGGCCTGTTTGAGAACAACGTCGTCAGTAATACCAAGGGCGGCGCCGCCATTCTCGGCGATTCGGCCGGTGCGGAGATTACAGTGAACGGCGGTATCTACCGCAACAATGCGCTGACGGCGGAGACCGGCACAATGAGCATCGGCACCGTTCTGCTGGTCACGAACGGCTGCAAGGTCACTGTCACGGGCGGCGAATTCTACGGCAATACCTGCGCCTCGGCTGAAAACGGCAACGGCTTTGCCTGCAGCGGCACGAACGCGGCGGACATCACGCTGAAGTTGAAGGCCGGAACGAACATGACCAATGCTCCGTTCTTCTGGAATACGCCGAGCAAGACGGCCTGCCTGAACATCGCATCGGCCCTGCCCGGCGCGATGAAGATCGCCTTCCGCAGTGCGCCTGCGGCCGGTACGGTCGTGGCAGCCGGTGCGGACTACACGCTCACGGAGAACGACCTGAACAACCTGACCAGCCTGAACGAGGGCGTGCGCTTCGCGCTCGTCAACGGCCAGATCGTCACGGCAGAATAAGCAATATCCCCAACGGCCCCGCTGCACCCGCAGCGGGGCCTCAGCTTGTCAAAAAAGTCCCTTTGGACTTTTTCGCCAAGCTGCTTTCAGAATTGCAAAATCAATTTTTGTATCATTATTTTGCAATTCTGCCGCTGCGGCGGGTGATGGAACGCGAAAGGAAACCCTGACGGTTTCCTTTCACACTTTTCTTCCCTCCGAAATTTTCGGCTGGACAGGTTTTTTGACAGTCTGCGGCCCCGCTGCACCCGCAGCGGGGCCTGCGTTTTGTGGGGGAATTGCAGGGGAGGGGAAGGCGCAGGCGGAAAATTGAAATTGGAAAGCGGAAAGTTTTGCCAAGCGGCCAGCCATGCGTTGTAGGGGAGCGGCATGCCGCTCCCGGCGCTGCACGGACGACTGGTACAGGTTGACGATAAAACAGTAATAGCCCCCAAATTGTCATTGCGAGGAGGCCGAAGGCCGACGTGGCGCCCTGAGCGCGAAGCGCGAGGAAGTGCCCTTGGGGTGCAATCTCGGGAAGGCACTGCCGTCCCGTACCGGCTGCCGAAAAAACGTACAGACGCAATCGGTGCATACCATTTTAACGGTAGCCTGTTCGTATCGGCAGCATTGTGCCGGGAGCGGCATGCCGCTCCCCTACAAAGGCATGTGCGATTGGCGATTGTGCCACCAAACCTGCAGTCTCCATGGTGTTTCCTGCCCGCAAAGGGCACGCTGCGTCCGTTTTTTACAAAAAAGTTCGAAAAATCACGATTTTCACCTTGCGGATTTTGCCTTCGTGTGGTATATTTTCATTTTGTGGACAAAAAATCTATTAGACCGGATACAGAAGGGACTGTCTTCCATGACGGATCAGAAAAACATTCGAAATATCGCCATCATCGCACACGTTGACCATGGCAAGACGACACTGGTCGATGAAATGCTCAAGCAGGGCGGCATCTACCGCGAGAACCAGGCCGTGGTGGACCGCGTGATGGACTCGGGCGATCTGGAGCGTGAGCGCGGCATTACCATTCTGGCCAAGAATACCGCCGTGCATTATAAAGGAACGAAAATCAACATCGTCGATACCCCGGGCCACGCCGATTTCGGCGGCGAGGTCGAGCGTATCCTCAAGATGGTCAACGGCGTTCTGCTGCTCGTCGATGCGGCGGAGGGCCCCATGCCGCAGACCCGCTTCGTGCTGCAGAAGGCGCTGGAGCTGGGTCACAAGGTCATTGTCGTTGTCAATAAGATCGACCGGCTTGATGCCCGCGTCGAGGAGGTCATGGACGAGGTGCTTGAGCTGCTGCTCGACCTGAACGCCACGGACGAGCAGTTCGAATCGCCGACGCTGTTCTGCTCCGCGCGGCAGGGCATCGCCAGCTACTCGCCGAACGAGACGGGTGTGAATCTCGACCCGCTGTTCGATACCATCGTCAACTATATCCCTGCACCGGAGGGCGACCCCACGGCGCCTATGCAGATGCTCGTTTCCTCTATCGATTATAACGACTATGTCGGCCGTATCGGCATCGGCCGCGTCGAGCGCGGTACCGTCCGCGTCAATCAGGAGGTCGCCATCTGCGACTATCACGATCCCAGTCACTCCGCCAAGGGCAAGATCGTCGCGCTCTATGAGTTCGACGGCCTCGGCAAAAATCCCATTCAGGAGGCAGGGGCAGGCGAGATCGTCGCGTTCTCCGGCATGGCGGACATCACCATCGGCCGCACGATCTGTGCGCCGGAGCAGGTGGAGCCGCTGCCCTTCGTGAAGATCTCCGACCCGACCATCGAGATGACGTTCTCCGTCAACGATTCTCCTTTCGCGGGCAAGGAGGGCAAGTACGTCACGTCACGAAATCTGCGCGACCGTCTGCAGCGCGAGCTCCTCAAGGATGTCTCCCTGCATGTGACGGAGCAGGGCACAGACGCGTTCAACGTTGCGGGCCGCGGCGAGATGCACATCTCCATTCTCATTGAGACGATGCGCCGCGAGGGCTATGAGTTCCAGGTCAGCACCCCGCGCGTTCTGACAAAGGTCATCGACGGCAAGGTCTGCGAGCCGATCGAGCGCATGGTGGCCGATGTTCCGGAGGCCTCCATGGGCAGCGTCATCGAAAAAATGGGCCGCCGCAAGGGCGACCTGCTCTCCATGAACCCCGTCGGCAGCCGCTATCGCCTCGAGTTCCTCGTTCCGTCGCGCGGCCTGTTCGGCTATCGCAGCGAGTTCCTGACCGACACGCGCGGCGAGGGCATCATGTCCTCCGTGCTGGATTCCTATGCCCCCGTCAAGGGCGAGATCGAGCGCCGCAAGACCGGTTCGCTCGTTGCCTTTGAAAGCGGCGAGGCCTGCACCTACGGCCTGTTCAACGCGCAGGAGCGCGGCGTCCTGTTCATCGGACCGGGCACGCAGGTCTATGCCGGTATGGTCGTCGGCGTCTGCTCGCGCAACGAGGATATGACCGTCAACGTCTGCAAGAAGAAGCAGCTGACGAACATGCGCGCCGCCGGTGCGGATGATGCGCTCCGCCTGACGAGCCCGCGCCAGATGTCGCTGGAGCAGTGCCTGGAGTTCCTTGCGGACGATGAGCTGCTCGAGGTCACGCCGCAGAGCCTGCGCATCCGCAAGCGCGAACTGGATCACGCAGCCAGAATGCGCCAGATGATGAAGCAGCGCAACAATCAGTAAAAGAACAAAGCAAACGGGAGCGGACGCCGTCCGCTCCCGTTTTTGCATGAATTGTGTACCATGTCTGTACACCACTGGATACCATGTTGGGCTTGACACACTGAGCGCCCCTATAGACGTAATCGGGTTTACCATTGTAACGATAGCCTGTTTCTTGCGCCGGTGCGGCGCCGGGAAGGGCATGCCCGTCCCCGGCAGCGCGCTATAGATATCCCATATCACAAGCCTTATCCATCAAGCAAAAATTCCAGCAGCGCCAGCGGGTCCTGCGCATAGACGCTGATCTCCAGCAGGGTGCCGTCGGGTTCGAGCACGCCGAAGCTCGCGCCGGTGCAGCCCGCAAAATCACCCTGCCACAGCCGCGCGGCCAGCACATCCCGCGTCAGCTCCTCCCGGTAGAAAACCGGAAAATTCCGCGCGTCCGGGTCGACGGCCGCGCCGTCCTCGGGCAGGCGCAGGTCGTAGCGCGCCGTTTCGTCCGCGTGGACGAGCGTCGGGATCTCCGACGGGCGGCTGACCGTGACCGTCAGGTTCTGCACATCGGCGCTCCAGCTGGCCGTCAGCCAGTCGCGGCCCTCGCCCAGCTCGCGGTGCGCGCGGTCAAAGGGGAGGGCGACCGCCGTGGGGAGATAGCACCCAAAGCGCTCGTCGGCATAGGCCGCCTCCTCGTCCAGCTGCTCACTGCGCCAGACGGGAATGTCCGCCGTTTCGAGCTGATGCAGCTGCAGCACGCTGCCCGGCTCCAGCGACTGCGTGACGAGCCGCGCGGCAAGCTCCTGCAGCAGGGGAAGCTCCCCCTCCATCGTAATGCGCATGCCAACGGCGTCTGCGCCCTCGCCGCGCACGAAGCTGACGACGGCGTGGGACGGCCCTGCGGCCGCTGCCACGGGGACACCGTTGACCTCGCACGTCTCCTCCGCAGGCTCGGCCAGACAGGCGGGCGGCAGGGGCTCCGGCGAAAGCTCGGCCGTGAGCGTGCCGTCTGCCGTCTGTACCGTCAGGCGCACGATCCACGGAACGCCGCTTCCGTCATAGATGACCTCGTTCTCCGCGTCCGTCAGCCAGAGCGTCTCCTGCCCCCAGATGGAGGCCAGCTGCGCCTCGGACAGCGTGCGGATGAAATAGCCCTCCGGATAGGCGATGTCGGCAGCGGCGGCAAAAAGCTCCGTGCCGTAGACAAGCTCCGCAGGCTCCGGAATGGCCGGTTCGCCCGCAGCCGACGGTTCGCCTGCTGTCGGCTCGCTCGCCAGCGTGGGGACGGCAAGAGACGACTGCGGCGCGGCATTTTTCCACGGGTGCAGCCAGAGCAGTCCGCCTGCAGCCAGCAGGGCGCAGGCCGCAAGCGCGCCCCAGCGGAGCGCCGGATGTCTGCGCGGCGCGGCCTCGGGCAGCGGCTTCAGCAGATCGTCGTCGATCTCATGGAAGGCATCATACAGATCCTCCGGTCTCATAACAGTTCCTCCTGTTCCAGATAGTCCCGCAGGCGGCGGCGCGTGCGGTGCAGCGTCGTCTTTACGGTGTTTTCCCGCATGGAGAACCGGGCGGCGATGCCGCTCAGCGGCAGGGCGTAAAAATACCGCGCCAGAAAGACCTGCCGCTGACGCTCCGGGAGCGTGCGCAGAAAGGCGGAGAGCGCGCTGCGCAGGGCCTCCGCCTCCGCGCGGTCGGCCGGGCTTTCGCCGCCCGGCAGGCACTCGGCCAGCTCGTCGAGCGAGACGGCGACGACGCTGCCGCCGCGCTTCTGCGCATTCTGCGCGCGATAGCGGTTCAGGGCCGCATTGCGTGTCAGCTTGGCCAGATAGGCTGCCAGATGCACCGGCGCAAGCGGCGGAATGGCCTGCCATGCGGCCAGCAGGGCGTCATTCACGCATTCCTCGGCCGTTTCCGGGCCGGCGATCCGTGCCGCAAGGGCGGTCAGGCCGGGGCCGAGCTGCGCATAGGCTGCGGCAAGTCCCTCCTCATCGCGCGCGAGGAAGCGCTGCAGGATCCATGTTTCGTCCATCCTGTTCTCCTTCGGGTTTCGTCCGCGGCCGGGCCGCGGGGTTATGAGGCCTCTCACCCTATATGACAGAAAAGCTGCGCCGCAGGTTCCCGATTCGGGTCCTGCGGCGCGGAAATTTTTACGCTTTCTGCCTTACTCTTCCGGCATGGTCATGCACAGCCGCCGCAGCAGGCGGCAGGTCAGATCCCACCATGTCAGCCGCTCGATGGTCTCCGGCGCGATGATGGGGATCTCGGCCAGCGTCTCGCCGTTGGCGGAGATGGTCAGCGTGCCGAGCTGCTGGCCCGCGGCGACGGGCGCTTCCACCCGCTCGGCCAGCGTGACCGTGCGGGTGACGGCGGCCTGCAGACCCTTTTCGATGAGGATCGGCGCGGCCTGCTGCAGCTCCGGCTGCACGGCGGCCTTCTGCCCGAGCGTGACCGGGACCGGCTGCAGCGGATCGGGCATCTCGGTCGAGACGAGGGCATAGTTGGCAAAGCCGTAGTCCAGCAGGGCCTTGGCGGAGGAAAAGCGGTCTGCGGAGCTGGCGCAGTGCAGCACGACGGCGATGAGCTCGATGCCGTCGCGCTTGGCCGAGGCGGCGAGGCAGTGCCCCGCGGCCGAGGTATAGCCCGTCTTCAGACCGGTCGTGCCCTGATAGAAGCGCACGAGCTTGTTCGTGTTCGAAAGGCCGAATTTGCCGCCGCGCACCGTGTCCATCCAGATAGTCGTGTAGTCGCGGATGCGGTCGTGCTTCAGAAGCTCCCGCGAGATCACGGCGATGTCGTGCGCCGTCGTCAGGTGCTCCGCGGCCTCCGGCGCATCGTCCAGCCCCGTGCAGTTGACGAAATTCGTATCGAGCAGGCCCAGCTCCTGCGCGCGCTGGTTCATCATGCCGACGAACGCGCTCTCGCTGCCCGCCACATGCTCCGCCAGCGCCGTGGCGCAGTCGTTTGCGGAGCTTACGACGACGGATTTGAGCATTTCGTCCATGCTCATCTCCTCGCCCGGCTCCAGATAGACCTGGCTGCCGCCCTTGGCACAGGCGGCCTCCGAGGCGATGATGGTGTCGTCCCAGCCGATGCGGCCGGTGTCCAGCGCTTCCATGACGAGCAGCAGCGTCATGACCTTCGTCACGGACGCCGGGCGCAGCCGCTCCGAGGCGTTCTTTTCATAGAGCACCGTGCCCGTTGCGGCATCCATCAGGATGGCGGAGGGCGCGGCGATGTCCGGCCCGGCGGCACGGACGGGCGGCGCGGCGGCCAGCAGCATCGCGGCCGCCAGAAGGGCAGTCAGCCATTTTCGCATATCCATCAGCTCCCCAGCTTGGTTTCTTGGTACAAGCGTATGCGGGGAGAGAGACGCCCATGCGGCTTTTGTGCAGGAAGCCGGGATCGCATCCGGCTCCATCAACAATCCATAGATTTTTCCCGATGATTCGACAGGTTTTTTTGTAGAAATGGTGTATGATATCAGAAAAGAAAGATTGAAAATGCAGAATTCCTGTGTTAGAGTGAAAGGAAGACGGAAAATGCCGATTCAAAAAATGATGCGGGGTACGATCCTCCGAAAAGGAAAAAACGATTTCTATGCTCCGCCTGCCGGGCAGAGCTATCGCTGGAAACACTGGGTAACGGAACACGACATCAAAGTGTGCGTTGTCTGCAAGACGGCGCATGGAAAAATCTATGCTATGGACGAGACTGTGGATGCAGCGCCTCCGCTGCATTTCAATTGCCGCTGCGAAATATGCGCGATGAATTCCGTAATTGCCGGCTTTGGGACAAAAGACGGAACAGATGGTGCGGATTGGTGGATAAAATATAATGGGAGACTGCCGGAGTATTATATTGGTTGGGAAGAAATGTATGCCCGCAGCTATAAACCCGGGAAACCACCTCGGAAATATGCACCGGACATGATGATTTACGGAGGGGTTTACAGTAACGATAATGGTCACCTCCCCTCTGCGCCGGGGAGAGTCTGGTATGAGGCGGATATAAACTACTACGAAGGACAAAGAAATCGGCATCGTATCGTTTGGTCAAACGACGGACTGATATTTGTTACATACGACCATTACGAGACGTTTTATGAGATCATATAGGGAGGGATTACCACATGGAAAACGACAAAACGTGCCCGGAGCATGTGACGGTTGACCTGACCGGGGTCGGCGGATGGGAAGATTTTTGGGGGCGTATCCAGACTGCATTTGTTTTTTCGGACGGATTCGGGAAAAACTGGGACGCCTTTTGGGACGTACTGTCGAAGGAGTGTCCGGCCAGTAAGGTAACGGTGGTCGGAGCGAATCGGCTTCCGGCGGCCTGGAAAAACTCAGCCGGAGTCCCGTTCCCTGAAATGATCCGCAGGATCCTGCAGCGAAATCAGGGATTCAGGGAAAAATTCAACGAACCGTTCGACTACGAATTTGTCGATACATAAAATGCTTGCCGCCATGGCAGCCGTTTACCGCAGAATTTTCTTCGCCTTGAGATAGCGCTCCTCCTCGGAGAAGACGCAGCCGCAGTATTTCTGAATGTACATGCCAAGCTCCCGCGCACGCTCCTGCCCGGCGCGAAACAGCGGGCGGAAATCGCGGTAGAGGAACGTCACGCCGTATTCGGCGGCGGCGCGCTCCGCGACCTCGCGCAGCAGCTCGTGGTTCTGATACGGGCTGATGAACAGCGAGGAGGTGAAGGAGTCGAAGCCGCCCTCTTTGGCCTCGTGCGCGGCGGCATACAGGCGCATGGAGTAGCACTTGACGCAGCGGCCGTCGATGTCCTCGGCCACGGCGCGGACAAAGGGGCGCAGGCCGTAGTCATTGCGCTCAATGAGCGGCAGCTCGATGGAGGCGGCGTAGTCGCGCAGGCAGTTGCGGCGGCTGCGATATTCCGTGAAGGGGTGGATGTTCGGGTTATACCAGTAGCCCGTGACGGCGTAGCCGTCCGTGCGCAGCACGTCGATGCACTGATTGGCGCAGGGCGCGCAGCAGATGTGAAGCAGGGTGTTCATGAAAGCAGCTCCTTTCCGTGCCTCCATTATACACGGCAGGCGGGTATTGTGCAAGCACACAAAATCGGGCGTGGAAATTTGTGGAAAATTCCGGTTGCGAACGCATAAAAAATGTGGTAGTATGTATCAAATTCAAGACCGTCAAAAAACCTGCCCAGCCGAAAGTTTCGGAGGGAAGGATAGTGTGAAAGGAAACCGTCAGGGTGTCCTTTCGCGTCAAATAACCCGCCGCAGCGGCAGAATTGCAAAATTATGATACAAAAAATGATTTTGCAATTCGGAAAGCAGCTTGGCGAAAAAGGCCCGAAGGGACTTTTTTGACAAGCTGATCAAATTCCACCCCCGCAGAAATCAGGAACGAAAGGATGTTGTGCATGGCCAATACCAACGAAACCTACGCCGCCCGGATCCAGCGGAAGCTGATGAAAAAGCAATATCTGGTCGAAGTCGCCACGGGCCGCCGGAAGGCAGATCTTGTGCTGAAGAATGCCTCTTACGTCAATGTGTTTTCCAATGAGCTTTGCCATGGGGATATTGCCGTGGCCAAGGGACAGATCGTCGGCATGGGCGACTATGCCGGTGAGGTGGAGTATGATGTCAGCGGCAAGATCGTTTGCCCCGGCTTCATCGACGCCCACATCCATCTGGAATCCTCGCTCGTCTCGCCCCGCGAGTTTGTCCGCGCCGTTTTGCCGCACGGGACCACGACGGTCATCACCGATCCGCATGAGATCACGAACGTCATGGGCACCGACGGCATTGATTATATGCTGCAGGCCACGGAGGGCCTGCCCATCGACGTGCGTTTCATGCTGCCGAGCTGCGTGCCCGCCACGCCGCTGGACGAGTCCGGCGCGAACCTCGACTACCGCGCCATCGACTCATTCTATGACCACGCCCGCGTGCAGGGCCTTGCCGAGATGATGAACTATGTCGGCGTCGTCGGCGGCGACAAGGAAGTCATCGCCAAGATCGTTGCGGCGCAGGCGCACCACAAGAAGATCGACGGCCATGCGCCCGGCCTGTCCGGTAAGAATCTGGCTGCCTATATCGCGGCGGGCGTCTATTCCGACCACGAGTGCTCCGATATGGACGATGCCATGGCGAAGCTGCGCAACGGCCAGTTCATCATGATCCGCGACGGCACAGCCGCCCACAACCTCGAGGCACTCGTCGATCTGCTCAGACAGCCGTATTACGACCGCTGCATGTTCTGCACGGACGACAAGCACCCGAGCGACCTGCTGGAAAAGGGCCATATCGACTATCTCATCCGCAAGGCCATCCACTACGGCATCGATCCCATCGTCGCCGTGAAGACGGCCTGCCACAACCCCGCCCGCTACTTCGCCCTGAACAACCGCGGCGCCATCGCGCCGGGCTATCTGGCCGATTTTGCCATTATCGACAATTTCGACGATTTTAATGTGGAGATGGTGTTCCGCAAGGGCATGCTGACGTGCAGCAACGGCGCGGTGCATGACTTCGAGGCCCCGCGCATCGAGGATTACCTCGTCGAGCGCGCGCACGACACGTTCCATGTTGCCCACCTGACGGCGGAGGACTTCCACGACGCCCGTCCGCGCGGCGTCATCGGGCTGGTCCCCGGCGAGATCGTCTCGACGGACGCGGGCTATGCCAGCGCCATCGACCCGGAGAACGACATTCTGAAGATCGCCGTCGTGGAGCGCCACAAGAACACGCACCACATCGGCATCGGCTATCTCAAGGGCTACGGCCTGAAGCGCGGCGCGGTCGCCACGTCCATCTCGCACGACTCACACAACATCATCGTCGTCGGCGCGAATGAGGAGGACATGGCCTTTGCGGCCAACCGCATCGTCGAGAACCGCGGCGGCATCACCGTTGTGGAGAACGGGACCGTGCTCGGCGAGCTCGTCCTGCAGATCGCGGGTCTCATGAGCGAGGACAGCCTCGTCGAGGTCAACGACCAGCTGGAGGCCGCGAAGGAGCGCGCCTTTGAGCTGGGCGTGTCCCGCGGCATTGACCCGTTTATGACGCTGTCGTTCATGTCGCTGCCGGTCATCCCGGCCCTGCGCCTGACGACCCGCGGCGTCATCGACGTTATCAAGCAGCAATACATCTAAGGGACCTCTGAATCAATCGTCTGCGGTGGATGCCGGTTTAATCAGAGCTTCCCTAATTCAAGGCAGCCCCGCGCATGCGCTTGCTGCATGGTGCGGTGCTGCCCCTGGCACATATTCGGAGGACGCAGACGCGTCCTCCGATTTTTTGCGCAGAGTGAACAAGCTCATCATGCAGACGGGACCTGCAAGGACTGCGCGGCGGCCAGATCGTTGTCAGCGCGGAGGATACGGCACTGATGCCGCGCAACAGCATCGGCCTGAAGGCGTACGGCACGGTCGTCACCTTCGTCGCAGACGGCGACCAGCGCCCTGAAGAATGCCACCGTGAAGCTGACGCAGCTCAACACGCAGTTTGGCGAGCCGACCGTTGCATTCGCAGCAGGCCGCATGGGGAGCGTTTTGCATTCTCCGGTTTGAATCTTCGTCGATGTGGATATGCTTCCCACAGGATATTTCAGAAGGGAAGGATCAAAATGCGAAAAAGCAGAGTGCAGCGCATCTGGGAGAATGCCGTGGTGTTCTACCTCGGCGGGATGTTCTACTGCACGGTGGAGCTGCTGTGGCGGCAGTGGACGCACGGGAGCATGTTCCTGCTGGGCGGACTGTGCTTCTGGACGGTCAGCAGCCTCGGGCGGCGCGTGCGTATGCCGCTGCTGGCGCAGATGGCGCTGGGCGCGTGCATTGTGACGTTTTTTGAATTCTGGACGGGCGTGCTCGTCAACCGCGTGATGCACCTTGGCGTGTGGGACTATTCCGCCGCGCCGTTCAATCTGCTCGGGCAGATCTGCCTGCCGTTCACGCTCCTGTGGTTCCCATTGTGCGGCATCGGTATCCTGCTCGACCGCGGCATGCGCCGCGTCCTGTTCGGCACTCAGGCCCCGCAGCTGCGGTGGGTGTAGGAGACCAAAAAATGCCCGTCACGGCCGGTTGACTGTGACGGGCGCTTTGCGAATAAGTGCTTTTGCGGTTTTTCTGCATAGTTCAAGTGAACACAACACGTTATTCTAAATATTACGGAACAAAATAACACGGTGCAGCTTTTTTGGGGGCCTGCACCGTGTTTTTCCGGGCTTCAGATCGTTTTTTCCTCCGGCTCGTTCTGCGCGGGGTTGCACAGCAGCTGCAGACTGCTTGCAGCCATGGTCAGCAGCAGGGCGACCTGAATACCGGCGTCGTTCGCGCGGCCGCACAGGCAGTCCACGATGGAGATGGCCGAGAAATAGACCGCGCACAGCGACCAGAACAGCGTGATGCGGCGCTTGCCTTTGCCGAAGCTGAAGCCTGCGAGCTGGAAGGCTGCCAGCATGCAGCTGATGGCGGCGAACAGGTGATAGACGAAGTCGTTGAGCGACGGATCGGTGCTCCACTTCTGAAAATTCACGATGAGGCGCACGATCAGATAGACGCTCACGATCATATACAGCAGCGGAGAGGGCTTCTCGTGCCGCAGGCACTTGCGTGCAAAGGCAACAAGCGTGACCGCGCACGCGACGCCGAGCAGCGGGATGAGCAGGTTTATCGTCTTCTGCAGCTGCGTGAGGGCGAGGGCCTCATCCTCCGTCTTCGGCAGGGATGCGTAGTAGAGCATGACGCCGCCGATCACGAAGCACACGGCCGAGGCGATGTGCAGGACATTCGGCAGCTTTCCGCCGGAAAAGATCTCCTCCCAGCGCGTCTGGCGGCGCAGCGGCCGGATCAGAACGGCCAGCGCGGCCAGCACGGCCACGCTCAGCACGGCGATGACGAGATAGAGGTAACGCCCCGGCAGGACGGCACCGTTGCTTTTGATATCGTTGCTGAGCTGCACCCAGCGCAGGATCGCTGCGAGCACGGCTGCGCCGCCGGTGATGCCGAGCAGTGCGGCTGCACGGGTGGACCCGAGTCTCTTCATGGTAATGGCCTCCCATTCAAACATTAGCCATTAAATTATAGCACAGCCGGGACAAAAATCCTATCCTTTTTGCTGGGATTTGGAAAAATCATGGCCATTCGCTTGACGGGGCACCCTGTGATAGGATATCATGAAAAGAAAACGACAAGGAGGGCACAGCCATGGAGCAGAAGGAACTGCTGACCGTGATCGTGGCGGATGACGAGACGGAGCTCCGCGAGGCGGTGTGCAGCATGATCCCGTGGAAGGAGATCGGCTTCCGTCTCGTCGGGAGCGCCGGGAACGGTCTTGATGCCCTGCAGCTCGTCGAGCAGCTGCAGCCGGATCTGCTGCTGACGGACATCCGCATGCCCTATATCAGCGGTGTGAGTCTGGCCCAGCAGGTGCGCGAGCTGCGGCCGCTGACGCAGATCGCCTTCCTGAGCGGCTATGATGACTTTGCCTATGCCCAGAAAGCCATTGAGTATAATGTCATCAGCTATCTGCTCAAGCCCATCAGCATGCGGGAGCTGACGGAGGCACTGGCGGAGATCCGCGGGAAGATTCGCCGGAAATTCGCCCGCCTGCTGCCGCAGAAGCCGGAAAAGAGCGGCTGGCGCGAGCTTTTGCTGCCGCTGCTGCTCGACGGCTTTGCCGAGGAGGCGCAGCAGGACGATCCGGCGCTGCTGGCCTCTCTGGTCGGCGCGGGCATTCTGGCTGCCGGGCAGGAGCGGTATTCTCTGACGGTCCTTGCCATCCGGCTGGAGCAGGACGGCAAGAACCGCACGACGCCGGATATGGCCTATACCGTGGACATGCTGCTTGGCAAGCTCTGCCGCAGCCGGAGCGTGTATTCCGGCGGACGTCTGCTGACGCTGCTGATCGCGGAGGAGGAGCTGCGCGGACTGGAGCTTGCCATCGACGAGCTGCGCCAGTCCTTCGCCCGTGTGCTGGAGCTGCGGGCGATCGTGGGCATCAGCCACCCGTTTACGAGCTTTTGCCGCTGCCACGCTGCCAGCCGCGAGGCGGTGGACGCCCAGCGCTTTGCGGGCGAGAGCGGTATCTATCACATTTCGCAGATCGCGGCGGAGAGCGGAACGGCGCAGACGGACCTCGGCGCCCTGCTCGCGCCGCTGGACAATTTGCTGCGCTCCGGCAGCCGTGAGGAGCTGGAAAAGCAGCTCGTGCAGAGCTTCGGCGCATCGAGCGGCACGGCGGAGAGCGACAGCGTGACGCTGCAGGTGCTGGCACTGGCCCAGCGCGTGCTCCACACGGCAGTTTCGCCGGGGGAGGCGGCTGCGCTGCTGCGCCGGTGCCGTATCCCGGAGCCGCTGTTTTCCATTTCACCCCCGCAGGAGCTGCAGCGGCGCGTCACGGCGCTGTGCCTTGCGGCGCGCGACCTGCTGGCCGAGCGGCGGCGCGATGGCGTGAGCCTGCTGTGCGCGCAGGCCATGGAGACCATTGAAAAGCAGTATATGGAGGAGGACCTCTCCCTCAGCGGCGTGAGCGAGCAGCTTCACGTCAGCCCGAACTACCTCAGCGCCAATATGAAGAAGTACGCAGGCGACACGTTCATGAACCTGCTTATCAAAAAGCGCATGGAGGTCGCCCACGCCCTGCTGACGACGAGCAGCCTGAAAATTTACGAGGTCGCGCGGCAGTGCGGCTATTCCGACCAGCATTATTTCAGCTTCTGCTTTAAAAAATATTACGGCGTTTCGCCCGCGCAGCTGCGCCGGGCCGAGAGCGAGCGGGGAGGCGATGGAGCATGACGCGGAAAAGACGCGGCCTGAGCATGACATCCATTTTGGTGCTGGCGCTCGTCGGTACCATCACGGCCATCGTGCTGGGAGCCATGGCCGTGTTCCTGCAGACCTATCAGCGCTCGCTCATCCGGAGCGTGCAGACCTCTGCGCGCCAGTCCGTCGCACAGGTTGGCAAGACGGTCGAGGACTATCTGGACGATGTCAACAGCCTCATGGAGCTGCTCGAGCGAAAGCTCGAGGATCCGCGGCAGGACCGGGACGACTTCTTTGCCGCCTTCCTGCAGATCCGGCCGGACGTTGTGGCCGTTACGACCTATGACGCGGCGGGCGGGCTTGTGGACTGCCGGTCGCGCGCGGCAAAGCGCACGGAGATCTATCAGAATCTTTCGTTTGATCCCGATAAAATGGACGACTATGCCGACGGCTATGTCTCCACGCCTCATGTGGCCTCGATCTTTCAGGGCTATTATCCGTGGGTCGTCACGCTCGTTGCGCCGCTCGATGCGCCGGGCCGCGAGGAATGGATCGCGCTGGACATCAGCTTCAGCAGCATTTCTGCCTACCTGAACGACGTCGGCATCGGCCAGCACGGCTACTGCTTCCTGATGGATCAGAGCGGCAACATCATCTATCACCCGCAGCAGCAGCTCATCTATTCCGACCTCAAGCAGGAGAACACGTCGCTCATCGCGGGCCTGCCGGACGGCAGCAACGAGAGCGGCAGCATGATCTATACGCTCACCTCGCTGGAAAACAGCCATTGGCGCGTTGTCGGTGTGAGCTTCGTCGAGGAGCTCATCACCGAGAGCGTGCAGGAGGTCAGCCGCATTCTGGCCGCCTCCGGCATCGGTATCCTGCTGGCCGCCGTCATCATCAGCCTTGTGCTGTTCCGCACGCTTTCCCGCCCCATGCATGGCCTGACGGCAGCCATGCGTCAGTTCGAGCAGGCTGCGGACAATTTCACCTATGTTCCGGTCGGCGGTGCGCGCGAGGTGCGCGCCCTGTCGGATTCGTTCGGACAGATGGTCGTGCAGATCCAGCGCCTCATGGAGCAGGTGCGTGCCGAGGAGGTCAACCTGCGCAAGACGGAGCTGCGCGCCCTGCAGGCGCAGATCAACCCGCACTTTCTCTATAATACGCTCGACTCCATCGCATGGATGTGTGAGCAGGGGAGAAATGCCGAGGCCGTCGAGATGGTCAATGCGCTGGCGCGGCTGTTCCGCATCAGCATCAGCCGCGGCCACGAGCTCATCCCCATCCGCAGCGAGCTGCAGCATGCCGAGAGCTATCTGCAGATCCAGTCCCACCGCTATAAGAATCAGTTTTCCTATTCCTTCGACGTGCAGGAGGAGTGCCTGGACTACCTGTGCAACAAGATCACGCTGCAGCCCATCATCGAAAACGCGATCTACCATGGCATCAACGGCCTTGTGGATGAGGGGGAGATCCGCATCTCGTGCCGCGCGGATGGGGACGATATCCTGTTCACCGTCGAGGATAACGGCACCGGCATGGAGCCGGAGCAGGTGCAGGCCATCCTGCGCAAGGAGCGCAGCGACCACACCGGCATCGGGATCAAGAACGTCAACGATCGTCTGAAGATCTATTTCGGACCGGCCTATGGCATTACCATCGACAGCGTGCCCGACGAGGGAACGCGCGTATATATCCGCATGCCGAAGGTGCGGGAGGAGGCAGAGTATGAAAAACGCTAAACGGCTGGCCGCACTTTTCCTGACGGCCGCCGTGCTTCTGACGGCGGGCTGCAGCCGCAAGACTGTCACGTCACAGAGCTCTGTATGGTTCATCGCCAAATCCACCAACACGGAATTCTGGAAATCTGCCTTTGCCGGAGCGAACGCCGCAAAATCGGAATATAACGTCGATCTGACGATCTGCGGGCCGGAAACGGAGGAGGACTACGAGGAGCAGAACCGTCTTATCGACGAAGCCGTCGCTGCCGGTGCAGATGCCATCGTCTATTCCGCCATCAGCTACACGAAAAACGCCGAGGCAATCACCCGCGCGGCCAAGCAGGGCCTGAAGATCGCCGTCATCGACAGCGACGTGGACTCCGACGGCGTCGGTGTGCGCATCGGCACGGACAATGTCGAGGCCGGGCGCATGGCCGGGCGCGCTGCCCTGCAGACGGACTGGGACAGCCTGACGGTCGGCATCGTGAACTTTGATCTTGGCAGCCGCAACGGGCAGGAGCGCGAGAGCGGCTTTCGCGAGGTGCTGGCGGGCGACCCGCGTGTGAAGGACATCTATACGATCAACGTCAACACCGACGCCACGACGGCACAGGTCCGCACGGTGCAGCTCCTTGTGGAGCACCCGGAGATCAATGTGATCGTCGGCTTCAACGAGCCGATCGCCGTCGGCGCGGCCATGGCCGTGCACTCCCTTGGCCTCGCGGGCCGCGTGCGCATGGTCGGCTTTGATACGAACGTCAAGTGCATCGACCTGCTGCAGAGCGGGGCCGTTTCGGCCCTCATCGTGCAGAATCCCTATGCCATGGGCTACCTCGGGGTCGAGGCTGTGTGCAATCTGCTCGACGGGCAGACCTACCGCACGGCGGAGCTGCTCGACACGGCGACGCGCACCGTGACGAAGGAGACGATGTTCACCATTGAGAATCAGAAGGCACTGTTCTCGTTCGGTTGACATATGCGCATTTTGCACAAATTCGACAAGCTGTTTTTGACATCCAAAACAAAGAATGTGAAGTTTTCACCCTTCCTGCGTAAGAAATCTCATTGTTTTTTGTACAAATTCTGTTAAAATTTAATTACGCGGAACGGAGATTCCGCAGAAATTTATGGAGGATGAATGACAATGAAAAAACTTCTTGCGCTTCTTCTTGTCCTTGTCATGGTCGTTGCTCTGGTCGCCTGCGGCGGCAACGGCAACGAGACCGAGGCACCGACGAACAATTCTCAGCCCGCTTCCGACGCCACTGAGGATACCGGCAACAGCGACACCCCTGTGGGCACCGATCTGAAGGTCGCCGTGTTCTACTACACCTATTCCGACACCTACATCTCCAGCGTCCGCACCGCTCTCGATGCACAGCTGGACGCGCTGGGCGTTACCTATCAGGACTTCGACTCCAACGGCAACCAGACCACGCAGAACGAGGCCATCCAGACCGCAATCGCTGACGGCTATAACCTGCTGATCGTCAACATGGTCACCTCCGGTTCTTCCGACACCGCGAAGGGCATCATGGAGCTGGCCGGCGATGTGCCCGTTATCTTCTTCAACCGCGCAGTCGATGAGGACGGCGTCGAGGCTTCCGCTTCTGTCCTGAACGCTTATGAGAACATCGCATTCGTCGGCACCGACGCCCCCGAGGCAGGCCATCTGCAGGGCAAGATGGTCGGCGAGTACGTCCTCGAGCACTATGACGAGCTCGACCTGAACGGCGACGGCAAGATCTCCTACGCCATGTTCAAGGGCGACGAGGCAAACGTCGAGGCCATCTACCGCACCCAGTACGGCGTTGAGGATGCCAATGCTGTCCTGACTGCCGCCGGCAAGCCCGAGCTTGTCTACTTCGATGCCAACAACACCTCCGGCTATCAGGTCGACCTGAACGGCCAGTGGTCCGCTGCTGCAGCTCTCGATTACATGAACACGAACCTCTCGCAGTACAACGAGGGCAACAACAACATGATCGAGCTCATCATCTGCAACAACGACAACATGGCTGAGGGCTGCATCTCCGCTCTGGAGTCCGCGGGCTACAACAACGGCACCGGCAAGACCATCCCGGTCTTCGGCGTTGACGCCACCGATTCCGCCAAGGAGCTCATTGCCAACGGCAAGATGACCGGCACCGTCAAGCAGGATGCCGAGGGCATGGCTGCCGCCATCGCTCAGATCGCCAAGGCTGTCGGCGAAGGCACCGCTCTGAAGGACGCCGTCGCTGCTACGGCTGAGAGCAACACCGAGATGTACAGCGTCGCCGAGGGCGTTGCCACGAAGCTGTATGTCGCTTATGCTCCCTACACCGCGTAAGCATCGGACATAAAAACTCTGACTGATCGAAATCGAAAAGGGGAGGCTGCCGCAGGGCGGCAGCCTCCTTTTCAGATTTTCAAACAGGCCAAGGAAGTAAGGAGGACATGAAATGAATATGGATCAGGATATCTTGCTGCAGATGACGGATATCACGAAGACCTTCCCGGGCGTCAAGGCGCTCGATCATGTTTCTCTGACGCTGAAACGGGGAACCGTCCATGCTCTGATGGGAGAAAACGGCGCAGGCAAATCCACGCTGATGAAGTGCCTGTTCGGCATTTATAACAAGGACAGTGGAACCATCCTCCTGGAAGGCAAAGAAGTCAACTTCAAAAACAGCAGAGAGGCGCTGGACAATGGCGTGGCCATGGTCCATCAGGAGCTGAATCAGGCTCTGAAGCGCTCTGTTATGGATAATATCTGGCTGGGGCGTTACCCGAAGCATCTCGGACTGGTGGTCGACGAGACCAAAATGTACCGGGAGACCATGAAAATATTCGACGAGCTGGGCATCAATGTCGATCCGCACCGGATCATGAGCACGATGCCCGTTTCGCAGCGTCAGATGGTCGAGATCGCGAAGGCGGTCTCCTATCGTTCGAAGGTCATCGTATTTGACGAGCCGACCTCCTCTCTTACGGAGGACGAGGTCGAGCATTTGTTCCGAATTATCAATATGCTCCGCGACCGGGGCGTGGGTATCATTTATATTTCGCATAAAATGGCGGAGATCAAGCGCATCTCCGACGAGATCACTATCATGCGCGACGGCCAGTGGATTGCGACCCGCCCGGCTGCCGAGCTGGAGGTCAACGATATCATCCGCCTGATGGTCGGCCGTGAGCTGAACAATCAGTTCCCGCCGAAAACGAACAAGCCGGGCGAGCCCTTCCTGAAGGTCGAGCACCTGACAGGCCAGTATAACGGCCTGCGCGATGTGAATTTCACGGCGCGCCGCGGCGAGATCCTCGGCCTGGCCGGTCTGGACGGCAGCGGCCGCACGGAGACGCTCGAGTGCATCTTCGGCGTGATGACCCGCAAGGACGGCTCCATCACCCTCGACGGCAAGCCCTGCCGCAACCGCAATGCGCGCGAGTCCATCAAAAACGGCTTTGCCCTGCTGACGGAGGAGCGCCGCTCGACCGGTATTTTCTCCATCCTGAATATCCGGGAGAATACGGTCATTTCCAGTCTGAAAAAGCACCGCCGCGGCATCTGGCTGAGCAACCGCTCCATGAAGAAGGATACGCAGTGGTCCATTGATGCCATGCACACCAAGACGCCGTCTCAGGAGACGAAGATCCGCAGCCTCTCCGGCGGCAACCAGCAGAAGGTCATTCTCGGCCGCTGGCTGCTCACCGACCCGGACGTGCTGCTGCTCGACGAGCCGACGCGCGGCATCGACGTCGGCGCAAAGTACGAAATTTATCAGCTCATCATCGACCTTGCCAACCGCGGCAAGACCGTGCTGATGGTCTCGTCCGAGATGCCGGAGCTTCTGGGCGTCTGCGACCGCATCCTTGTCATGTCGGGCGGCCGCCTCGCCGGTGAAGTGGACGCCAAAACGACCAGCCAGGAAGAGATCATGCGGCTGGCAGCAAAATACGTTTAAGGGAGGGCCTCGGTCATGGCAAATCCTGTGACAAAAATTCGCAATACGGCTGCGGACTACCGCAAGCTGGACGGGCGCGACAAGCGCCGCTTCTGGACGGACGGCATTCTGAACAATGCGCTGTACATCCTGATGGCGATCTTCATCATCTACACCGCCATCGTCAACCATAACTTCCTGAAGATCGGCTCCATCACGAACATCATCTCGCTGGCCGCTGCGTCCCTTCCGTTCGCGCTCGGCGTTGCGGGCTGCATCGTCCTGACGGGCACCGACCTTTCCGGCGGCCGTGTCGTCGGCCTGTCCGCCGCCCTTTCTGCCGCCCTGCTGCAGAAGACGGATCTTGCCCGCAGAATGTTCAGCTGGATGCCGAACATCCCCACCTGGGCCGGTATCTGCATCGCCATTCTTGCGGTCATCGCCATCGGCGCGATCATCGGCTTTGTCAACGGTTTCTTCGTTGCAAAGTTCAAGCTGCACCCCTTCATCGTCACGCTGGCCACGCAGCTCATCACCTATGGCCTGATCCTCGTGTTCTTCATGCTCAACGATAACAACGGCCAGCCGCTGTCCGGCCTGTCCGACGGTTATTCGAGCTTCATCAAGGGCAAGATGATCTCCATCGGCGCTGTCAGCCTGCCGTGGTATGTGCTTTATGCCATCATCCTGCTCGTCATCACCTGGTTCCTGTGGAACAAGACGACGTTCGGCAAGAACATGTTCGCCGTCGGCTCGAATGCCGAGGCTGCCAATGTCTCCGGCGTGAATGTTTTCCGCACGACGGTCCTTGTCCACACATTCGCCGGTGTGATGTACGGTCTGACCGGCTTTATCGAGGGCGCGCGCATCAGCTCCATCACGCAGTCCACCGGCCTGAACTATGAGTCCGACGCCATTGCGGCCTGCGTCATTGGCGGCGTTTCGTTCGTCGGCGGCACCGGCAAGATCAGCGGCATCGTGCTCGGCGTTCTCATCCTGCGTATCATCTTCGCCGCGCTGACCTTCCTTGCCATCGACTCCAGCCTGCAGTACATCATCAAGGGCCTGATCATTCTGGTCGCCTGCTCTCTGGATATGCGCAAGTACCTCGTCAAAAAGTAAAGACAACAGCTGCTCCTCCGGGCCTCCTGCCCGGAGGAACTTTTATATTACAGAGCAAAAGCAGGGGAGCGGCATGCCCCGCCCGTCCGCGAAGCGGCAATCGGCTCGCTAATTCGGCGCAGCGCACCATTCCCAACGCCGCGTTTCCCCGATGTGTCATTGCGAGGAGCGAAGCGACGTGGCAATCTCGCAGTATCCGGTCGAATAACAGAAAGACTGCGGCGAATACAGTAACTTTACGCTGCGGGGCGTCGAGGACGCCGCCCCCTACAACGCCCGCCCGAAAGCCTCGCAAAATTTTCCGCTTTCTACTTCCTGCGTCCCTGCAGGGCTCCCATAAGCCGCCTCTTGCTTTTCTGCGTGGATTCTGTTACAATAGGCAAACTGTGAAGAAATCAAGAGAAGAAATACAGAGGAGGAAAGAGGCGTGCATTCATCGCTCAGAAAGAAATACATCGGAAATGCGGCGTTCTATAAAATGGCGCTCGCCGTTGCAGTCCCCATCATGATCCAGAACGGCATCACAAACTTCGTCAGCCTGCTGGATAATATCATGGTCGGCCGCGTCGGCACGGAGCAGATGACCGGCGTTGCCATCGTCAATCAGCTGATCTTTGTGTTTAACCTCGCCATCTTCGGTGCGGTGTCCGGCGCGGGCATTTTCGGTGCGCAGTATTACGGCAAGGGCGACTGGGACGGCGTGCGGCAGACGTTCCGCTTCAAGCTGCTCGTCTGCACGGCCCTTACGGTGCTCGGCGCGTGCATTTTTCTGCTGTTCGGCGAGGACCTGATCCTCCTGTACCTCAAGGGTGACGGCTCCCCGGAGCAGATCGCGGCCAGCCTCGGCTATGCAAAGGAATATCTGCTCATCATGCTCGTCGGCTTCATCCCGTTCACGCTGTCGCAGTGCTATTCCGGCACGCTGCGCGAGACGGGCCAGACCGTCGTGCCCATGGTTGCGGGCGTCGTGTCCGTTGTGGTGAATCTCTGCTTCAACACCCTGCTGATCTTCGGCTATCTCGGCTTCCCGCGGCTCGGGGCCTCGGGCGCGGCTATCGCCACGGTCATTGCGCGCTTTGTCGAGGCGGGTGTCGTCATGCTCTGGGCGCACCGCAATCCGGAGCGCGTGCCCTATCTGCGCGGCGTGTACCGCTCGTTCCACATTCCGGCTGCGCTGGCCCGTGCCATTGCGAGAAAGAGCATCCCGCTCCTGTTGAACGAAACGCTCTGGGCAGCAGGTATGGCGCTGCTGGCGCAGTGCTACTCTGTGCGCGGCTATGATGTTGTCTCGGCCTATAACATCTGCTCGACCGTCTCGAACGTGTTCAATGTCGCCTTTATGGCCATGGGCAATGCCGTCGGCATCCTCGTCGGCCAGCTGCTCGGCGCGGGGAAGATGGAGGAAGCCGTCGATACAGACCGTAAGCTCATCACGTTCTCCGTCGGCATCTGCATCGTGCTCGGCGGCCTGATGGCCCTTGTGGCCCACCTGTTCCCGCAGATCTATAACACGTCCGACAGCATCCGCGGCCTTGCGGCCTCGTTTATCCGCATCTGCGCGCTGTGCATGCCGATCAATGCGCTGGCCAACGCCTGCTATTTTACCCTGCGCTCCGGCGGCAAGACGTTCGTGACGTTCCTGTTCGACAGCTTCTATGTCTGCGTGCTGACCGTGCCGATGGCCTTTGTGCTCAGCCGCTTCACCGGCCTGCCGATCGTGCCGCTGTTCCTCTGCTGCCAGCTGGCCGATATCGGCAAGTGCGTTGTCGGCCTCATCATGATCCGCCGCGGCGTCTGGATCCAGAACATTGTTGGAAAGGAGGCGGCCTGAGTGAGACGCGATACCCGCTATTATCAGCAGCATGGCCTGCTGCGCATTTTCCTGTCGTATTTCGGTCCGCACCGCCGTCTGTTTCTGCTGGACATGCTCTGCGCGCTGTTCATCGGCGCGGTCGATCTCATTTTTCCGCTCATCTCCCGCCGCGCGATCAATACGATGCTGCCTGCGCACGCCTACCATACGTTCTTCGTCGTCATGGGCATCATGGCGGCGGCGTACCTCGTGCGCGCGTTCTTCTATTATATCATCGCCTATTACGGCCACACGTTCGGCATCCGCGTTGAGGCCGATATCCGCCGCGACCTGTTCCGCCACATGCAGAGCCTCGGCTATGAATTCTATGACCACAACCGCACGGGCCAGCTCATGAGCCGTCTGACGACGGACCTGTTCGAGATCACGGAGCTGGCGCACCACGGCCCGGAGGACCTGATGATCTCCCTGCTGACGATTGTCGGCGCGCTCGCCGTCATGTTCACGATCGAGTGGCGTCTGGCCCTGGTCGTGTGCGTCATCCTGCCGATCCTGCTTATCGTCGTCATCACGCGCCGCCGGAAAATGAGCAGGGTCTCGCGCGGCGTGAAGAAGCGCACGGCGGCCATCAACGCCGAGATCGAGTCCTCGCTCTCCGGCATCCGCACGGCGAAGGCCTTCGCGAACGAGGCCGTGGAGTTTGGCAAGTTCAGCGAGGCCAACGACCGCTTCAAGGTCTCGAAGCGGGAGTTCCACCGCGAGATGGGCATTTTCTCCGGCTCGCTGGAGTTCTTCCTCTCGATCCTGAGCGTGGCCGTTATCACCGTGGGCGGCACGCTCATCATGCAGGGCCGGATGGATCTGGTCGACCTGTTCACGTTCTCCCTGTATATCTCCACGTTCACGAGCCCCGTGCGCAAGCTCGTGAATTTCGCCGAGATGTTCGCCAACGGCTTTGCGGGCCTCGGCCGCTTCGTCGAGCTGATGCGCACGGAGCCGAAGCTGCGCGACGCGCCGGATGCGAAAGCGCTCGGGCATGTCCGCGGCTCGATCGACGTTGAGGACGTCTCGTTCTCCTATGAGGAAAATCAGGAGGTGCTCGAGCACGTCACGCTGCACGTCCGGCCCGGCGAGACCGTTGCGGTGGTCGGCCCGTCCGGCGGCGGCAAAAGCACGCTGTGCCGCCTGATTCCGCGCTTTTATGACGTGACGTCCGGCCGCATCTGCATTGACGGGCAGGACGTGCGCTCGGTCACGCAGGAGTCCCTGCACCACGCCATCGGTGTCGTGCAGCAGGATGTGTTCCTGTTTGCCGACACCATTGCGAACAACATCCGCTACGGCCGCCCGGACGCTACCATGGAGGAAATCCGGGAGGCGGCGCGGCAGGCGGAAATATATGACGATATCATGGCCATGCCCGACGGCTTCGACACCTATGTCGGCGAGCGCGGCACGCTCCTGTCCGGCGGACAGAAGCAGCGCGTGTCCATCGCGCGTATTTTCCTGAAGAATCCGCCTATCCTGATCCTGGACGAGGCCACGAGCGCGCTCGACAGTGTGACGGAGTCGAAGATCCAGCACGCGCTCGACCATCTGGCCGAGGGCCGCACGACGCTCATCATCGCCCACCGCCTTTCGACCATCCGCAGCGCCTCGCGCATTCTGGTCGTGGCGGACGGCCGCATCTGCGAGCAGGGCACGCACGAGGAGCTTATGCGCCTCGGCGGCCTGTATGCGACCCTGCGCAGCACGCAGGACCTCAGCAGCGCGGAATGACCCCTGCGAATGCCCAAAAGATACCCGATAAAATGTGAACTTTTTTGGAAGGACCGTCGAAAATGGGATATTTGCTTGCTATTATGGTAAAATCCTGATATAATAGCGGAAATGCGGTCGACGTAACGACCTGTTCTTGGACGGCGCGCCGGAAATCTTGCCAAAAACATGGATTCCGACGCATTACAAGGAAAACAAGACCGCAATGCGGATTCCCATCCGCCTGTACGGCGGCATAGCATGGGAAAAACGAGAGGATGATACTGCTTTGAAGACTGCACACCGCGTGGAGCCAGCCATTACCCACTTCGCCATCAGCGGCGCTCCGATCACCTGCGAGAAATACGGCCACGGCCACATCAACTGCACCTATCAGGTCAAGACGGACGACGGGCACGCCTATATTCTCCAGCGCATCAACCGCTATGTGTTTGCCGATCCGAAGGCTGTGATGGAGAATGTCGGTGCCGTGACACAGTACCTGCGGGAGCGCGCGGAGGATCCCCATGAGGTCCTGAATTTTATTCCGGCCGATACCGGGGTATACTATCATATCGATGAGGCGGGCGAGTACTGGCGCTGCTATGAATTCGCCGACGGCATCTGCCTTGAGGCCCCGGAGTCCGACACCGACTTCTATGAGAGCGCCATCGCCTTCGGCCGCTTTCAGGAGATGCTGCGCGAGTTCCCTGCGGAGACGCTCCACGAGACGATCCCGCTGTTCCACAACACAACGAACCGCTACCGCATCTTCCGCAAGGCCCTGCAGGACGATCTCGCGGGCCGCGCGGCGGGCGTGCCGGACGATATCCGCTTCGCGCTCGACCGCGAGCAGGAGGCGGGCACGCTCTGCAGCCTGCTCGACAGCGGCGAGCTGCCGCTGCGCGTCACGCACAACGATACGAAGCTCAATAACGTCCTGTTCGACCGCCGGACGCGCAAGGCGCTGTGCGTGCTCGATCTCGACACCGTCATGCCTGGCTCGTCGCTGTATGACTACGGTGATTCCATCCGCTTCGGCGCGGCGACTGCGGCCGAGGATGAGAAGGACCTTTCGAAAATGGGCATCAATCTGCACCTGTTCCAGGTCTACACGGCGGGGTATCTCGCCGCCTGCAAGAGCCTGACGCCCAAGGAGCTGGAGCTGCTGCCGCTCGGCGCAAAGATCATCACGCTCGAGCTGGCCGTGCGCTTCCTGACCGACTATCTCGACGGTGACCGCTATTTCCGCGTCGCCTACCCCGAGCACAATCTCGTGCGCGCCCGTGCGCAGATGAAGCTGGTGGCCGACATGGAGGCCCACTGGGACGAAATGCAGGCCATCGTCGCAGAAGAAGCGGCAAAGCGAAACTGAGGAGGAGCTATGCAGTATTTAGGCGTTGAATATTCCGTCAAGCATATGCCGGAGCTCGATCCGGACTTTATCCCCTTCGGCGTGTGGCTCGAGGCCTATGCCAGGGGCGCGGAAAAGCCCCTGACCATCGCGCTCGAGCGCGATCAGGGCAAGATCTCTGTCCGTGAGACGAAGATCCACGGCACGCCGGAAATGGCCGAGGCCGATTATCGCTATGTCGAGCGCTATGTGAAATTCCTGCTGTGGTCCATCGGCGGCTTCCGCATCTGGATCTGCGGCGACAGCGCGCTGGCGCAGCGCCTGCAGCGCGCCTATACCCTTACGGGCGAGCGCGCGTTCGACGTGCAGTTCATGCAGGACGTCTATGAAGTGCCGTTCGAGGTCATCGACTGCACGCCCGAGCAGCTGCCGCAGGCAAACGAGTCCTCTGTCGCCATCGGCGGCCATATGGAGGGCTGCCGCATCGGCTTTGACGCGGGCGGCTCCGACCGCAAGGTCTCCGCAGTCATCGACGGCAAGACCGTCTATTCCGAGGAGGTCGTCTGGCACCCGAAGACGGAGCCGGACCCCCAGTATCATTTCAACGGCATCGTCGAGGCCTTCCGCACGGCCGCGTCCAAAATGCCGCGCGTGGACGGCATCGGCGTTTCCTCCGCCGGTGTGTTCATCGGCAACAGCCCGATGGTCTCCGCCCTGTTCCTGAAGGTCCCGCGCGAAAAGCGCGAGCTTGTCAAGACGATCTATGACCGCGCGGCCAGGGAGATCGGCGATGTGCCGATCGTTGTGGCGAACGACGGCGACGTGACGGCGCTGGCCGGTGCCATGGGCCTGGAGTGCGGCTCCGTTATGGGCATGGCTATGGGTACGTCCGAGGCCGTCGGCTATGTCGACGCCGAGGGCAAGGTGCTCGGCTGGCTCAATGAGCTGGCCTTTGCGCCGGTCGACCTCTTTGAGGACGCCATGGCGGACGAGTGGTCCACGGACATCGGCGTCGGCTGCAAGTATTTCTCGCAGGATGCCGTTATTAAGCTCGCGCCGCGCGCCGGCATCGAGCTGGATTCCGCGCTCACGCCCGCTGAAAAGCTCAAGGTCGTGCAGAACCTCATGGAGAAGGGCGACAGCCGCGCCCGCCGGATCTTCGCCTCCATCGGCGCATATCTGGCCCATACGCTGAAGCTGTACTGCCGCTTCTACGACGTGCACCACATGATCGTGCTCGGCCGCGTCATGTCCGGCCTCGGCGGCAGCGTCATTCTCGAGACCTGCCTGTCCATCCTGAACGAGGAATATCCGGAGCTTGCGCAGAAGGTGCGCGTCATGCTGCCGGATGAGAAAACGCGCCGTGTCGGCCAGTCCGTGGCGGCCGCCAGTCTGCCGGAGCTGCGCAAAAACGCCTGAGCCCGGACGGAGGGAGAATACCATGCAGTTTCAGAATGCAATGATCTATACGGAGAAATTCCGCTTTGAGCACGGGGCCTTCGCCGTGGAAAACGGCCGCTTCGCGCGTGTGCTGGGCCAGCCGGGCCCGGACGCCGTCGATCTGCACGGCGCCTATGTCATCCCCGGCCTGCTCGATATCCACACGCACGGCAATTCCGGCGCGGATTACTCCGACGGCAATTGGGACGACTATGTCCGCATGGCGCGCTACAGTGCCCGGAACGGCATCACCTCCATTGCCCCCACGACGCTGACCCTGCCGTATGAGACGCTGGCTGCGGCCTTTGCCACGGCCTACCGCATGGCGGACGAGCGCCCCGCAGGCTGCGCCGTTGTGCGCGGCGCGCATATGGAGGGGCCGTTCTTCAGCGAGAAGAAAAAGGGCGCGCAGAACGCCGCCTATCTCCGTGAGCCGGACTTTGAGGCGTTCAGCAAGCTCTTTGCCGCCGGCAACGGCATTGTCCGCATCGTGGACGTCGCACCAGAGCTGCCCGGTGCAGCGGAATTTGTGCGCAAGGCAAGCAAGCAGTGCACCGTCTCCATCGCGCACACGGACGCGTCCTATGACGATGCCGTCTGCGCCATAGAAGCAGGTGTCACGCACCTGACGCACCTGTATAATGCCATGCCCGGCATCCACCACCGCAAGCCCGGCGTCATCCCGGCCGCGGTCGAGAACGAGCAGGTGAGCGCGGAGCTCATCAGCGACGGCCAGCATGTCCACCCCGCCTCCGTGCGGCTGGCGTTCCGCATGTTCGGCCCGGCGCGCATGGTGCTCATCTCCGATTCGCTGCGCTGCTGCGGCATGCCCGACGGTGAGTATGAGCTGGGCGGCCAGCCCGTGTTCCTGCAGGGCGGCGTGGCCCGCCTGTCCGACGGGACCATCGCAGGCTCCGCTACGAATGTCTATGACTGCATGCTGCGTGCCATTTCGTTCGGCATCCCGCGCGAGGATGCCGTCCGCGCCGCGACCTATAACCCCGCCCGGCAGCTCGGCTGCCTGGACGAGGTCGGCTCCATCCGCGACGGCAAGCAGGCGGATTTCGTGATCTGCGATGCCGAGCTGAACCGCCGCGAGGTCTGGCTGGCCGGAGAAAAGCTGGCCTGAAAAAAGCACCGCCCTGAGAAGCAGAAATGCTTCTCAGGGCGATTTTTATGCTACCTCTTCCCCGCTTGGCGTCAGAATGACGACGCGCAGCGGGATATCCCGGCCGGAGGCGGCGAGCGCCGTCTCCACGGCGTGGGTCAGGCCGCCGCAGCACGGTACCTGCATCCGCACGACGAGGACGGAGCGGATGTCGTTCCGGCGGAACAGCTCCGTGAGCTTTTCGCTGTAGTCCACGGCGTCGAGCTTCGGGCAGCCGATCATGGCGATGCGTCCGGCAAGATAGCGGCTGTGGAACTGCGCGCAGGAAAACGCCGTGCAGTCCGCGGCAATGACAAGGTCCGCACCCTGCAGATAGGGGGCCGAGGTGCTCAGCAGCCTGATCTGCACGGGCCAGTTCTGCAGGGCGGACGCCGCGCCGTCCTGCGCGGGTGCGGCGGACGGGGTGAAGCGCATGGCCTGCGCGCCGGGGCAGCCGCCCGCCGGGGACTGCGCCGCCTTGGCGGCCTGCACGGCGGCCTCGTCATAGGCAGGGGCCTCGCGCTCCACAAAGCGGATGGCATCGGCCGGGCAGGCGGGCAGGCAATCACCGAGCCCGTCGCAGAAATGCTCACGTGCCAGCTTCGCCTTGCCGTTCACCATGGCGATGGCGCCCTCGTGGCAGGCCTTCGCGCACAGGCCGCAGCCGGTGCAGCGTTCTTCGTCGATTTCAATGATCCGTCTGATCATGGGTGTTATCCTCCGATTTGCGTAACTTTCGGTTGGCTTTCTGCCGTTCGGCAATGGCCATCATCTGCTCATACATTGCGTCGCCCACGCACTGGCGGGCATATTTGCACCACTGCACGCAGCTGAGCGTGTCGTTATAGACCACAAAGCCGCAGTGCTCGCACACGGCCTGCGTGTCGCAGGTGAACAGCTCGATCTCGCTGCCGCACTGCGGGCAGACCTTCTCCAGAATTTCGGGCGTGCGGGGCTTTCCCTGACATCCTTCCAGAATCATGGCATTCCCTCCTGTTCGCATCTATTTTAACAAATGCAGGCGGAAAGTCTGTTGGAATGCCAACGAAACCGAAATTCTGCGTGTCTGACCCGTGGACAATATCCGAAAAATGTGCTATGATGAGCAAAAAAGGAGGCTATTGTTATGCGTGTTTTAGAAGGACTTCAGCCTGCGGCTGCGTTGGGCTTTTTTGAGACGCTGTGCGCCATCCCGCATGGCTCGCGCGACACGAAGGCAATCTCGGACTACTGCGTCCGCTTCGCGCAGGAGCGCGGCCTGAGCTGGCAGCAGGATGCGTCGAACAACGTCATCATCCGCAAGCCGGCCAGCCCCGGCTATGAGGACCATCCTACCGTGATCCTGCAGGGCCACCTCGACATGGTCTGCGAGAAGGATGCGGACTGCGACATCGATTTTTCGAAGGACGGCCTGCGCCTGCGCCATGACGACACCTATATTTTTGCCGACGGCACGACGCTCGGCGGCGACGACGGCATCGCCGTGGCCTATGCGCTGGCGGTGCTGGACTCAAGCGAGCTGAAGCACCCGCCGCTCGAGGCGGTGTTCACCGTCGACGAGGAGATCGGCATGCTCGGCGCGGCAGCCCTCGATATGAGCGGCCTGCAGGGCCGTGTGCTGCTGAACATCGACTCCGAGGACGAGGGCATCCTGACCGTCAGCTGCGCCGGAGGCGCGACGTCCTGCCTGACCGTTCCCGTCAAGCGTGTTCCTGTGCAGGGGAAGGCTTGGCGTGTCGGCGTGCGCGGTCTGACCGGCGGCCACAGCGGCGTGGAGATCAACAAGGGCCGCGCCAATGCCAACAAGGTCCTTGCGGCGGCGCTGCAGGGCCTGCCCGTCACGCTGTGCTCCATCGCGGGCGGCAGCAAGGACAATGCCATCCCGCGTGCGTCCGAGGCCGTCGTTGTCAGCGAGGCGGACGATTTTGCTGCGCTGTTTGCAGCGAATGCGGCCAAGGCCGCCCTGCCGGAGACGGAGCAGCATGCGGAATTCTACTGCGAGCCTGCCGAGGCGGGCGAGATGCTGGCCGAGAGCGAGGCCGTGCTCGGCCTTCTGAACGCCGTGCCGAACGGTGTGCAGGCCATGAGCAGCGACATCCCCGGTCTGGTGCAGACCTCCCTGAACCTTGGCATCCTGACGACGGACGCCGATGCCGTGCGCCTGACGTTCTCGGTGCGCAGCTCCGTGAACCGCGAGAAGTTCGGCCTCATCGAGCAGCTCAAGGCGCTGGCTGCCCGCTTCGGCGGCAGCTACAGCGAATCCGGCGAGTACCCCGCATGGGAGTACCAGAAGGATTCCCGCCTGCGCGAGGTCATGGTCGAGGTGTTCGAGGCCCAGTACGGCCGCAAGCCGGTCGTGGAGGCTATCCATGCCGGTCTGGAGTGCGGTATTTTCTCCGACCGCCTGCCCGGTCTGGACGCCGTCTCGTTCGGCCCGCAGATGCATGACATCCACACGTCGCGCGAGAGGCTCGACATTGCCTCGACGGCGCGGACGTGGGAGTATCTCGTGGCGGTGCTGGAGCGCCTGTGATGAAGGTTTTTGACGCCCACTGCCACATTTACCCGGCAAAGATCGCCCGCAAGGCCGCCCAGACCACAGCGGCCTTCTATGACTACACCGGCGAGACACTCGACGGCACGGTGCAGACGCTGTTCGCCCACGGCGGCGGCATTACCAAATTTCTTGTGCAGTCCGTAGCGACACGGCCGGATCAGGTGCAGCATATCAACGAGTTCATCGCCCGCGAGGTCGCGCAGTTTCCGGACCGCCTGTACGGCTTCGGCGCGCTGCACCCCGATTCGCCGACGCTGGAGGAGAATATCGCCCACCTGCGCGCTCTGGGCCTGCACGGCGTGAAGCTGCATCCGGACATCCAGGGTTTCCGCCTCGACGATCCGCGCTGCTTTGCGCTGGCGGAGCAGTGCGAGGGCGTGCTGCCCCTGCTCCTGCACACGGGAGACAGCCGCTATGACTTCTCCAACCCAAACCGCCTTATCCCGCTGCTGCGGCGCTTCCCGCGCCTGACGGTCATCGGCGCGCATTTCGGCGGCTACACGATCTGGCAGGAGGCCGCGCGGCAGCTTGCCGGACGCTTTGAAAACCTCTGGGTCGACTGCTCGTCGTCGTTCTTCGCCATGGACGTCGCCGCCGGGCGCGCGCTCATCGACGCCTACGGTGCGGACCGTGTGCTGTTCGGCACGGATTACCCCATGTGGGATCCGCAGCACGAGCTGGCGCGTCTGCGCGGCATGCACCTTGCGCCGGAGACGGAGCGGAAGATCCTCTATGACAATGCTGCTGCCCTGTTTGGGCTGGAAGGAGAGAACTGATATGCTGCGAGTGGGTACCGTCGGGACAAGCTCGATCATGCGGACCATTCAGGAGGCCATCCGTCTGACGGACGGCATGGAGTGCCGTGTGGTCTATTCCCGCACCGAGGAGCAGGGCCGCGCCTTCGCGGCGGAGATGGGCGTGCCGGAGCACTGCACGGACTATGCCGCCATGCTGGAGCGCAGCGACCTTGACCTCATCGACATCGCCTCGCCGAACCGCTTCCATGTGGAGCAGGCCCTTGCCGCGCTGGAGCACGGCAAGCACGTCATCGTAGAAAAGCCCGCCGCCGTGACCCGCGGCGACGTGCAGCGGCTCATCGACGCCGCGCGCGCGAACGGCGTGTACTTCTTTGAGGCCATCACGACGCTGTTCATGCCGCAGTACGAGGCCTGCCGCCTGCTGCTGCCGAAGCTCGGGCGCATTGAACAGGCACACATCACCTATGCGCAGTATTCCTCGCGCTACGATGCCTATCTGCGCGGCGAGAACCCGAATATTTTCAACCCCGCCATGCAGGCCGGTGCGCTCAACGATATGGGCGTTTACTGCGTGCATATGGCCGTCGACCTGTTCGGCGCGCCGCAGGACGTCCGGTATCTGGCGGAGCTCGGCCCGAACGGCATCGATCTGGCCGGGCGGCTGACACTGACGTATCCGGCCCTGACGTGCGAGATCCTCACGGCGAAAAACGCCGACCTCGGCAGCGGCTGCCGCATCACGGGCGAGAACGGCTGGTTTGCGGAGGACGGGCCCATCAACGCCTTCGGCGGCTGCACGGCAGAGCTGAACGGTGCGCCGGTCGACGTGGCGCTGCCGCAGGCCGAGAACCGCATGGTCTATGAATTTGCCCGCTTCCGCGATGCCATCGTGCAGCACGACACGGCATTCTTCGACCGCATGGCGGAGCAGTCCGCGCGCGTGGCCGCCGTACTGGAGCAGGCACACCGCACTGCATAACTATCCTGCCAGACACCCTTCCGGAGGAGACTTCTCTTCCGGAGGGGTATCTTTTCGCGCAAAAACAAGTCGATAAATAATTTATAACAGGATTTATATTCTAAAATCACCAGGGGACTCGCGAACGCTATAAAATTATATTTAGGGCATAAAAACTTTTTTATGAAATCTGCACAATTTGAACCTGTATTTTTCTACACCAAATTGTGGAAAATCCATTGCACTTCTGCAAAGAATCTGATATGATAACAGCAATGGGAGCCTGCAGGAGATGCCGCTCCGCGCAGGTCTCTTACGGAACCGCCGGCCCCGGCAGAACCGGCAAAAACAAACGGGAGGTACTTATGGAAAAGTTTTTTGGACTGAAAAAACACGGCACCACCGTCAGAACTGAGATCCTGGCAGGTCTGACCACATTCATGGCCATGGCTTACATCCTCATGGTCAACGCTAACATGTTCGCCAATCCGTTCAGCGACGGAACGAACGTCCTCGGCGTCAGCTACGGCGCCATCTACATTGCCACCGCGATCTCGGCGGTCATCGGCTCCGTCCTCATCGGACTGCTGTCGAATCTGCCGCTCGCACAGGCCTCCGGCATGGGCCTGAACGCCTTCTTCGTTTATACCGTCTGCGTCGGCTTCGGCTTCACCTACGCCAACGCCCTTGTGTTCGTTCTCGTTGACGGCCTCATCTTCATTCTGCTGACCATCACTGGCCTGCGCAAGAAGATATTCACCGCCATCCCCGACGCCGTCCGCAAGGCCATCCCCGCAGGCATTGGCCTGTTCATCGCGTTCCTCGGCCTGCAGAATGTCGGCCTCGTCGCGAAGGATGCCAGCACCGGCGTTACCCTCGGCTCCTTCAACCTGTTCAACAATGCCAATGTCAGCTGGGCGACCGTCATGCCCATGATCGTTACCGTTCTGGCCCTTGTGCTCATCGCCGTCCTGTCCAAGAAGGGCGTGCGCGGCGCGGTCCTGTGGGGCATCCTCGGCGGCGCAGCCCTGTATTATGTGCTCGGCCTGACCGTTCCCGGCTTCTATGGCGACCTCAGCTCCACGCTGAAGATCGACTTCGTCGGCCCGTTCCGCGATTTCGGCGAGATGGCCTTCGGCAAGGTCTTCACGGAAGGCTTCGACTTCAGCGCCTATGTCAGCGCCCATGGCACGGCAGACCTGGTCGTCGTCTTCATCACGACGTCCCTGGCCTTCTGCATGGTCGATATGTTCGATACCCTCGGCACGCTGTACGGCGCCTGCGCCCGCGGCAACATGCTGCTGCCGAACGGCGAGGTCCCCAACATGGACAAGGCCATGCTGGCCGACGCCATCGCCACCACCACCGGTGCGATCTGCGGCACCTCCACGGTCACGACGTTCGTCGAGTCCTCTGCCGGTGTTGCAGAGGGCGGCAGAACCGGCCTTGCGGCCATGGCGACTGCTGCGCTCTTCTTCATCGCCATGTTCCTCAGCCCCATCGCCTCTCTCATCCCGACGGCGGCCACCGCTGCGGCCCTCATCTATGTCGGCGTTCTGATGATCAACTGCGTCAAGGACCTCGACTGGATGGATCCGTCCGTTGCTCTGCCCTCGTTCCTCACGATGGCGATGATGCCCTTCACCTACAACATCTCCTACGGCATCGCGTTCGGCCTGATCTCCTATGTGCTCATCCGCATCTTCACCGGCAAGATCCGTGAAGTCAAGGTCGGCACTTGGGTCATCACGATCCTGTTCCTCCTGATGCTGTTCCTCACGCACTAAACGGCAGATAGATGCGTTCCGGCTGCCCCGCTCCGGCGGGGCAGCTTTTTTGCGGTATAAGGCTTCCAGAATTGTCATTGCGAGGGCGCTTGCGCCCGTGGCAATCTCGCAGTATCCGGATGAATCACAGGCAAGCCTCGGCGAATTCGCAGGCCCCTCGCAACGACAAATCCGGAGGCCTATGCGGTCGGGGAGTGCGGTGCGGAAACGCGTCCCAAGCGATACAAAAAAGGACCGCCACAGGGCGGTCCCTTTGCGCTTCCCTCAGTCGATCCCGTCGACCGTGACGTTTTCCACGCCGTTGGCATCGAATTCGGCCAGATATTTCTGCATCCGTTCGTTCAGCTCGTTATACATGCCGGAATCCGGATAGCCGAGATCGCGGCGCGCCAGCTCCTCTGCGAGGATGTCAAAAAATACGGCGTCTTCATAGTATGCAATGGCCTCGTGGATGCCGCCGTCCTCAAAGGCCCGCGACGGGAACGAGATGCCGAGCCGCTTTTCCACGAGCGCGGACAGCGGCGTACCGCTGCACAGGCCGAAAATTTTGCTTTCAATCCGGTCGTACTCCGTGATGCGGTCGTCGCCGCGGGCGGAGTTCAGCACCCAGTTGCCGATATAGACCATGTCCAGAAGCTGGCGGAACTCTGCAGAGGTCAGATCTACGGTCATCGCAGCCTCACCTTCCTTTCCAGACCATTATAGCGGCTTTGCCCGATTTTTTCCACAGGAAAACAAAGAAAAAATGGAAAATACCACTTGTTTTTATCGGCCGGATGGCATATGATATAGTGACTTGAAATGAAGGCAACACCGCATCATTCCCCTTCGGCCCTCGCCGGATCGTGCGGTACTGTCGGAATCCTGATGGAGGAGCAAAACGTGAAAAAACTGAGTGTTTGTGTGCTGTTCGGCGGCGTGTCCCCGGAGCATGAGGTCTCGCTGCGTTCTGCGGAGTCCGTGCTGAACAACCTCGACAAGGAAAAATATAACATCTTTCCGGTCGGCATCACCAAGACCGGCGAATGGATCCTGTACGGCGGCAGGGACTACAGCAAGCTGCCGACGGGCGAGTGGCAGCATTGCCCGGAGAACCGCCGCGCGGCTATTTCGCCGGTGCGCGGGCAGGGCCTGCTGAATTTTGAGGGCGACTGCGTTGTGCGTGAGCGCATCGACGTCGTTTTCCCTGTCCTGCACGGCGAAAACGGCGAGGACGGCTCCATTCAGGGCCTGCTGCAGCTGGCCGGTCTGCCCTATGTCGGACCGGGCGTGGCGGCCTCCGCCACCTGCATGGACAAGACGCTGACGAAGCTCGTCGCTGATCGCGCCGGGATCCGGCAGGCGGCGTGGCGGCTCGTCACGGTGCGCGAGCTGGCAAATAATCCCGAGGCCGTGCTGGACGGCGTGGAAAAGGCATTCTCCTATCCCGTGTTCATCAAGCCCGCCGGAACGGGCTCATCTGTCGGCGTGAGCAAGGCCAAGAACCGCGAGGCGCTGCTGGCGGCGCTGACGAATGCGTCAAAATACGACAGCAAGATCCTTGTGGAAGAGTTCATCAACGGCCGCGAGGTCGAGGTCGCCGTGCTCGGCAATGCCGGTCCGGCCGCCTCCGTCTGCGGCGAGATCGACTCCGGCACGGAATTCTATGACTACGACGCCAAATATATCTCCGACTGCGCCCAGCTCTATATCCCGGCGCGCATCCCGGAGGAGGTCTCAGAGCGCGTGCGCGACAACGCCATCCGCATCTATGAGGCTATGGGCTGCCGCGGCCTGTCCCGCGTGGACTTTTTCGTGACCTATGAGGGACAGGAGATCGTCTTCAACGAGATCAACACCCTGCCCGGCTTCACGTCCATCTCCATGTATCCCAAGCTGTTTGAGGCCAGCGGCATTCCCTATCCCGAGCTGCTGGACAATCTGATCGAGCTGGCGCTGGAGGACTGAGATGAAGGTTGTTCTGACCATCACCGGCTCACAGCGCTTCGGCACGGACGAGCCGGAGAAGACGAGCCTTGTGACGGAGGGCACGCTCGAACGCGAGGGCGACGTTCTGCTGTTGTCCTACGAGGAGAGCGAGCTGACGGGCATGGAGGGTACAACGACTGTGTTCCGCGTGGAGCCTGCGCGCATCACCCTGCAGCGCAGCGGCACGCTGGAGTCGCAGATGGTGTTCGAGCTGGGGCATGAGGACCGCTCCCTGTATGACATGGGCTTCGGTGCACTGATGATCACGGTCCTGACCGACCGCCTCGAAAACACCCTGACGGACGCGGGCGGAGAGATGGACGTCTCGTATTCCGTTGCCATTGAAAACGAAACGGCCGGGCATATCGATTATCATATCCATGTCCGCCCGCAGGAGGCATAAAAACAGGCCTGTTCCACAATTCGCGGAACAGGCCTTGATTTTTCTCTTTTTTACAGCAAGTCCTGATCGTAGACGGCGCGGACACCGCCGATGAACTTCGGGCGGACGCGGGCCGCCAGCAGGATGGCACTGCCGATGTGATCGAGCTGCAGGCGGACGGGCACGGCGACCTGCTTCAGGTGCATGCCGATGAGCGTTCCGCCGATATCCAGCCCGGCATCGGCACGAATGCTCTCCACGGCGACAGGATCGCGGAAGGCGTGGTAAGCGGCCGTGGCGAACGAGCCGCCCGCCTTCGGCTGCGGGACGACATTCACAATGTCTGCGCCGGGGACGGCCTCGCGCTCGATGATGATGGCGCGGTTCAGATGCTCGCAGCACTGCGCGGCCAGATACAGGCCGTGGGCCGTGAGCACGCGGTGCAGGACGGCAAAGACCTGCTCGGCGACCTCCGGACGGGAGTCCGAGCCGATGCGGCTGCCGCAGATCTCGCTCGTGGAGCAGCCAATCACGACGATCTGACCGGGATGCAGCTTTGCTTTTTCAATCAGTTCTTCTGCGGCCTGTTCGGCCTGTCTGCAGATATCCTCAAGCATGGATGGGTTCTCCTTTCATACGGGCCGCAAGATGCGTGCGGTCGAGCAGCGTGAACAGCGCCATACCGGCCACAAGGCCGACGGCTGCCTGCGGCAGGTTCGTTGTGACGGCGGATTCCAGACTGGGCGCATAGCCGAACAGCGGCAGCTCATACAGAAAATAGCCGACGACCATGATGATCTCCGCTGCGACGGAGCCGAGCAGAGAACCGGAGAAGGTCTTGCCGAACCGGCTGCCGTTCTTTGCGAAGGCGCGGAAGATCAGGGCGGCGGCGAGCGCCATCAGAGCCTTGATGACCAGTGTGCCGGGAGCGTAGATGAAATAGCCGCAGATGACGTCGGCCAGCGCGGAGCCGATGCCGCCTGCCGCTGTGCCCCAGACCGGACCGAGCACGAAGGCACTGAGCAGCACCATGCAGTCGCCGAGGTTGAAGTAGCCGCCGATCGGCGAGGGAATGTGGATGATCATCGTGGCCACACAGGTCAGCGCGGCGAACATGGCGGCCAGGATCAGGGTGCGGAGCTTTGTCTGTTTCATAATGGGTTTCCTCTCTTGCTTTTCATGGTGAAACCTATTATACTGTAAATTGGACTGATGAAAAGCCCCAAAACAGAATTTTTTAACCAGATCAGATGGAGGCACTGCCATGCTGACCTACACTCTGAAAAAAACGCCCGGCCATCCGCTCTATGAGCAGCTGTACCAGAGCATCCGCGACGATATTGCCGCCGGACGGCTGCCTGCCGGGTCCCGCCTGCCGTCCAAGCGCGTGCTGGCCGCCCATCTGGGCGTGAGCGTCGTCACGGTGGAGAGCGCCTATGCCCAGCTGCTGGCCGAGGGCTATGCCGAGGCGCGCCCGCGCAGCGGCGTGTATGTCTGTGCCATCGGCAGCAGCGTCCCTGTGCAGCCGCCGCATATGCCGTCCCTGCCGCAGCCGTCCGCGCCGGAGCCGCTGTTCGACCTCAGCGGCGGCACGGGCGAGGACGTGCCGTTCCCGGCCTCCGTCTGGGTGCGGACGATGCGCGAGGTCATCGCGGACAAGCGCCTGATGCAGCCGGTCGATTTTGCCGGAGCGCCGGAGCTGCGCGCTGCCATTGCGGCTCATCTGGAGCAGGCGCGCGGCCTGCGCGTCTCGCCGGAGCAGATCTTCATCGGCGCGGGCACGGAGTACCTGTATGGCCTCATCGTGCAGCTCCTCGGGCGCAGGCTGCGCTATGCCGTCGAGGACCCCGGCTACCGCAAAATTTCCGGCATCTACGCGGCAAATGACGTGACTGTCTGCCCCATCGGCCTTGACAGCGAGGGCCTGTCCGTGGAAGCGCTGCGGGCCAGCGGCGCGCAGATCGCCCATATTTCCCCGGCGCACCACTATCCTACGGGCATTGTCATGCCCATCCGCCGCCGCAATGCGCTGCTGGCGTGGGCCGCAGAGGTCCCGGAGCGCTATATCATCGAGGACGACTACGACAGCGAGCTGCGCCACACGGGCCTGCCCGTGCCGCCGCTGTTCAGTCTGGACGGGCAGGGCCGGGTGCTGTACCTGAGCACATTTTCCCAGACCATCGCGCCCTCACTGCGCATCGCTTACCTCTGCCTGCCGCCGCGGCTCATGGAGCGCCTGCGCACGCAGCTCGGCTTTTACGCCTGCGCCGTGCCGAGCTTCGAGCAGTTCACGCTGGCGCGCTTCATTGCCTCCGGCGATTATGAGCGCCATCTGAACCGCCTGCGCAAGCGCTTCCGCGAGAAGCGCGCGGCCATCCTGGCGGCCATTGCGGCCAGCTCTCTGGCGCAGCGCTGCGAGATCATCGAGGAAAACGCCGGGACACACTTTCTGCTGCGGCTGGCGACGTCCCGCTCCGATGCCGAGCTGAAGCGGAGTGCTGCGGAGCGCGGGCTTTCGCTGCGCTTCCTCAGCGACTACCGCAGCGACGGGAAAAACAGCGGCTGCGCGATCGTGAACTATGCCTGCATGCCAACGGAGCGCCTTCCGGCCGCACTGAAAACACTGGAAGAGCTTTTGTGAGCGAAAAAGATTGATTCCGAGCGAATTGAATCATCAAAAATCCGGGCTACGGGAGAGGCTTCATAAGAAAAAAGGCAGTGCAAAACTTGTGCTGCCTTCTTTTTGTACGATCCGAAAACGGGTATACTGGTTTTTGGTGACAAAATCCGACGTTCGCTGTGCCCGCGGAAAAGAAAGTGATATTCCGGGCTTTGCCCGGAGTAAGACTGTCAAAAAACTGCCAAGCCGAAAGTTTCGGAGGGAAGAAAAGTGTGAAAGGAAACCGTCAGGGTTTCCTTTCGCGTCAAATAACCCGCCGCAGCGGCAGAATTGCAAAATAATGCTACAAAATTTCATTTTGCAATTCTGAAAGCAGCTTGGCGAAAAAGCCCCGGAGGGACTTTTTTGACAAGCTGAAAAGCCGCTCGGCTTTTGTGATATTATATTCGCCGGTGAAACTGCCGCAGGCAATATCACGATGCAAAGCATAATATCACGATGCAAAGCATAATATCACTGTCCGAAGGACAATATCACTCGCCGTCAGGCGAATATAATTGAGGCGCACTTCCTTCCGGAGTGCGCCTCTTGGCCCGGATTTTTTAACGGATCTCGCGCACGAGCAGATACGGTGCGCCGCTGGCCTGCGCGGCCTGAATGCCCTCGGGGGAGTCCTCGAAGATGATCGTGTCGGCGGGGGCAACACCGAAGTGCTCCATCGCCATAAGGAAGCCGTCCGGCGCGGGCTTTTTGTGCGGGACCTCGACATTCGTCAGCAGCAGGTCGAAGCAGTTCTCGCGGTGAAAATAGCGGAGAATGGCCTCAACGCTGCAGCGCGTGGCGGACGTGACGAGGGCGGTGTGATAGTCGGCGCGCAGCGTCTGCAGCAGGGAGAACAGAGCCGTGTTTTCGCGGATGCGGTGGAATAGGGCAGGGTAGGCGGCGAGCTTCGCGTCGTGCACGGCGTCGATCTTGGCCTCGTCGCCGCCGAGCAGCTCGCCGAGAAAATCGCGGTAGTAGCGCCCGTTGCAGTGCAGGGCGAAGTCCTCGACGCTCAGGCTCACGCCGTAGGGCGCGAGCGCGACGGCATAGGCGGCCTGATTGGCGGGAACCGTGTCGAACAGCGTGCCGTCCATGTCAAAGATAGCCAGTTTTTCCTTCAAAAATGCTCCTCCGGATGGGCGGCGCGCTGCGCCATGCCGTCAAAGAAGGCGGCAAGATGCAGGCCGTCCACCAGCGCGTGGTTTGCGGTCAGATTCACCGGCAGCAGCACGCGGTCCCCCTCCTGCGTGAATTTGCCGAAGGTGATGCGGGGATTGCTGTCCGCCGGAGTGGGCGTCGGCAGGGAAATAGCCGAGAATGTCAGCCACGGCAGGCTCGAGACGAAGAACAGCTCGTCCGGGTCGGCTCCGTCGTCCAGCGAGGGCGCGGCCTTGACGCGCGCGACCTCGGCCTGCGCGGCGGGAAGAAACGCGCCGAGCGGCTGCGCGCAGTCGAGCGTGCAGTAGCAGTAGGTCCCGTCCGGCAGGGCGACGGTGTGCGAGCTGAGGCAGCGGTCATATTCCACGATGCCCTCGCCGCGGATGCGCTGGCGCAGCTCCGGCACGGCGTTTGCGGCGTTGATGGCGCAGTGCAGCACCGTCAGGAAGAACGGCAGGCCGCGCTCCTGCGTCAGGCGGCGCAGGGCCGTGATGTCGCACGGGGCCGTGACGGACACATAGGGGTTGGCCATCTGCCGGAAATAGTCAAAGTGGGCGCGGCGGGGATAGGCCGCGAGATCGAGCGTACGTGGCTCCATGCTCACAGGCGGTCCATCGCGGCGCGGATGCGGGCGGCCGTGCGTTCGCTGCCGAGCAGCTGCATGACGGTGTAGAGGTCCGGGGAGTTCGTCTTGCCGGTCACGGCAATGCGCAGGAACGTCGAAACGTCTGCCACGGAGCCGGGCCATGCCGCAGGATCGGCCTTATAGGCCTTCATATCGGCACAGAAGCCCGCCTCGGCCGTCAGGGCCTTGACCTTGTCGAACCAGACCGCGGCGTCGTCCGCCGGGTCATAAGTCTGCAGGAACTTTTCCAGAATGCCGCGGACGACCGCACCGTCAAACTGGGCGGGGAACTCGCCGGGCGTGAAGAGCCCGTCATAGAAGAAGGCCATGTAGGGGCGGACGTCCTTCCACGTTGTCAGGTCCTTGCGCGGCTTCTTGCCGCCGCGGCCGATGGCGAGGATGCTGCGGGCGTACTCGGGGTCGCTTTCGAGCGCCGCGGCAAAGTCCGGGTCGAATTCCTTCGCATATTCCAGCGCAAGGTCATAGACCTCGGCGGCGTCCAGCCTGGCGATCTCGTTCTTGGAGACGTCACAGAGCTTGGCATAGTCAAACAGCGCGCCTGCCGGGTTGAGCTTTTTGCAGGAGAATTTGAAATCGTCCGAGGACGCCGTGGGATTGGCCTTGCGCCAGTCCTCGTAGTTGGAGTTCAGCAGCGTCATGACATATTCGTACACGGCGCGAACCGGGAAGCCCTCAGCCTTGTAGTATGTCAGGGCAAGCTCCGGGTCCTTGCGCTTGGAGAGCTTTCGCTTCGACGTGCCGTCCATCTTCATGAGCGGACCGATGTGGACATACTTCGGGATGCGGAAGCCGAGCGCGCGGAACAGCTGCAGGTGGAACGGCAGGCTGGGCAGCCACTCATCACCGCGCACCACATGTGTCGTGCGCATGAGATGGTCGTCCACGGCGTGGGCGAAGTGGTAGGTCGGGATGCCGTCGGACTTCAGCAGGACCTGATCGATGTCGTTTTCCGTAACGGTGAGCGTGCCCTTGACCAGATCGCTGTATTTGAATTTGTTTTCAATGGAGCCGGTGGAGCGGAAGCGCAGCACCCACGGCTTGCCTGCGGCAATGGCGGCCTCGACGTCCTCGATGGGACGGTCGCGCCATACGGCATATTCGCCGTAGTAGCCAAAGTTGACCTTTTTGGCCTCCTGCTCGGCGCGCATGGCAGTCAGCTCCTCCTCGGTACAGAAGCAGGGGTAGGCATCACCCTGCAGGACGAGCTGCTTGGCGTAGACGTGGTAGATCGCGGCGCGCTGGCGCTGGCGATAGGGGCCGTAAGCGCCGGAATCGCCGTCGATGGTCGCGCCCTCGTCAAAGTGGATGCCGTAGTGCTTCAGTGTGTTGATGAGCACCTCCACGGCGCCCGGCACCTCGCGCTTGGCGTCCGTATCCTCCACGCGGAGGAACAGCACGCCGCCGGACTGGTGCGCCATACGCTCAGCGACAAGGCCCTGCACAAGGTTGCCCAGATGGACAAAGCCCGTGGGGGAGGGAGCCATGCGGGTAACGACCGCGCCCTCGGGAAGGTTGCGGGCGGGATAACGCGCCTCAAGGTCTTCCGGCGTTTCCGTCACGTCCGGGAAGAGCAGGGCGGCAAGAGCTTTCTGATCCATAACAATACCTCGGTCTCTTTTTGATTTTCGGAAAAAGTATAGCATATGCCGGGGGAAAAATCAATGCGCACATTGCGCGGGGAACCCTGCAGGGGAGCGGCATGCCGCTCCCGGCGATGCACTGGCGATTCGTACCGGCCACTGTTAAAATGGCACGCACCGATTGCGCCTGTAGCGGCGCTCAGTGAGCGCCCTTGGCAGTTGCAGGTTTTGGGGTATTTACGTCAAACGCACACGCCCTGTAGGGGACGGCGTCCTCGACGTCCCTTTGGGATTGCTTTCGAATTCGCCGGGGTTTTCCTGTTATCTAACCGGGCACTGCGAGATTGCCACGGGCGCAGAGCGCCCTCGCAATGACAAACTTGGTGGCCGCATGCCACAGAATCCATGCGGCGCATGTTGCCAGCCTGCATGGCGCTCACTACCCGCAAGGGGCACGCCGCATCCGTAAGGCGGCAAAGCCGCCAACGGCTGCGCAGTGAGCGCCGCTACAGACGCAATTGGGGTGTACGTTTCTTCGACAGCCTGTATGGGACGGCAGTGCCTTCCCGAGATTGCCACGTCGGCTGCGCCTCCTCGCAATGACAAATCCGGAAGCCCTGCGCCTCTGAATTTGTTCCGCTTGATTTGCGATCGCCCATGGCGCTCAATGAGCGCCGCTGCAAATATGGTATTCCGGCATGCAAAGGGCGCGCTGCGATCTGCAGCGCGCCCGGAAAACCATATCTTACACGAGGCGGGAACCGGCGGGGACCTTATCGTCGAGCATGACGAGGTTCAGCTTGTCGCCGCGCTCGGCGGAAAGCAGCATGCCGCAGGACTCCTGCCCCATCATCTTACGCGGAGGCAGGTTCGTCACGGCGACGAGCGTCTTGCCGAGCAGCTCCTCCGGCTGATAATACTTGGCGATGCCGGAGAGGATCTGGCGCGGCGTGCCGGTGCCGTCGTCCAGCGTAAACTTCAGGAGCTTTTCGGACTTTTTGACCTTCTCGCACGTCAGAACCTTGACGACGGTCATCTCGACCTTGCAGAAATCGTCGAAGCTGACGGGCGGCAGCGGCTCGGGCAGCGGGTCGGCGGCAGGAGCCTGCGCCGCGACGTGCAGGGCCTCCAGCTCGGCAAGCTCCTTCTGTGCGTCGATGCGCGGGAACAGCGGCGCGCCGACGGTCACGGCCGCCTCACGCGGCAGCAGACCGAATTTGCACAGGCTGTCCCAGTCCGCGTTCTCCGAAGCGCCGATGCGGCGCAGGATCTCTGCGCTCGTGTCCGGCATGAACGGCTGCAGCAGGCCGCCGCAGATGCGGATGGTCTCGAGCAGGTTGTACATGACGCAGGCCAGACGCGGCAGATTGCTCTCGTCGCGGGCGAGAATCCAGGGCGCGGTCTCGTCGATATACTTGTTGGCGCGGGAAATAACGGCGAAAACTTCGCTCAGCGCGTTCTGGAAGGCAAACTGCTCCATCTGCGCGGCATAGCGCTCATGCAGGGAACCGGCCAGCTCCACGAGGGCGGCGTCCTGCGTGTCGTCTGCGCGCTGCTCCGCCGGGAGCCTGCCGCCGAAGTACTTCTGCACCATGGCCGTCGTGCGCGAGACGAGGTTGCCCAGGTCGTTGGCGAGGTCGGTGTTGATGCAGGAGATGAGCAGCTCGTTGGAGAAGTTGCCGTCCGAGCCGAACGGGAACGTGCGCAGCAGGAAAAAGCGCAGCGCATCCGTGCTGTAGCGCTCGGCCAGCAGATACGGATCGACGACGTTGCCCTTGGACTTCGACATCTTGCCGCCGTCCAGCAGCAGCCAGCCGTGTCCGAAGACCTTCTTCGGCAGGGGCATGCCCATGCTCATGAGCATGGCGGGCCAGACGATGGAGTGGAAGCGGACGATCTCCTTGCCGACAAAGTGGACGTCGGCAGGCCAGTAGCGGTCATAGTCATGGTGAGCGTCGTTCTCAAAGCCGAGGGCCGTCGTGTAGTTGAACAGGGCGTCGACCCACACATAGACGACGTGGCCCGGATCGAAGTCCACGGGGATGCCCCAGGTGAAGCTCGTGCGGGAGACGCACAGATCCTCCAGACCGGGATCGATGAAGTTGCGCACCATCTCGTTGACGCGGGAGCGCGGCTGGAGATAGTCCGTGTTCATCAGCAGATCGCGCACGGGCTGGGCATATTTCGAGAGACGGAAGAAATAGGCCTCCTCCTCGGCGGGCTGGACCTCGCGGCCGCAGTCGGGGCACTTGCCGTCCTTCAGCTGGCTCTCCGTCCAGAACGACTCGCACGGCGTGCAGTACATGCCGGTGTATTTGCCCTTGTAGATATCGCCGTTCTCGTACATCTTCTTAAAAATGCGCTGGATGGCCTTGACGTGGTATTCGTCCGTGGTGCGGATGAAGCGGTCATAGGAGATGTTCATCAGCTTCCACAGATCGAGCACGCCGCGCTCACCCTCGACGATCTGGTCGACGAACTGCTTCGGTGTGATGCCGACCTCCTTGGCGCGGTTCTCGATCTTCTGGCCGTGCTCGTCCGTGCCGGTCAGGAACATCACGTCATAGCCGCGCAGGCGCTTGTAGCGCGCCATGGCATCCGTGGCTACGGTGCAGTAGGTGTGGCCGATGTGGAGCTTATCCGAGGGATAATAGATCGGCGTGGTGATGTAAAACTTTTCTTTTTTTTCTTTGCAGCAATCGCACATGGGAAAAGCCCTTCTTTCCTTAGTTTCCGTATCTGTCCATTATATCCGATATCCGGGAAAATACAAGCCAAAACGCGGAGAACGGCCTTATTTTTTGCGCAGCTTGAAAATGGGCCACAGCAGAACGGCGCCCGTCAGCGCTCCGGCGGCATCGAGCCACACGTCGCTCAGCGCGCAGTTGCGCCCCGGCGTGAAGGCCTGGATGGTCTCGTCGGTCATGGCCGTGAGCACGGCGAACAGCATCGGCTTGGCCAGCGTAAAATTCCGTGCGCTGTGGAACGTGCCCGTCAGCAGGATGCCGAGCACGGCAAATTCCAGAAAATGCGCCGCCTTGCGCAGCACGCCGTGCGTGATCCACGGCAGGATCATCTGCACCACGGCAAGCACGCCGCCGCTTTCCGCATTGCTGGCCGCGGCCGGCATGGCAGAGTGCAGAAAAATCCCCGCCGTCCAAAAAAGCGTCAGGATCAGGTAGATCCGGAACGAACGTTTTTTCATGCGTGATCTCCTCCCTGCGCCGGAAGCACGGCGGGCTTCCAGCGCGGCTTTGGGGGAGCGAGCCGCAGCGCGCGGAAAAAGTCTCGCAGCAGCTGCGAACATTCCTCCTCCAGAACGCCGCCCTCGCAGGCGGGGCGGTGGTTATACGGCAGGGCGAACAGGTCGGTCACGCTGCCGCACGAGCCCGCCTTCGGGTCCGGCGCGCCGAACACGACGCGGGGGATGCGGGCGTTGATGATGGCTCCGGCGCACATGGGGCACGGCTCAAGCGTGACATAGAGCGTGCAGCGCCACAGCCGCCAGCCGCCGAGCGTGCGGCAGGCCTCGGCAATGGCCTCCAGCTCCGCGTGGGCCAGCGCGCTTTTGCCGGTTTCGCGGCGGTTGCGGCCGCGCCCGACGATGTGCTCGCCGTCCGTGACGATGCAGCCGACGGGCACTTCGCCCTCGTCTGCCGCCTCACGCGCCAGCGACAGCGCCTCATGCATGGCCTCCGTGTCTGTCATCCGCTCGCCCTCCTCCGGCATGGTAATGTCATAATCATACCCGATTCCGGCCGGTTCGTCAAGCCGTGTGCCAAATTGGAATTTTCTGGAAAAATTTTTGTCGAAATTTGTCTTGTTAGGGAATTAACGATTGACACGGAACGAACAAAATGATATGCTGTCGCCAGAGAAATGGAAATAACTGGAAATTATGGGAACGAATTGCATTTGCGGCGGAAGCGATGGAAGGAGGTGAGACCGGAATGAAGCAGGGACAGACGCTGTGCTGGTGCGTCTGGTGCGGAACGGAGCTGGTGGCCGGGGGCTATTGCTACTGCCTGGACATCGGCTGCCTGTGCCCGGCGTGCCTGCCGGAATACGCCAGAGTCGTGTTCCGCTCCTGTCTGGTTGCGGTGGGATGAGACTGGCGGAGCTATCGGCCGGGTATCGCGAGGCGGCGGCCCGTCTGGACATTCAGATCAGCCGTCTGCGCCGCCTGCGGCGCGGTACGGCCGATGCGCAGACGCGCGCGGTGCTGGCCAACCGCCTGCGCAAGCTGTGCGAGGCCAGACGGCAGTGCCGGGAGCTTGCGCTCCTGTGCGAACACTATTATGAAAGGGGATTCTATCGTTATGCATCCGATTCTTTCCAAGGCCTCGCTCCGTGAGCCGGATACGGAGCGCCTGAACACCATGCTGCGTGTGGCGCTGACGCCGCTGCAGTATGAAACGGTCGTGGCGGTCTACCTGCACGGCCACCCGCAGAAGGAGGTCGCCATCGACCGGGGCGTCAGCCCGGCAAGCGTGTGCCAGCTGCTGCAGCGGGCCGAACGCCGCGTGGGGCGGTATCTGGGGTACTTATAATGATTAAGTGAATAATGAATACTGAAAAATGAATAGGGAATAATTTTGTGAAATTAACAAACAAACGTGCGCTGTAGGGGAGCGGCGTGCCGCTCCCTGCTCTGTACTGCCGACTTGTACCGGCTGTCGATAAAAACGTAAAAACCGATTGCATCTGTAGCGGCGGTCAGTGACCGCCATGCAGGCTGGTAAGTTATAGGTTGGTATCGTCGACCGCACAATGCTCTCAAATTTGTCATTGTGAGGAGGCCATAGGCCGACGTGGCAATCTCGCAGTACCCGGACGGATCACAGGAAGGCCACCGGCGAAAACGTAGCTGGTTGCAGGAGATTCCCACGTCGCTTCGCTCCTCGGAATGACAAACCTGTTTGTCTTACGCCGCCGAATTACTACTGCAATACCTGCGACTGCCTATGGCGCTCACTGACCGCCGCTACAGACGCAATCGGCGCATACCATTTCACGTTGACCAGTATGGGACGAAAGTACCTTCCCGAGATTGCCACGGGCGCAAAGCGCCCTCGCAATGACACATCAGGCAGTGCCAAGGTGCACCAGCGCCCTTGCACGGTTGAATTACCCCGTACAGGGCGCTCAGGGAGCGCCGCTGCAATCAGACCTGCAAGTTGGTGCGGTCGATGGAGCGGCCGGAAATTTGTAAGCCGTGCACGGGGCAACAACGAAGACCTTCGGCGACAGGGGAACGCGGTTTCTGCGTTTCCTTAACAAAATGTTCAAGCAAATCGGTGAAAGTGGGATATAATGTAGGTAAAAAAGCGACGTGGGGGATGCTTTCTGCCTGCACGCCGGGAGAGAGGAACGTTTACTTATGGCGAAAACGGTTTTGATCGTGGAGGACGACCGCAACATTGCGGATCTTCTGCGCCTGTATCTGGAAAAAGAGGGCTATACGGTTGTCATCGCGCCGGACGGCATGCGCGGCGTGGAGCAGTTCCGCACCGTCCATCCGAGCCTTGTGCTGCTGGACGTGATGCTGCCGGGGCTGGACGGCTGGGGCGTCTGCCGCGCCATCCGCGCCGAGTCGCAGACGCCGATCATCATGCTCACCGCAAAGAGCGAGACGGAGGATAAGGTCAACGGCCTGAAGCAGGGCGCGGACGACTACATCACGAAGCCTTTCGAGATGAAGGAGGTGCTCGCCCGCATCGAGGCCGTGCTGCGCCGCAGCGGCATCGAGCCGGAGAAGAGCCGCCGCCGTCTGGAATTCGACAAGCTCGTCATCGACATGGACGCCTTTGAGCTGACGGTCGACGGGAAAAAGGTCCCGACGCCGCCGAAGGAGATGGAGCTGCTTTATCACCTTGCCTCGACGCCGAACCGCGTCTATACGCGCAATCAGCTGCTCGACGAGGTCTGGGGCTTTGACTACTTCGGCGATACGCGCACGGTCGACGTGCACATCAAGCGCCTGCGCGAGAAGCTCGAGGGCGTCTCGGATCAGTGGGACTTGAAAACGGTCTGGAGCGTCGGCTATAAGTTCGAGGTGAAGTAAGCCATGCGCACGACATTCCGCCGTCAGGTCACGCTGATCGTCAGTCTGCTGCTGGCGGCGACCATTCTGCTGGGCGTGTCCTTCTGGGGCCTGTTCACGCACTATGTCATCCGGGAGCGCGAAAGCTCCCTGCGCGGCACGGCGCAGTCCGTCGTGTGGCTTATGCAGACGAGCGCCGTCTCGGACGACGTGACGACGAGCTGGGACTTCCTGCGGACACTTTCCGTCACCTCGTCTGCCTCCGGCAACGACATCCTGCTTTGCGATGTAAACGGCGAGGTCAAGCTGTGCGCGCAGGACATTCAGGGCTGTTCGCACATCGGCTACCGGCTCCCGGCCGATAAGGTCGAGGCGCTGTTCAACGGGGAAAGTCCTGACCTCAACGACGAGGCCACCAAAATTTACGGGCAGAGGCGCGTGGCCGTGGCGCTGGCCGGCTTGACCGCCGACGGCGAACGGCAGGGCATCGTGCTCGTGTCCGTGGAGCGCGAGACGATCTCCGAGGTGACGTCCGGCGCGCTGAAGATCTTCATGCTCACGGCGCTGGCCGTGTTTGCCGTGGCTCTGCTCGCAACGCCGTTCCTCACAAACCGCGAGACGAAGCCGATTCAGGACATGGCCGCCGCGGCGCGCCAGATCGCCCACGGCAATCTGAATGTCCGCGTTTCGACGAACTGCCAGACCGAGGAGATGGAGGAGCTGGCTGTCGCCTTCAACAATATGGCGGCCGCCATGCAGAATGCCGACACCGCGCGTCAGGAATTCGTGGCCAATGTCAGCCATGAGCTGAAAACGCCGATGACAACCATCGCGGGCTATCTGGACGGCATGCTCGACGGCACGATCCCGCAGCCGGAGCAGCGGCACTATATGGAGCTGGTCTCCACGGAGGTGCGGCGGCTGTCGCGGCTCGTGCGCAACATGCTGGAGATTTCCCGCCTGAAGGATCAGGGCATCCCGGCCGATAAGCTGGCGGACTTCGACCTCTGCGAGGCGGCGGGGCAGGCGCTTTTGAGCTTTGAGCAGCGCATCAACCGCAAGCACCTGAATGTCGATGTAGATATGCCGGAGCTCGGCGTGACTGTGCGGGCCATGCCGGACGCCGTAACGCAGGTGCTCTATAACCTCATCGACAACGCCGTGAAGTTCATCGATGACGGCGGCACGCTCTTCATCCGCGTGGAGCGCAGCGGGAATAAGGCCGTCACCACGGTCGGCAATACCGGCCCGACCATTGCGCCGGAGGAGCTGCCGCTCATCTTCGATCGCTTCCATAAGACGGACAAGAGCCGCTCGACCGACCGCGACGGCGTCGGCCTCGGCCTGTACATCGTCAAGACCATCGTGCTGGCACACGGAGAGGATATCTATGTGACGAGCCGCGACGGCAAGACGGAATTTACGTTTACCCTGCCGCTGGTCCTCTGACCGGCGAGACGAAACCCCGAAAGGAGGGCGTGTTGTGGATAAAATGACTCCCATGGATCCGGAGTATCAGGAGACCCCGCCGGAATGGCAGCCCGGCACGCCGGGGTATTACGGAACGGGCCGCCTGCCAAAGCCGCCGCGCTCGCATACCGGCCTGATCGTCGTGCTGCTGTGCGTGATGATCGTGGCGAACGTCATCACGGTGCTGATGCTCCTGACGCTGCGCATGCGTGCCGTGCAGAAGAACACGACCGTCGGCGCGGAGACGGAGACCGGCGTCACGCCGACGCTGACTGCGCCCTCCGGCCACAGCGTCGAGCCGACGGAGCCGCGCACGAACGGCACGGGCACGCTGCAGATCAGCGCCGAGGACACGCAGACGCGCTCCGCCGGAGAGATCTACACGGCGATGCGGCCGAGCCTTGCGCTGGTGGATGCGGACGGAAACGGCGGCACGGCCATCGTCATGACGGCGGACGGCTACCTTATCACGAACGCGCACACCGTTTCCGGCGCGGAGAGCATCACGGTGCAGCTCAGCGACGGCACGGAATATGCGGCGGCCCTGTCCGGCATGGACGAGAGCAGTGACCTGGCCGTTCTGAAGATCGAGCCGGAGACGGCACTGCAGCCCGCGGAGTTCGGCGATTCTGCCGGGGCTGCAGCGGGCGACACCGTCTATGTGTTCTCCCATCCGTACGGTGCGGCGTTTGACAACGCCACCATGACGGACGGCAGCATTGCCGCCGTGCAGAGCGGCGTGCGCATCGGCGCGGAGACGCTCAACGTGTTCCAGACGGATGCCGCGCCGGACAGCGGCAGCGCAGGCGGACCGCTCGTGAACGAGGCCGGGCAGGTCATCGGCATCTGCATCGACCATGTCGGCTCGTATGTGTCCTACCAGACCGTGCCGGAGTTGGGCTTTGCCATCCCGATCAGCGAGGCGAAGACCATTCTCGACGATCTGATCGTCAACGGCTATGTCAGCGGGCGCGTTTCGCTCGGACTGACGGTCTCGGAGATCCCGGAGACCTACCGGCGCTTCTGGGGCCTGCCGAGCGGCGTCGTCATCGAGTCGGTCACGGCGGGCAGCAACGCCTACTATGCGGGCCTGCACGCGGGCGACGTGATCTGCCAGCTGGGCGACAGTGCCGTCACGAACCTCAACGACTACCGCAGCATTCTCAGCGCCTGCCATGTCGGCGAAGAGCTGCGCGTATATATCTACCGTGACGGGCGGCAGTATTACACGGATGTCACGCTGACCGGAAAGGGCGAAAGCCCATCCGAGATTGCGACGGAGCAGATGCAGAACGAAACGGAATAAACGGAATATGGTTCGGCCGGCCGGCGGGAAGCTCCCCCGGCCGGCCGTTTTATGCGTTGGCAATTGTGGGGGAGCGGACAGCCGGGCCCGGCGCAATGCTGCCGATACGAACCGGCTGCCGATAAAACGGCAGGCACCGATTGCGTCTGTAGCGGCGCTCACTGCGCAGCCGTTGGCGGCTTTGCCGCCTTACGGATGCGGCGTGCCCCTTGCGGGTTGGGAGCGCCTTTGGCAGTAGCAGGTATTGGGACGGTGATTCGGCGGCGTAAGACAAACAGGTTTGTCATTGCGAGGAGGGCGAAAGCCCGACGTGGCAATCTCGCAGTACCCATCCGGAGCACAGGAAAGCCATCGGCGAAATCGCAGGCTGTTGCAGGAGATTGCCACGGCCCCGATGGGGCCTCGCAATGACAAATAAGGTGACCTCGCGCCATAGAAGCAATGCAGCGTATACTGCCAGCCTGTATGGCGCTCACTGAGCGCCGCTACAGACGCAATTGGTTTGTACGTTTTATCGCTGCCCTGTACGAACTGGCAGTGCCTTACTGAAATGACAAATCCGGTGGTCTGCGCCGATTTCCCATTGACAAACGGCAAAGCAGCCGCTACAATAGCGTTCGTACAAGTATGAAAAATATGATTTTGGAGGGATTCGATGGCAGGAGGCAAGCATTTGCTCGGCATGCCGCGCGGGCGGCACGTTTTCGGAACGGTCAAGGTCGGCGAACGCGGCCAGATCGTGATCCCCAAGGAGGCCCGCGAGCTGTTCGGCATCCGGCCGGGCGACACACTGCTCGTGCTCGGCGATGAGAAAAACGGACTGCTTGTGACGCCGCCGGACGTGATGCACGACGTGGCGCGGCAGATCTTTCAAAATCTGGAGGAAGAGGAGAATCAGAAATGAACGCAGAAGAGATCTATCGTCCGCTCGGTGTCTCGCCGCAGGTGTGTGCCTTCGGCGAGCGGGTGCTGGACGGACTGCGGGAGCGCTTTGCGGCCGTAGACCGCATCGCAGAGGCCAATCAGGCCAAGGTGCTTGCCGCCATGCAGAAAAATCGCGTCAGCGCGGCCTGCTTTGCCGCCACGACGGGCTATGGCTATGACGACGTCGGCCGCGACAAGCTCGAGCGCGTCTATGCCGACACGTTCCACACCGAGGCCGCGCTCGTGCGCCCGCAGATCACCTGCGGCACGCATGCCCTGACTGTGGCCCTGTCCGCGAACCTGCTGCCGGGTGACGAGCTGCTTTCGCCGGTCGGCGCGCCGTATGACACGCTCGAGGAGGTCATCGGCATCCGCCCGTCGCCCTGCTCGCTGCGGGAATACGGCGTGAGCTACCGGCAGGCGGACCTGAAGCCGGACGGCACGTTCGACTATGAGGCCATCCGCGCCTGCGTGAACGAAAAGACAAAGCTGGCCACCATCCAGCGCAGCAAGGGCTATGCGACCCGCCCGACGTTCTCCGTGCAGCAGATCGGCGAGCTCATCGCCTTCCTGAAGTCCCTGAAGCCGGATATCATCTGCATGGTGGACAACTGCTACGGCGAATTCGTCGAGCCGATCGAGCCGAGCGACGTCGGTGCGGACATGATCGTCGGCAGCCTCATCAAGAACCCCGGCGGCGGCCTTGCTCCCATCGGCGGCTATATCTGCGGCCGGACGGACCTTGTCGAGCGCTGCGCCTACCGCCTCTCTGCGCCCGGCCTTGGGCAGGAGGTCGGTGCGAACCTCGGCCTGCTGCCGTCGCTGTATCAGGGCTTCTTCCTTGCCCCGACCGTTGTCGCATCTGCGCTCAAGGGCGCGATCTTCGCGGCCAATCTCTATGAGCGCCTTGGCTTCCGCGTCGTTCCGAACGGCTCGGAGTCCCGCCACGACATCATTCAGGCCGTGGAGCTCGGCTCGCGCGAGGGTATGATCGCCTTCTGCAAGGGAATCCAGTCCGCCGCGCCGGTCGACAGCTATGCCGACCCTATCCCGTCGGATATGCCCGGCTATGAGGACGAGGTCATCATGGCGGCAGGCGCGTTCGTGCAGGGCTCGTCCATTGAGCTCTCGGCCGACGGCCCGATCCGCCCGCCCTACGCCGTCTATTTTCAGGGTGGCCTGACATGGTATCATGCCAAGCTCGGCATCCTGCTGTCCCTGCAGAACATGGCAGACGCCGGTCTGGCCACGCTGCCGGAAGTACAATAAATAATCTGGAGGTATCATCCCTTGAACTGGTTCTGGTTTGCGCTCATCGCGCTCATCTGCTGGAGCGGCTCCGATCTGTTTTCCAAGATCGGCTGCTGCGGCGAAAAGGATAAGACGGCCCACCTGAAAATGGTCGTTGCCGTCGGCCTCGTTATGGGCCTGCATGCGGCCTATATGATCGTGTTCCATCACGTCTCCGTCACCTGGGACGTTGTCTGGACGTACCTGCCCGTCTCCCTGCTCTACATCCTCTCCATGACGCTCGGCTATGTCGGCCTGCGCTACATCGAGCTTTCCATCTCGTCTCCGATCTGCAACAGCTCCGGTGCGCTCGTCGCCGTGCTGTGCCTGTGCACCGGCGCGCTGTCCGATTATAACGGCCCGCAGAAGGCGGTCATTCTGTGCGCTGTCGGTCTGGTGTGCCTCGGCGTCGTCGGCCTTGGCGTCGTGGAGGCGCGGGAGGACGACGATCTGCGCCGCCGCCGTCAGGAGCACGCGAACCGCAAGTATGCCAAGAGCTGGCTCGCCATCTGCCTGCCCGTGGCCTACTGCCTGCTCGACGCCGCCGGGACGTTTGCCGACAGTCTCGTGCTCGAACACCTGAACGAGGACTCCGCGAACGTCGCCTATGAGCTGACGTTCCTGGCCGCCGGCATCGGCTGCCTTGTCTACCTGCTGGCCCGCCGTGAGAAGTTCACGTTCAAGGCGGAGCTGCCCAAGTATGTCGGCGCTGCCTGCGAGACCGTCGGCCAGCTGTTCTACATCTATGCGCTGGCCGATGAGGAGCACGTTATGATGTCTGCACCGATCATCTCGGCCTACTGCGTAGCCTCCGTGCTGTGGAGCCGCCTGTTCCTGAAGGAAAAGCTCTCATGGAAGCATTATCTTATGATCGGGTTCGTTGTTGTGGGCATCGTCATTCTGGGCATTTACGACATTTAGGGAACCTCTGATTAAATTGCAAGAGCGGTCAGCGAGGGATTTTGTTCCAAATTGAGGTTTGGAAATTGCAGGAATACTTTGTGTACCCGCAAGGGGCATGCCGCATCCGTAAGGCGGCAAAGCCGCCAACGGCTGCGCAATATTTCAAGATTTTCAAACCGATCAGTTGGGGCGAAAGACCCGCTGAGCGCCGCAGCCGATTTATTCAGAGGTTCCTTAGGAATAACCACTGCCGGGGCTGTGTGGCCCCGGCAGTTTTTGCCTGCGGCAGAAACAACTTGACACCAAATACGATACCATGTATAATATAGAAAAGAGAGGGTGGCCGGCATGTCAAAATGGGAAAAGCTGCTCCGTGAAATCCGTTCTCTGAGCAGGGAACTTCGGTTTGATGAACTTCGGAGAGTATTGGAATCCTATGGCTATATGATGTGTGCACCGCGCGGCGGCAGCAGCCACTATACTTTCCGAAAACCGGGTTGTCGGCCGATCACAGTGCCAAAGCATGAACCAATCAAAAGAGTCTATGTAGAAATGGTCAGACAGGTTATAGAAAGCGAGGAGAATCATGAAAACATTGAATGAATATCTTGCGCTGCCGTATCGCATGGAGCTGGTAAAGGACCCCGATGAGGGCGGCTTTGTTGTGTCCTTCCCCGACCTGCCGGGCTGCATCACCTGCGGCGAGACGCTCGAGGCAGCGGTTGCCAATGCGGCTGATGCCAAGCGAGCATGGCTGCAGGCGGCTCTGGAGGACGGCCTGCCGGTCCGGGAGCCGGACAATCTCGAGAACTACTCCGGTCAGTTCAAGCTGCGGATTCCCAAAAGCCTGCATCGCTCTCTGGCGGAGCATGCGCGGCAGGAGGGCATCAGCATGAATCAATACTGTGTATATCTGCTTTCCAGAAACGATGCCGCTGCCCGCTGATGCGGACGGCGGCTTTTTTTGGCATGCTCCCGCCTGCGAAAGCGCCAAAACCGCTTGACTTCAGGCACTTTCGCGCTTATAATATTATTTTGGATCATGATGTAATAAAAACTCCAAATGGATCGTTCCGGAGGAAAAATTATGCTGAAAAATACTGAAAAAACCATGGAAAAGCTCGTCGCTTTGTGCAAAAACCGCGGCTTCGTGTTCGCTGGCTCCGAAATTTACGGCGGCCTTGCCAACACCTGGGACTACGGCCCCCTCGGCGTCGAGATGAAAAACAACATCAAGCGCGCCTGGTGGAAGAAGTTTGTGCAGGAGAACCCGTATAACGTCGGCCTCGACTGCGCGATCCTCATGAACCCGCAGACGTGGGTCGCTTCCGGCCACCTCGGCGGCTTCTCTGACCCGCTGATGGACTGCCGCGAGTGCCATGAGCGCTTCCGTGCAGACAAGCTCATCGAGGACTACTGCGCCAAGACTGGCGAGGAGCTGCCGAAGCCCATCGACGCCTTCTCGCAGGCCGAGATGAAGAGCTTCATCGACGAGAAGAACATCTGCTGCCCGACGTGCGGCAAGCACAACTTCACGGATATCCGTCAGTTCAACCTGATGTTCAAGACGTTCCAGGGCGTCACGGAGGACGCGAAGAACACCGTGTATCTCCGCCCGGAGACGGCGCAGGGCATCTTTGTGAACTTCGTCAACGTGCAGCGCACCACGCGCCGCAAGCTGCCGTTCGGCATCGGCCAGATCGGCAAGTCGTTCCGCAACGAGATCACGCCGGGCAACTTCATTTTCCGCGTGCGTGAATTCGAGCAGATGGAGCTGGAGTTCTTCTGTGAACCGGGTACGGACCTCGAGTGGTTCGCCTACTGGCGCGGCTTCTGCAAGCAGTGGCTGCTCTCGCTCGGCATGAAGGAGGAGAACCTTCGCCTGCGCGACCATGACCCGGAGGAGCTGTGCTTCTATTCCAAGGCAACGACGGACTTCGAGTTCCTGTTCCCGTTCGGCTGGGGCGAGCTCTGGGGCGTTGCCGACCGCACGGATTATGACCTGACGCAGCATCAGAACACGTCCGGCAAGGACCTGACGTATTTCGATCAGGAGAAGAACACGCGCTATATCCCCTATGTCATCGAGCCGTCCCTCGGCGTCGAGCGCTCGTTCCTGGCCTTCCTGGCCGATGCCTACGACGAAGAGGTCGTCGGGCAGGACAAGAAGGGCAACGACGACATCCGCACCGTCCTGCATCTGCACCCGGCCCTTGCGCCGTACAAGGCGGCCGTCCTGCCGCTGTCGAAGAAGCTCTCCCCGGCTGCCGAGGAAATCTACCATGACCTGCAGAAGGAATTCATGGTCGATTTCGACGATGCCGGTTCCATCGGCAAGCGTTATCGCCGCGAGGACGAGATCGGCACGCCGTACTGCATCACCGTCGACTTCCAGACTGTGGGCGACGAGACGACCCCGGCGGACCATGCCGTGACCGTCCGCGACCGCGATACCATGGAGCAGGTCCGTATCCCCGTTTCCGAGCTGAAGGCATGGCTTGCCGAAAAGCTCGCATTCTGACATGAGCGCCTCGGAAAAGCGCAGCCTGCGCGAGCGGCTGCGCCCGAAGGAGCGGAAGCCTGCCGTTCGCTGGCTGCTGACGGTCCTGCTGCTGGCCGCGGCCGTGCTCGGTCTGCACATGCTGCTGCAGATGATCGGCACGCTGGATTTCTCCCGCGGCCGCTTCAGCTCCTACCTGCATGTGCCGAAGATCTACCTGCTGAACCTGCTGCCGGTCGCACTGCTCGTGGCCTTCACTTATTTTGCCACGAACCGCGCCTGGCTCGGCTTCCTTATCCCGTCCGTGCTGCTGTTCGTCATGGACTTCGTCAACTATTTCAAGGTCACGCTCCGCGGCGACCCGTTCGTGGCGGAGGACTTCCTGACCATTGGCGAGGGAGCGGGCATCATCGGACAGTATACCCTGCATTTCCCGCCGATGTTCTTTGCCGGCATCGCCCTCATCGCTGCCGGGACGATCGTCCTGCACCGCTGGGCGCGCGGCCGTGTGCCAAAAAAGCGCTGGTGGCTCCGCGTTCTGGCGCTGGTGCTCATCGTGCTGCTGGGCTTCGGTGCATGGGAGCTCTGGTACGGCAATACAGATCTCTATGACAGCATGATGGAGGCGAATACCTCCCTCTTCAACGTCTGGAAGGACGCAGAGAATTATGCCTCGAAGGGCTTTGTCTACTCCTTCCTGAATTCGCTGGCGGAGGCCATGCCCCAAAAGCCGGACGGCTATTCTGCGCGGAAGGCGGAGGACCTGCTCAGCGCCTACCCCGAGGCGGATATTCCGGAGGGGCAGAGAGTTAACGTCATCGCGACGATGCTCGAGAGCTTCTCCGACCTGTCCGTGTTCGGGACCGTCTCCGACCGCTTTGTGCAGGACCCCTATGCGGACTTCCATGCCCTGCAGGCCGAGAGCTACACCGGTACGCTCATCTCCGATACCATCGGCGGCGGTACGATCAATGCCGAGCGTGCCTTCCTGACGGGCTACTCCTACCCGCAGCCCCGCTACCGCCGCGACACGGAGTCCTTCGTGCGCTACTTCCTTGAGCAGGGCTATGAGACGGAGGGCGGCCATCCCGGCTATGCCTGGTTCTACAGCCGCGAGAAGATCAACGAGCGCCTCGGCTTCGAGACGTACCACTTCCTCGATGGCTACTACGAAAACCTGCTGACGGATGAAAACAGTCTGGACGGCCACCCGAACGACGAGACGTTCTTCGCCGAGCGGGCCGAAAGCTGGGAAGCGCGCGATCCCTCGAAGCCGTGCTTCTCGTTCAGTGTCAGCTATCAGGGCCACAGCCCCTATGCGGACGACACCCTCGTCTGGGGCGAGACCTACATCCCGCACGAAGGCATCTCCGATGCGGCCTACTACACCGTGAACAACTATCTCGGCAGCGTGGCCAGCACCGGAAAGCAGCTTGCCGCCTACGTCGACTCGTTCCGCGATGACCCCGAGCCGGTCGTGCTCGTGTTCTTCGGCGACCACAAGCCGACGCTCGGCGCAGGCAACAGCTTCTATGAGGAGCTGGGTGTCAACGTGCAGGAGGGAACGGCAGAGGGCTTCTACAACCTGTATACCACGCCGTATCTCATCTGGACCAACGATGCTGCAAAGGCTGTGCTTGGAAGAAGCGACATTGGCACCGGCCCGACCATCTCGCCGTGCTATCTCATGTCCGTGCTCTTTGACTGCTGCGGCTGGGAAGGCCCGTCCTGGATGCAGCTCCAGCGGCAGACCCGTGCGGTGCTGCCCGTCATGCAGAGCCGCGGCATGTATCTTGTCGCGCAGGGCAGCGCTCCGACTGCCTCACAGGGCATCGCCTTGCTGACCTACACGCTTTCCGGCGACGCGCTGCAGGCAAAGCAGAACTATGCCATTGCAGAATACTACGTCCGCCGCATTCGTCCCACGCAATCCTAGCATCCCGCTTCTGCGTTTTGAAATAACTCGAAAAGGAATGATCACTATGGAAAAACTTTACGGCAAACAGCTCGAAATCATGGCTACCAAGGCACGGCTGCTCGGACTTGACGCCGTTCATACCGCCGCGTCCGGCCATATCGGCGGCAGCCTCTCCGCGATGGACATCCTCACGACGCTGTACTTCAACGTCATGCATGTCGACCCGGCCAACCCGCAGGATCCGGACCGCGACCGCTTTGTGCTGTCCAAGGGCCACTGCACCCCGGCTCTGTACCCGGTCCTGTCCCTGCGCGGCTTCTTCCCGCAGGAGGATCTGAAGCTCTTCCGCTCCATCAAGGGGCACTACTCCGGCCATCCCGACATGCGTCACGTCAAGGGCGTCGACATGTCCACCGGCTCCCTGGGCCAGGGCATCTCCGCTGCCGTAGGCATGGCGCTGGCAGGCAAGCTGGCAAAGAAGGACTACCGCGTCTATGCCCTGCTGGGCGACGGCGAGATCGCCGAGGGCCAGGTCTGGGAAGCCGCCATGTCCGCTGCGAAGTATCATCTGGACAATCTCTGCGCCGTCGTCGATGTCAACGGCCTGCAGATCGACGGCGCGACGAAGGACGTCATGCCGTCCGAGCCGCTCGATCAGAAGTTCGCCGCCTTCAACTGGAACGTCATCCATGTGAACGGCCATGACTACGATGCGCTCATCGCCGCGTTCGAGGCCGCTGCCGCCTGCAAGGGCAAGCCGACCGTCCTGATCGCCAAGACGACGAAGGGCAAGGGCGTCTCCTTCATGGAGAACAATGCCGGTTGGCACGGCAAGGCACCGAACGATGAGCAGTATGCACAGGCCAAGGCTGAGGTCGAGGCCAAATTAGCGGAACTGGAGGGCAAATAAGATGGCTGGAAAAATTGCAACCCGCGCCGCCTATGGCGAGGCGCTTGTCGAACTGGCAGAACAGTATCCGGAGCTGGTCGTCTTTGACGCCGACCTCTCCAACGCGACCATGACGAAGGGCTTTGCGGCCAAGTACCCGGAGCGCTTCTTCGACATGGGCATTGCCGAGTGCAACATGACCGGCGTCGCTGCCGGCATGTCCACCTGCGGCTTCAAGCCCTTCACGAACACGTTTGCGATCTTTGCCTCCGGCCGTGCCTGGGAGCAGGTCCGCAACTCCATCGGCTATCCGCACCTGAATGTCAAGGTCGTCGGCTCGCACGGCGGTCTGTCCGTCGGCGAAGACGGCGCGACCCACCAGTGCACCGAGGATCTGGCCCTGATGCGCGTCATCCCCGGCATGAAGGTCCTGTGCCCCTGCGACGGCTACGAGATGAAGCTTGCCGTCAAGGCGCTGCTCGAGTATGACGGCCCTGCTTATCTGCGCCTGGGCCGCGCCGCCGTCGAGACCGTCACGGACGAGATCGAGGGCTACCGGTTCGAGCTGGACAAGGGCGTTACGCTGAAGGACGGCAAGGACGTCACCGTCATCGCCACGGGCCTCATGGTCCAGATGGCGCTGAAGGCCCGCGAGATGATGGCTGCGGAGGGCGTTTCCGTCCGCGTCATCGACATGCACACCATCAAGCCGCTCGACGGCGAGCTGGTCAGGAAGGCTGCGCTCGAGACGGGCTGCATCGTCACCTCCGAGGAGCACAGCATTATCGGCGGCCTCGGCGGCGCCGTTGCCGAGTATCTGAGCGAGAACTGCCCCACGCCGCTCGTTCGCCATGGCGTGAACGACGCCTTCGGCCGCAGCGGCACGGCCAACGCCGTGCTCGAGGCCTACGGCCTGACGCCGGAGGTCCTGTGCGACAAGATCCGCGAAGCGCTGGCAAAGAAGCACTAAGGCAACACCGTATCATTGCACCTTCGGCCTTCGCCGGATATTTTTCGCCGATCCATCGGTTCGAAAAGTTTGAGGTACACAAAGTACATCTGCACTTTTCAAACCTTGCCTCGACAAAAAATCTCTCGGCGAATGCTCTCACTGAATGATACGGTGCTGCCCTGACCCTGCCTCCGCCCTGCTTCAGCGGGGCGGAGGCTTTCTGTTATGGAGGACCCATCTATGATCCGACCTGTCACGTCCGCCGACCGTGCCGTGCTGCGCGGGATGCTGGCGGAATTCTACGATACGGACGCCGTGCTGCACTCACTCCCCGCATCCTACCACGACGCGGCGCTCGACGAGCTGTTCCGCTCGGACAGCCTGCAGCGCGCCTGCCTGCTCGAGCAGGACGGCGAGACTGCGGGCTATGGCCTGCTCTCGCTCAAATATTCCCACGAGGCGGGCGGGCTGGAGCTGTGGGTGGAGGAGCTGTATGTCCGCCCCGCCTTCCGCGGCCACGGCCTGGGCCATGAATTCTTCGCATGGCTGCGCGGCCTTTCCGCAGCGGAGCACATCCGCCGCATCCGGCTGGAAACGGAACCGGAAAACGAGCGCGCGGCGGCCCTCTATGCCCGTATGGGCTTTTCGCCGCTGGGCTATTGCCAGATGTTCCGGGAGGAAGCAACATGATCTATCTTGACAACGCCGCCACGACCCGGCCCTGCGCCGAGGCTGTTGCGGCCGTGAACGACGCGCTGACTGCCCGCTGGGGCAACCCGAGCGCCGTCCACCGCCTCGGCATCGAGGCGGCCCGGCTGCTGCGCACGGCCCGGCAGGATGTCGCCGAGGCCATGGGCGCGGAGACGGAGCGCGTCTTTTTCACCTCCGGCGGTACGGAGGCCGACAACTGGGCCATTTTCTCCGCCGCCGAGCGGCTGGGCAAGCGCGGCCGCCACATCGTCACGACGGCTGTGGAGCACCATGCCGTGCTCCATCCCATGCAGAAGCTGGAGCAGCAGGGCTTTTCCGTCACCTATCTGCAGCCGGACGCGGAGGGCCGCGTGAACCTCGAGGCTCTGCAGGCAGCCCTCCGGCCGGATACGATCCTTGTCAGCATCATGATGGTGAACAACGAATCCGGCGCGGTCATGCCCATTGAGCGCATGGCGCGGCTGACGCACCGCGTCTGCCCGAACGCCCTGTTCCACACGGATGCCGTGCAGGGCTTTTTCAAGGTCCCGTTCCGGGCGCGCACGCTCGGCGCGGACCTCATCTCCGTCTCCGCCCATAAGGTCCACGGCATCAAGGGCGCGGGCGCGCTGTACATTCGACCCGGCCTGTCGCTGCCGCCGTTCGTGCTGGGCGGCGGGCAGGAGAGCGGCCTGCGCAGCGGCACGGAGGGCCTGCCCGCCATTGCGGCCTTCGCCGCCGCTTGCCGCGCCGCTCTGCCGAAGCGCACGGAGTCCATCGCCCGGCAGCGCCGCCTGCTGGCGCAGGCGCAGGAGCTGCTGCGTGCCATTGACGGTGTGCAGCTGCTCGGTGCGCAGGAAGCGCCGCACATTCTGAATCTCGCCGTGCCGGGCGTCCGCTCGCAGGGACTCATCAACGCCCTGCAGGAGCGCGATATCTACGTCTCGGCCGGTTCGGCCTGCAGCAAGGGCCACCGCAGCCATGTGCTCGAGGCCATGGGCGTTGACGCCGCGTGGATCGACGGCTCCGTCCGCGTCTCGCTCTCCGATGAGACGACGGAGGACGACATCCGCGCGCTGGCCGAGGCCCTGCCCGCCGTGCTGACGGAGCTGCGGGGCGGAGGGCGGCGCGCATGACCCGCCCGCTCCGCAATCTCATCTCCGCCGTCACGCTCGCGGCCCTGACGGGTCTGCTCGTTCTGGCGGCCACACAGTGGACGGACGTCTTTTTCCGCTTCTACCCGGCGTTTTCCCGCTGGATCCTCGGCGTGCTGGCCGGGGTCACGAGCGTCACGTCCTTCCCCCTGTGGGAGCCGGGCCTGTGCCTTATCGTGCTGTGGGGCGTCATCTCGCTGATCCGCAGCCTCGTGCGCCATCATTTTCTCCGCTGGCTCAGCGGCCTGCTGCTGACGCTGTGCGGCGCTGCCTTCTTCTTTATGACCGTGTGGGGCCTGAATTATTTCGCGCCCCCGATGTCCGACCGCCTCGGGCTGGAGACGCAGGAGCGCACCCCGGCCGAGCTGCGCGAGGTCACGGCCTATTTTCTGCAGAAGGCCAACGAGACCGCGCCGCTGGTCGAGCGCGATGCCGACGGCGTCATTGCGGCCTCGGACCTCTCTCAGCTCGGCAGGCAGGCCGGGGCGGGCTATGAGACGCTCGCCAAAACGACGGACTGCTTCGACGGCTCCACGGCCCGGGTCAAGACGCTGCTCAGCAGCAAATGGTTCGGCAAAACGGGCACGACGGGCATTTTCATCGCCTTCACCGGCGAGAGCAGTATCAGCTCCACGACGTTCACGGCCTCCGTGCCGTTCACGATGTGCCATGAGATCGGCCACCGCATGGCCTTCGCCCGCGAGAACGAGGCAAATTTTGCCGCCTTCCTCGCCTGCGAGGCGAGCGAGGATGCCCGTTTTGCCTATTCCGGCTACTACACGGCCTTCCTCTACTGCTACAATGCGCTGCGCAAGGTCGATGCCGCTGCGGCAAACGAGGTCTGGAGCGGCGCGTGCGGCGAGCTGCGTGCCGACTGCGCCGCGGCGAACTCGCACTATAAAAAAGTGGAAGACCAGAAGGTCTCCCAGGTCACGGATAAGATTTATAACAGCTACCTGCAGACGGTCGGTGTGGAATCCGGCCGCCAGTCCTACGGTGAGGTGGTCGATCTGCTGACCGCCTGGTACTTTTCACAGGAGGCCACGCAATGAAACGAGCGCCCTGGCTCTATACCCTGATGCAGATCGCCCTGTGGAGCATCCATGGCGTTTTGATTTCCTATGCGCAGCGCTATCTTGCCGGGATGGGCATGCGCGACAGTGCCATCGGCCTGCTGCTCGGCGGCGCGACGGCGGCGGGCTTCGTGCTGCAGCCGCTTCTGGCCGCCGTATGCGACCGTTCGCGCCTGACGGTCCGCCTGACGCTGCTGACCGGCGGCGGGCTGATGCTGCTTTGCTGCGCGGCCCTTCTCCCGGCGGCAAAGAGCCTGACCCTGACGGCTGCGTTCTATGCAGTGGCCTGCTGCATGGCGCAGGCCGTCCCGTCGTTCGTCAATGCCCTCGGTATGGCGGCGGAGCGGAAGGGCATGCGCCTGAATTTCGGCATCTCCCGCGGCGCCGGGTCCATCGGCTTCGGCCTGACGGCCCAGCTGGCCAATGTGCTTCTGCTGCGCGGCGGCCTGCGCACCGTGCCGCTCTACTCCCTCTGCCTTGCCGCCATTCTGACGGCCACGGCGCTCTGCTTCCCCCGCACGGCGGAGGATGCGCCGGAGGCGGAGACGGAGCGGGCCTCTGGCCTTGGCCGGTTCCTGCGCGGCAGCCCGCGCTTCTGCCTGCTGCTGGCGGGTGCGTTCCTGCTGTTCTTCGGCCATAACACGCTGGCAAGTTATCTCTACCGCGTGGCCCAGTGGAAGGGCAACGCCGATGCGCAGGGAACGGCGACGATGCTTGCGGCCCTGCTGGAGCTTCCCATCCTGTTTGGCTTCCCGTTCCTGCTGCGGAAGGCGGGCAGCGGGACCTGGCTGCGGCTGTCCGGCCTGTTTTTCACGCTTCGGCTGCTGCTGACGCTCGTTCTGCCCGGAACGGCCGGGTTCTATCTGGCCCAGTGCATGCAGATGGGCGGCTTCGCCCTCTATACCGTCAGCTCGGTGTATTATGTCAACGAGATCATCCCCGTGCAGGACGCCGTCAAGGGACAGAGCTTCCTTGGCGCGGCCGGAACGATCGGCGCGGTCGCCGCGAATGTGCTCGGCGGCGCGCTGCTCGACGCCTCGGGCGTGCCGCTGCTGCTGACGGTCTGCACGATTGCTTCCGCCGTCGGTGCGGCCATCGTGTGGTGCACCGTGCAGACAAAAAAGCACGCCGCCTGCTGAGTTCGACAGACTTCGCAGGCAGAACGTGCTATAATGGCGCTACAGCTTATCCAATGCGAGTGTACTTCCCGACCCCGGCGCGGCGCGCCGGACCCAAAATGCAGACTATCCCCCGGACGTTCTGTCCGGGGGACTTTTTTATATGGGCAGCGCCGCACAATTCATCATCGGCCTTCGCCGGATATTTTTTGCCGATCCATCGGTTCGGGAAGTTTGGAGTACACAAAGTACGCCTGCACTTCCCAAACCTTGGCTCGACCAAAAATCTCTCGGCGAATGCTCTCGATCAATTGTGCGGCGCAGCCCGAAAGAACGAAATAATGACCCGCATAAAGCTAGGCGAGAAGACCGTATTTGACCTTGATGCGGTCGAGCTTTTCGAGCATCGGCTCGCCGAACAGCCACAGGAAGCAGACCGTCGCCGCGGCGTGGACGCAGTCCACCGGGAAGCCGGAGAGCAGATAGGCCCCGATCGTGGCCCAGCTCACCGGGCTCTGCCACAGCAGGGCGGACGAGACGTTCATCAGCACGCCGTAGATGAGCAGGGCGGACAGCGCGCCGTAGATGCACAGGCTCACGTGGCCGCGCCGCAGCAGCCCGCGGCGGTAGAGCACGCCCGCCAGAAAGCCGCACAGGCCCATGGCGAACATCTGCCACGGCGTCCACGGCCCCTGCCCGTACATGACGTTCGACAGCAGCATGGCAAGCGCCCCCGTGAGGAAACCAGCCTCGCCGCCGAGGGCCACGCCGCTGACGATGACAAGGGCCAGCACCGGCTTGAACTGCGGCAGGGCGGAAAACGCCGCGCGCCCGGCCACGCACAGGGCCGAGAGCACGGCCAGCAGCACGAGCTCGCGCGCCGTCGGACCGCGCCGCTCAAACAGCAGGGCGAACGGCAGCATGACCTCCAGCAGCACGAGCAGCGAGATGAACAGATATTTCCGGTCGCCCAGCAGATACACGCCGCAGAGGATCGTCGCGGGAACAGCCAGTGCGATCACGCCGAGCGAGACCCACGTCCGCTTGGTCAAGTGCCTGCGCGGGCCTGCCTCCGAGGCGCGGCCCGTCCTGCGCGAGACGAGCAGCATCGCGCCGACGAGAAGGACCGCCAGCCCCACGCACAGCGCGCCCTGCGGCACGGCAGCCAGAAACGGGATCGAGATTTTGTGCGTCAGCTGCAGGAACAGCGCAACGACGCAGCCGAGCAGCCCGAGCGCGCCGAGGCTGCGCCAGTGCGGCAGCGGCTTGACCTCCGGCGGGTGCAGCAGGTCCTTCGGCGGGGCTGCGGGCGGCTCGCGCCGCTCCGGGGGCGGGGTCTCCGTGCCGCCGCAGGCGGCGATCAGCTCCTCGCACGTCACGGCCTGCGGCAGCAGGCGGCGGGCCATGCGGTTCGCGGCCGTCGTATAGAAGTGATTCCCGGCGAAGAAGTCCGTCGGGCCGCCCTCGGCTGCGATGGAGCCGTCGAACATCAGAAGGCAGCGGTCGGCATACTGCGCGCAGAATTCAACGTCGTGGCTGACCATGACGACCGTCGCGCCCTGCTCCAGCAGACCGTTCAGGATCGCGGCCAGCTCGCGCTTGACCTGCGCGTCCATGCCCTTTGTCGGCTCGTCGAGCAGCAGAAGCTCCGGCCCGGCCAACAGCAGCTTGGCCAGCGCGGCGCGCTGCTGTTCGCCGCCGGAAAGATCGTAGGGATGCCGGTCCAGCAGGCCCTCCAGACGGCAGAAGCAGGCCATTTCCTGCATGCGCCGCGCCTGCTCCGCCTCCGGCAGGGAGGCGAGCTGCTCCCGCAGCTCATCGCGGACCGTGGCGCGGTCAAAGAGCATCTGCGGGTCCTGCGGCAGAAGGCCGATGCGCTCGGTCCGGCAGAAGCGCTTGCCGCGCAGCGGGCGGCGCAGACCGGCCAGCAGGCTCAGCGTCGTCGTCTTGCCGCTGCCGTTGCCGCCGAGCAGGGCAGTCAGCTGGCCGCGGGCAAAACTGCAGCTCAGGTCCTGCAGCACGTCCTCGCCGTCCTTTTCATAGCGGAACCAGACGTTCTTCAGGCCGAGCAGCTCCTCTCCGGCGGGGCGGAGCCTGCGCGGCGGGACGTCTGCCAGCGGGTGCGACGCGGCGTAGCGCGCCAGCCACTGCCGCCCCTCCGTCACGGTCACGGGGCACTCGTCCGCGCCGACGGAGCCGCTGACGCGTACCGGCGTCGGCATGGAGAAATAAACGGGACTATCGGCCGCGCGCAGGGTGCGGCTGACCTCCTGCGGCGTGCCGTGGGCCAGAACGGTCTGCTCCAGCGCCAGCACGCGGTCGCACAGCGGCAGGGCCTCCTCCAGCCGGTGCTCGCTCAGGATGACCGTTGTGCCGAGCTCGCGGCGGATGCGCGCCACGGCGTTCAGAAAATCGGCGGCCGCAATGGGGTCGAGCTGGGATGTCGGCTCGTCGAGCAGCAGCACGCGCGGCTGCAGCGCCATGACGGAGGCCAGATTCAGAAGCTGCTTTTGCCCGCCGGACAGGGCCTCCACCGGGCGGGAGAACCATTCCTCAATGCCGAAAAAGCTCGCCATCTCCGCCACGCGGCGGCGGATGACCGGCGTGGCAAAGCCGAGGCTCTCCATGCCGAAGGCCAGCTCGTGCCACACGCGGTCCGTGACGATCTGCTCGTCCGGCTTCTGCAGCACAAAGCCGATCTCGGCGGCCTGCCGCCGCGCGTCCAGCGCGGAAAGCGGCTCGCCGAAGAAGGAGATCTCGCCCGTAAAGCTGCCGTGCGGCGTCAGCGCGGGCTTCAGCGCGCGCAGCAGCGTTGATTTGCCGCCGCCGGACGGGCCGATGACCGTGAGGAACTCGCCCTCCTCCACGGAAAACGAGACGTCCCGCAGGGCGGGGACCGTCTCCTGCGGATAGGTAAAGCTCAGGTGCGAGACCGTGATGCCCGCCATTGGATCGCCTCCTTTGCGTCAAAGATCAGGGGAAATGCGGCCAGCAGAACGAAGGCCGCCGTCCAGAGCGCAGCCTGCCCACCGGTCGCGCCGCCGGGCGCGGGATAATACCACCATTTCAGCCCGCCGGTCAGGCTCCCGGCCAGAACGATCCCGCCCAGCGCGGCCAGCACGCCGAGACAGATGCCGTCCCGCAGGGTAAAGCGGAACAGGGAAAACGCCGTTCGCTTCGGCAGACCGTAGCCGCGGCTCTTCATGGAGTCCGCCGTATCGAGGGCATTTTCCAGTGCCCAGGTGACCACGATGGACACGACGCGACCGGCGCGGCGGATGCCCGCCAGCCAGCCGCGCTCCGCGGGCCGGGCCAGCTTCTGCGCCTGCGCGACCTCGCGCGTGCGCCGCAGCAGGCGCGGCACGAAGCGCAGGCCCATGGACAGCGTCAGGGACAGCGACGGCAGGATCCTGCCGAACAGATAGACAAATTTATCGGACGTCATCACGGCGTTCCATCCCATGAACCAGAGCACGGCCGTGCCGAGCCGCACGGCGGCGGAGATGCCATAGAGCACGGACTCCAGCGTGCAGGCGTTTCCGGAAGGGAAACGGAACAGGACGGTCACGCCCTGATGGGATACGAGCGGATTGACGACCGCCGCCAGCAGCATCAGCGGCAGCAGCATGGCCATCCGGCGGCCGAAGCCCCGACCGGTGCAGCGCAGGGCGAACAGCGCCGCGCACACCAGCCCCGCAAGCTGCACGGCCGGATGGGATAAAAACATGGCAAACGCAAGCACCAGCACGAAGAACGTCAGGTCCACCAGCGGATGCAGGCGCGCAAAGCCGGAGCGCACTGGCTCTCACCTCACAAAAAACACTTTGATAAGTTTACCACAAAACAGGTCGGAAGTAAACTCATTTCGTGGCAGCGCGTGTCGCGGCGGCATAGAATGCAGCGGGAAAGGAGGAATTTTCTTGGCTCGTGTCATTTATAAGTTCGGCGGCACGTCCGTCGGCGACACACGGCGGCTGTACCGCGCGGCGCGGCGCATCGCCGCGGCCCACCGCGCCGGGGACGAGGTCGTCGCCGTGCTCTCGGCGCAGGCGGGCGCAACGGATGCCCTGCTTGCACGCGGGCGGGAGATCGACCCGGACTGCGCCGGGCGGGAGGCAGACAGCCTGCTGTCCACGGGCGAGCAGGTCTCCGTCAGCCTGTGCGCGCTGGCGCTGGCGCGTCTCGGCGTTCCGGCCGTGAGCCTGTGCGGCTGGCAGATGGGCCTGCAGACGGACGGCAGCCACGGCAGCGCCCGGGTGCTAGGCCTGCGCGGCGACCGCATCGAGCGGGAGCTGCGGGCCGGGCGCGTCGTGCTGGCAGCGGGCTTTCAGGGCGTGGACGCCGCCGGGGATATTACGACGCTCGGCCGCGGCGGCTCCGATACGACGGCGGTCGCGCTGGCGGCCTTCCTGCACGCCGATCTCTGCCGCATCTATACGGATGTCGACGGCGTCTATGACCGCGACCCGCGTCTGCATCCCGACGCCGTGAAATACGGCCGCATCTCCTATGATGATATGCTTCTGCTGGCCCGCGGCGGAGCGCGCGTGCTGCATGACCGCTGCGTGGAGCTGGCGCGCCGGGAGCATGTCATGCTGGAGGTCTGCTCTGCGTTCTCGGACGCGCCTGGGACGATCGTCGGATAAAAAACGGGCTTGCTGCGAACACCGCAGCAAGCCCCGATCGGCCTGTTATTCGGGCAGCACCGCACAATTCAGCGAGAGCATTCGACGAGAGATTTTTTGTCGAGATAAGGTTTGGAAAGCGCAGGCGTACTTTGTGTACTTCAAACTTTCCAAACCGACAGATCGGCGAAAAATATCCGGCGAAGGCTGAAGATGCAATTGTGCGGGGTTGACCTAACCTTCTTCTCCCTGCGCGGGGACAAACAGCGACTCTGCCAGCTCCTGCAGCGCTTCGGGCGGTACCGTGCCGTCCGTCTCAAGGCTGTAGGCAAGTCCCGGCGCGATATCGATCCAGATGAGCTTGCAGCCCGCATTGCCGGGATCGTCCGAAAGCTCTGCCCGGCACCAGCGGATGGTCGTCTCCTCCGTGTGCGGATAGACGCGCTCTGAGCCGGAGAGGTCTACCAGACGTTCCGGGTCCTCCGAGTCACCCGTGCCGACGTGCCAGCGGTAGGGAATGCCGTCCAGCGTGAACGCCGTCTCCGCCACGGTCTGCCCGTCGATCTCCAGAACGCTGTAGGTCACGTTCTCCGCATCCTCCGGGGCGACGGCGACGTCGTAGCCCAGTGTTTTCAGAATGCCGCAGGCGCTATGCAGCACGCTCTGCGCCGAATCCTCGGCACCGAGCGCCCACTGTGTTCCCGTGCTTCTGGCATACCAGCCAACCCAGCTCTCCTCGCCGTCCGTGCGCAGGTCCATGGCAAGACCGGCGTCGCTCCAGGACAGCTCCTGCGTCCAGTTTTCCGATGAACCGGTCAGATCGGCGGCGGAGTCCGTCTTCAGGGAGCGCGCCGTATAGCTGATCCCGTTGCTCACATAGCATACCTGCGCCATGGGAATGTCGGAATCCGTCGGGACCAGAGAATAGACCACGTCCTGCGAATCCGCCGGGACGGCCAGCGTATAGCCGAGGTCCATGATCGTCTTTGCATCGGTTGTGCCGGAGGAGGGTACAGCTGCCTCCGTTGCGCTCGTGCCGGACTGCTTCTGCGTGCTGTCCGGCTGCACATCCTGCCGGGCCGGAGCGCGCAGCAGCGGCACGGCAGCCAGCGCGGCGGCGATGCACAGGCAGGCCGCGGCTGCAAGCGGGATCCAGACGTGCCTGCGGCGGCGCACCGGCTGCATGGCCTCCTCGAGCAGATCGTCGTCCACGGCGTGCATCAGGCGGAAAAACCGATCATCCTGCTTCATAGAAATACTCCTTCCTCTTCCAGCCTCCTGCGGAGCCGCGCGCGGGTGCGGAACAGCGAGCTGCGGATGCGCCCGGAGCTTGCGCCGCAGGCCTCGGCGATCTCGGCGATGCTCTCGCCGTACCAGTAGCGCCGCAGGAAAAACCGCCGGGCATCCTCGGGCTGTGCGCGCAGAAAATCATTGAGTGTGCGCTGCAGCTCCTGCACCATGGCGGCCTCCTCCGGGCCGTCCTTTGCCAGCGGCAGGCAGGCCTCCAGCTCCTCATAGGCCTCCGTCAGCGCGGTCTCGCGCTTCTGCGAGTGATGATAGGCATAGCGGTCGAGCGCCAGGTTGCGCGTGATGCGCACAAGATAGGCCTCGAGCGAGCGCGGCTTTTCCGGCGGGATAGCGTTCCATGCGCGCATGCAGGTGTCGTTTACGCACTCCTCCACGTCGCGCTCATCCTTCAGGATGCCGCGCGCAACGGAGCGGCAGAGCCTGCCGTATTTTTCCTCCACCGCGCTGATGGCGTATTCTACCCGGTGGAAGAACAGCTGCAAAATCTCGTCGTCGCCCATAGGTCTCGTGCCTCCTGCCGCGCCTCTGCGGCTGCAGAAGCATTCTGTTTATGCAGACGGAAAATCTGCGGGATGGTTTCGTTGGGAATAGGGAGTTAACCCGATTTTTTTCACACATTGTATCGAAATCCGACAGCTGCGTCCATGCTGTTTTCTGCAGAAAAAGAAAAAACCGCCGTGCGGCGGGTGAGATTTCTGAACAGACTGAACTATGAATTGACATTTGCACAGCGGTTCGATATAATAAATCTGTGGAGCCTGCCGTCCGCTATAGACGGTAAGCGGTCGAAGACGGTTGCCTGCCATCCCGCGAGTGCGGAGTGGAGGCGTGTGTATAGCCTCGCGGGAAATTTTTCTCGGGGAGGTGATACATATTACGATTACACTTCAGGATGTGTTCTGGATCGTTTCCATTGCCTGGATGCTTTATCAGGCGTGGGATAAGTTCCATAACAGAAAGAAGTGAGCCGTCTGCCACCAACAGACGGCTCATGGGGTCATTTGACTCGCAATAGTTGTATGTGTCGTGGCAACCGTTCAGGTCCCACAGCAGGGGGATGTCTGTTACCAGCAGGCATCTGCCTGTGTTTTTATTATAACGTCCTTTATGCCAGTTGTCAAATGGATTTTGGGAAATGATCGGTCTTCGAACGTGTACGGCCGATACCGGCTTCCGTTTTGGGAAGCCGCCTTGTAAAGCGGGGCGGAAACAGGTACAGTGGGGTAGAATGACTCCTGCATTTCCGGAGATCATAGAAAGAGGCAACGCATGGAACCGGCAAAATTAGACCTGACGGGCTGCAAATATCCCATGGAGCTTCACAAACTGCTCAGTGCGTTTCTGAACAGACTGACCTATGAAAGTCCAGCAGAAGCGGGGCGCATTGGGCTGGAAATTTGACGATGTGATTCTGGACTGAACGAAAAGTGGGCGCTGATCGCCCACTTTTTCGAACTTTATCCCGCTGCGGCCAGCATATTTTCGATCAGGATGCCGTAGCCCGCCGCCGGCTCGTTGACCAGAACATGCGTGACCGCGCCGACGAGCCGCCCGTCCTGCAGGATGGGGCTGCCGCTCATGCCCTGCACGATGCCGCCGGTCTGCGCCAGCAGGGCGTCGTCCGTGACGGCCAGCCGGAGGTTGCGCCCCTGTGGCTCGTCCGGCTCGACGGAGACGATCTGCACGGCATATTCGCGCGTCTCCGTGCCGGAAACGTTCGAGAGGATCGTCGCGCTGCCGGTGTGGACCTGCGCGGCGGCGGCCGTGGGCAGCGGAGAAATGTCCTGCGGCGGCGCCATGGTGCCGAAAATGCCGCGCTCCGTGTTGCTGCGGATCGTTCCGCATGGGCTGCGCCCCGTCACGGCGCCGTGGAGCGCGCCGGGCGTTCCGACCTCGCCGCGCGTGACGGAGGTGACGGCGGCGGGCAGGGCAAGGCCGCTGCGCAGCGGGAGCAGGGCGCTGCTGTCGCAGACACCGTGGCCGAGCGCGCCGAATGTGCCGTTCTCCGGGTCATAATAGGTGACGGTGCCGATGCCGGTGATGCTGTCACGGACAAACACGCCGAGCCGCCAGCCGTCCGCGGTTCTCTGGGGCTGCACGGCCGTTTCGGCTGCCTTGCCGCCGCGCTCATAGCGGATGGTCAGCGCCTGCCCGCCCGAGGCGGAGACGGCTGCCGTGACCTGCCGGACTGTGCTGACCCGTTCACCGTCAATGGCGCGGATGACGTCACCGCGGCGTAGGCCCGCCTCCCGCGCGCAGGGGTTGTCCTGCGCCAGCTCCACGATGGAAACGCCGTCCGTCTGCAGCTGCAGGCCGATGGCCTGCCCGCCGGGGATGAGCCTATCCGGCAGCGCCGCCAGCGCCGTGCCCGCCAGAAGCACGAGCGCCAGCAGGACGGCTGCCAATTGCTTGAAAATTCGATTCATTTTTTCGTCCTCCCGCGTTTTTCTCGCTGTTAATATGGCGCGGAAATCGAAGAAACGGCTTAGAAAATCCCGGCGGAATTCCCTTGTAAAAAAATGCGACCGGCCGCGCTGCAGGAATCTGCAGACACGGCCGGACCGTTTTTATCCTGTGCGGATAGAAATTTCAAAATGTTAAAGCCGCCGGATATCCTGCCCGACGAACTGGATCAGGCGATAGGTGCCGAGCAGGCGCGAGGCGATCTGCGGGGAATAGCGCACGGACAGCTGCTCCGGCGTCAGGTTCGTGGAGATGATCGTCGGGCGCGATTCCATCAGGCGGGTGTTTACCACATGGTACAGGGCGGAGCAGACGAACTGCGTCGTCATTTCCGTGCCGAGGTCGTCGATGATGAGCAGGTCGCACTGCAGGTAGCGCTGGGAAAGCCCGCGGTTTTCCTCCTGTGACATGCCAAATTTTTCCGCTTCAAAATCGGAAAACAGGTGAATGGCCGTATCGTATACAACGCTGTAGCCGCGGTCGGCCACCGTGCGCGCGATGCAGGCGGACAGGAACGTCTTGCCGAGGCCCGTTGCGCCGGAGAACAGCATGTTCCCGGACTGCATCGTGAAATTCTGCGCATACTTCCGGCAGTGGTTGAAATTCCGCTGCATGAGGGCGCGGGGACTGGTGCGCACGCTCTCGGAATACTCGGCGGGATAGAGGTCGAGCCGGAAATTTTCAAACGTTTCCCGGCCGCTGCCGAGCAGGCTCGTCAGCTCCTTTTTCTGCTCCTGCCGGCACAGCTCGCGCAGGCACGAGCACATCTGCACGCCGACATAGCCGCGCCCGCCGCACTTGGCGCACACGGGTGTGTCGTCCAGATAGCCGTCGTCAAAATCCCCGGCCTCGAGGATCCAGTTCCGCTCCCGCTGGAGCGCGAGATTCTTTTCCCGGACGGCGGCGACGGCCTGCGACGGGTCCTCGCCGCGCTGCAGGGCCGCGGCTATCAGCTCGGCCATGGTGCGGCGCAGCTCGTTATCGATCTCGGCCAGACGGGGATAGCGGGCATAGGCGTCCGCTCTGTGGGCGGCGTTCTCCTGCTCACGCTCCGCCTTGGCCTGCTCCAGCCGCGCGCGGGCGCGATGGAGCACCTGTTCGCTGTATGCCATCTCAATCGTCCTCCTCTGCCAGCATGCGGGCCACGGCCTCCTGCGCCAGCGGGCTCAGCGCGGCGTCATGCTGCTGATAGGCGCTGGCGCGGCGCTGCTCCGGCTTGCGCGGGGCGTCCCCGGCGAGAATTTCCTCCGGCGTGTGCAGGTTTTGCTCGTGCCAGCTTGTCAGAATGGAATTCATGTACGCCCATTTAAGTGCCCCGGTGTTCAGACAGGTGCGCTCATAGGCCATGCGGATCGTGTCGTCGCGGAAGCCCATCCGGATCCACGAGACCAGATATTTCTCCTCAGCGGGAGTCAGGCGGCGCTGGTCAATCTGCAGCAGCTGGCGCAGCTGCTGCACGCGGGTGTGGAGCTGCAGCTGCTGCTGCACATAGAACGAGGCAGTCTCCAGCGTGTCGATGCCCTCATCCGCCCAGCGGTAGGCCTCTTTTTCAATGGCGCGCATGGACGGCGCGCGCGAATCGCGGCGGCGGCTGCGCTCCAGACAGTAATAGAGCAGCACGCCCACGACCTCCGTCGGCAGGCGGAGATAATCGATGAGCGAGAGCAGGATCTTCAGCTCCTCCGTGGAGAGCGTGCGGCCGAGACGGCGCTGCGCCTCGCCGACGAGATTGCGGAAGCGGCCGTCGCCTGCCTGCTGCTCGCGCTTCAGGTCCTCTTCGGTGTACTGCGGGTGCTCCGGCGTGGGATGCACCGGGCGTTCCTCCTGCCACAGGCCAAGCTGGCGCAGCGTGTCCGTCGCGCCGACCATGCGCGGGACGGTGAAGTGCAGGGCGGCCAGCGCCGTTTCGCGCGGCAGTTCCGCCTTGCGGTATAAAAATAAAACTGCGGCATCCGGATTGCCGCAGGAGGTGAGCTTGCGGACCTCTTCTTCGGTTAGGGTGATTCCCGGCATGGTGCTTCATACTCCGTACAACAAAAATTTCGAAATGATTATACCACAGTTCCGGGAAAGCGGCAAGCCAGACTGCCAAAAAACCTGCCAAGCCAAAAGTTTCGGAGGGAAGAAAAGTGTGAAAGGAAACCGTCAGGGTGTCCTTTCGCGTTCCATAACCCGCCGCAGCGGCAGAATTGCAAAATAGTACTACAAAAATTCATTTTGCAATTCTGAAAGCAGCTTGGCGAAAAAGTCCAAAGGGACTTTTTTGACAAGCTGAAGCGCCGCGCGCGGAAATCGGCGGATCCGCGCAGCGAAAAATTTTGGAACGGGCGGAACATTCCCCCGGCAGGTGCGTCTAATAAAAGAAACAGTCCGGGAAGACAGATCGGGAGGGACATCGTATGAAACGAGGGATCGCCATTCTTCTTGCTGCCCTGCTGCTGGGCCTGTGCGCCTGCAGCCCGACGGGGGCGGATGCATCGGAGCCGGGCGGGACGCAGCCTGCAACACAGCCCGCCACGCGGGGAACGGAGCCGGAAACGACGTCGGAGCCTCCCACGCAGCAGTCTGCGACGGACGCGACGGCGCAGACGCCGGAGGAGCCGGAGATCAACGAGGCATTCACCGCAGCCGCCCCCGATGCGCCGGACGGCGCACTCGGTGTGATGTTCAACGAGCCGTTCGACGGCCTGGATCTGACGGCAACACAGCTTGGCCCCGCGGGCGAATATGACCGTGCCTATATCGTGGCAAAATATGTTGGCTCGTGGGTCAATGTGTTCGGCGTGACGTGGGAGAGCGGGCGGCTGAATGTCGGCGACAAGGCCCTCTATTCGTTCCGCACCGGGCAGGGCGATGTCATCAGCGGCTCGTTCGACCGCCCGGACGGCGGCGCGATGTATTATCTGACCGTGACGGCGCCGGACGGCACCGATTTCGGGGAGTACCTGACCTACAACGGCCGCTGGGGCTCGCCGCAGAAGGAATATCTCATGGACACCTGCTGGAATGCGGAGGCGGTCCTGCGCGAGGCTGCCGGTGCGGACGAGGACTGGGAGCTCTATGACAGCCGTCTCATTCAGGACGACGGCATCCCCTATGTCTGCTTCCGGCTGGAGGGCGAGACGGAGCGGTATGCGCTGGTCCCGCCGGACGGCTCGTGCGTCTATGCCGCCGAGCTCGACCCCGATACGGATCGCTACTGTATTACCGGCGTATTTTAAGAGCAAATGAAAAGCGCTGCGGATCAGAAGAGGCTTCATAAGGAAGAATGGGCTATCTCAAAATAGAATTTTCTGAAAATTAGCCCAACAATAAATGCCGTGAAAATCCAATTAAAACTGGATTTCCACGGCATTTATCTAACTTTTGAAGGGAACTATTCTCTTACAATTCGCATTTTGAGACAGCCACTTCTTTTGGCGCGATCCGAAAACGGATCGATACTGGATTTTGGTGACAAGATCCGATGCTCGCTGTACCTATGGACGAAAATGATATTCCGGGCTTTGCCCGGAGTGATATTTTCCTTTTCGGAACGTGATATAAGAGCCTCCCGGCTTTTGTGATATATATTCGCCTGTTAAACTGCCGCAGGCAATATCACGATGCGAAGCATAATATCACTGTCCAAAGGACAATATCACTCGCCGTCAGGCGAATATAATTGAGGCGCACTTCCTTACGGAGTGCGCCTCACGGCCGCAGCGCTTTTTTATGAGATTTTACGCCTCGATCTCGTCGAAATCGTCAAGGCCCTCGTCGCACTTGCCGAAGCAGGGAAGGAGCTTCTTCAGATCGTCCCAGAAGTGGATCATGGCGACTGCAATGCTGCCGACAACGACGACACCGCCGATAATGCCCAGAATGAGCTTCAGATTGTTCTTCATGAAATTGACCTCCCGTATTGAAATGGTAGTTATAGTATACCGCAAAATAAGAATTTCGCAAGGGGATAATTGTGAATTTTCAGCTCAGATGCGGACGATGCGGCCCTCCAGACGCGGGGCGGCAGGCTTCTCCGGCTCCGCGGCATAGCCGAGGATGCAGTGGCCGATGCCGATCCACTCGCCCTCGACGCCCCACTGCTGCAGCAGGGCCTTTCCCTCGGCCGAGGCGAAGACCTCACGGGCGCGGTGGATCCAGCAGCTGGCGATGCCGAGGCTGTGCGCGGCGTTCATCAGGTTACCGAGCGCGAGCGAGCCGTCCTCCACGGCCGTGAACGCGGCGGCATCCGCCAGCACGACGCAGACGGTCGGCGCGCCGTAGAACGGATGAGCGTCCGGGCTGCCGAGCACACCGCCGTTCAGCCGCTCCAGTGCGGCGATCGCGGCGGGGTCCTGCACGACAAGGAGCTTTACGGACTGGCGGCCCATGCCGCTCGGCGCGTAAAGCCCGGCACGCAGAATTTCCTGCAGTGCCTCCTCCGGCACCTGCTCCGGGCGATAGGCCCGGCAGCTCCGGCGGGTCTCGAGACAGTTCAGAACTTCGTTCATAAGAAAAACTCCTTTCAGATCATATAGCATATATGCAGCGGCGCTCAGCGCCCTCCATCGGTTTCAGTGCCACTCCCCTGACGATTGCGCCCTATAAAATATCAGACATATCCATACATCCCGCGGACGGAGACCTCGCCGGAGCTGACGACGCCCTCCGTGCCGTCCGGGTAGCGGACGATCAGGCCGCCCGCCTCGTCGATGCCGATGGCGTGGGCAAGGCGCGTCTCCCCGGCGCGCAGGATCTGCACGTCCTGCCCCAGCGTCACGCAGACTCCGGCATATTCCGCCAGCCACTGCGGCAGCGCCCCGGGCAGCTGCGTATCCAGCTCATGCAGGCGGCGCACCATGGCCGCGGCGAGGGCATTGGGGTCGACGGCCGTGCCGACGGCCTCCCGCAGTGAGACGGCCACATCACGCGCAGGCTCGGGCAGGGCAGCCGTGTCCGTGTTGCAGTTCACGCCGATGCCGACCACGGCATATTCCAGCATGCCGCTGTCGGCCTCTGCCGCCAGCTCCGTCAGGATGCCGCAGACCTTCCGCTTGCCGATGACCAGATCGTTCGTCCATTTGATGCCGACATCGGCCGGGCAGCAGTCCCGGATGGCGCGGCGGATGGCCACGGCGACGGCGGCCGTCAGCCACAGCAGCTCCGCAGCCTCGCGCTGCGGCCGCAGCAGGACGGAAAGGTACACACCGCCCGGCGGCGAGACGAACGTCCGCCCGCGCCTGCCGCGCCCGCTGGTCTGGCGGCCGGTGATATAGACGCTCCCATGCGGCGCGCCGAGCGCGGCCTGCGCCTTGGCGTAGGTGTTCGTCGAGTCCACCGTGGGCAGGACATTGATGGGCCAGGGGCAGCCTTCCAGCAGCGCGTGCACGGCGGCATCACTCAGGGCCGATTCCGGCCGGTGCAGGCAGTAGCCCCGATTCGGCACGGAGTCAATGCTGCAGCCGTCGGCCCGTAGCGCCTGCACGGCCTTCCAGACGGCGGCGCGCGTGACACCGAGCGCGCGGCTGATCTCCTCTCCGGAGACATATTCGCCGTCCCGCAGCAGGGACAGCACCTCTGCCTTTCCCATGGCATTCCCTCCAAAATAATGGTTGCAATTCCGGACCCCGTCCGGTATAATACGCTTGTCGGTTCCAGTATACCCGATTTTTTCCGGGCTGTAAATGCCTTTTTTCGGGCGGGGCCGCGCGATCGCCGCTGCAAGGCGGCGAACTGCTTGCGCCTATCGTAAACCTGACGCAGGCAAAATGTAAACTGTCTGCACCGTGCCCACCGGTGCAGACAGAAATCAGAAAGAGAAAAGAGAACGGAGAAAACTTCATGAACAACACCCATTCCTCCCGCGCGCGCAGCACGGTCCTGCCGCTCGTGCTTACGGCCCTGTTTGCCGCGCTCACTGCCATCGGCGCCTTCCTCCGCATTCCTGCCGGGGAAATTTCCTTTACGCTGCAGGTGTTCTTCACCTCCATGGCCGGCATCCTGCTCGGTCCGTGGTGGGGAGCGGCCTCGCAGGTGGTCTATGTTCTGCTCGGCCTCATCGGCCTGCCCATCTTCACGGAGGGCGGCGGCCTGATGTATCTGGCAAAGCCTTCGTGCGGCTTCCTGCTCGGTCTGCCGCTCATGGCCATGGTCATCGGTCTGCTGACTCGCGACCTGAAGGCCTCGACACTCCGCGGCCACGCTGTTCGCGGTATGCTCCGCATCGCGCTGGCCTGTGTGGCGGGCCTCGCCGTGCTGTACCTGATCGGCCTTCCCTATATGTACTTCGTGCTGGCAGGCAAGTGGAGCATTCAGAAGACGATCGTGTCCGGCTGCCTGATCTTCCTGCCATTTGACGCGCTGAAGATCGTTGTGACGACGCTCCTGTGCGTGCGGCTGCTGCCGGTCCTGCGCAGGGATTGAGCGAAAAAAGTCCTTTTTTGCGCGCGAATGCTTGCAGGCGGACTGTCAAAAACCTGTCCAGCCGAAAGCTTCGGAGGGAAGAAAAGTGTGAAAGGAAACCGCCAGGGTTTCCTTTCACGTTAAATAACCCGCCGCAGCGGCAGAATTGCAAAATAATCATGCTACATAATTCTATTTTGCAATTCTGAAAGCAGCTTGTCAAAAAAATCCCTTCGGGATTTTTTTGACAAGCTGGCTTGCAGGAAGACCTGCCTTGTGATAAAATCAGACTGTCAAAAGACCTGCCCGGCCGATTTTTTGCTTTGCAATTTGGAAAGCAGTCTGGCGGAAAAATCCGAAAGGGCCTTTTTGACAAGCCGAAAATATAAGGCAGGAAACCGGCGGAGCGATCCGCGGAAAGGACGGCCCCATGAACGTAAAACTTGATTTTGTCCTGCGGGAGATCGCAGGGGAGACGCTGCTGGTCCCGGCCGGGAAAACGGCGCTGGATCTCAACGGCATGCTGACGCTCAACGAGACCGGTGCGGCTCTGTGGCGCATGCTGCCGGAGGCGGCGGATGCCGAGGCGCTGACGCAGGGCCTGCTGCAGGAATTCGAGGGTGCGCCCGCAGAGCAGGTCCGCGCGGATGTCGAGGAATTTCTTGCCCGACTGCGTGAGCTCGGCATTGTGGAGTAAGTTCGCAAAATTGTCAGGGAATATCCCGATTCTCTACAATTTTCTCAATTTTCCCTGTAAAACCCGTAGAAATTGATGAAATTTGACGATTGCGGTTTTTTGCGAATTTCGCTATAATAAAAAGGCTGAAAAACCGCAAGATCCTATTATTATCGCACCGTCGGACAAAGCACCGGCGGAACAAACGTAAATGGAGGATACGCATTATGTCTATCAAAGTTGGTATCAATGGTTTTGGCCGTATCGGCCGTATGGTCTTCCGTGCAAGCCTGAACTTCCCGGAAATCGAAGTTGTCGGCATCAACGATCTGTGCCCGGCTGACTACCTCGCTTACATGCTGAAGTACGATACCATGCATGGCCAGTTCAACGGCACCGTCGAGGCTACCGAGAACTCCATCATTGTCAACGGCAAGGAGATCCCCATCTCTGCAGAGCGCAACCCCGCTGATCTGCCCTGGGGCAAGCTCGGCGCTGAGTATGTTGTCGAGTCCACCGGCCTGTTCCTGACTCAGGAGAAGGCTGCCGGCCATCTGGCTGCCGGTGCCAAGAAGGTCATCATGTCTGCTCCGTCTAAGGACGCTACCCCGATGTTCGTCTGCGGCGTCAACTTCGACAAGTACACGAAGGACATGAACTTCGTCTCCAACGCTTCCTGCACCACGAACTGCCTGGCCCCGATCGCCAAGGTCCTGAACGACAAGTTCGGCATCACCGACGGCCTCATGACCACCGTTCACTCCACCACCGCTACCCAGAAGACCGTTGACGGCCCGTCCATGAAGGACTGGAGAGGCGGCCGCGCTGCTTCCGGCAACATCATCCCGTCTTCCACCGGCGCTGCCAAGGCTGTCGGCAAGGTCATCCCCGAGCTGAACGGCAAGCTGACCGGTATGTCCATGCGTGTTCCGACGCTGGATGTCTCCGTCGTTGACCTGACTGTCAACCTTGCGAAGCCCGCTACCTACGAAGAGATCTGCAACGCCATGAAGGAAGCCTCCGAGGGCGAGCTGAAGGGCGTTCTGGGTTACACCGACGAGGCCGTCGTTTCTTCCGACTTCCTCGGCGACACCCGCACCTCCATCTTCGACGCCAAGGCCGGCATCGCTCTGACCGACACCTTCGTGAAGGTCGTTTCCTGGTACGACAACGAGATCGGCTATTCCAACAAGGTTCTTGAGCTCATCAAGCACATGTACAGCGTCGATCACGCCGAGTAATTCTCATCCAATTGCATAACGGGAGCGCGTCCTAAACTTTTAGGACGCGTTCCTTTTTCCGTCCGCTTGCAACTTTTGCGCAGATGCGCTATAATTTTCCATAGAGGAATGTCCCCGATAACCGCCTGCCTTACCCGGGGGAGGCGATCCACAATCAGGAGGTATGCAACATGGCCGCATCGAAAGTCTACTTTACCACCTTCCATACCACGCTGGAGGAAAACATCCAGCAGAAGCTCTCCCGTCTGCTGCTGACGGCGGGGATGGACCAGATCGATTTCAAGAACCGCTACGTCGCCATTAAAATGCACTTCGGCGAGCCGGGCAATTTGGCCTACCTGCGCCCGAACTATGCAAAGACCGTCGCGGATCTTGTGCGCCAGCTCGGCGGCAAGCCGTTCCTGACGGACTGCAATACGCTCTATGTCGGCGGCCGCAAGAATGCCCTCGACCACATCGAGTCCGCCTATGTCAACGGCTTCACGCCCTACACAACGGGCTGCCACATCATCATTGCCGACGGCCTGAAGGGCTCGGACGATGTCGCCGTTCCGGTTGACGGCGAGTATGTAAAGAACGCCCGCATCGGCCGCGCACTGATGGATGCCGATATCGTCATTTCTCTGACCCACTTCAAGGGCCACGAGGCCACGGGCATCGGTGGCACGATCAAAAATCTCGGCATGGGCGGCGGCTCCCGCGCGGGCAAGAAGGAAATGCACGCCGACGGCAAGCCCGCCGTGAACGAGTCCAAGTGCATCGGCTGCGGCGCGTGCCGCAAGATCTGCGCCCACGACGCCCCGACGATCGAGAACCGCAAGATGCACATCGACACGAACAAATGCGTCGGCTGCGGCCGCTGCATCGCCGTGTGCCCGATGGATGCCATTGAGGGCGTGTGCGACCCGGACGGCCACCTGCTCAACTGCAAGATGGCGGAGTATGCCAAGGCCGTCGTGCAGGGGCGCCCGAGCTTCCACATCAGCCTTGCCATGGATATTTCACCGAACTGCGACTGCCACCCAGAGAACGACGTGCCTGTCATCCCGAATGTCGGCATGTTTGCCTCGTTTGACCCCGTCGCGCTGGACGAGGCCTGCGCCGAAATGTGCAGCCGCATGCCGCGCAACCCGAACGCGTCCTTCGAGGATGCCTCCTCCGACGACCTGTTCCATGCCGTCCATACTGTGACGCACTGGCAGGACCAGACGGAGCACGGCGAGAAGATTGGCCTCGGCTCGCGCGAGTATGAGCTGATCGAAATTTAAGAAAATACGGAAATCGCCTCCGCCGGAAGGACTCCGACGGAGGCGGTTTCTATAGTTTCCTATGTAGGGGAGAGGCATGCCTCTCCCGGCTGTGCACCTGCGAGCCGTACAGGGCAGCGTTAAAACGGGAAAAAGCCAATTGCGTTTTTGCCGATAGCCTGTGCGGGACGGCAGTGCCTTCCCGAGATTGCCACGGCCCCTTCGGGCCTCGCAATGACACGTCAGGGGAGTGCGGCACTGGGGGCGGTGCGTTCCTCTGAATTGGCGCTGCTTTTGCCGCTTCGCGGACGGGAGCGGCATGCCGCTCCCCTACAGCGCGATATACTGTCTCACTGAATATGAACGTGGTTATTGATATGATCGATGCAATAGCAGCAATAGCCCTTGCACTTCGAGCAGTAGCGGAACTCAAGGTCCGGGTATTCCGTATCCGTTCTGCCGCACACAAGGCACTTGTGGCGGTAGGGGCGCTCCCCGGCGCGGTTCTGATAATTCTGCGCCCAGTTGGGGTTCGGCTGCTGCTTCGGCGCGGAGGCACGGCGGAATTCGGCGCGGCGCTTGCGCTCGGCACGGGAGGCATGCCTGCGCAGCGACAGCGGCAGGAGCTGCGGCAGCTCATGCCAGCAGAAGAGCAGGCAGGGCAGCTGCGCCACGATCGGCAGGAAGGCGACAAGGATGAGACCGATGCCGAGGAGGGCACTGCCATACAGCGTCCAGAACCGGACGGCTTCGAGGATGTCCTTTACAAGATAATAAAGAATGCCGCCGATGTCCACGAGGGCGAGCCAGCGCATTTTGACCGGGATGAAGAAAAACAGCAGGCCGCGCGCTTCCGGCATCAGCGCCGCGACAGAGAGGAACATCGACAGGTTCAGATAGAGCGCCGAGACACCGTAGGAAACGTGGAACAGAAAATACACCAGCATCGCATAGACATCCATGGCCAGGATGCCGATCAGATAATACAGGTTCACGCGCAGTGAGCCCCAGAGCTGCTCCAGATAGCGGGCGGGCCAATAGGAGCAGTAGAGCGCGAGAGCAACGCTGAAAATGGAGTAGATGCTCATATCGCCGATCCCGGCGAACGTGAAAATATAGCTGAAGAGCCGCCAGACCTGCCCGTGAGCAATGGCCTGAGGGTCGAAGGACAGCGCGCTGTACAGGCTCAGCGGTGTCCCGAACTGGGAAAGAAAATAGACCAGCGCGTTGCCGATGCAGATCCACAGCATGAGATTCGGGATTCCCTTATTCCGGTTGTTGTTCAGAAACCGATGGTAGGAATAGTTGAATTTGCTCAATCGGATCCCTCCTTTATTACCGCTATTGTAGCGTAAAACCATGGGCTTGTCCAGCAACAAAGTGTGAATTTTAGAAGACGTTGCAAAAAAACCGGCGCTGTGGTATGATAACGGCAGAAAAAACAGAAAATTCGACTGGCCGCAGGCCAGAAACGGAGGAAATCACCATGAGCCATGTCCGCGATATGTCCCTTGCCGAGTCCGGCCGGATGAAGATCCGCTGGGTGCAGGATTTTATGCCCGCCCTTGTGGCGATCCGCGCGCGCTTTGAGCGCGAAAAGCCCTTCGCCGGGAAGAAGATCACCATTTCCATCCACATGGAGGCCAAAACGGCCTTCCTCGCGCTCTGCCTTGCGGCAGGCGGCGCGGAGGTGCATGCCACGGGCTGCAATCCCCTGTCCACGCAGGACGACGTGGCGGCGGGCCTTGCGTCCATGGGCGTGGAGACCTATGCCATGCACGGCGTGAACGCAGAGGAATACCGCAGTCTGCTTGTCGAGGCGCTCTCGTGCTGCCCGGACCTTATCATCGACGACGGCGGCGACCTGCTGGACCTGCTGAGTGGGGACTATGCGCATCTGGGCAAAAACCTGCTCGGCGGCGCGGAGGAGACGACGACCGGCATCCACCGCCTGCACGCCCGCGCCCGCGCCGGGGTGCTGCCCTTCCCGATGATGAACGTCAACGATGCGAAGTGCAAGCATTATTATGACAACAAGTACGGCACGGGCCAGTCCGTGTGGGACGCCATCATGCACACGACGAACCTGCTCGTCGCGGGCAAGACCGTCGTTGTCGCGGGCTACGGCTACTGCGGACGCGGTGTGGCCATGCGCGCAAAGGGCATGGGCGCGAACGTTATCGTCACGGAGATCGACCCGATCAAGGCGCTCGAGGCCTCCATGGACGGCTGCCGTGTCATGCCCATGGACGAGGCTGCCCCGCAGGGCGATCTGTTCGTCACGACGACCGGCTGCCGCGACGTGCTGACGCGCAGGCATTTCGAGGTCATGAAGAATAACGCCTTCCTCTCGAACGCGGGCCATTTCAACGTCGAGGTCGACTGCGAGGCGCTGGCGGATATGGCGGTGCGCGTCTATCCGCGCCGGCAGGATATTACGGGCTATGAGCTGGCGGACGGCCGCACGCTGAACCTGCTGGCCGAGGGCCGCCTGGTGAATCTGGCCTCCGGCAACGGCCACCCGGCCGAGATCATGGACACGAGCTTCTCCGTGCAGGCGCTGGCGCTGGAGTATCTGCTGCACCACGCCTCCGAGCTGGGTAAGCAGGTCTATGACATCCCGGAGGAGATCGACCGCGAGGTCTCGCGGCTGAAGCTGCATGGCGCGGGCCTGCACATCGACGCACTGACACCGGAGCAGGAGGCCTATCTCAGCGGCTGGCAGGTCTGAGCCGATGGAGCTGTATTTCAAGCAGCGTCTGCTGCCTTTTTTTGATAGCTTCGATATCTACGATGAGGACGACAACGTCGTCTACACCGTCGAGGGTCAGCCCGCGTGGCTCCACAAGCTGCACGTTCTGAACGCCGCGGGCGAACATATTGCCACGGTGCGGCAGGAGCTGTCGCTGCTGGCGAGCTTCGAGCTCCTGGTGGGCGAGGAGAGCATCGGCTGCGTGGAGCAGAACTTCTCTCTGCTGCGCTCGTCGTTCACGCTGGACTGCTATGACTGGGACATCGAGGGCGACGTGTTCGGCCTGGACTACAGCATCACGGCATCGGACGGTCGGAGCGTGGCGGCATTTTCCAAGGAGCTGTTCCACTGGACGGATGCCTACCATCTCTCCGTCCCGCGTGAGGAGGATGTCCTTCCGGCCCTGCTGATCGTGCTGGCCATCGATGCGGCGCGCTGCCGCCGCGGCGGGGGAATTTTTCCTGCAATTGGAATTGGAAAAGAAGCCCGGCTCGAATGAGCCGGGCTCAGGCTGTCGAAAAACCTGGCCAGCCGGAGGTTTCGGAGGGAAGAAAAGTGTGAAAGGAAACCGTCAGGGTTTCCTTTCGCGTTCAATAACCCGCCGCAGCGGTAGAATTGCAAAATAATACTACAAAATTTCATTTTGCAATTCTGAAAGCAGCTTGGCGAAAAATCCCGAAGGGACTTTTTTGACAAGCAGCCCGGCTCGGAATGAGCCGGGCTTTCGCATAGCTGTTTACCTTCCAAGCGCGTCCTTCACGCGGAACAGCAGCCGGACGGCGCGGTAGCGGCGCTTCAGCAGCAGACGGTAGACGAGGCGCTTGTTGCGGTCGAGACGCGGCAGATAGCGATTTTCGCGGAAGTCGGGGAAGTTTTTCTCCATGTAATCGCGGAACTGCCCGAGCAGCTCGCTCTTGCAGTCGATGCGCGCCACGCGCACCGAGGCGGCGATGAGAAGATGGCTGATGGCAAGGAACGTCAGCTCGTCGCGGTAGGCCTCGCGCAGGCCGTGCTCCCCGAACCAGCCGAGAATGTCGTCAAAGGCATAGAGGATCTCCACATTGCGGGCGCAGTTTTTGTTGTTCATCGCGCTGCCCTCGCGCTGGAGATAGTGATAGTAGGCCCCCGGCAGGCGGACGACCTGCTCCGCCAGTGCCAGCACCTTCGTCACGATGCGGATATCCTCATACCAGACCTTCGTGGCAAAGCGGATGCCGCCCTCGGTAAACAGCGTCCGGCGATAGGCGCGGTTCCACGGGGCCATAACACCGAAGAACAGCTGGGGCGCGTCCTTCGCATGCGTGGGAAGATCGGCCGGAAGCTCCTCGTGCAGCTCGCCCGTGACCTTGCCGTCCCGCTCGACGAGCGCGCCGAATAGATAGAGGTCTGCCGGTGTGGCCGCGATAGAGGCGGAAAGGTCCTCCAGCAGGTTCGGTGCGAGCCAGTCGTCGCCGTCGACGAACAGCAGATAGTCGCCCTGAGCCAGCTCGATACCGCGGTTGCGCGCCGCGCCTGCGCCGCCGTTTGGCTGATGCAGGGCGCGCACCTGATTCGGGTGCGAGGCCGCATAGCGGTCGCAGATCGCGCCGCTGCCGTCGGGCGAGCCGTCGTCGATCAAAAGAAGCTCAAAATCCTGACACGTCTGGGCCAGAATGGAGTCCACGCATTTTTCCAGATACTCCTCGACCCGGTAGACCGGGATGATGATGCTGAACTGCGGCATAGTGCTTCCTCCGTTTCATTTGGATCGTGTCCCTATTATATCCGCTGCCGCCTGTTTTTGCAAGCCCTCAGACGAGCAGCGGCTGGAGCTGCTCACCCCGCAGCGCTGCCTCGGCCGCCTCCGGCAGCAGGGAAAAATGTGCCACAAGGCTGGCGGGCTTGCCGGTCGGGCTGTCCTGCCCGAAGGGGACGAAGTAAAAATGACGGCGGGCCAGCAGCGCACCCAGATTCGCGGCGCTGCCGGACAGGCCGTCGTTCGTGGAAACGGCCAGCAGCACGGGGCGGCCGTTGCGCAGATGCGCCTTGCAGGCAAAGCTGACGGGCGAGTCGGCGATGCCGTTTGCAAGCTTGCCGAGCGTGTTGCCCGTGCAGGGCGCGACGATCAGCAGATCGAGCAGGTGCTTCGGGCCGAGCGGCTCGACCTGTGCCAGCGTGTGCAGCGGCTCCGTGCCGCACAGCGCCGTGACCTCCGCCCGGAAATCCGCCGATGCGCCGAAGCGGGTGTCCGTCTCCCACGCGGCGTCCGAAAAAATGGGGACGACCGTATATTGCGCTGTCAGGGCGCGCAGGGCGTCAATGGCCTTTCGGAATGTGCAGAACGAGCCGCACAGGGCAAAGCCGACAGTCGGTCTCATGTTGGGAACGCTCCTTCCTGTTCGAGAATTGCGGCGGCATAGGCCGCGCCCGCACTTGCGGGACAGAATCTTCCGGGCAGGCCCGGCGCGTCGATGCGGGTGACATCCGTCCGCGTGCAGGCCGGGATACCGCCCGGCGCAGAGGCCAGCTCCACCAGCAGGCAGCCGGGCAGAAGCGCGGCGAGCTGGTCCTGCGTCAGCACAGGAGCAGGCACGGTGTTGAACACAAAGTGATAGGAAAGACCGCGGGCATAGCGGCCAGTTTCGTCGGCTTCCAGCCCGAGCGCCTCAGCCGTGGCGCGGTCAGACGGCCTGCGCGCTGCGACGGTCACGCGGGCGGAAAGGCCGTGCAGCTTGTTTGCCAGCACGCGGCCGATGTGCCCGTAGCCGATGACAAGGCAGGGCGCGCCGTGCAGCCGGTACGGGCTGTGCAGCACGGCAAGGGCGATGGCGCCCTCGGCTGTCGGCACGGCGTTGTGCGTTGTCAGCGGCTCCGTGCCGAAAAGCTCGACAGGCTCCGCGCCGCAGTCGAGCAGGGCCTGCCGCAGCGGGCTGAGCCCGCCGCCATAGACCCGCGTACCGCGGCGGCAGCAGGCGAACACGGCGGTACGCTCCGGTGCTGCGGTCCCGCGCAGGCGCTCGCCCTGCAGGGCGGGAAACGGAAGAATGACAAAGTCGGCGGGAGCCGGGAGCGCCTCAGGCATGCCGGGCACGCCGCAGCAGCGGACCTCGAGCCCGGCGTCCAGCAGGGCCTGTGCGGCCCAGCGCTGGCGCTCGTCTCCGCCGAGCAGAAAGCAGGTTTTGGACATGACAGCACCTCCTACTCTCATCCTATGCAATTTTTGCGGTTTCGGTGAAAAAAAGTTGTCAATTGCGGTCGGACTTGCTATAATAATACAGTATGTCGAAAAAGTCCCTTCGGGATTTTTCCGCCGGACTGCATTCAAAATTGTAAAATAGAACTTTGTAAGATTATTTTGCAGTTTTTCCGCTGCGGCGGGGGATCAAACGCGAAAGGATACCCTGACGGTTTCCTTTCACACGTTTCCTCCCTCCGTAACTTTTGGCTGGACAGGGTTTCCGAAAGCCTGTATAATAATATTTTGCTTTCAAGAGATGAGAGAGAAAGGAGCGGGCGAGCATGGAGCGGCATGGCTTTGTTCATGATATGCTGGACGTTAAGGTCCTGATCTTATATATTATGGCGCGGGTCGCCTATCCCGTCGATCTGCAGAAGATCTATGAGCTGTCCTATCAGGATGACGGCCTGAGCTATTTCGACGTGGCGGAGGCCGTGCCGCAGATGATCGAGTCCGGCCATCTGGAGCGGGTCGACGGCGAGCGTTATGTCATTACGGAAAAGGGGCGCGAGGCCGGCTCCGTGACGGAGGATTCCGTGGCCTATCCCGTCATGCAGCGGGCACGCGCGGCCGTGGAGCGCTATAACCGCGACGTGCGGCGCAGCAGCTTTGTCAAAACGGAGATCAGGCAGCGCGAGTGCGGCGATTTTACCGTGCAGATGAGCCTGAACGACGAGGTCAGCGACCTTTTGCGGCTGGAGCTGATGGCCCCGACGCAGAAGCAGGCGCACCGTCTGGCAGGGGCGTTTTCCCGCAATGCCGAGACGATCTACCGCCTTGTGATGGATCAGCTTCTCTCGGAGGAAAAGGAAAACTCCTGAAAAAATACAGCTTGCTGCAGGGCCCGGACGGGGCTTAGCAGCAAGCTTATTTTCGCTACTTGCATGTTTCGGCAAAAGGTGGTATAATCATACCAGCAGATCCCCAATCGGCCCAATCAAGAAAGGAGCGACTTCGAATGAAATTCCAGTTCACAGAGAAAAAAGTCAGCTTGCCCGAGAGCGTTCATGCCTACGCTGAGAAGAAGGTCATGAAGCTCGAGCGCTTCTTCCGGGATGATGCGGAGGCACTTGTTACCTTCTCGGTCGAGAAGGATCGCAATAAGGCCGAGATCACGGTTCATGCCGCCGGTACCTATTTCCGCGCCAGCGAGGCGACTTCCGATATGTATGCATCCATCGACGCTGCAGTCGCCACGATCGAGCGCCAGATCCGCAAGAACAAGACCCGTCTGGCCCGCCGCCTGCGGCAGGATGCCTTCGTCCGTCAGCCGGATGTCACGTCCTTCGCGCCGGAGCCCGAAGAAAATACCTTTGAGATCGTCCGCACAAAGCGGTTCCCCATGAAGCCCATGACGCACGAGGAGGCCATCTTGCAGATGGAGCTCCTGGAGCACAGCTTCTTTGCCTTCAAGGATGAGGAGAACGACGGCGCGTTCGCCGTGGTCTATAAGAGAAACGACGGCGGCTACGGCCTGATCGAGGACGTCCAGTAAGCCTGCTGCATAAATAAACTGATGCCGGGAGCGAAAGCTCCCGGCATCTCTGACTGTCGAAAAAATGCCCAGCCGAAAGTTTCGGAGGGAAGGAATGTGTGAAAGGGAACCGTCAGGGTTCCCTTTCGCGTTTAATAACCCGCCGCAGCGGCAAAATTGCAAAATAATTCTACAAAAAATTTCATTTGCAATTTTGAAGGCAGGTAAATCCCGAAGGGATTCTTTCGACAAGCTGACCGGGAGCGAAAGCCCCCGGCATTTTTGTCATTTCAGCGCATTGGCACGGGCAAATTTGCTCAGCGGCTCCCAGCGCAGGTTATACTGCTTCGCCAGCCGGTCGGCAAGGGCCTTTGCGGCGTCCGGCGCGCCCTCCTTGCTCTCCAGCTCGACCTCGGCAAACGGAAGCTCCTCGGTTTTGCCGTGCAGCACGCCGCAGTCGCACGCCAGCTCGGCGCGGCTGCCGTCTGCCAGACGGAGCATGACGCTGCGGCGCAGGAACCGCGCGCCGCACACGGGGCGCAGCGGTGCTTCGCCGTAGAGCTGCAGCAGCTGCCGCGGCGCGCCGAAGTCCAGCAGCCATTCGATGGCGGCGTCGTCCACGGCGCGGGCCTCGACCTCCCATTCGCCGCGGGCGAACGGATCCGGCTGGGGCGTCTTGACGCAGACGACGCTGCGGCTGCCCTCCTGACGGCGGCGGAGCGTCCAGTGATTTGTGCGGAACGCATTCGTCTCCGTGTCAAAATAGGTCGTTTCCATCGGCGTGCACACGATGGGGCCCTCCATCCGCGCGGCTGTCTCAGGGTCACCCAGCAGACAGTCCAGAACGGCATCGTTTGCGGCGGCCAGCTTGAATTCCAGTTCCTTACCCATATTTATCACCTCAATGGCAATATTATACACGGTTTCCGGAAGCTGCACAAGTTTTTCCCGGAAAAATTTCCGCTCCGATTTCCCGACAAAACTCTTGCGCCCTGCGTGCTAAAATCGGGACAAATCGTTCGGCAGCGCGGCGGCTCGGCCTTCTCCGCGCACCGGAGAGGGGAGGAGCTCATGAAAAAGTCCGGTTCTCAGCAGCTTCTGGCGAAACAGCGGCTGCCGCGTGCGTCCGTCCGGCTGCACGGGCTCGGGGAGTGCCTGCTGCTGCTCGGGAGCGGCTTCCTGACGGCCGGGGCGCAGATCGGCGGGCTGGCCCTGCCGCTCGGGGCCTGCCTGACGGCCTCGCTCCCATTTGGGAGACGGTCTCTGTCGGCGGCGCTCGGCGCGGCGGCGGGCTATGCCCTGCTGTGCGAGCCTGCCATGGCGGCCGAGCGCATCGCGCTGACGGCCCTGCTGCTGGCGGCGATCGTGGTGTTTCAGGGCACGACGCTCCCGGCGACGCGGTGGTTTCTGCCTGCCATGGCGGCCGGAACGGCTCTTGTGCTCGGCAGCCTGCAGGTCTTCGGCGGGAACGGCGGGTGGCGGCCCGCTCTGCAGTGGCTCACGGTCAGCGCGGCGGCCGGTGTGGGGACGGCCGTCCTGCGCTGTGGGACCGGAGCGGGAGAGCGGGGGCGGCCGCTGTATTTTGCGGCGCTGCTGAGCGGGCTGAGCGGCCTGACGGCGCTCGGTCTGCCCGTCGATCCGGGGCTCATCGGGGGCTGCGCCATGGTCTACGGCGCGCCGGAGCTGTCGGCCGTGTGCGCTGCCGCTGCGGCGCTCGGCCTGACGGGAAATCTCGGCTGGAGCGTGACGGCGGCTCTGCTGCTGCCTGCAGTGACGGCGCGGGTCGTGCGCAGCGATCTTGCCCGCGCGCTGCTCGGCGGCGCGCTGTGCTGCGGCGTTCTGTGGCTGGGCGGTGTGGGGACGCCCGCCGCATTTGCCGCCGTCGGCATCGGCATACCGCTCGGACTGTGGCTGCGGCGGACCGGTGCGCTCCGGGCCTCCGGCCCCGCCGCGGCGGAGGAGCTGGCTGCGCGCCGCATGGGGGATGCGGCGCAGGTGCTCGAGCTGCTGCAGGCTCAGCTCCCGGTGCAGGAGCGAGGCCAGAGCGAGGCGGACAGCGTCTATGACGGGGCGGCGGAGCGCATCTGCCGCTGCTGTGCGCGCTTCCACCGCTGCTGGCAGCACAATGCCCGCCAGACCTATGATGCGCTCGAGCAGGCGGCCGGGCGGCTGCTGCAGCGCGGCAAGGCGGAGGCTGCGGACTTCCCGGCGGAGTTCCGCGAGGGCTGCTGCCATTTTGACGGCTTCCTTGCGGCGCTCGATCAGGAGCTGGAGAGCATGCTCTACCGCCGCCGCTACCGCGTGCAGCTGCAGGAGAGCCGCGCGCTGCTGTCTGAGGAATTCGGCTGCGTGGCGGAATATCTGCGCCGGATGCAGGCCGAGCTTGGCGCGCCGCAGCCCGATGCGCCGCGCTACCGCGCCGTGACAGGCATCTGTACGGCCGGGCGGCACGGGGCCGCCGCGAACGGCGACCGGGGCGCCTGCTTCCCCGGCCCGCGGAACGATTACTATGTGCTGCTGTGCGACGGCATGGGCACGGGGGAGCCTGCCGCCGGACTGAGCGCGGACTGCGTGCATCTGCTCGGCGACCTGCTGCGCGCAGGCGTCGCGCCGCTCGATGCACTGCGCATCCTGAACGGGACCTACCTGCTGCGCGGGGACGGCTGCTTTTCCACCGTGGACCTGCTGCACATCGATCTGACCAGCGGGGAGGCGGAGCTGCTGAAGTGGGGCGCAGCGCCGTCGTACCTGCGCTGCGGGGATACGGTCAAAAAACTGGGGACAGCCTCGCTTCCGCCGGGCGTGGGGGTGGGAGGAGATCACGCGCCGGAGCGGTACCGGCTGTCCCTTCGGGGAGGAGAGATGCTCGTTCTGGTCAGCGATGGCGCGGGAGATGCAGAGAGCGCCGTGGCGGGCTTTGCGGGAGATTCGCCGCGGGAGCTTGCTGCGCTGCTCATCGCAGGCCTTCCGGCAGAGGATGACATGACGGCTGTGGCGGTCGCGCTCGCGCCGCGTGCATCCCGCGATTAAAGGTATCATATTCCGGCAGGATAATCTGTCGAAACAGACGGGCGGGGAAATAATATTTCCCAAGTTCGGTGCGGACGATCCCAAAAATCGATTATTTTCGCGCAGAAACGATCAAATCACACATTTCAGACGAACCCGGCGGGATTTCTGCCGGGTCCGTCTGCTTTTCGTGCGGCCTGTGGTCCTGCCGGTTGACTTCCACCCGCACATGCATTACAATAGAGACTCCCGGCGGGCAACGCCTGCCAATCCGGAATACAGCGAGCAGGGAAATGAAGAGAGAGAAATACGCCGTTTTCACGATCGATGTCGAGGATTTTGCCGACACGGAGTGCGTGGCAAAGTCCGGGCAGCGGGTGAGGCGGCACATGCTGGACGGGCTGGATATCTATATCCGCCTGCTGGAACAATATCAAATTCGCGCGACGATGTTTGCCGTCTGCCGGACGGCTCTGCGCGAGCGGGAACGGGTGCAGCGCTATGTCGACCGGGGCCACCGCCTCGCGCTGCACGGGCTGGAGCATGTGCCGCCGTGCGGCATGGACGACGAGCACTTCCGCCGCGCAACGCTCGCGGGCAAGCAGCAGCTTGAGGCGGCCTTTCACACGCAGGTCAGCGGCTATCGCGCGCCCTGCTTCGGAATGGACGAGGAAAAGCTCGATATTGTGCGGCAGCTTGGCTTCCGCTACGATTCGAGCCGGATGGATTTTCCGGCCGCGCGCCATGTGAAGCATCTGGACATGACGAGCTACCGCGAACTGCGCCCCGGCATCTTCCGCAAGGGCGATTTTTACGAGTTCAGCCTGTCGTGCCAGCGCCTGTTCGGGCAGAATTACCCGATCTCCGGCGGCGGCTATATGCGCCTGAGCAACTGGAGCTTTGTCCTGCCGCTCCTGCGCAGCTATCTGCGCGAAAATGATTTCTATGTGTTTTATCTGCATCCGTTTGAGCTTTCGCGGCAGCATCAGCCGGAGCTTGCGGGACTGAAGCTCTATGACCAGTATTATCTCCACCGCGGACTGCTGACCTACCGCCGGAAGGTCGAGGCTATCATCAGTCTGCTCCGTACACTCGGTTATCGATTTGTCACGTTCGACGAGCTTGCTGAGCGAATGGAGAACAAATCTGAGCGAAAATGAACTTGAACGGAGGAGCCACCATGATACGCGAGACGGAAAAGCGCCTTCTGCCTGGCGCAGCCTGCGCGGTGCTGTTCGTGCACGGCATCCTCGGGTCGCCCGCGCAGTTTGCCCCCTTCCTGCCGCTCGTGCCGCAGGATTGGTCCTTCTGCAATCTGCTTCTGCAGGGGCATGGCGGTGGTGCGCGGGATTTCTCTGCGGCCTCCATGGCGGTCTGGCGGGAGCAGACCCGGCAGGCATTTGCCGAGCTGCGCGCACAGCATGAGACGGTCGTGATCGCGGCGCATTCCATGGGGACGCTGTTTGCCGTGCAGGAGGCCGTGCGTTCGCCGGTCGAGGGCCTGTTCCTGCTGAATGTGCCCCTCCATGTGCGCGTCCGGCCCCGTGCGCTGCGCAATGCGTGGCTGAACTACGGCGGCACACCGAGGGACCCGTGGGGGCGGGCGGCGGTTGCGGCCTATGGCGTGGAGCGGGACCGCAATGTGCTGCACTATGCCGGCTGGCCGCCGCGCTTTTTTGAGCTGTTCGGTGAGATCCGCCGGACGCGGCCGCTCGTGCGGCAGCTCGCCGTGCCCTGCCGGGCGTATTTTTCGGAACGGGACGAGCTTGTCTCCGTGCGGAGCGCGCGGGAGTTTGCGGATGTCCCGCAGGCCGTCGTCACGATGCTCCCGCACTCCGGGCACGCCTATTACGAGGCACAGGAGGATCTGCCGCTGCTGCAGTGCGGCTTCCGTGCCATGCTGCAGCAATGTGAAAAGAAGCGATAATAAATGGCCGGTGCGAATTTTCGCACCGGCCATTGTGATTTCTGGATTATTCCTCGTCTGCCTTCTTGGCGTCCTCGATGATCTTCGCCTGATTGATCTGCGGGACTTCCTCGTAGCGGACGAACTTGAGGCTGTAGGAGCCGCGGCCCTGCGACATGGAGCGCAGGTCGATGGCGTAGCTGCTCATTTCGCCCATGGGGACCTCAGCCTCGACGATCTGCCAACCGCGGTTGTCGGGATCGGGGTTCATGCCCATCACGCGGCCGCGGCGCTTGTTGAGGTCGCCGATGATATCGCCCATGTTGGCGTCCGGGATGAAGACCTTCAGCTCGCCGATCGGCTCGAGCAGGGTCGGACCGGCGGTGGGCAGGCCTTCCTTGTAGGCGATGCCGGCAGCGGTCTGGAACGCCATATCGGAGGAGTCAACGGGGTGATAGGAGCCGAAGTACAGCGTGGACTTCAGGAACACGACCGGATAACCGGCCAGAACGCCCTTGCCGATGCAGTTGCGCAGGCCCTTTTCGACGGACGGGATGAAGTTCTTCGGCACGCAGCCGCCGACGGTCTCATCGGCGAAGATCATGTCCTCGGACTCGCTCTGCGGCTCGAAGCGGATGTAAACGTCGCCGAACTGGCCGTGGCCGCCGGACTGCTTCTTGTGACGGCCGTGGATCTCGACCTTTTTCTTGATGGTCTCGCGGTAGGCGATCTTCGCCGGGCGGAGCTCGGCTTCGACCTTATACTTGCTCAGGAGCTTGGCAATGATAACGCTCAGGTGGATATCGCAGACACCGGCGATGATCATTTCCTTCGTCTCCGGATCGTTGCCGTAGGTGAAGGAGGCGTCTTCCTCGTTCAGCTTGACGAGACCGGCGGCAACCTTGTCTTCCTGCCCCTTCGTCTTGGCGTAGATGGCCATGCGGTAGCAGGGCTCTGCATAGGTCATGGGCTTGATGGTGACGAGCTTGCCGGGCTGGCAGAGCGTGTCGCCGGTGCGGACGGAGGCAAGCTTCGTGAACACGCCGATGTCGCCGCAGCAGACCTTCGCGGTCTTGGTGTTGTCCTTGCCCTTCGGGAAGAACGTGTTGCCGAGCTTTTCATTGTCGCCGGTGCGGGCGTTAACAACGGTCATGGTGTCTTCGATGTTGCCGGAGAGGACCTTGAAGTAGGAGTTCTTGCCGTACTGGTCGGCGACGGTGTTGAACACGAACGCGGTTGCGGGGCCGTCGGGATTCAGCGGGAACTCGGACTCCTTGCCTTCCTCGTCGACGCGGACAGCGGGCTTGCCCTCCAGCGGGGACGGCGCAAAGCGGACAAGGTTGTCCAGCAGGGCGGCGGTGCCGAGGCCGTTCATCGCGCAGCCGCAGAAGACCGGCGTGACGGAGCGCTGACGGATGCCGTCCTTGATGCCCTTGAGCAGCTCTTCTTCGGTGAACGGCTCCTCCATGAAGAACTTCTCCATGAGGGCTTCGTCGGTCTCGGCGACCTGCTCATTCAGCTCGGCCATGTACTCTTCGATCTTCTCTTCCGCCTCGGCGGGCAGGGCGATCTCCTTGCCGGAGACGTCATAGGCCTTCTTGGAGACGAGATCGACAACGCCGACGGCCTCTTCGCCGTGCAGGATCGGGAACGTGAAGGGGATGACGGAGGCGCCGAAGATATCGCGCAGGGAGTCGAACGTATTGAAGAAGTTCGCATGCTCCTCGTCGAGCTTCGAAACATAGAACATTGCGGGCAGACCGGCGTCGGCCAGGGATTTCCAGCCCTTCTCGGTGCCGACGGCGATGCCGGACTTCGCGGTCAGGCAGATCAGGCCGGCATCCGCAACGCGCAGGGACTGTACGATCTCCGCAGCAAAGTCAAAGTAGCCGGGGTTGTCCAGTACGTTGAGCTTGCAGCCGCCGAATTCGACGGGGATGACAGATGTCTTGATAGAGTACTGTCTCTTCTTCTCTTCGTCATCAAAGTCGGAAACGGTCGTGCCGTCGGCGCGCTTGCCGAGACGGGTGATCGCTTTGGTCACATAAAGCATGCTCTCGCACAGGGCGGACTTGCCGTCGCCGCCGTGGCCCAGCAGAGCAAGGTTGCGGATATCCTTCGCAGTGTACATAGTTGAAAACTCCTTTCTAAACAGCGCAGAGGCCAAGATGCCCTCCCGCTGCGGGCGGCATATCGATTCCGTGCCACAATTGAATTTATTATACACGATTTCCCAGCGTTTTTCAATTATAATTACAGAATTGTGAAAAGTGCACGAATAATATTACTTGCTTTTGTGCAAACGAGCCAAAAATTCAGAGTCTTTGCAGAATACCGGACAGAAAACCGGCCACAAGTGCCCAGATGAGCTGGAATGCGGCAATGTGGAACGGCGAAACGGCGGCCGCCGAGCCCCAGTAGAGCAGCAGCGCGCACAAGCAGAGCCCCAGAATGCCGGACAGCAGGCTCAGGACCGTGGAGAAGCGCGTTGTGCTGCGCAGCGTCTGCGCGGCGGCCACGGCCGAGGCGAAGGCCCCGAACGTCTCCTTGGCGATGAGCGCGCCCTGCGCGTCCGCCTCGCCGCCGACGGCCTCGGACAGGCGCAGCCGCTCGGAGTAGACGGGGAAGGCGATGCCGCCGACGGCCAGCTCATAGCGTGCCGCGAGCAGCTCCGGCGTGATGAGGAAGTCCCGCGTGGCGAGGATGACGGAGTTGCCGGGATTGGCCAGCAGGGCGCGCAGCCCGGCGCGGGTCGAGGCGCTCGGCTTGTATTTCACGGCAAAAATTCCGGCCAGCTCACCGTTGACGGACACATAGACGGCCTGCCGCACACGCGCGCCGTCGGACATGTGCACGCCCATGCTGCGCATGAACGGCAGCGAGCCGACAAGGACGACGTCCTGCCCGATCTGCGCACCGATGCCGCCGCCGTCATAGCAGCGGTAGGCGTCCGCGCGGCAGCGGCGGCCGAACTGGGCCTGCAGCAGCCGGTCGAACAGGGCGGCGAGGGGATCCTGCGCCGCCTCGAGCGCGGCAAGCGCGTAGGACAGCACCTGCCCGGCGGGCAGCGTGCCGTAGAGCTTCATACCGCTGGAGGTGATGTTGTTCGCGGGGAACACATCCTCGTCGCGGAGGATGACGGTGTGCTTCCCGCCGAGGACGCGGGCTCCATGCCAGCCGCACAGGGCCGCGCCGAACGAGGCCAGCCGCCGCGCCAGCGCGGAAAACGGCCGCGCGAACGACAGCATGGCGGCGCAGGGCGTCGCGCCGAGCAGCAGGATGAGCCAGCTGCGTACAAAGCCCATCGAGCCGAGTCGCGACAGGGCCAGCGCGGCGAGCAGCGTGCCGGGCAGGGCGAGGAGGGTATAGACCCGGAAGGTGCGCGCGGCGGGGTCCGGGTCGGAGAGATGGCGCATAAAGTCGCGGGTATCACCGGGCGCGCAGCGCAGGCCGTCCTCGTTTGGCAGGAGCTGCGGCACATGGCGCACGCCGAGCGGCCGGTCAAAGCCGCAGACGGCCCGCAGCGTGCGGGTCAGGCCCTCGCGCTCGCGCGTCAGGGCGTGGAGCAGGCCGAACAGCACAAGGGCTGCCGGGGCGGCGTAGCCCGGCGTTCCGGCGGAGAGCTGCTGCACGCTGTCCAAAAGCGCCAGCACACACAGAACGGCCCCCGGCGTATAGAGGCTCGGGTGCACGAGATCGCGCACGCCCTGCCACAGGGCGTCGGCCGACAGCAGCATCTGCAGACCCAGCAGCGCGGCAGGGAGCAGCAGCTGCAGCTTTCCGCTCAGGAACGGCAAAAACTGCAGCGAGAACTGCCCGTAGCACACGAGCAGAAGCTGCATCAGCATCAGAAGTCCGCTGACCGTCAGGCGGGCGCGCCGCCCGCCGAGCCCGGCGCTGCACAGCTGCAGGGCCTGCTGCGGCGTGGGCGGCTCCGGCTCCGGCTTCGGCCGCTCGACGACCTGCACGGGCCGCTTTTTTGCCTTCGGCTTCGGCGCGGGAGCGCTGCGCTCCGGCCGCGGCGGACGCCGGTCCGGTACGGGGCGGAACACGTGCACGCGCTCCGGCTGCGGTTCCGGCGGAGAAGCCTGCTGCGGCTCCGGCTGCACCGGTCCCGGTTCCGAGATCGGCTCCGGCTCGGACACCGGCTCCGGCTCGGACACCGGCTCCGGCTCGGACGCCGGCTCCGGCTCGGACACCGGCTCCGGGGTCTGCTCCGCCTCCTGCGGCGCGCCGAATTCGGCCATGATCTCCTCGAGCGTATATTCCGGCTCTGACTCAGCCGGGAACTGCGCATTATTCAGTTGTTCCGGCTGACGGTGGTTCATGGTTATCCTCTCTGGCGAACGGCCTCATACAGCAGCACGGCGGCGGCCGTCGAGGCATTCAGGGATGAAATGTGGCCCTTCAGGGGAATACTGACCTTGAGATCGCAGCTCTCTGCGACAAGGCGGCTCATGCCGCTGCCCTCGTTGCCGATGACGATGGCGGCCGGGCCGCGCAGGTCCGCGCCGGTGAGGGTCGTGTCGCCGTCGGCTGCCGTGCCGAACACCCAGATGCCGCGGGCCTTCAGGTCGCGGATCGTGGCGACGAGGTTCGCAACGCGGGCCACGGGCATATATTCGAGCGCACCGGCCGAGGCCTTGCCGACGACGGCCGTCAGGCCGACGCTGCGGCGGCGGGGGATGATGACGCCGTGCGCACCTGCGCATTCCGCCGTGCGGATGATCGCGCCGAGGTTGTGCGGGTCGGACAGCTCGTCGCAGATGACGAGCAGGGGCGCCTCGCCCTTTTCCTGCGCGGCGTTCAGCATATCATCGACCGTGGCATAGTCATGGGCGGCGACGGCAGCCATAATGCCCTGATGCGCGCCCGTGGGGCTCATGTCGTTGAGCTTGCGGCGGTCGACGCGCACGACGACGGCGCCGCTCTCCTTTGCCATGGCGGCAAGGCGGCCGAGCGCACGGTCCGTGTCGCCGTCGGCCAGAAATACCTTGTTGATGGTGCGGCCGCTGCGCAGCGCCTCGGTGACGGCGTTGCGGCCCTCGATCATATCCTCAGGCAGCGATTCCTGCGCGGCCTCGCACGGCTTTCTCGGCTCTTTGGTATATTCTTTCATGGATGCCTCTGCTTTCCGGCGCACGATACGCCTTTTGCGATTTCATTACCTTGGGAAGCTCTGAATCAATCATCTGCGGCGGATGCCGGAGCTTTTTCGTCAATCCATCGGTATGGAAAGTTTGTGGTATTGCGCAGCCGTTGGCGGCTTTGCCGCCTTACGGATGCGGCATGCCCCTTGCGGGTACACAAAGTATTCCTGCGTTTTCCATACCTCGCCTTGCCAAAAAATCTCTCGCCATCCACTCTTGCTGATTGAATCAGAACTTCCCTATATTATAGCAAAGAATCGCGCCGGAGACAACACCGAGAATCGTCGGACGGATGCGAAACGGGCCGAAATCCGGACAAAAATCCAAATTCACAGAAAATTTACAGCACATTTTGCCGTGAGAATTGCAGAAAGCACCAAAATATGGTATGATGCAGGAGAAGCGAAAGGAGGCTGATTCCATGGCGAATCAAAGCCCGCAAAACAGACCAAACGGAAATAATAATAATGATAACCGCAACGGCGACCGCCGCAGATTTTCCATTCTGACGATCGTGATCATTGCCGTTGCCGTGACGCTGCTGTTCAACAGCCTGCTCAGCAATGTGTTCTCCGCCGGAGAGAAGCAGGTCACCTATGATGCCTTCCTCAGCGCAGTGGAGACCGATGCCATTTCGCAGGTCGAGATCCAGTCCGACCGCATCCAGTTCCTGCGCCGGGATGAGATGGCCCTGTCGAAGTCACAGCGCACCGTGTATTACACCGGCCTGCTGCCCAATGTGGATCTGACGTCCCTCATTTCGACGTTGGAGGACAATCAGGTGGAGTTCAGCGGCGAGATCGTCGAGAACAGCACGTTCACGTTCCTGTTCTCGTGGGTGCTGTTCCCGCTGCTGATGCTGGCGCTGCTCAGCCTGCTCATGCGCTTCATCATCTCGCGCAGCGGCGGCGGAGCCGGCGGCTTTGGTGCCATCGGCAGCATCGGCAAGAGCAAGGCCAAGGTCTATATGGAAAAGGAGACCGGCGTGACGTTCCGCGATGTCGCCGGTCAGGACGAAGCGAAGGAATCGCTTGTCGAGATCATCGATTTTCTGCACAATCCGCAGAAATATGCCGCCATCGGCGCGAAGCTGCCGAAGGGCGCGCTGCTCGTCGGCTCCCCCGGCACCGGCAAAACGCTGCTGGCCAAGGCCGTGGCGGGTGAGGCCCGTGTGCCGTTCTTCTCCATCTCCGGCTCAGACTTCGTGGAAATGTTCGTCGGCGTCGGCGCGAGCCGCGTGCGCGATCTGTTCCAGGAGGCCAGCAAGGTCGCCCCGGCTATCATCTTTATCGATGAGATCGACGCCATCGGCCGCAGCCGTGACAGCCGCCTCGGCGGCAACGACGAGCGCGAGCAGACCCTGAACCAGCTGCTTGCCGAGATCGACGGCTTCGATTCCTCGAAGGGCGTCGTGATCCTTGCGGCGACGAACCGCCCGGAAATTCTCGATAAGGCCCTGCTGCGCGCGGGCCGCTTTGACCGCCGCATCATCGTTGACCGCCCGAATCTGGAGGGGCGCTACCAGACCCTGCTCGTCCACACGCGCAACATCCGCCTTGCCGAGGACGTCGACCTCAAGAAGATCGCACAGGCCACGGCGGGCGCAGTCGGCGCGGACCTTGCCAACCTCGTCAACGAGGCGGCGCTGCGTGCCGTGCGCATGGGCCGCCAGACCGTGAATCAGGAGGACCTGCTGACGTCGTTCGAGGTCGTCATCGCGGGCACCGAGAAGAAGGGCACCGTCCTGACGGACATCGAAAAGCGCATCGTGGCCTATCACGAGGTCGGCCATGCGCTCGTGGCCGCGCTGCAGAAGCACACGCAGCCCGTTTCCAAGATCACCATCGTCCCGCACACGTCCGGCGCGCTGGGCTACACCATGCAGATGCCGGAGGAGGAGAAGTACCTCAACTCCCGCGACGAGCTGCTTGTGGAGCTGCGCACCATGCTTGGCGGCCGCGCCGCAGAGCAGACCGTGTTCGGCATTGAGACGACCGGCGCGTCGAACGACATCGAGCGCGCGACGGATCTGGCACGCAAGATGGTCATGCAGTACGGCATGAGCGACCGCATCGGCCTCATGGCGCTGACGACGAAGGGCAACGAGTACCTCGACGGCCAGTCCTACACCGACTGCGCCCAGACGACGGCCGCCGCCGCGGACGAAGAGGTCCGCAAGCTCCTGAACGACAGCTACGATCAGGCCAAGAAAATTCTGACCGAGAACCGCGGCCTGCTCGACGAGGTCGCCCTGTATCTGCTCCAGAAGGAGACCATCACGGGCGACGAGCTCATGCAGTATGTCGATGCCGACAAGCGTCTGCGGGGGTCCAAGCAGGAGACCCTGCCGGAAGCGGAGGCGTAAGCCATGGATCTGGCTTCCATCAAGAAATTCTTTGCATCCCTGACGCTGCAGAAGCTCGTCCCGGTCATCCTCATCGTCGTGATCGGGCTTCTGCTCGTCAAGCTGCTGCTGAAGCTGTTTGACCGCGTGCTCGAACGTTCCCGGCTGGAGCGGACGATGTTCTCGTTCCTGCGGGCGGTCATGCGCGCCCTGCTCTATACCATCCTCGTGCTCGTGGCGGCAAGCTCCCTCGGCGTGGACGTCACGTCGCTCGTCGCCATCCTGAGCGTCGTCTCCCTTGCCATTTCGCTTGCCGTGCAGAACGCGCTTTCCAACGTTGTCGGCAGCGTGACGCTCCTGACGACGCACCCGTTCCACGTCGGCGACTTTGTGGAGATCGGCAGCGACAGCGGCACCGTGGAGGAGATCAGCGTTTCGTATACGAAGCTCGCTACGGTCGACGGCAAGCGCATCTACATCCCGAACAGCGACGCCGCCTCGGCGCGCATCTGCAACTATTCCGTCGAGGGCCGCCGCCGCGTGGACCTCTATATCGGCGTGTCGTATGACGCTCCGGCGGAGAAGGTCCGCGAGGCCCTGCTCGCCGCGGCGCAGCACCCAAAGACGCTGCAGGATCCTGCCCCGCTGGTCGTGCTGAACAACTATCAGGACAGCAGCATCCAGTACCTTCTGATGCTGTGGACCGCAAGCGGCGACTACCTCGACGTGCGCTTCGCCGTGAACGAGGCCGTCAAGCGCGAGCTGGATGCCCGCGGCATCGCCATCCCCTACCCACAGCTCGATGTGCACTTTGAGCCGCAGAAGCGGAACACCTGATATATAGGCTGAGCAACGGCGCGCCGGCAGGCTCCCGATTTTGTCATTCCGAGGAGCAAAGCGACGTGGGAAGCTCCTGTAACCGGTTACGTTTTCGCCGAGGCCTGCTTGTTATCCAATATGGTACTGCGAGATTGCCACGGCCCCTTCGGGGCCTCGCGATGACAATTCCGGAACCCTGTTCCGTTTTGACGGCCAGAGCAGCGGCGCGTTTGCGCCGCTGCTCGTTTCTCCCCGCTTACTTTCCGCAGCTGCCGCAGCAGCTCGTTCCGCCGCAGTCGCTCCCCTCAGGATAGAAGGCGCGGACAGGGAAGTCCACCCGGCTGAACAGCTCGCAGGGGTCCTCCTCGCAGCCCTCATCGTCGCAGCATTCGCGCGTGGGCATGCAGTAGCCGCCGCTCTGGACGGCCAGCTGTGCGCCGCGCTCGAGCCGCACAGTCGAAAACTGCCCGACCGTCACATACAGCCGCCGCGTGCCGCCCGTGAGCACGAGCTCCTCGCCGAGCGCCTCGGCAATGGCGGGCGGGATCTCCGTCAGCTCCGTCTCGCAGCGGCAGCAGTCGCAGACCTCGCGGACCTTCGAGGCCAGGATCATCGGGTCGAGGGCCTCGACGACACCGACGGGGAGGCGGTCCTGCAGCAGGCCGTCCGGCGTGGGCAGCGCGTCCGTGCTCGAGAACGTCTTTGCCTTGCCGCGCCCGCCGTAGAGCGCAACGCGCTTTGTGAAGACCGCAAGGCCGGTGATGGTGACGGGGCGCGTTCCGCCGACGGTCGCATCGCCGAGGATGCGGTAGTAGAACGTCAGGTCGACCGCATAGTGCCCGCGCTTATAGGCCAGCGGCTCGACCTCTACGCGCGCGAACAGCAGCTCGGCGCAGCGGGTCTTGGCGCCGGTGGAGCGGTCGAGCGCCGCCTGCGACTCGCGGGTGAGATAGACGCGCAGATCCTCCACGCAGTCCTTATCCATGCAGCTGTCCAGAATCTGATCGGTATGAATGCAGACACGTGCATCGCAGGCCTGCTCAAGGGGTTTGTCTGGCATACGATAACCTCCCGGAAGAATCAGGGCAATACCGCTCAATTCAGCAAGAGCATTCGGCGAAGGCTGAAGGGGAATTATGCGGTGCTGCCTCAGTTAAAAGCGGAGTACAGCCGTGCCGGCCCGCTTTTACCCCATAGTATGCGCGGCGGAAAGAAATGTGCGCGCTGCACGGCCCGCCGGGAGTAGACAAGGGCGGGCAAGTATGGTAAAATAAAAGATACGAAAACGATAATGGAAGAGGTGTGCGCATGAAGACGAATGTTCTGGGCGTACAATATGATAATGTGACCATGGCGGAGGCGCTCGACACGGCGCGGGCGCTGCTGCAGCGGCCCGAGGCCTCGTACTGTGTGACGCCGAATGCCGAAATGGCCTATGAGGCCCTGCATGACGAGTCGTTCCGCGCGATCCTGAACGGGGCCTCGCTCGTCCTGCCGGACGGCGCGGGCGTCGTGCTGGGGGCGAAGATTCTCAAAACGCCGCTGAAGGAAAAGGTCGCGGGCATCGATTTTGCCGCGAACCTGCTCGGCGTGCTCGAGGAGACGGGCGGCAGACTGTATCTTCTGGGCGGAAAGCCCGGCATCGCGGAGCAGGCGGCCGAGAATATGAAGAAGACCCACCCGAAGCTGTGTATCTGCGGCACGGCGGACGGCTATTTCAAGGACGAAGCTCCCGTCATCGCGCGCATCAACGAGGCAAGAGCCGACGTCGTGTTCGTCTGCCTCGGCGCGCCGAAGCAGGAGTGCTTCATGCACGACCACCGCGCGGAGCTGAACGTCCGCCTGATGATCGGCCTCGGCGGCAGTCTGGACGGCTTTGCCGGGACGGTGCGCCGTGCGCCGAAGTGGATGATCCGCCTGCAGCTGGAGTGGCTCTATCGCCTGCTGCGCGAGCCGAGCCGCATCGGGCGCATGATGCGCCTGCCAAAATTCGTGTTCGCCGCATGGCGGGCGCGCGGAAAGAAGGAGTGACCCATGGGCAAATTGATCGTTTTTGAAGGAACGGACGGCTCGGGCAAATCCACGCAGTTTTCGCTCCTGACCCGCCGGCTGGAGGCGCGGGGCGTGGACTTCCGCACGATGGTCTTCCCGCAGTATACGGAGCCGTCGTCCGCCCTCATCCGGATGTATCTCGGCGGCGAGTTCGGCGCGCGTCCCTCGGACGTCAACGCCTACACGGCCTCGACCTTCTATGCCGTCGACCGCTTTGCAGCTTTCCGCAAGGTCTGGGGCGAGTATTACCGGAACGGCGGCCTGATGCTCTCCGACCGCTATACGACCTCAAACGCCGTCCATCAGGCCTCGAAGGAGCCGGAGCAGGACCGCGAGAAGTTTTTTGCGTGGCTCTATGATCTCGAGTACCGCCACATGGGCCTGCCCGTGCCGGACCTCGTGCTGTATCTCGACGTGCCGACGGAGCTGACAGACCAGATGCTGCGCCGCCGTGAGCACGATACGCATACGCACGCGGACATTCACGAGCAGAATATGGACTATCTGCGCCGCTGCCGCGCCACGGGCCTGCAGGCGGCAAAGTACTACGGCTGGACGGTCATCGCCTGCGCAAAGGACGGTAAAATGCGCTCGATCGACGACATCCACAACGAAATTTTCCTGCGCGTGCAGGAATGCCTGAAGGAGAACTGACACATGGTATATCTCATCCTTGGAGCCGGTTTTGAAGAAGCGGAGGCCATCGTGCCCTGCGATCTGCTGCGTCGCGCCGGAGTCGAGGTACGCCTCGCCGGCATCGGCGGGACGGACATCCCCGGCAGCCACGGCATCCCGGTCCATGCGGACTGCGCGGCGGAAGCGGCCGAGCTGACGAAGGCGGACATGCTCATCCTGCCCGGCGGGCTGGGAGGCGTCCGCTCCATCCGCGGCTGCGAACCGGTGCTCTGTGCCGCACGGGAAATGGCGCAGGCCGGAAAATGGGTCGCCGCCATCTGCGCCGCGCCGACGGTGCTGGCGGAGCTTGGCCTGCTGGAGGGCCGTCGCGCCACCTGCTACCCCGGCATGGAGCCGGAGATGCGCGGGGCCGTCATGCAGAATGCTGGCGTCGTGCGCGACGGGAATTTCATCACGGGCCGCGCCGCCGGAAGTGCCTTTGCCTTCGGGCTGGCGCTCGTCGAGGCGCTGTGCGGCGCGGAAACGGCTGCACGCATCGCTGCGCAGGTCGTCTGGAACGGGGAGGAGGCATCCCATGACTGAGGAACATCGCAGCGACGGCCGGTCCATCGACGAAATCCTGGCCGAAGCGCGCGCCGAGCTGGACAAAACGCCGGACGAGCCGCAGCAGGCCGCCGAACCGGGGACGCCGGAGCCGGACGATTTTACGCCGGATTTCGGCCATACGTTCGACGACTACGGTGAATTCGAGGAGCCGCAGCCCGAAGAGGAGCTTCCTCCGGAGCCGCCCCGCAAGCGCCACAAGCGCATCGTGCCGCTGTTCGTGAAGATCATCCTCTATGTGGTGATCGTCGCCGTCGTCTCCGTCGGGGCCGGGTATGCCGCCTGGGCCTGCGCGACGGATGTGCTGGCCTTCGGCCGCTCGAGCGATACCATTCAGGTCACCGTGCCGGAGAATGCCTCGCTCGATGCCATCACCGACATGCTGCACGAAAACGGCCTCATCCAGTACCCGTGGCTTTTCAAGCTCTACTGCAAGTTTACGCATTCCGCGGGCCGCATGGACGCGGGAACCTATGAGCTGGCCTATAACTATGACTATCATGCCCTTGTCAGCGGTATGACTGAGACCGGCGGCACCCGCACGACCGTGCGCGTCATGCTGCCGGAGGGCGCAACATGCGCGCAGATCTTCGCCCTGCTGGAGAAAAACGAGGTCTGCACGGCCGAAAAGCTCGGCGAGAGCGCCGCAAACACGCATTTTGACTACTGGTTCCTGGAGGACATCCCCTATGGCGAGACGAACCGTCTTGAGGGCTTCCTGTTCCCGGATACCTATGATTTCTATGTCAACGACGATCCCGACCGCGTGCTCGAAAAGCTGCTGTCGAATTTCAACCGCAAGTTCTCGGATGATGCTTCCGCCCAGCTCGAAACACTGAACACGGCGCTTGCCGAGCGCTGGACCGCAAAGGGCTATGACGAGAGCTATATCGAGGCCCACCGTATGACGATCTATGATCTCGTCACCGTCGCCTCCATGATCGAGAAGGAGACAGCCTCCGCCAAGGAGAGCAGCACCATCGCCTCCGTTATCTATAACCGCCTGTGCGATCCCGCAAACTATCCGTACCTGAACATCGACGCGACGATCGTCTATGCGCTCGGCGGCATCGACGGTGCGCTGACCTATGAGGACACGCAGATCGACAGCCCGTACAACACCTATAACCGCACGGGTCTGCCCGCCGGACCGATCTCCAACCCCGGCCTGTCGAGTATTTCCGCGGCACTGAACCCGGCCGATACGAGCTATTATTACTATGCGCTCGACGACTCCACGGGCCTGCATCACTTCTCCGAGAGCTATGACGAGCATCAGGCCTTCCTGGCGGGGCAGAACGATGCGTAAGCCCGAACTGCTCGCGCCCGCCGGAGACATGGAGCGGCTGCGCATGGCCGTCCTCTATGGTGCGGACGCCGTCTATCTCGCCGGAACGAGCTTCGGCATGCGCTCCTTTGCGGGGAATTTCTCCCCGGAGGAGCTGCCGGAGGCCGTCGCCTTTGCCCATGCACACGGTGTGCGCGTGCATGTCACGGTCAACACCATGCCGCGCGGGGACGAGCTTCCCGCGCTCCCGGCACACCTGCGCCTGCTGAACGACAGCGGCGTTGACGCACTCATCCTTGCGGACCTCGGCGTGTTCCGCATGGCGCAGCGCGAGGCCCCGAACTGTGAGCTGCACATTTCCACGCAGGTCAGCATCGCGAACGCCGCCTGCGCGGCCGCGTGGCATGAGCTCGGCGCAAAGCGCGTTGTGCTGGCACGGGAGCTTTCTCTCGAGGAGATCCGCGTCATCCGCCGCGATACGCCGTCGGAGCTGGAGCTGGAGACGTTTGCGCACGGGGCCATGTGCGTGTCGTACTCCGGCCGCTGCCTGCTGTCCAACTATATGACGGGCCGCGACAGCAACCGCGGCGCATGCGCCCAGCCCTGCCGCTATCAGTACGCCCTCATGGAGGAAAAGCGCCCCGGCGAGTATTTCCCCGTGTTTGAGGACGAAAAGGGCACGTACATCATGAATTCCCGCGATATGTGCATGATCGACCATCTGGCCGAGCTGGCGGAGGCCGGCGTGGACTGCATCAAGGTCGAGGGCCGCGCCAAATCGGCCTACTATGCTGCCATCATCACAGGGGCCTACCGCCACGCGCTCGATGCCGTCGCCGCCGGGGAGCCGGTCGACCCGGTCTGGCGCGATGAGGTGGAGCATGTCTCACACCGGCGCTACAGCACGGGCTTCTTCTTCGGCCAGCCGGGGCAGTATACGGAAAGCTCCCGCTATATCCGCGACTGGCAGGTCTGCGCCATCGTGACGGACTGCACGCCGGACGGACTGGCCACGCTCTCGCTGCGCAACAAGTTCGCGGCCGGAGACGTGGTCGAGATCGTCGGCCCGGATACGCGCCCGTTTTCCGTGACCGTGCCGGTCATGCAGGATGCGGACGGCCTGCCGCTGCGCGAGCCGCGCACGCCGCAGATGGTGTTTCGGATGCAGCTGCCGCGCCCGGTCCCGGCGATGAGCATCGTCCGCCGCGCCGTCGACCTTTCGGCAAAGTGAAAAACAGCGGGCCGCTGCATCGCAGCGGCCCGTTTGAAATGAAATTTAACTTGCATATGATACCTGCGTGACGGTATAGCCAAGCTGGCGGAGCCCTTCGACAATGCCGTCCTCGCCCAGCATATGGGCGATCCCAACGATATAGAACACGTTCTTCCCGGCGCGCAGGGCTTCGTCCGCCGCCCGGATCATGACGGCGTTGCGGTCCGTCACAAGGGTGCGGCCGAACTCTTCCGCGGCTGCCTCTTCCTCCGGCGTGAGCGGCTCGTCCGGTTCAGCCTCCAGCAGATCGATGATCGCGGCCTCGTCGCCGCTGCACCATGCATCCAGCAGCGCCGCGGCGTCCTCCTCCGTGGCGGCAAGGACCTCCGGACGGATGGCCTGCTGCAGAGCGTAGACCTGCGTCTCCTCGGACAGCGCGCCGAGCGCGCGGTAGACGTCCGTGTATTGCTCGACCTCCAAAATTTCTGTGCCGTCGGCCTTTGCCATCTGCAGGAAATAGCGGTCCACGCCGCCGTCCGGCGAAAAGCGCGTCTGCGCCAGCGCCAGATTTCCTGCCAGCAAATACCAGAAAATGGGCATGTAGTGGTCGAGCATGGTCTGATAGCCGCCGAGGTCCGTCAGCACCTGCTTCGCGTCGGCGTAGGTCTGCGCGTCCAGATGGGCGTCGATGGTCGTGCCGTCGGTGTAGACAAGACAGCGCATCATTTCGACCTGCGCCGACAGATCTGCCTCCAGCGCGAGAACGTCGCTCTCCACGGCCAGCGTGTCGCAGGCGGCATAGGCGTCCAGAAGCTCCTGCGGATAGGTGAGGCCGTCGCTGACGTGGATGGAGCCGAGCAGGTAGAACGAGCCGGAATAGCCGTTTCCGCTGACCTGCCAGAACAGCGGCTGTGCTGGCTCGGATGCCGCATCATCCTGCGCGGTGTGGTCGGGGAGCGTTTCCGCCGTTTCCACCGGCGGCTCCGCTGCGGGCTGCGTCGGCTCCGGCGCGGCGGAGCAGGCGCACAGGAGCAGCAGCGCAAGGGCCAGCAGCATGGCAAGGGTACGTTTCATGGGCAGCGGTCCTTTCTGAATCGTTTTCCTTATCGTACGGGATTTCGATGGCGTTTGTCAAGCGCCAAAGGGGCTGCGGAAAATTTCTCGCGATTTTCGAAAAAAGTGCTTGCAATTTGTGGGGCGTTGTGGTAGTATATTGGAGCACGTTGAGTGCGTACGCGCCGGTAGCTCAGCTGGATAGAGTGACTGGCTACGAACCAGTAGGTCGGGGGTTCGAGTCCCTTCCGGCGTACCAAAAATAACCTTTGCCGTAAGGCAAAGGTTATTTTTTATGTCTGCGGGAAAAAACAGCACTGTTTTGTTGAGAACGGCCCGGCACTGCCGATATGAACAGGCCGCCGATCAAAACGAACAAACCGCTTGCATCTTGTGCCTGCAGCGGCGGTCAGTGACCGCCTTGCACAGGCTAATTGAACTGTGTCAGAGCACTGGTGCACCGCCGCACCACCTGACGTGTCATTGCGAGGAGGCCGCAGGCCGACGCGGCAATCTCGGGAAGGCAGTTACGGTTTCGCCGGAGCTTTCGTGATATCCGATATGGTATTGCGAGATTGCCACGTCGCTTCGCTCCTCGCAATGACAAACTTGAAAGCCTGCACGTTCGGCGAGAATGCCTAGCAATCTGCAGCTGCCTTAGGCGCTCGCTGAGCGCCGCTACAGACAGGGAAACTTCGTGCAGGGGATGAGGTCTCCAGTTTTGCCTACGGTAAAAGAAAAACCTTCAAAACCCGAAGGCTTTGAAGGTTTCTGGAGCTGCTATCCAGATTCGAACTGGAGACCTCATCCTTACCAAGGATGCGCTCTACCTGCTGAGCTATAGCAGCATTTCCTGACAGCTCTGCTATTATATCAGCAGGATAGAAAATTGTCAACAACTTTTTTTCATTTCGTCGAATTTTTCGGGGCGGAGGAAGCGGGTGATCTGTGCCATGAGGGCGGGGTTGGCCTCGCTGCGGGTCGCGCCGAACAGCAGGTCGGCGTGGCCGTCGTGCTCCGGCTCGGCCCAGAGCAGGGCCTGCGCCTGCGGCAGTGCGCGCAGATGGGCCAGAATGGAGCTGCGGTGCAGCGGAGCGATCCAGTCGTGCACGCCGCCGACGAGCAGCAGCGGCGTCCCGGACTCGGCGGCAGCCTGTGCGGCGGTGCGGCGCAGGGCGCGCAGTCCGAAGCGCGCGGCCTGATAGAGGTACAGCGCCGGATAATGCGCATAGGCAAGCACGCCGATGTGGTGCAGGACCGGCGAAAGCGTGGCCTCCATGGGACTGTTCACCCCGCCGACGCACACGGCCGCATCCACCCGGCTTCCCGGCAGGGCGCAGCAGACGGCATAGCCGCCCATGCTGTGGCCGAGCAGGACGAGGCGGCGGCTGCCGAAGCGGCCGTTTTCCTCCAGAAAGCGCAGCGCGGCGCGCAGGTCGTCCGCTGCCTGCGGAAAGCCCCGGCACGACCGGCCCGTGCTGCCGTAGCAGCCGGTGTAGTCAAATGAAAACACGCGCAGCCCGGCTTTGGCGAGCCATTGGATCTGCGGCGCATAGGAAAACGCTCCGTTCCCAAGTCCTGGCGCGAGGACGGCGAGCGTGTCCCCCGTGCCGCATAAGTAGCCCTGCAGGCGGTTCGGCCCACTCAAAAACGTGAGCCTTTTCGCGGGCAGGCCGAGCTCCGGCTCCGGATCGGCGTCGTAGCGCCGGAAGCAGCGGTGATAGATCAGAACGGTCAAGAGAAACAGCGTGAGCAATTTTTCGCCCTCCTTTTTTTGGAGGGTATGCCCGTTTTTGGGAATTCTCATACAGGCTTCTAGGAAAACGGGCCGAACTATGCTATAATGTAGTTCCCTATGACGGGAAACTGAGAGAAAGAGGGCACTGCTATGGGGGAGCTTCCGTTTGCACTCGCGCCGGAGGCGGCGTTGGGCGCATGGCTCCGGGAGGCGGAGCGGGAAATGGAGCCGCACCGCACGGCGGGGACCTATCGCGGCTTTGACGGCACGGAGCTGCCGTGGCAGGCCGTGCACGCAGACCGGCCGCGTGCCCATGTGGTCCTCCTGCACGGGTTTACGGAGTTCCCGGAAAAATACCGGGAGCTGTGCCGTTATCTCCGGCAGGCGGGCTGCACGGTCTGGCTGCCGGTGCTGCGCGGCCACGGGCAGGGCGGCATCGTGCATGTCGACCGGTTCGAGGACTATGTACGCGATATGGCCTGCTTCCTGCGAGATATCGTCCCGGAGCGGCCGCTGCTGTTCGGCCACTCCATGGGCGGCGGCGTGGCCGCGCGCCTTCTGCAGGAGCGGCCGGACTGTGCTGCACGCGCCGTTTTGTGCTCGCCCATGCTCTGCCCGCAGACGGGCCGCGCGCCGCACTGGCTGGCGCTCGGCTGTGCGCGCGTGCTGCTGCGGCGGGGCGAGCGGGAGAAAAGCCCGCTGTTTTCCGGCGCTTATGATCCCAACGCCGAATTTTCGTGCAGCGGCTGCACGAGCCGCGCCCGCTTCCGCGCCGCCATGGACTGCCGCGCAGAGTGTCCTGCCTATCAGACGATGGGCGCGTCGAACCGCTGGGTCTATGAATCGCTCGCCCTGCGCAGCCGGGTCCTCAGCCCGCGCGCCTGCCGCAGGGTGCAGGTCCCGGTCTTGGTGTGCAGCGCCGGGCGGGACACGCAGGTCAGCCTGCGGGAGCAGCGCCTGTTGGCCGCGCGCCTGCCGCAGGGGCGGCTGCTGGAATTCCCCGACGAAAAGCACGAGCTGTACAACGCCGGAAATGCCGGATTGGCGGCATTCCTGGGTGCGGTTCTGGAATTTTTCGGTCTGACGGCCGGATACGGAAAGGAAGAGACAAAATGACTTTACTTATCGTTATCGATATGCAGAATGACTTCGTGACCGGTGCGCTGGGCACGGCGGAGGCGCAGGCGATCGTGCCGCATGTGAATGCGAAGATCGCAGCGGCGGATGCCGTCGTCTATACGCTCGACACCCACGGCGAGGACTACCTTGCCACGCAGGAGGGCAAGAGGTTGCCCGTACCGCACTGCATCCGCGGCACCTGGGGCCACGCGCTGGCCGACGGCCTGACCGTCCGGCCGGAGGCAGGGCGGATCGAGAAGCCGACGTTCGGCTCCACTGCCCTCGGCGAGCTGGTGCGCAGCCGCTTCGCGGCGGGCGAAATCGACCGCGTGGAGCTCGTCGGCCTGTGCACGGATATCTGCGTCATTTCGAACGCCCTGCTGTGCAAGGCCTTCTGCCCGGAGCTTCCCGTTTCCGTGGATGCTGCCTGCTGCGCGGGCGTGACGCCCGAGAACCACCGCAATGCGCTCTCTGCGATGCAGTGCTGTCAGATCGACGTGTTAAATATTGCACCCGACGCGAAGTGACAGCTCGGGATGAAACTGTAACAGGATATTTCTTTGGACATTTCGACGGCGGCGTATGAAAATAGCGCAGCTTTCAGGGAATGCACATTGCGAAAGCAATGGGGTTTTGCTATAGTGGCTACAAACGAAAACCGTCGAGAAATGAGGGTCGACTATGGGAAAGACCGCTTTTCTGTTCTCCGGGCAGGGCGCGCAGCGCGCCGGCATGGGGAAGGAATTCTATGAACATTTTGCCTCCGTCCGCGCGTTGTTTGACGCTGCGGAGGAGCTTCGCCCCGGCACGCTGCAGCAGATGTTCGCCGGGAGCGATGACGAGCTGCGCCAGACCGAAAACACGCAGCCCTGCCTGTACCTGGCCGATCTTGCCGCCGCCTGCGCCCTGCGCGACAGCGGCCTGCAGCCGGAGGCTGTTGCGGGCTTCTCGCTCGGCGAGATCCCTGCGCTGGCCTTTGCCGGGGCCTATGACGGCATGACGGGCTTCCGCCTTGCCTGCGCGCGCGGCGCAAGCATGGCGCGGGCCGGGAAAAACGTCAACGCCTCCATGGCGGCCATTGTCAAGCTGCCGGATGAGACGGTCGAGCGCCTCTGCGCCGCCTATGACCATGTCTGGCCGGTCAATTACAACTGCGACGGGCAGATCGCCGTCTCGGGCGACCGGGATGAGCTGGAGCGCCTGTATGCCGATGTCGCGGCCGCAGGCGGCCGCAGCATGCCGCTGAATGTCAGCGGCGGCTTCCACTCGCCGTATATGGACCCCGCTTCGGCGGAGTTCGGTGCGATCCTCGCGGACACGCCCCTGCAGAAGCCCACGCTTCCGGCCTATGCCAACCGCACGGCCGAGCCCTACGGCGAGAATGTCCGCGAGCTGCTCACGCAGCAGATCAACCATCCGGTCCGCTGGAAGGAGACGCTGCGCCATCTGAACGAGCAGGGCTTTGACACGTTTGTCGAGTGCGGCGCGGGCATGGTGCTGTGCAAGCTCGTGCGCAAGAATCTGCCGGAATGCCGCAGCTTTGCGGTCGACAGCCTTGCCGGTCTGGCAAAGCTGCAGGAGGAGGGAATGCTGTGCTGCTCCGCGACCTGATCCGCGAATATACGCAGAGCCGCACGGAGCTGCCCCCCGCGCCTCCGGCGCGCCCGGTGCCGCAGACGCACGTCTGCCCAAAGTGCAAAATGGAGAGCGGCCGCACGGCCGTGGAGCAGGGCGCGATGATCTGCCCGGCCTGCGGCGCGTATTTCCGTATGAATGCGCGGGAGCGCATCACGCACACGTTCGATGCCGGGAGCTTCCAGGAGCTGGATGCCGATGTGACGAGCGTCGATTTTCTGAGCTTCCCCGGTTATGCCGAAAAGCTGGAAAAGGCCCGCAAAACGACGGGCGAGAACGAGGCGGTCCTGTGCGGAACGGCCGCCATCGGCGGCATGTTCTGCGCGACGTTCGTCATGGATTCCAGCTTTATCATGGCCTCCATGGGCTCTGCCGTGGGCGAGAAGATCACCCGCCTGTTTGAGTTCGCACTGGCCCAGCGCCTGCCTGTCATCGGCTTCACGGCCTCCGGCGGCGCGCGGATGCAGGAGGGCGTCGTGTCCCTCATGCAGATGGCCAAGTGCTCCGGCGCGGTCAAGCGCCACAGCGAGGCGGGACTTCTGTACATCGCCGTGCTGACCGATCCGACGACCGGCGGCGTGACGGCTTCGTTCGCCATGCAGGCGGATATCATTCTCGCCGAGCCGAACGCGCTCATCGGCTTTGCCGGCCGCCGCGTCGTGGAGCAGACGACCGGCTCGCAGCTGCCCGGCAATTTCCAACGCGCGGAGTTCCTGCGCGAGCATGGCTTTGTCGACGCGGTGATCGAGCGGCGCGCTCTGCCGGTCACGCTGGGTAACCTGCTCTATCTGCACGGAGGATGAGCGAAAATGAATGCTTTTGAACGCTTGAAAGAGGCCCGGCACGCCGGGCGTCCGACGGGCGCGGCCTATGTTGCCGCGCTGTTTGAAAACCGCCTCGACCTGTGCGGCGACCGCCGCTTCGGCGAGGACCCGGCCATCATTTCCGGCATCGGCACGCTCAGCGGCCGTCCCGTGACCTATATCGCCATCGACAAGGGCGCGGACCTCGACAGCCGTATGCGCAACCACTTCGGCTGCCCCATGCCGGAGGGCTACCGCAAGGCCCTGCGCCTGATGAAGCAGGCCGAAAAATTCCACCGCCCCGTCATCTGCCTCGTCGACACGCTCGGCGCCTACTGCGGCGCGGAGGCCGAGGAGCGCGGGCAGGGCGAGGCCATCGCCGAGAACATTCTGGAAATGATGGGCCTGCGCACGCCGGTCATCTCCGTCGTCATCGGCGAGGGCGGCAGCGGCGGCGCGCTGGCGCTGGCTGCGGCCGACCGCGTGTATATGCTGGAAAACGCCGTTTACTCCGTCATTTCGCCGGAGGGCTGTGCCAGCATCCTCTGGAAGGACTCCGGCCGCGTGGCGGATGCCGCACAGTGCCTGCACATCACGGCGGCCGATATGGTCGACCTGCATGTGGCCGAGGAGATCATCCCGGAGAATTTCGCCGATTTCCCGCAGATGTGCGCCGCCATGACGGTGCAGCTCACGATGGACCTCGACGAGCTGTGCGCCCTTTCGCCGGAGGAGCTGCTCGAGCAGCGCTACCGCCGCTACCGCCGCATCGGCGTGTATGAGGAAAACGGCAGCATCGTCCGCTTCACGGAACATTGAGATATTCCGGACAATTTCGGAGTACCATAAATACCATGTAATTTTTGAATCATAAGGAGATAGATCACCATGACGAAGACTGAAATTGCAGAGAAGATCAAGAACATGATCAGCGAGAACCTGCGCATCCCCGAAAACATGCTGGACGACGATGCCGAGCTGTTCGGCGGCGACATCGGCCTGGACTCCGTTGACTCCCTCGAGATCATTTCCGGCATCGACGACCTGTTCGGCGTCGACATGACCGGCGTGGACCGCGAGCACTTCCAGACCATCAACGCGCTGGCTTCCTATGTCGAGGAGCATGTGGAGCAGTAAATGGAAAAGCGTTGTGTCATCACCGGCCTTGGCCTGATCTGTGCCGCCGGTAACGACGTGGATACCTGCTGGCAGAATATCTGCGCCGGAAAAACCGGGATCGACGAGGTCAAGTCCGTCTCGACGGAGGGCTGCGTCTCCCATGTGGGAGCGGAGGTGCACTGTGAGGACCTCCCCGCGCCCGAATATGACCGCTCCGTCCGCCTTTGCCTGCATGCGGCCCACGAGGCCGTGCGCGACGGCAGGCTGACGGACAGCGCCGTCCGCGAGGCGGGTGTCATCCTTGGCAGCTGCGTCGGCGGCGCTGCGAGCATCGACCACTATTACACCGGCCTGCTGCAGGGCCGCACGGAGGAGCAGGATGTTCTGAAGATGTCCGCCTCCGCCATTGCGGCGAACACTGCCTTCGCGCTCGGCGCGAACGGCGAAACGGCGAACATCGTCAACGCCTGCGCGGCGGGCACGATGAGCGTTTCGTATGCGTGCGACCTCATCCGCCTTGGCCGCGGCGAAATTTTTCTCGCGGGCGGCACGGATGCGTTCTCATCCCTTGCCTATGCGGGCTTCAATGCGCTGCATGCGCTCTCGGCCGGCCCCTGCTCTCCGCTGAACCACAGCAACGGCATCTCCCTCGGCGAGGGCGCCGGTGTTCTGGTCGTGGAGGAGTATGAGCATGCCATCCGCCGCGGCGCAAAGATCTACTGCGAGGTGGCGGGCTGGGGCGTCAGCTCCGATGCCTTCCACATCACTGCGCCGCAGCCGCAGGGCGAGGGCCAGATGGCCGCGCTGCACCGCGCCATGGTCAACGCCGGAACGGAAGCGGGCGACATCGGCTACATCAACGCCCACGGCACCGGCACGGCCAAGAACGACGCGGCGGAGTTCCTGTCGCTGCACACGCTTTTCGAAGGCGCGGCTCCGTCCGTCAGCTCGACGAAGTCCATGACGGGCCACTGCCTCGGCGCGGCGGGCGCGATCGAAGCCGTCCTCAGCGTCAAGGCGCTGACGGAGAACACGGTCCTGCCGACGACGGGCTATGCCCCGGAGGATCTGGCTCCGCTGGCCGAAAAGGCCGGGAACCTCGACTGCGTCGTGAACGTCGCCCACGAGCGCGAGCTGGAGAACGTCATGTCGAACTCGTTCGCATTCGGCGGCACGAACGCCAGCATCATTTTCTCGAAAAAGCCGCACCCGGCGGAGCAGACCGGCAAGCGCCGCATCTGCGTGACGGGCATCGGCGAGCTGCTGTCCGAGGTGGACGGCACGGCGAGCGTTCAGCGCGAGCTGACGCCGGAGGATTTTGGCGCGCGCGATGTGAAGCTCGGCTTCTACCGCAAGCTCGACCGCTTCAGCCAGATGCAGGTCCTCAGCGGCGTGGACGCCCTGCGCGACGCGGGCTTCACCATCGATGCGGACAACGCCTCCCGCGTCGGCAGCACGATCGGCACGGCGGACGGCCCCATGGCCGAGATCACGTCGTTCCAGAAGACCGTCTGCGAAAAGGGCCCGGCTGCGGGCAGCGCCTTCAGCTTCCCGCACACCGTGTATAACGCGGCGGGCGGCTACCTGTCCATTTTTACCGGTCTGAAGGGCTTCTGCGCCACGATCGCAAACGGCACGCAGGCGGGCCTGCAGAGTGTCATCTGTGCCTGCGATGAGCTGCGCTCCGGCGCGGTCGACGCCGTACTTGCCGCCGGAACGGACGAAAATTCCGAAAATATCACCGAGGTCTATTCGCACCTGCCGCTGCCCGGCCATGTCGTCGGCGAGGGCTGCGTGACGATGCTCCTCGAGGATGCCGCTGCCGCACAGGCGCGCGGCGCAAGGATCTACGCCGAAATTCTCGGCTATGCCGGGACGCATCAGGCGGCCCGCTACGGCTCGGAGCCTGCGCAGGAGCAGGTCGACCGCACGCTGGCAGGGGCCCTGCAGGACGCGGGCCTGACCGCCGTCGACCGCCTGTTTACCGCACAGGAGATGAAGACCCGCACCGGCGACGCCCGCGCGGCCTCCGCCGCTCTGGCGTTGGCAGAGGCCTGCCGCGCCGTGTCGTCCGGCGAGTGCCGCACGGCTGCTGCGCTGGCCACCGGCTGGACCGGCAGCGTCAGCTGCGTGATCGTTGGGAGGAAAGAAGCATGAGCATTGCACTTGTGACCGGCGCGTCGCGCGGCATCGGCAGAGCCTGCGCGCTGGCGCTTGCCAAACGCGGCTATGATGTCGCGGTGAACTATGTCTCGAACGAGGCTGCCGCGCAGGCGGTCGTCGCGGAGATCGAGGCGCTCGGCGTGCGCAGTCTGGCCGTCCGCGCCAACACGGCCGAGCTGCCGGAGGTCAAGGATATGTTCCGCACCGTCGTGCGTGAGATGGGCGGTCTCGATGTCCTCGTGAACAATGCGGGCGTCGTGGACGACCGCTATCTCATGATGCTCACGGAGGATTCCCTGACCCGCAGCCTCGATATCAATATCAAGGGCTATTTCCACTGCGCGCAGCAGGCGGCGCTCAAGATGTTCAAGAAGAAGTCCGGCGTGATCGTCAACATCTCCTCCGTCAGCTCCGTGCTGGCCATCCCCGGCCAGAGCGTCTACAGCGCGACGAAGGGCGCGGTCAATGCGCTCACGGCGACGCTTGCCAAGGAGCTTGCGCCCTACGGCATCCGCGTCAACGCCGTCGCCCCCGGCTTCGTCGAGACGGAGATGCTCGACCATATCCCGCAGGAGCAGCGCGAGGGCTATCTCAAGTCCGTGCCGATGGGCCGCTTTGCCAAGCCGGAAGAGGTCGGCGACGCCGTCTGCACCCTGTGCGACCCGACGCTGTCCTACCTGACCGGCCAGACGCTCATCCTCGATGGAGGGCTGAGCCTGTGAATCTGCTGGAGATCAATGCGCGCATCCGTCAGCGCCCGCCGTTCCAGATGATCGAGCGCGTGACGGCGCTGGAGCCCGGCAAGAGCGCCGACGGCATCAAGTGTGTTTCCGTCAACGAGCCGTATTTTCAGGGCCATATGCCCGGCCTGCCCATCATGCCGGGCGTCCTGCTCATCGAGAGCGCCGCGCAGCTGTGCTCCCTCGTCATCGAGGCAGACGGCAGCGACGACAGCAAGGTCTATGTGCTGCTGAAGGTGCGCGATTTCAAATTCGTCCGTCCCGTTGTGCCCGGAGACCGGCTGGAGATCCATGCCGAGATAGTGCGCGGCGGCGCGGGAGTCTACACGTTCGACGTGACGATCTCCTGCGACGGCGGCATGCGCGCCAAGGGCGAGCTGATGTTTACGGCCGTGGCGCAGGATTCCATCTACGCATGAGAGTCCTCGTCCTCAACGCCAGCCCGAAGGGCGAGCAGAGCCACACCATGGCCATCACCCGCGCGTTTCTCTCCGGCTTCCCGGAGGGGACGCAGACGGAGCTGCTCGAGCTGCGCCGTCTGAACATCCGGCCCTGCACGGGCTGCCTCGGCTGCTGGACGAAAACGCCCGGCCGCTGCGTGCAGCGCGACGACATGGATCGGGTCTATGCGGCCATTGCGGCGGCTGATGTCGTCGTCGAGAGCTTCCCGCTGTATTTTTACGGCATTCCCGGCACGCTCAAGACGCTGACGGACCGCTGCCTGCCCTATACGAAGGCCTATGGCTGGAGCAGCCGGGCCGTGCACGAGCTGCGCGACCCCGCCATGCTCGAAAAGCGCCTGGTGCTCATCTCCACCTGCTGGCACACGGGCATTGAGCGCCTGTATGCGGCGGTGCGCACGGCCTATGCCGAGTATGCGCCCGGCTATCAGGCAATCTTCTGCCCGCAGGGCGAGCTGTTCGCCATCGATGCCTGCCACCGCCAGGTCAGCGCCTATCTGGCCGATGCGGCGCAGGCGGGGCGCGAGGTCGCGCAGACCGGCCGCATCGCGGACGACACGGCGGCGCGGCTGGCGCGGCCCATCCTCTCGGATGCCACGTTCGAGCGCATCACACGCCCGCACTGGAGCATCATCGACGAATAAACAGCGGAGGCGGAGCATTTCTGCTGAACGTTTTTTCGATAGTACGGATGCGGAACAATCCCGCATCCGTTCAGCTTGACGAAAAGTCCCTTCGGGCCTTTCCGCCAAGCTGCCTTCCAAAATTGCAAAATAGAATTTTGTAGTATTATTTTGCAATTTTGCCGCTGCGGCGGGTGATGGAACGCGAAAGGACACCCTGACGGTTTCCTTTCACACTTTTCTTCCCTCCGAAATTTTCAGCTGAGTACTTATTTCAAAACGGATGCGGAACATTTCCGCATCCGTTTCGTCAAATAGGGCAAGAAGAATAGCGCAGGGGATACCCTGTTAGAAACCATGGACAAAGGAGAACAAACCTATGAAACGGATATTTGCGGTTCTGCTGGCGCTGAGCCTGCTTCTGCTCGCGGCGTGCTCGAAGGGCGTTTCCCCCACGGAGCCGTCCCCGACCGAGCCTGCCACGCAGGCTCCGACCGAACCGGCGACCGAGGCCCCGACGGAGCCTTCGCAGACCGAGCCTGCCACGGAGCCGTCGCAGCCCGAGGAGAAAGGCCCGTTCACTGTGACCTATGCCCACGCGCAGGCCGACACGCACGGCTCCGGCGAGGTGTGGGTACAGCTGCTGGCCGAGGTCACAAACACCGGCTCGGAGCCGCTGACGCTCGGCGCAGCGGACTGGACGGTCTGCACGCCGGACGGAACGGAACTTGCCGTCCGCAAGGGCGTCTCCGCTTATCCGCAGACGATCGAGCCGGGCGAAAAGGGCTGGTATTATGATGAGTTCACTGTCGATACGGCCCAGACGGGCGAGCTTGCCGTGCAGTATGACGGCGACGCCCTCGCAGCATCCATCCGCGCGGCGGAGCAGAACGGCGTGCGCTATGCCGTCTCGGATGTCAATCTGAAGGATTCCGTCTACGGCGGCGTGGAGCTGACGGGCCGCATCCGCAACGACACGGCGGAGCGGGGCAGCCTCGTCTGCGTGGCGGCCGTGCTGCTTGACGAGTCGGAAAAGCCGCTCGGCGTGGTCTATACCGTGCTGGGCAGCCCGCTCGAGGCCGGCGCGGAGACGACGTTCGGCATGAGCAGCGAGATGCTCCCGCCGGAGGTCAAGTCCGCGGACATCGCACAGGTCGAGACGTTCGCCTATCCGCTCGCAGAGTGACGCAGCTTGTCAAAAAAGTCCCTTCGGACTTTCCTGCCAAGCTGCTTCCAGAATTGCAAAATCAATTTTTGTATCATGATTTTGCAATTCTGCCGCTGCGGCGGGTTATTGAACGCGAAAGGACACCCTGACGGTTTCCTTTCACACTATCCTTCCCTCCGAAGCTTTTGGCTGGGCAGTTTTTTGACAGTCTGCGCTCGCAGAGCGAGCATATAAAAAATAAAAAACGGACCGGGTCGGTATCTCCGACTCGGTCCGTTTTATACGGGACTTAAACGTTGAAGAGGAAGTTGACGATGTCGCCGTCCTTCATGACGTACTCCTTGCCCTCGCTGCGGACAAGGCCCTTTGCCTTTGCAGCTGCCATGGTGCCGCAGGCCTTCAGGTCGTCAAAGGCGATGACCTCCGCGCGGATGAAGCCGCGCTCAAAGTCACTGTGGATCTTACCGGCAGCCTGCGGGGCGCGGGTGCCCTTTTTGATCGTCCAGGCACGGCATTCGTCGCTGCCGGCCGTCAGGAACGAGATGAGGCCGAGCAGCTCATAGCTCGCCTGGATCAGACGGTCGAGGCCGGACTGCTTCAGGCCCAGCTCTTCCATGAACATGGCCTTTTCGTCCGGGTCGTCCAGCTCGGCGATGTCCGCCTCCAGCTTGGCGCAGATCGGCAGGGCAAGGGAGCCCTCCTCGTCGGCCAGCTTCTTGACCTGCTGGAAATACGGCACGGACTCCGGATCGTTCACGGCGTCCTCTGAGACGTTCGCGGCATAGATCGTCCGCTTGAGCGTCAGCAGGTCAGACGTGGCGATGAGGGCGCGGTCGTCGTCGGAGCATTCGAACGTGCGGGCAAGCTTGCCCTCATTCAGATGCTCGAGCAGGGCAGAGAAGACCTCCGCCTCGCGCAGGAAGCGCTTGTCGCCGCCCTTGGCGGCCTTCTGGGCCTTGTCCATGCGGCGCTCGCACATTTCGGCGTCGGCGAGGATGAGCTCGAGATTGATGATGTCGATGTCGCGCAGCGGGTCTGTGCTGCCCTCGACATGGGTGACGTTCGGGTCGTCAAAGCAGCGCACGACGTGGATGATGGCGTCCGTCGTGCGGATGTTCGAAAGGAACTTGTTGCCGAGGCCCTCGCCCTTGGACGCTCCCTTGACAAGGCCCGCAATGTCGACGAATTCGATCGTGGCGGGCGTGAATTTCTTCGGCTGATGCAGGTCGCGCAGCCACTCCAGGCGCACATCCGGCACGGCCACGACGCCGACGTTCGGATCGATGGTGCAGAAGGCGTAGTTATCGGCGGGAATGCCCGCATTTGTGATTGCGTTGAACAGCGTGGACTTGCCGACGTTCGGCAGTCCGACGATACCAAGTTTCATGGATGCTGATCTCTCCTCTTATTTCGAGTATATCTATTATAGCAGAGACGCGCGGCTCTCACAAGCCCAAAATATCAGTTTGCGGCGCGGCGGTCATAGAGCTTTGCAAGGCCGCCCTCGGAGGTCTCGCGGTATTTTGCGCTGATGTGCAGGCCGGTCTCCTTCATCGTGCGCACGACCATGTCGAAGCTGATGTTGCGCGAGCCGCACAGCAGGCCGGACAGGTTGAAGGCATCCATGGCGCGCTTGGCGGCCACGGCGTTGCGCTCGATACACGGGATCTGGACAAGGCCGCAGATCGGGTCGCACGTCAGGCCGAGGTGGTGCTCCATGGCGATCTCGGCGGCGTATTCCGTCTCCTCGATGCTCAGACCCATCAGAGCGCACAGCGCGGCGGCGGCCATGGAGCAGGCCGTGCCGATCTCTGCCTGACAGCCGCATTCCGCGCCGGAGATGGAGCCGTTGCGCTTGACGAGAGCGCCGAACAGGCCGGCGACGGCCAGCGCGCGCAGGACCTGCGCATCTGGGATATTGTGCGTTCTCTGCATGTACAGCAGCACGGCGGGCAGCACGCCTGCGGAGCCGCAGGTCGGCGCGGTGACGATGGTGCCGTTGTCGGCGTTCTGCTCCGAAACGGCAAAGGCATAGGCACACACGATGCGCAGCTCGCGCACCTGCGGGCGCTCATTTTCCTTGCTCTGCGCATAGAGGCGCTTGGCCTTGCGCTCCACGTTCAGGCCGCCCGGCAGCGTGCCCTCGGCGGCCAGACCGTCGGCAACGGCCTGCTTCATCGTCTGCCAGACCTCCGCGAGAAAGTCCCAGATGCCGGGGCCCTCGTTCAGCTCCACATATTCGCTCAGCGAGATGTAGCGCCAGCGGCAGAACTGCGCGATCTCCGCAAAGGAATTTTCGGGATAGACTTCGTCCTGCTCCTGCGGCGCGTCCTGCCCCTCGATGCGGATGTCGCCGCCGCCGATGGAGGCCACGCGCATGGTGGCGTAGGGCTTGCCTTCGCGGCAGGCAAAGAAGTCCAGCGTGTTCGGGTGCGGCAGGCTGTGCGGCGTCTCCTCTGAGAAGACGACCTCCGTCCGCTCGCGGCCGAGCACTTCATACAGCACGCGGTCCGTGCCGTGGCCGCGCCCCGTCTTGGACAGCGAACCGTAAAGCACGACACGGTAGGTCTCCGCGTCGGGATATTTGCTCAGGAAAAGTCTGGCGGCGCGCTCCGGCCCCATGGTGTGGGAGCTGGACGGCCCCTTGCCGATCTTATAAACGTCGCGGATCGATTTCATCCGGGATCCCTCCATATTTCTGTGATCCCGGATATTATAGCATTCTGCCATGGAAAAAACAATCCCGGCCATATCCGGCAAGGGAACAAAACCGCGAAAAACCGCCTCAAAAGGTGGAAAAAAATGCCCCGTTCCCGAATCGTGATATCCGGGAACGGGACGGCGGTCAGGGCTTGCGGAGCGCTTCGAGGGAAAGCTCGCCCGCCAGCTTGAACAGGGCGTCTGCCACAACGGTCTCCAGCGGGAGCCGGGCGTTCTCCGCCACGCGGGTATAGAAGGCGGCGGCCGCCGCGTCAAGGTCAATGGTGAGTCGCAAGGGAAACGGCCTCCTTCGGGGAAAGAATCCTGCTCCATAGTATGCTGAGGCTTGACAGGCGTGTGAAAATGGGTTAAATTATTATGGTATATTGGTATCGCTGCGCAACGGCGTCTTCCGGCGCGCTGCGGCAGCTTCGAAAGGATGAGGCAGGCTATGGCCAAAGAAAAGAAAGTTGAACAGATCACCGATATGGAGGTCGATTTTGCCCAGTGGTACACGGATGTCTGCAAAAAGGCAGAGCTGATCGACTATTCCTCGATCAAGGGCATGTTTATCTACCGTCCGTACGGCTATGCCATTTGGGAAAATATCCAGCATCTGATGGATGCGGAATTCAAGAAGACCGGTGCAGAGAACGTCTATATGCCGATGCTGATCCCGGAATCCCTGCTGCAGAAGGAAAAGGACCACGTCGAGGGCTTCGCGCCGGAGTGCGCGTGGGTCACAATGGGCGGCAGTGAGAAGCTCGAGGAGCGCTACTGTATCCGCCCGACGTCCGAGACGCTGTTCTGCGAGCACTTCCACGACATCATCCACTCCTGGCGCGATCTGCCGAAGATGTATAACCAGTGGTGCAGCGTGCTGCGCTGGGAAAAGACGAGCCGTCCGTTCCTGCGCCACCGCGAGTTCCTCTGGCAGGAGGGCCACACCATGCACGCCACAGCCGAGGAGGCCCGCGAGGAGACAGAGCGCATGCTCAATGTGTATGCCGACTTCTGCGAGAACGTGCTGGCCATGCCGGTCACGCGCGGCCAGAAGACCGACAAGGAAAAGTTCAACGGCGCCGAGGCGACCTATACGATCGAGTGCATGATGCACGACCGCAAGGCCCTGCAGGCGGGCACGTCCCACTTCTTTGGCGACGGCTTTGCCAAGGCGTTCGACATTTTCTATACGGATAAGAACAACCAGAAGGTCAACCCCTTCCAGACGTCCTGGGGCGTCTCCACGCGTCTGATCGGCGGCATCATCATGACCCACGGCGACAACAGCGGCCTCGTCCTGCCGCCGAAGATCGCGCCGGTGCAGATCGTCATCATCCCGATCGCCATGCACAAGGAGGGCGTGCTCGAGAAGGCACGCGCCGTCGCCGAGACACTGCGCGCGGCCGGCCTTCGCGTGAAGCTCGACGAGTCCGAGCAGAGCCCCGGCTGGAAGTTTGCGGAATATGAGATGAAGGGCGTGCCGCTCCGTCTGGAGCTCGGCCCGAAGGACATCGAGCAGAACCAGTGCGTGCTCGTCCGCCGCGACAACGGCGAAAAGAGCTTCGTCTCGCTTGACTCCCTGGTCGAATCCGCCAACATGCTCATGGATGCCGTGCACGACGGCATGTATGCCAAGGCAAAGCGCAACCTTGACGAGAATATCTACGATGCCTTCACGCTCGAGGAGGCCAAGCGCCTGCAGCAGGAGCACGGCGGCTTCATCCGCACGATGTGGTGCGGCGACGAGGCCTGCGAGATCCGCATGAAGGAGGAGGCCGGTATGACGAGCCGCTGCATCCCGTTTGCGCAGCAGCACCTCGCCGACACCTGCGCCATCTGCGGCAAGCCTGCCAAGAAGATGATCTACTGGGGCGTTGCCTATTGAGCTGTTGAAAAAGTCCAAAGGACTTTTTCAACAATGGGATCTCAGTCCGCTGCGCGCACGAATCGCCCGTCAAAGACGGGCGATCTCAGCATCCTTCCCTCCGAAATTTGGGGCTGGACTGGTTTTTCAACAGTCCGGAATGCCTGTGAAGCATTTTCCCTGAGATTCCCACGTCGCTTCGCTCCTCGGAATGACACGACTGGGAGTTCTCTGTCAAATGCAAACCGCCCGCAGCAGGGGCTTCCTGCTGCGGGCGGTTTGAAAAAGGAGGGAAAAATGAAAAAAGAAAGAAAAGAAAATGCATCACACTTACTATCCATATTATATCCGGGAATTATTAAGAAGAAAACCAAGAAAATATTAAGTTTATTTGAAGTTGACAGCTCCCACGCCTAGGACGGGGCAGCCGGTCTGGTTTAGCCTGGGATTTTTGGGGAAGAATCCCAAAAAGAATTGCAGGCAAGTGGCTGGCTTACCTGCAACTCCCGGTTTAAAGTAAGAGGGGGAAAATGAAAAAGATTAACTCAACGCTTCTGGTATTATTGTACCCCGGAGATATTAAAAATATAAGCCAGAAGAAATTAAGTTTGTATTAAGCGGGCGGCCGTACCGGCGCGAAAAATGGTTGACAAATCACGCGTCCGCTGATAGAATAGTCCAAGAATCGTGAAAATTCGCATTGAAGAAGCCAATCTGCGGCAGAACCGTCAGCGAGCAGGGGAGAGTGCAAGCCCTGCGGCCGATGCTGCAGACCGCCACTTCCGAGCGGCCCGCGACGAGCGGGACGGCCCATCCCCGTTATCCGATGACTAAGATGCCGCGCTGCGGTAATTAGGGTGGTACCGCGAGAAGCCTCGCCCCTATATCCGGGGGTGGGGTCTGCTTTTTATTCCGAGGGAATCTCTGAACAAATCGTCTGCGGCTGAGCAGCGAATCTTTTGCCCCATCCGTACAGTTTGGAAAACGGGAAATACATCCAGTATTCCTCCGTTTCCCAAACTTTCGCCTGAGACAAAATCTCCAGCTGTCAGCTCTTGACGATTGATTCAGCGCTTCCCGAGTATTTTCAGGAGGATGATTCCCATGGCCACAAAAAAGTATGGCGTCAATGAGCTGCGCGAGATGTTCCTCTCGTTCTTCGAGAGCAAGGGCCATCTGCGCCTGCCCAGCTTTTCTCTGATCCCGCAGAACGATGCGTCTCTGCTGCTGATCAACTCCGGCATGGCGCCGATGAAGCCCTATTTCAAGGGCGAGGTCACGCCGCCCCGCCGCCGTGTCTGCACCTGCCAGAAGTGCATCCGTACCGGCGATATCGACAACATCGGCCACACGGCGCGCCACGGCACCTATTTCGAGATGCTGGGCAACTTCTCATTCGGCGACTATTTCAAGCATGAGGCCATTGCCTGGTGCTGGGAATTCCTGACGAAGGTCTGCGGCCTCGAGGAGGACCGCCTGTATCCGTCCATCTATGAGAACGACGACGAGGCGTTCGAGATCTGGAACAAGGAGATCGGCATCCCGGCCGACCGCATTTTCCGCTTCGGCAAGGAGGACAACTTCTGGGAGCATGGCTCCGGCCCGTGCGGCCCCTGCTCCGAGGTCTATTATGACCGCGGCGAGAAGTACGGCTGCGGCAAGCCCGGCTGCACCGTCGGCTGCGACTGCGACCGCTATATGGAGATCTGGAACAACGTCTTCTCCCAGTTTGACAACGACGGCCACGGCAATTATACCGACCTCGTCCAGAAGAACATCGACACCGGCATGGGCCTCGAGCGTCTTGCCGTTGCCTGCCAGGACGTTGACTCCCTGTTCGATGTCGACACCGTCATGAACATCACGCACAAGGTCACGGAGATCACCGGCGCGCACTACGGCATGAGCCATGAGAAGGATGTCTCGCTGCGTGTCATCACGGACCACATCCGTGCATCCGTCTTTATGATCTCCGACGGCGTGCTGCCCTCGAATGAGGGCCGCGGCTATGTGCTGCGCCGCCTGCTCCGCCGCGCCGCCCGCCACGGCAAGCTGCTCGGCGTGGACCATCCGTTCCTGTGTGATGTTGTTGAGACGGTCATCCACGAGAACGAGGGCCACTATCCCGACCTGCGCGAGCGCGCCGCCTATATCACCCGCGTCGTCCGCGTGGAGGAGGAGAACTTCGCCCGCACGATCGACGGCGGCATGCGCATTTTCTCCGAGATGCTGGCGCAGCATAAGGAAAACAACGAATCCGTTTTCTCCGGCGCAGATGCCTTCAAGCTCTATGACACCTACGGCTTCCCGATCGACCTGACGGTCGAGATGGCGCGCGAGGAGGGCATGGAGGTCGACCTCGAAGCCTTCCAGAAGCTCATGCAGGAGCAGAAGGTCCGCGCACGAGAGGCACGCAAGGCCCTCGGCGACCTCGGCTGGGCCGGCATCGACTTCGGTCAGGATATCCCCGAGACGCAGTTCGTCGGCTATGACAAAAACGAGACCGAGGGCACCGTGCTCGCCATCGTGGCAGAGGACGAGTCCCGCAGTGAAATCGCCGCAGGCGTCGAGGCTATCGTGGTGCTCGACCGGACGACGATGTACGCCGAGATGGGCGGTCAGGTCGCCGACCACGGCACGATCACCGGCCCGGACGGCGTGTTCGAGGTCACGGACGTGCAGAAGAACAAGGGCGGTAAATTCATGCACTACGGCCGCGTCGTGAGCGGCACGATCAAACTGGGCGAAGCCTGCAAGATCATGATCGATCCTGAGCGCCGCGCCGCTATCCGCCGCGCTCATACGGCCACACATCTGCTGCAGGCCGCGCTGCTGCGCGTGCTCGGCGAGCATTGCCATCAGGCCGGTTCTCTTGTGGAGCCGGATCACCTGCGCTTTGACTTCACGCACTTCTCCGCCGTCACGCCGGAGGAGCTGGTGGAGATCGGTAATCAGGTCTCCGAGATGGTGCTGCGCGGTGAGCCGGTCGAGACGATGGTCCTGCCGATCGCCGAGGCACAGAAGCTCGGCGCAACGGCCCTGTTCGGCGAGAAGTACGGCGAGACCGTGCGTGTTGTGAAGATGGGCGAGGATTCACTGGAGTTCTGCGGCGGCACGCATCTGGACAACACCGCAAAGGTCGGCCCGTTCCGCATCCTGTCCGAGGCCTCCGTTGCCTCCGGCGTGCGCCGCATCGAGGCCTATACCGGCAAGGAGGTCCTGCGCCAGACGGAGCAGATGAGCCGCCTGCTGCTGGATATCGCCCACGAGCTGAAGACGACGCCGAAGGAGCTCATGCAGCGCGCCCATGCCATGGTCGGCGAGGTCAAGGAGCTCAAGCAGCGTCTGGACGCCATGAAGGACAAGCTGTTCAGCGGCGAGATCGACCGCTGCCTGTTTGCGGCGCGTGAGGTCGGAGGCCTGAAGGTCCTGACCGTCATGCGCAATGACATCGCGCCGAACGATCTGCGCAAGATGGGCGACCAGATCCGTGACCGTGAGCCGGACGCCGTTGCCGTGCTGGCCAGCACGCAGGGCGAAAAGATCACGCTGCTTGCCGTCTGCGGCAAGAACGCGGTCGGCCGCGGCATCAAGGCCGGTCAGCTCATCAAAGAGGTTTCCGCAGCCTGCGGCGGCTCCGGCGGAGGCAAGCCCGATTCCGCCATGGGCGGCGGCCGCGACCTGCTGAAGCTGGACGACGCGCTGGCGGGCGTGGATGATTTTGTCACCACGCATCTGGCGTAAATCTGGGAGGAAAATGATGAACGACTGCATTTTCTGCCGCATTTTGGCAGGCGAGATCCCCTCGAAGAAGCTGTATGAGGACGAGCAGTGCCTGGCGTTTTATGACATCCAGCCGCTGGCACCGCAGCATTTCCTTGTTATTCCGAAGGCCCACATCGCCTCGGCCGCAGAGCTGGGCGAGGAGCAGGCCGCGCTCGTCGGTCACATCTTCGCCGTCATTGCGAAGCTCACGAAGGAGCTCGGCTTTGCCGACGGCTTCCGTGTCGTGACGAACTGCGGCGAGGACGCCGGTCAGACCGTAAAGCACCTGCATTTCCATGTGCTCGGCGGCAAGACGCTTGGGTCCTTCAACTGATAAGAGACCAGAATACCTCACCTGGGGCGGGCAATAGCCCGCCCCGGTTTTTTCGGCGGAAGGGAGGGCGGACCATGCGCATTCTCGCGATGTTCTCCGCGGCGTTTGCGGCGGCAGCCGCGCTGTGCGCCTATGCGCTCCCGGCTGCGTGGTGCTGGCTGCCCGGTCTGTGCCTCGCGGCCCTTGCCGCGGCGCTTCTGCTTCTGCACGGCGATCCGGTCCGGCGTGTGCGCACGATCGCCCTCGGCCTTGCGGCCGGGTTTCTCTGGTGCTGGGCGGATGCCGGGCGGCTCGTGTCCGTCCGCGCCCTCTGCGGCGAGGGGCAGACCATCGAGGCCGAGGTCTGCAGCTTGCCGGAAAGGACACAATACGGCTACCGCTGCGTTACCCTGCTGCAGGGAAACCGCATGCAGCTCTATCTCCGCGATGCGCCGGAGGATGCCGCGCTCGGCGACCGCGTGCGCGTCACGGCGGATGTGACGGAGACAGGGAATTCCCTGTATCTGGCTTCCAATGACATTCTCCTGCTCGGCTTTTCCCGCGGCGAGGCCGAATGGGAGCATCCGGAGCAGGTGCCGCTGCGCTATGCGCCGCAGCGGGCCCTGCTGGCCGTGCAGCGCACGATCACGAATTGCTTTCCGGCCGATACTGCGCCGCTTGCCATCGCACTGGTGACGGGCGACACGTCCGGCCTGCCCTATGCCCTGCAGACGGCCATGTCCGACGCGGGCATCTCCCACATCGTGGCGGTCTCCGGCATGCATGTGACGCTGCTGCTCGGTGTGGTGCGCCTGCTGTGTCTGCGGCGCAGGCGGCTGACGGCGGGCGTCGGCATCGCGGTGATGATCTTCTTTGCTGCCATGCTGGGCTTCCGGCCCTCCGTCACGCGCGCCGTGGTCATGAACGCCGTGCTGCTGCTCGCACCGCTGCTCGGGCGGGAGAACGACGGGCCGACGTCTCTGTGCTTCGCCCTGCTTCTGCTGCTCCTGCCGAATCCGCGCGCCATTGCAGGCGTCGGCCTGCAGCTGTCGTTTGCCGCCGTGGCGGGTCTGCAGCTGTTTTCCGGCGATCTGTCCGACTGGCTGCAGGGCAGGCTGCATGTCGCGGCCCTGCGGGAGCGCCATCCGCTTCCGGCGCGGCTGCTGCGCGCGATCTGTGCGTCGCTTGCGGCCACGCTCGGTGCACTGGCCTTCACGCTGCCGCTGGCGGCGTGGTATTTCCGGTCGATCTCGCTGGCCGCTCCGCTGACGAATCTGCTGGCTCTGCCGCTGTTCAGCCTTGCGTTCTCGCTTGGGTGCATCACGGCTGTGCTGGGCCTTGTGTGGCTGCCGCTCGGGCGGATCGCAGCGTGGCCCGCGGCGTGGCTGCTCCGGCTGGCGCGCGGCATCGTCACCACGGCGGCCGGGCTTCCCTATGCTGCCGTTTATCTCAACCGGACACTCCTGTGCGTCTGGCTCATTGCCGCGACCGGAATGTTTGTGATCTTTCTGCTCCAGCGGCGCAGGCAGCCCGGCGTGTTTGCGGCCTGCCTGGCCGTGACGCTGACGGCAGCGATCCTCGGCGCGGCCCTGTGGGAGACGGACCCCGTCTCCATGACGGCGCTGGACGTCGGGCAGGGCGCCTGCACCGTCCTGCGGGGCGGCGGTGCGACATTTGTGGTGGACTGCGGCGGCGAGGGCGGAGAGGCTGCCGGCGAAACGGCCGCGCGCGAGCTGCGCATGGGCGGCGAAACGTCCGTCGACGGCCTTATCCTGACACATCTGGATGCGGACCACTGCAACGGGGCCGCGCAGCTCATGGCGCGGGTGCAGGTAAGGCGGCTGTTCCTGCCGGAGCAGGAGAGCGACAGCCGCAAGACGATCCTGACTGCGGCGGAGCGCTGCGGCACGGAGATCGTCTTTGTCACGGAGGACCTGACGCTGGACTTCTCCGGCGGCAGCCTGCAGCTGTTTGCGCCGGTCCTGCCCGGCTCGCGCAATTGCGGCCTTGCCGCATTGATGTCCGCGGGAGAATATGATATACTGATCCCGGGCGATATGCCGGCTGCCGCAGAGCGCGTGCTGGCCGATACGCACAGCCTGCCGCAGGTGGAGGTGCTCGTTGTCGGGCACCATGGCGCGGCCGGTTCCACCGCGCCGGAGCTGCTGCAGGCCGTTTCGCCGGAGATCGCAGTCATTTCCGTGGGCGCGGACAATTCCTACGGCCATCCCGCGCAGGCCGTGCTCGATCGCCTGACGGAGGCGGGCGCGGCCGTATACCGCACGGATCAGGCGGGCGATATTACGATCACGAGGTAAGGCTATGGCAAAAAAAGCGGAATCCGGCGGCTATGCGCGCCTGAAGGGCGATCTGGCGCAGAAGACGCCCGGCAGCTTCTATGTGCTCTACGGCGAGGAGGACTATCTTCGCCGCTACTATCTTTCCATGCTGCGCAGGCAGCTCGTCGACGGGCCGACGGAGGACTTCAACTTCCACCGCCTGACATCGGAGAATTTTTCGATGCAGGTCCTCTCGGAGAGCCTCGAGGCCCTGCCGATGATGGCGGAGCGCACGATGATCCAGGTCGACGACGTCGATCTGTTCGCCCTGCCGGAGGATGACCGCACGCAGCTGGCGGCGCTGTTTTCCGACATCCCGGACTATGCCTGCCTAGTGCTCGTCTATGCGGACTTCAAGCCGGACAAGCGGAAGAAAAAGCTCTGGGATGCCATGGAAAAGAACGCCGTGCTGGCGGAGTTCGCCTACCAGACCGAGCGCGACCTCACGGCGTGGATCGTGCGGCACTTCCGTGCGGAGAAAAAGAATATTTCGCCTGCGCTCTGCGGCTACCTGCTGCAGCGCTGCGGCTCGTCCATGACGCGGCTCGATGCCGAGATCGCAAAGATCTGCGCCTATTCCGGGGCGGACGACATCGTCCGCGCGGACATCGACGCCGTTGTGGAGCCGACGCTCGAGGCGGTCGTCTTTGAGATCACCGACGCGCTGGGCCAGCGCGAGTTTGACCGCGCACTCGAGCGCCTGAGCGTCATGCTCAAGCTGCGGGCCGAGCCCATCGCCATGCTCGGCGCGGTCGGCAGCCATATGCGCAGGCTCCATGCCGCGCGCATCCTGCAGGCGGCCGGGAAGACCTCGCAGGACCTTGCCTCGCTCTGCGGCGTCGCGCCGTTTGCGGCCAACAAGTGCTTTGCGCAGGCGCGGCGGCTGTCGGACCGCTTCTGTGCGCAGGCCGTGCTGCTGTGCTGCGAGGCCGACCGGCAGATGAAGACGTCCTATGACGACCCGGCGCGGATTCTGGAGCTTCTGATCCTGCAGCTCGCCGAGGAGGCCCGCCATGATTAAGCTGCGGCAGGCCATCGTCGTCGAGGGGCGCTATGACAAAAATGCCCTGTGCCAGCTCGTCGATGCGCCCGTCATCGAGACGCATGGCTTCGGCGTGATGAAGGACAGGCGGCTGCTCGGCTTTCTGCGGCAGGTCGCCGCGGCGCGGGGCCTCATTATTTTAACGGACTCCGACGGTGCGGGCTTCGTCATCCGCAATTTCCTCAAGGGCGCACTGCCGCCGGAGCAGGTGCTGCACGCCTATATCCCCGATGTGCCGGGCAAGGAGCGCCGCAAACGCGCCCCCGGCAGGGAGGGCAAGCTCGGCGTGGAGGGCATGCCGCCGGAGGTGCTGCTCGAGGCGCTGCGGCGGGCCGGGGCACAGGCGGAGGACTCGCCGGAGCCGCCGGACCCCATCACAAAAACGGACCTGTATCTCGCCGGGCTTTCCGGCGGGGCGGACAGCGCGGCGCGCCGCCGCACGCTGCAGCAGGAGCTTGGCCTGCCGGAGCATCTCGGCAGCGCAGGGCTGCTGCAGGCGCTGAATCTGCTGATGACGCGCGAAGAATTTCAACACCGCTATGGAGAACTGCGATGATCGATATTTCGGTAAACGAGCTGGTCAAGTCCTTTGAGGTCGGCCAGACCCTGCTGGACGGACTGAGCTTTGACATTCACGAGGGCGAATGCGTCGGCATCATGGGCCGCAACGGCTGTGGCAAGACGACGCTGTTCCGCCTGCTGACGGGGGAGCTGTCCCCTGATTCCGGCGAGATCCATATCGCCGCCGGAAAGAAGCTGGGCCTCATCTCTCAGATCCCGGTCTATCCGGCCGGCTTTTCCGTTGAGGATGTGCTGCGCACGGCCTTTGCCGCGCTGGCCTCTCTGAAGCGCCGGATGGAGGAACTGGAAAAAACGCTCGAAAAGGATGCTTCCCGAGCGAATCTGAGCGAATATGACCGCTTGAGCAACGCCTATCTGACGGGCGGCGGCTATGAGCAGGACACGGAAGTCGACAAGGTCTGCAACGGCCTTGGCATCCCGGCCGAAATGCGCGGCCGCGAATTTGACCGCCTGTCCGGCGGCGAAAAGACGCGCGTGAATCTGGCGCGCCTGCTGCTTGAGAAGACGGACATCCTGCTGCTCGACGAGCCGACGAACCATCTGGACCTGCGCAGCGTGGAGTGGCTGGAGGACTACATCCGGCACTTCAAGGGCACGGTCCTGACGATCTCGCACGACCGTTATTTCCTCGATCAGGTCGTGCAGCGCATCATTGAAATATCCGCAGGCAAGGCCGAGTTCTACAGCGGCAACTACAGCTTCTACCTCGAGGAAAAGCAGGAGCGCTTCAACCATCAGCTCCGGCAGTATGAGCAGGAGCAGGCCAAGCTCAAGCAGCTCGGCTTCACCGTCGAGCGCATGAAGGGTTGGGGCATCAACAACCGCGTGCTCTACCGCCGCGCCATGTCCATCCAGCACCGCATGGAGCGCATCGAGAAGACGGAGCGGCCGACCAAGGAGAAGACGCTCCGCGCCCGCTTCGGCGAAAAGGAGTTCCACGGCGACGAAGTCCTCACCGTCAAGAATCTCAGCAAGCAGTTCGGCGGCCGGACGCTGTTTTCCGGCGTGGAGCTGACGGTGCGGGGCGGCGAGCGCATTGCGCTGCTCGGCGACAACGGCACCGGCAAGACGACGTTCCTGCGCGTGCTGCTCGGCGAGCTGCCCGCGGAGGGCAAGATCAAGTTCGGCCCGTCCGTCAAGTCGGGTTATCTGCCGCAGGTCATTCACTTTGCCCACCCGGAGCGCACGCTCTATGACACGATGCTCTATGAGAAGAACTGCACGCCCCAGACGGCGCGCGACCGCCTCGGCGCATTCCTGTTCTCCGGCGAGGACGTGTTCAAGACCGTCGGCACGCTCTCCGGCGGCGAGCAGTCGCGGCTGCGGCTGTGCATGCTCATGGATGAAAAAATCAATCTGCTCGTGCTCGACGAGCCGACGAACCATCTGGACGTCGCCTCGCGCGAATGGATCGAATGCGCCCTCGAGGACTACGAGGGCACGCTGATCTTCGTCTCGCACGACCGCTATTTTGTCGATAAATTCGCCACCCGTATCTGGGAGCTTTCAGACGGGACTATCCGCGACTTCCCGTGCGGCTATGCCAAATACCGCGCCATTCTGGAGCACGAGGCGGCCGCCCGTCAGCGGCCCGCCCAGCCGAAGAAGGAAAAGCAGGCCAAGCCGGTCTCCGGCAGCAAGGAGCTGGAAAAGCTCGTCCGCAGGCTCGAGCGGGAGATCGCTGCGAAGGAGGACGAGGCGGCGCAGCTCGAGCAGGCGCTGGCCGGGGCTGCGAGCGACTATCAGGAGCTGCTGCGCCTGACGGCGGAAAAGGAGCGCTGCGAGGCGGAGCTGGAGGACCTGATGGCTCGCTGGGAGGAGGCCGCGCAGGCGCTGGAGCAGGGGTGAGGCCTGCACGCCGGATTGTGGAACGGGAAAGGACACTCGTATGGTTTCCTTTCCCACTTTTCTTCCCTCCGAAACTTTCGGCTGGGCAGGTTTTTTTGACAGCCTGAGATTTCTTAATGGAATATTCATGAATTCTGCGGCTTTCGGACTTGTGTCCGGGGGCCGCAGCGGCTATAATATACCATGACTATATCTGCTCCGTACACCCCGGAGCGGTCAGAAGGAGATTTTTGCATTATGAGTGAATCCTGCGGAGGCAACTGCTCGAGCTGCAGCGAAGCCTGCTCGGAGCGCAAGCCGGAGAGCCTGCAAGCGCAGCCCAATCCGAAGTCCAAGATCGGCAAGGTCATCGCCGTCGTGTCCGGCAAGGGCGGCGTCGGCAAGAGCACCGTTTCTGCCATGCTGGCAACGGCCATGCAGCGCACCGGCCGCCGCGCCGGCGTGCTGGATGCCGATATCACCGGCCCGTCCATCCCGAAGGCTTTCGGCGTCAGCGAATGCGCCAGTGTGGATGAGGAGGGCATTTACCCGGCCGTGACGGAAAGCGGCATCCAGATCATGTCCGTGAACCTGCTGCTCGAGCATGAGGATGACCCTGTTCTCTGGCGCGGACCCATCATCGCGGGCGCGGTCAAGCAGTTCTGGACGGACGTCGTGTGGGAAAATGTCGACTATCTGTTCGTCGACATGCCTCCCGGAACGGGCGACGTGCCCCTGACGGTCTTCCAGTCCCTGCCGGTGGACGGCATCGTGATCGTCACCTCACCGCAGGAGCTTGTCTCCATGATCGTGGCCAAGGCCGTGCGCATGGCCGAGATGATGCATGTGCCAGTCATCGGCCTTGTGGAGAACTACAGCTACTTCCGCTGCCCGGACTGCGGCAAGTGCCATCAGATCTTCGGCAAGAGTCATCTGGACGAGACGGCGCAGGCCTATCATCTGCCGGTGCTCGCGCGCCTGCCTATCGACCCCGCCGTGGCGGAGGCCTGCGATGCGGGCCGTGTCGAATCACTCGACACGACGGAGCTCGAGCCTGCCCTGCAGGCCATCCTCGCGCGCTGAGGCACCTTTTCCACGGAATTATTTTCCGATACAAGGGAACGAACGGCGCACCGGCGCCGTCTATATAGAGGAAACAGTCCGGCGAAAAACCAGAGGGACTTTTTCGGCTGGCTGAGAGGAAGCGCCGCTGCGGCGCAGAAACGGAGGATCTACAATGAAGAAACGAATGCTTTGCTGCCTGCTGGCATTGGTGCTTGCGGTCGGACTGCTGTCTGCCTGCGGCTCCGGGAAAGCGGCGGTTTATGTGCAGTCTGTGGCGGCGCTCACGGGCTATGGCTCGCTCGGCGGCGCGAACACCAGCTCCGGCGTCGTCGTGGCGCAGAAGGAGATCAAGGTCGAACGCGATTCCAGCCGGAAGATCAAGCAGCTCAATGTCGAGGTCGGCCAGGAGGTCAAGTCCGGCGAGGTCCTGTTTACCTATGATATGGAGGATATGCAGCTCACCATCGACAAGGCCAAGCTTGAGATCGAGCAGATGAAGAACAACGTCAAGGATCTGACGACCCAGATCTCCCAGCTCGAGAAGGAAAAGAAGAGCGCGCCCACCTCGGAGCAGCTCTCCTACACCGTGCAGATCCAGGCACTTGAGGCCGACAAGAAGGAAGCGGAGTATAATATCACCGTCAAGCAGAAGGAACTCGATGCCATGACCTCCGGCTCCGGCACCGCGAATGTGACGGCTCCTGTGGACGGCAAGGTACAGGCCATCAACGAGAACGGCACGGACAGCAGCGGCAATGCCGCAGCCTACATCACGCTGGTGCAGGACGGCGCTTACCGCGTCAAGGGCAAGATCAACGAGCTGAACCGCAGCGACATCGCCGTCGGCGTTCCCGTTGTCATCCGCTCCCGCGTGAATGATTCCGTCTGGTCCGGCACCATCACGGAGATCGATACGGAAAACCCGAGCTCCGGCAACGCAGGCTTTTCCTATGACTACGGCTATTCCAATTCCGACGACACGAGCAGCTCCAGCAACTATCCGTTCTATGTCGAGCTCGACAGCACGGACGGCCTGATGCTCGGTCAGCACGTCTATATTGAGCCGTCGGACGGCGGAACGGTCTCCGACACCATGAAGCTCGACGCCTCATTCCTGCAGGGCACTGCGGAGGAGGGCTTCTGGGTCTGGGCCGAGAAGGACGGCAAGCTCGAGAAGCGCACCGTCACCGTCGGCACGTTCGACGAGACCTACAATACCTATGAGATCCTCGACGGCCTTGCGGCGGAGGATTACATCGCCTTCCCCGAGGACGGCATGGAGGAGGGCGACCCGACGACGCACACCATGCCGACGGAGAATCCGAGCGCAGAGCCGAGCGACGGCGTCGATGACAGCGGCGCGACCGGCGACGGCGTCGATGACAGCGGCGCTATCGGCGACAGCGCGGACACTGGCCCCATCGAGGGCGGCGAAGAGGAGTCTGCAGGCAGCGAGGACGGCGAGTCTTCTCAGACGGGAGGAGTCACCTATGCTCGTTGAAATGAAGGATATCTGCAAGGATTATCCGCAGGGCAAGGAGACCGTCCGCATTCTGAAAAACATCAACCTGCAGGTCGAGGAGGGCGACTATCTCGCCATCATGGGCCCGTCCGGCTCCGGCAAGACGACGCTCATGAACCTCATCGGCTGCCTTGACGTACCGACGAGCGGCGAATACCTGCTGACGGGCGAGAATGTCACCAAGGCCAACGAAAACCATCTGGCGGAGATCCGCAACCGCCTGCTCGGCTTTGTGTTCCAGAGCTTCTATCTGCTGCCGAAGCTCTCGGCCGTGGATAATGTCGCCCTGCCGCTGCTGTACGCCGGTGTGAACAAGAAGGAGCGCCGCGAGCGCGCCATTGAGGCGCTGCAGATGATGGGCCTCGGCCAGCGGCTGAATTTCCGCCCGAACCAGCTCTCCGGCGGTCAGTGCCAGCGCGTCGCCATTGCGCGTGCCATCGTGGGCCGTCCGAAGCTGCTGCTGGCGGACGAGCCGACCGGCGCCCTGGACTCTGCTGCGGGCAACCAGATCATGGATATTTTCGACGCGCTGAACGACGCCGGCTCTACGATCATCATGATCACGCATGAGCAGGAGATCGCCGAGCGCGCAAAGCGGATCAATTATATCCGCGACGGCATCCTGTCGGACGGCAGAAGGGACGGTGAGAGCCTTGCATAAGAAAAAGAGTGTCAAAGCGATCGTAATTTCGGGCGTCAGCCTGCTGCTCGTCGCGGCGATCGTCGTGGGCGTGCTGTGGTACCTTGGACACCGCAGTGACCCTGTCAAGGTCGCGCCCGTGTCCATGTTTATGGGCTGGCTCTCGAACGAGAGCACGCAGTCCGGCAACGTGACGGCGGATAACCTGCAGAAGATCTATGCCTCCGATACGCAGACCGTCACAGCCCTGCTCGTGCAGGAGGGTCAGACCGTCAAGAAGGGCGATCCGCTGTTCCGCTATGACACCACGCTCTCCGACATTCAGGTCGAGCGGCAGGAGATCGCAGTCAAACAGGACGACCTGAACCTCAACAAGGCAAAAAAAGACCTTGCCAACATCAACCGCCTGCGCCCCTATGTGCCGACGCAGCCGACGGATCCCCCCACGGAGCCGACGGAGCCGGAGCCGACGGACGAGCCGACCCAGCCGCCTGAGCCGACGGAGCCGACCGTTCCCATTGCCCCGGAGGAGCTGCCCTATCTCATGGGCGGCGAGGGCACGCAGGCCTCTCCGCTGTTCTATCTCTGCGCGGCGGATATGCAGTATGATCAGTCCTATTTTGAAGAGCTCCTCGGCGAAAAAACGGAGCTGTGGGTCGTGTTCCAGGTGCGCGAGGGCAATGCCCTGCACGCCGAGCTGCGCAGCGAGCTTCCGCTGAAGCTTACGCGCGACGAGGAAACGCAGACCATCCGCTTCACGGTGTTCATTCCCGAGCAGGACGACGTGAAGGAGGAGAACAAGACCCTGCGGGCAGCTGCGGCGGATGTCTCTGCCAGCCCGGATGTCACGGTCGTCGACTATGACGGCGAATACACTGCGGCGGAGATCGCAAAGATGCGCGCCGAGAAGCAGAAGGAAATCCGCGACCTCGACCTGAAGCTCCGCATGGACAAGGTCACGCTGGAGCGCATGAAGCAGGAGGCGGCGAACGGCATCGTAACGTCCAAGCTGGACGGCACGGTGCTCCGCGTGAATGACCCCGACACAGCCAAGCAGGAGGGAAGCCCCGTCGTGATCGTCTCGGGCGGCGGCGGTTATTACGTCAAGACCGGCGTGACGGAGCTTGACCGCGATAAATATCCGGTCGGCACCCAGATGCGCATCCAGTCGTGGGAGCACGGCGAGGTCTACGGTACGGTGGCGGAGATCTCCGATACCCCGGTGCCCTCCTCCAATAATCCCTATTACTCGTCCGGCAACCGGAACGTCAGCTTCTACACCATGCTCATTGCGCTCGATGCGGACAGCCCGCTGCGCGAGGACGAGTGGGTCGATGTCTATTTTGACGCTGCGTCGACGGCCAGTGAGGATGCCCTGTGCATCGAGACACGCTTCATCCGGCAGGATGAAGGCGGCAGCTATGTCTATCTCCGCGGTGAGGATCAGCTCCTGCACAAGCAGTATGTCACGACGGGCGTCGTGCAGTGGGGCTATACGGAGATCAGAAGCGGTCTGACGGCCGACGACTGGATCGCCTTCCCCTACGGGAAGGATGTGAAGGAGAATGCAGAGACCATTGAGAGCGACGACTCGGATGATTTCTACTACTACGGCAACTATTAACGGGAGGCGAGAGCATGTTTGAAAATATCCAGCTTGCATTTCAGGGCGTTTTCGGCCATAAGCTCCGCTCGTTCCTGACGATGCTCGGCATCATCATCGGTATCGCTTCCATCATCACGATCATCTCGACCATCAAGGGCACGAATGAGCAGATCAAGCAGAATCTCATCGGTTCCGGCAGCAATATCGTCAATGTCCAGCTCTATCAGAATGACTGGCCCATCGACATGTCCTACCAGACGCCGGACGGCATCCGCGTCCTGCAGGACGAGCAGCGCGATGAGATGCTTGCCCTCGACGGCGTGGCAGATGTGACGCTCTACCGCAGCCGCGAGAATGTTGATGGCTTCTATTACCGCAACACGGGCTTCAGCGGCAAGCTCTACGGCGTGGACGATCACTATTTCTCCGTCTACGGCTATGAGGTCCGCAGCGGCCGCGGCTTTACGGCCCGCGACTTTGCCTCGGCCAGTAAGAACGTCATCCTCGATGAGACGGCGGCCAAGACGCTCTTTAGCTCGGACGATCCCATCGGTAAGATCGTGGAGATCTCCGGCGAGCCGTTCATGGTCGTCGGCGTGGTGAGCCAGAAATCCAGCTTCGAGCCGAAGATCAACTCCGTGAAGGACTATGCGATGTATGTGCAGGAGTCCAGCGGTCTGGCCTTTGTGCCGACGTCCGTCTGGCCGGTGCTCTACCGCTTTGACGAGCCACAGAACGTGGCCGTCCGCGCCACGTCGACCGACACCATGACCGACGCGGGCAAGGCCGTCGCGGACTATCTGACGAGCCATCAGATCATCGCCAGCAAAGCCACGGGCGACAACAGCTATTCCTACCGCAGCGACGATCTGCTCAAGCAGGCCCAGCAGCTGCAGGAAATGAGCAGCGCGACGAACAACCAGCTCATCTGGATCGCCAGCATCTCCCTGCTCGTCGGCGGCGTGGGCGTTATGAACATCATGCTCGTGACCGTCACGGAGCGCACGGCGGAGATCGGCCTGAAAAAGGCCATCGGCGCAAAGCGCCGCCGCATTCTGGCGCAGTTTCTGACGGAGGCGTCCGTGCTGACCGGCATCGGCGGCCTGCTCGGCGTGCTGGGCGGCATCGGCATGTCGCAGCTCATCTCGAAGTTCATGGATACGCCGACGGCGCTGAGTGTCCCCGCCATTCTCGTGGCGGTGGTGTTCTCCGTCCTCATCGGCCTGATCTTCGGCCTCGTCCCGGCCGTGAAGGCGTCGAAGCTCAACCCCATCGAAGCTCTTCGCCGCGAATAAGACGTTTTCTCATGCAGCCGCCCGAAAACCGGGCGGCTGCATTTTTCTGTTGCAATTTGCGGGCCGTTCCGCTACAATTACCGTGCCGGGCTTTCCGGCGCGACATCTGCAAAAGAGGGAACACGCATGGAGAAAAAAGCGGTCTATCCCGGGTCGTTCGACCCGTTTACCAACGGTCATATGGACATCGTGCGCAAGGCCTCGGCCATTTTTGACCGGGTCTATATCGTCATGGCCGTCAATTCCGAGAAGCGGCGCGCCTTTGACTGCCGCCGCATGCAGGAGGCCATGGAGCGCGCGCTGGCGGACAGCGGCATTACGAACTGCGAGGTCAGTATTTATGACGGCCTCATCGCCGAGTATACGAAGCATCACGGCATCGGCTATATGGTCCGCGGGCTGCGCAACAATATGGATTATAACTACGAGGAAAACATCGCCGAGGTCAACAAGCTCATCGATCCGTCGCTGGAATATGTCTACTTCCGCGCGGATAACGTCGCCGTGTCGTCCTCCATGGTCAAGGAGCTGCGCCACTACGGGCAGGATGTCTCAAGCTATGTCCCGCCCGCCATCGCCGCCCTGCTGGCGGATGGAAATACGGAGCGCTGAGGATTTGCAGTGGCTGTTGTTAAAACGGTAAACGCTCGCCGCGCCCGAACCGCCGGCCCTGCCGGCGGTTTTTTTGCGCGCAAAACGGAAAAACTGAAAAAAGTTCTGCGCTCCATCTTGACAGAATACCCTGCAGGGGTATATAATCAAGATACCCCAACGGGGTATTTGAAAGAACGAGGTGACCGTCATGGAAGAATGCTGCTGCCAGAAGACCAAGGTCCGCACGGACGAGGAATACAAGAGCCTGATGAACCGGCTGAACCGGATCGAGGGCCAGATCCGCGGCCTGAAGGGCATGCTGGAGAAAAACGCCTACTGTCCCGACATCCTGACGCAGGCGGCCGCAGCCAACGCGGCGGTGAACGCCTTCTGCAAGGAGCTGCTGGCCGACCATATCCGCACCTGTGTCGCGGAGAATATCCGCGCCGGGAACGACGAGGTGATCGACGAGCTTGTGCGCACCATGCAGAAGCTCATGAAGTGAAGCGATCCCGGAAATTCATCGGAAAGGATGGGAACGATGGAACAATATCAAGTGACCGGAATGAGCTGCGCGGCCTGCAGTGCCCGCGTGGAAAAAGCAGTCTCCAAGGTGCCGGGTGTGACGTCGTGCAGTGTGAGCCTGCTGACGAATTCCATGGCCGTTGAGGGAACGGCGGACGAAGCCGCCATTGTCGCCGCCGTGACGGAGGCGGGCTATGGCGCAAAGCGCAAGGGCGCAGAGCCGTCGGCCGCCCGGCCGTCCGAGGCGCTCGAGGCGCTGGAGGACCGTGAAACACCGAAGCTGAAGCGCCGCCTCATCGCGTCGGTCGGCTTTTTGGTCGTGCTGATGTACCTCTCCATGGGCCACATGATGTGGGGCTGGCCGCTGCCGGGCTTCCTGGCGGGCAACCATGTCGCCATGGGCCTTACCGAGATGCTGCTGACGATCATCATCATGGTCATCAACCAGCGCTTCTTCCTCAGCGGCTTCCGCAGCCTGCTGCACCGCGCGCCGAATATGGACACCCTCGTGGCCCTCGGCTCCACGGCTGCCTTCGGCTACAGCACCTATGCGCTGTTTGCCATGACGGCCGCGCAGCTGCACGGCGATGCCGAGCTGGTCATGCACTATATGGACGAATTCTATTTTGAGTCCGCCGCCATGATCCTCACGCTCATCACCGTCGGCAAAATGCTCGAGGCCCGCTCAAAGGGCAAGACGACAGACGCCCTCAAGAGCCTCATGAAGCTCGCCCCGAAGACGGCGACCGTCGTCCGCGCGGGCAAGGAGACGGTCGTCCCCATCGAGCAGGTGCGCACCGGCGACATTTTCGTCGTCCGCCCCGGTGAGACCATCCCTGTGGACGGCGTCGTCGAGGAGGGCAGCAGCGCCGTGAACGAGGCCGCGCTGACCGGCGAGAGCATCCCCGTGGATAAGGCCGCGGGAGACGCCGTCTCCGCGGCGACCCTGAACCAGTCCGGCTTCCTGCGCTGCCGCGCCTCGCGCGTCGGCGAGGATACGACGCTCTCGCAGATCATCCGCATGGTCAGCGACGCCGCCGCGACAAAGGCCCCCATCGCCAAGGTGGCCGACCGCGTCTCCGGCGTGTTCGTCCCGGCCGTTATCGGCATCGCGCTCGTCACATTTGCCGTCTGGATGCTTGTCGGGCAGACCGTGGGCTATGCGCTGGCGCGCGCCATCTCCGTGCTCGTCATCAGCTGCCCGTGCGCCCTTGGCCTTGCCACGCCGGTGGCCATCATGGTCGGCAACGGCGTTGGCGCAAGACACGGCATCCTGTTCAAGACGGCCGCTTCGCTGGAATCGGCCGGGCGCGTCGAGATCGTCGCGCTGGATAAGACCGGCACCATCACGCAGGGCGAGCCGGAGGTCACGGACCTGCTGCCCGCGCCGGGCGTGACGGAGGATGAGCTGCTGCGGCTGGCCAATGCGCTCGAGCAGCGCAGCGAGCATCCGCTGGCCCGTGCCGTGGTGCGCCGCGCGGCCGGCATGGACGCGCCGGAGGTCACAGACTTCCGCGCCGTGCCCGGCAACGGCCTGACGGCCGAGCTGGACGGGCAGAAGCTCGCGGGCGGTAATCTTGCCTTTGTGCAGAGCCTTGCCGCGATCCCGCAGGAGACGCAGGACCGCGCTGCCCGGCTGGCAGAGCAGGGCAAGACGCCGCTGTTCTTCTGCCGCAGCGGCAAGCTCCTCGGTGTGATCGCCGTGGCGGACATCATCAAGCCGGACAGCCCGCAGGCCGTCCGGGAGCTGCAGGGCATGGGCATCCGCGTCGTCATGCTGACGGGCGATAACGAGCGCACGGCAAAGGCCATCGGCGCGCAGGCCGGTGTGGATGAGGTCATCGCGGGCGTCCTGCCGGACGGCAAGGAGGCCGTCATCCGCCGCCTGAAGGAGCAGGGCAAGGTTGCCATGGTCGGCGACGGCATCAACGATGCCCCCGCCCTGACGCGTGCGGACACCGGCATCGCCATCGGCGCGGGCACGGACGTCGCCATCGACGCGGCGGATGTCGTGCTCATGAAGAGCCGTCTGCTCGACGTTCCAGCCGCCATCCGCCTGAGCCGCGCCACGCTGCGCAATATCCACGAGAATCTGTTCTGGGCATTTTTCTACAATGTCATCGGCATCCCGCTTGCCGCCGGTGCATGGATCCACCTGCTCGGCTGGGAGATGAACCCGATGTTCGGCGCGGCGGCGATGAGCCTTTCGAGCTTCTGCGTCGTGACGAACGCCCTGCGCCTGAACCTGTTCCGCATCCGCAGCACGAAGCACGACCACAAGCGGAAGAACCATGCAAAGCAGACCGTTGCAAAAACGGCTGAAGATCATAAGGAAAACAAGGAGGAAACATCCATGGAAAAGACGATGAAGATCGAAGGTATGATGTGCGGTCACTGCGAGGCCCGCGTGAAGAAGTGCCTCGAGGCCCTGCCGGGCGTGGAAAAGGCCGAGGTCAGCCATGTCAGCGGCACGGCCGTCCTGACGCTGTCCGCACCGGTCGACGACGCGCTCCTGAAGAAGACTGTCGAGGATCAGGGCTATCAGGTCATCTGAATCCGGAAAAGCAATGCCGCAGGGGAATGAAGTGCCCCCTGCGGCATTCTTGCCGTTAAAATGAAAAAAGCAATTACGAAAGCAATTACGTCTGTAGCAGCGCTCCCTGAGCGCCTTGCAGGCTGACTTCTGATTCCTGCTATTTGATCAGCGGCCTGTTTTTCGGCATAAAACGACCACCTCCCCGGCAGAATAACCGGAGAGGTGGTGCAGATGAAAAAAGTGCTGATCGCGATCCTGCTGCTGGGCCTGCTGCCGCATGCGTCGGCGGACTACATTCACTGGGTGGACTTCCGCCTCAGTGCGCCGGTGCTCCGCAGCGCGCTGGAGCTGGACATGGCCTCGCAGGGCGGGGAGCAGCCCCTTGACTGGATCGATATTCTGGCGCTGGCCGCGGCATGGCGCGGCGGAACGGGTGTGACTGTGGCGGACACACAGCGGGCGGCGCAGGCCCTGCGCGGCGATACGCCGCCGGAGCGGCTGCCCGGCATGGCGGGGCGCTGTTTTTCCTATTACCGCGCGGCCTACGGCGCGGCGCTCGGCGGGCTGGTCGGGCATTTTGCCATCCGGCGGACGGATCCGCAAACCGGCGAAGCGGAGTGGATCCCGGCCTACGGCCTCAAGGCGTTCTCGCCCATTGCGGCGGGCTATCCCTGGTCGCATTACCCGGACTTCGGAGCGCAGCGCAGCTATGGCTATGCGCGGCCGCATCTCGGCAACGACATCCTCGGTGCGCTTGGCACGCCCATCTGCGCTGTGGAGGGCGGCACGGTCGAGGCGCTCGGCTGGAACCGCTACGGCGGCTGGCGCATCGGCATCCGCTCCGACGACCGGAAGCGCTATTATTACTATGCCCATCTTCGCAAAGACACGCCCTATGCCGAGGGACTTGCCGTCGGGCAGCGGGTGCAGGCGGGGGACGTCATCGGCTTTATGGGCCGCACGGGCTATTCTGCGCAGGAGAACGTCAACAATATCGAGACGGTGCACCTGCATTTCGGCCTGCAGCTGATCTTCGACGAGTCGCAGAAGGAGTGCGACAGCGAGATCTGGATCGACGTCTATCCCATTATCGAGCTGCTTGCCTCGCATTGCAGCAGCGTGGCCCGCGACCCGCAGACCGGGAGGTGGGAGCGGCTGTATCCCTACTGCGATCTGGATGCGGAGCCGCTCAGATCAGCTGCTGCTCGTTGATGATGAGCTTGAACTGCAGGCCGAGCTTTTCGGCCGCCTTGCGGCAGAGGATCATGCGCTGCATGAAAATTTCAAAATAGTCCATGACGGAGCCGAAGTGCGTGTCGACCGTCAGCTTCAGCTTGACGAGCGTGCGGTCCTCGTTGATCTTCAGCGTGGACTTTTTCACGGAGTAATTCACACGGTCGTGGATGTCGAACGTCGTCGTGTCCTGATTGCGCACGCGGCTGCGGCGCACATCGGCCTTGTCCGCGAGGATGAGGGCAGCCGCGACGGCGTTGACCGGCACGCCGGTGCCCTCGTCGTGGTTGCCGATGGCTGTGACGATCGTCGCGACGTCCTCGGCCCCGAAGCCGAGCGACGTCAGGATCTGGAACGCCATGACGGCGCCGCTCTGCGAGTGCTCGATGCGGTTGACCAGATTGCCGATGTCGTGCAGATAGCCTGCGATCTTCGCCAGCTCGACGGTGTGGGCGTCGTAGCCGAGCGTTTCGAGCAGATAGCCCGCCATAGCCGCCACATGCGTCACATGGGCAAAGCTGTGCTCCGTGTAGCCCAGCGCCACGAGCGATTCGTCCGCCTTGGAAATATAGGCGCGGATCGTTTCATTTTTTTCGATCTCTTCAAAAGTCATAAGTCATACCTTCTTCCTGTTATCTCTGTCAGTATAGCAGCTTTTCCGGCCGGAATCAACGAAGTTTGTGTTAAAAATTCACAGATATGGATGCGCAAAACCGGGAACTTGCTTGACAGGCCCATCGTCTCATGATAGGATGAGAATGTTAACAAACCGTTATTTCGACAGAGAAAGGGAAAATTATGAAGTATTGTCATAACTGCGGCGCGCCGCTTGTCGATGACGTGCGCTTCTGCACCGCCTGCGGCAGCCCGCTCGACCCGCCGGAAACGGAACCGGCGATGCCCGAGTCGGCCGTAATGCCCGAAATGCCGGAGCCTGCGCCGGAAATGCCGGTCATGCCCGGAGAGGCCCTGCCGCCGGAGCCGCCGAAAAAGCGCAAAAAGCGGATCTGGCTCTGGATCCTGCTCCCGGTCGTTGTGCTGGCGCTGGCCGCCGGAGCGCTGTATTACTTCCTCGTGTGGAATGCGCCCGAGGCCCGCGTGCAGCGCGCGTGGCAGAAGACGGCCGCTGCCCTCGAGACAGAGGTCGGCCGCCCGGAGAAGCTGATGGCCTTTGCCGAGACGCTGCGGGGCCCGCTGAGTGAGCAGCGCGCGCTGACGGCCACGCTCACGTTTGAATCCAACGGCGAAACGCTCGCGGCCGAGCTCTATTCGCAGCGCGACAATGCGGCGCGCCGCCTCGGCGGCACGGCTGAGCTGACCGTGCCGTGGGGGGAGGGGACGCTGCCCATTTCGTTCTATGGCGATGCGGAGGAGCTGCAGCTCACGCTGCCCGGCATCACGGACGAGGTCTACAGCATCCCCGCGCACGGCATTGCCGAGGCCTATGCCGATTCCGCCCTCGGCAAAATGCTGGGCGAGCTCGGCTCGCTGGAGGACCTTGATCTTTTCCCGGAGGAGACCGCCAGAGACCCGGCTCTGTCTGCTGATCTGCAGGATAAGCTCCGAACCTTCGGCGACAGCCTGAAGGTCACGAAGGCCGGGACGTCCGTCCTGACGCTGGACGGGCGCAGCGTGCCGGTCACGAATTACGACATCGACTTCAGCAAAAAGCAGCTCACGCGCCTGTGCAGAGCCTTCTGCGATGCCTATGAGATCGATTTCACCGTCAATATGGACGTGAAGATGAGCACAGATACCGTGATCGGCGAGCTGATCGACAGCGTGCGCACGCCGCTGCACGTCTCGGTGGACGGCGACGGTATGGTCCGCGCGTGGGAGATGACGACCCGCGAATCCGGGACGGATACCACGGTCCGCATCCTGCTCGCCGGAGAGGAGAACCCGTGGAGCCGCATCGAGGTCTGGACGGCCGAGGACGATGCGGAGCCGGAGGTCCTGTTTGTCTGCGGCCTTTCCGGGCTGGACGGCGTGCTGACGCTTGCCGTCGGCGATGAGACCGGCAGCTATGGTCTGCAGCTTGTGCTGGACGATGCGGCGCAGAGCCTGACGGCCCGCCTGTCGACGGGCTTTGGTGCAGAGAAGCTCGACCTGCTCACGATGAACTACGGCACGGAGGACGGCGGCGCGCAGCTTGGCGTGACGCTGGACCTGCCGGACCAGCTTGACGCAAAGGCGACGCTTGACCTTCACTGGACAGCGCTCGAGACGCAGCCCGAGGCCCTTTCGGACAGCCCCGTCGGCCTGTTCGACCTCTCCGAGGACGAGCTGACGGCGCTGGAGAAGAGCATCGGCGCACAGATCGCGCGGCTTCTCTACGGGGAAGACATGACGACGGGAGAGACGGATGCGGTACTTACCGGGACCTGGAAAATGCAGGTCGACCTGACGCCGAACCTGCTCGATGCGCTCAACGATGCGCTCGGCCTGGATCTGCAGATGGATGATCCCACGGTGATGACGATGCTCGTTACATTCGGGGAGGACGGCAGTTATCACATGGACTATGACGCAAAGGCGCTCCGGGAAGAGCTCAATGCGCTGGAGGACGCGCTGTGTGAGAAGTATCCCGATCAGGAGGCGCTGCTGAAACAGGCTTTTGCCGGTTTGCAGCTCGATGTGGACGGCTCATCCGGGACCTATACGGCCTCGAACGGCATCCTCTACCTGACGCAGAGCGGGGAGGACTGGGAGGATATCCTCTACTATTCCGTGGAGGACAACAAGCTCTATCTGACGCCGCCGCAGGACGAGGAAAGCGGCGACTGGGGCGGCGTGTTCGGCTCGGAATACCCGATGGTGTTCGAGCGCGTGGACTGAGGAGCAACGACTGCGCGCACCCTGTAGGGGAGCGGACAGCCGGACCCGGCACTGCTCCGACGCAAGAAGCGGGCTATCGTCAAAACGGTAAACACTCTCGATTTGTCATTGCGAGGCCCCAGCGGGGCCGTGGCAATCTCGGGAAGGCACTGCCGATGCGAACCAGCTGCCGATAAAATGGTATGCACCAATTGCGTCTGTAGCGGCGCTCAGCGAGCGCCTATGGCAGCTGCAAATTTGGAGGCATGCCCGGCGATCGAGTAAGGCTCCCAGATTTGTCATTGCGAGGAGGCCAACGGCCGACGTGGCAATCTCGGGAAGGCAGTTACGTTTTCGCCATAGCCTACCTGTTATCCACCATGGTACTGCGAGATTCCCACGTCGCTTCGCTCCTCGGAATGACACGTCAGGGGAGTGCCACGGTGCACCAGTGCTCTTCTGCATTTGAATAGCCCCTTACAGGGCGCTCACTGAGCGCCGCTACATTGGCTTGTGCGCTCGGCGGAGTGCCACCAAACCTGCAGTCTGCAAGGCGCTCGCTGAGCGCCGCTACAGACGCAATCGGTTGGTGGGCTTCCACGATACCCATTACGGCCTGCAAGTGCCTGCCGCGAGTGCCAACCACGCCTTTGGAAACGGAGGTATCCTTCATGAAAAAAGCGATCCCGATTTTACTGATCGTATTTCTCTGCCTGCTTGTCGCTTTTTCCGCTGTCTGCGAATACCGGCAGCAGCACCCGGTGCCGGAGGAGCTGTGGCTGTCGTTTGATGCCAACAGCGCATATCGGTTCCGGAATGCGAAGGGAGAGACACTGGAGTATGACGACCTTGATTTCAGCGGTGATATGCAGATCATAGACAGCGTGTTGGGCGGTGTTGACGCGCCTCCGTACTTCTACCTGACGCTTCCATACAGCAAAAGGCTTGAGGCTGACTTTGTGGATGGAGGACCGGATGCTTACATTCGCGTCAGCACGGATCTGGCCCTGTGGGGCGTAGAAGGAAGCGGGATCCAAAGGGCCGTGTTCACCGGCTCGGGCATTGAGATCACGGGCGAGAATATGGACTATACGGTACGAGCCTGCGTTGTTGATGACCTCTATCTGGAGGCGACCGGCAGCGGGGAAAGCAATATCCGTTGTGTGCAGAGGGGCGGGAAGCTGTATCTCACTGCGCAGGACGCCGCGTTTACCGTGAAGTTTAAAAGCTTCCTCGAAGAAGGGTCAATGGACTCTATGGATTTCTCTGCCGGAGAGACCTGTACCATCCGCATCCGTGACGGCGGTATGGAGTTCGTGCGCTAAATCGGGAATGCCCCCGAATTGTCATTGCGAGGAGGTCGCAGGCCGACGTGGCAATCTCGGGAAGGCAGTTACGTTTTTGACGTCAACCCGCGCGGCTCGGCAGTGCCGCGCCGGGTCTGACAGCCGCACTCCTGCAAGCGAAATTGCAGAACATGTAAAAAAACAGGGCGTGCAGCTTTCGAGCTGCACGCCCTTCGCGGTTTCTTCAGTTCTCCGAGACATTCAGCACATCGGCCAGTGAGGTATCCTCAAAATAGGTATTTGCGTTATAGAGGAACAGCACGTCCGTGACCTGCTCGCGGGAGATGACGGACTCGACATTGTCATAATAATACCGCGGATCGATGAGGATGATGTGGTCGTAATAGGGATAGAGGAACTGCATGAGGCAGTTGGCATAGGAGTCCTTGAACAGCAGCAGCGTCTTGCCGGTTTCGGCCGTCGTATAGACGTCCACGCGGGGGTAGTTGCCGCCGAAGAACACGGTGTATTTGTCCTTCTGGTCCAGCGCGCTGCGGTCGTAGATCGTGGCGGACGTCTCTGCGGCGTCGCCGTAAGAGACGTAGTATTCCACGTCCGTCTGTGGGACATACAGCTCCACGGTGTCATAGGCGGCGTGGCTGCCGCTGCGGGAGGCCAGCGTGCCCTCGAACGTGGTGGAGACGGTATAGGTGTCGTAATTCTGGATGGGCTGCGAGATGCCGAGCTGCGCTGCCATGGCCTCAAAGGCATAGCGCGCGCCGAGGCTCGTCCAGTGGTGGTCCGTGCGGTAATAGAGCTGCTCGTCCGTGTGAGCGGAAAGTGCAGCCGAGACGTCAAGGTACGAGATGCCCTGCAGGCTGCCCGCCAGCGCGGTCAGGTCGGCGCTCTGGTCGCGGACCGGCGCATTTTTTGGGAGCTTGTCCGCCAGAATGCACGCGGCGTTCGGAATGACTGCCATGTTCAGCCGCAGGTCCGTGTGGCGCGCGGCAAAGGCGTTAATGGCCTCCACATTGCGGCTGTCCTGCGGCGGATCGGCGGGCGGCTCCATGAGATAGTCGCCGCTGCAGAGGTAGACGCCGTTGGATTCCTTTTGCCCCGTGAGCTTCAGGAAGCGGAGCCGCAGCGCGATCCAGAAATCGCGGCCGGCGAACTGATCGGCCGTGTAGGACTCCAGATCGGAAAACCAGCTGCCGTCCTTCACGGCGGACCAGCTCAGCTTCGGGAACTGGGCCAGCTTGCGGTTCTCACTGTCGGAATAGGTGCGGTCCGGGGTGAGCAGGCTGCCGAGCGTCAGGCAGAGAATGGTCCCGAGCAGGATGACGCTCATAAGAAGGCCCTGCTGCAGCCGGGCGCGCTGGTAGGCAAGCCGCCGGGAGCGGCGCGGATTTCTGTGTTCTTCCAAAACCATCGCCTCCGATCAGAACTGGAAATACAGGAAGGTGGAATAGGTGTCGTTCATCATCAGGGCGATGCACAACAGCAGCAGCGCCAGGAACAGCACCACGGAGAAGGCCTGCCAGGCCTTGCTGCGGCGCAGCAGATTGGTGCCCACATGCGAGACGACGGGGAACGAGCCGATCGCGCCCACGAGCAGCAGGGGCCAGCAGCCCGCCAGATAATACTTCGCCGTGGCGTCGACGAGCGCACTGCCGCTGCCGAACATCCGCCCGATCCAGCCGAAGGCCGCGGCGGGCGAGGACGAGAAGAAGAACACCCAGCCGATGAGCACGAGCAGCAGCGTCAGCACATGGCGCAGCAGGCCGGGCAGGTGCTCCAGCACGCGGCGCAGCACGAACTTTTCGAGGAGAAGCAGTATGCCGTAATAAACGCCCCAGAGCAGGAACGTCCAGTTTGCGCCGTGCCAAATGCCGGTCAGCAGCCAGACGAGCAGCAGGTTCGCGATGGTGCGTACCGTCCCGGCGCGGCTGCCGCCGCAGGGAATGTAGACGTAGTCGCGGAACCACGCGCCGAGCGAGATATGCCAGCGCCGCCAGAATTCCGTGATGCTCTGCGAGACATAGGGATAGTCAAAATTCTTGCCGAAGCGGAAGCCGAACATCGAGGCAAGGCCGATGGCCATGTCCGAATAGCCGCTGAAGTCGAAGTAGAGCATCAGCGCATAGCACACCGCGCCGAGCCACGCGCTCAGCGTGGAAAGCTGCGTCATCGGCAGGGCGGAGAGCGCATAGAACGTCGTGCCGAGCGTATTGGCCAGCAGGACCTTTTTTGCAAGGCCGATGAGGAACAGACGCGCGCCCGAGCCGAAGCCCTCGCGCGTGACGGGGTGGTCGCGCAGCTGCGGCTCCATCTCGGCATACTGCACGATGGGGCCGGAGACGAGTTTCGGGAAGAACGTGACATACAGGCTGAAGTCCAGCACATTGCGCGCAGCGGGCGCGCGGTCGCGGTAGACGTCGAACAGATAGGACAGCAGCGAGAACGTGAAGAACGACACGCCGATGGGCATCGGCAGCTCCCGGGCGCGCAGCGCCGTGCCGAGCAGGGCGTTGAGATTGTCCACAAGGAAGCCGTAGTATTTGAAGAAGCCCAGCAGCAGAAGATTCACGAGCACGGACGAGACGAGCACGAACCGCCCGCTCCGGCCGCGCGCTTTCTGAAGCGCCAGCTCACGGCCCGCAAAATAGTGGAACGCGATGTCCAGCACCATGAGGACGAGGTATTCCGGCGTCCCCCAGGCGAAGAACACGAGGCTGCACACAACGAGGGCGGCATTTTTCAGCCGCTTCGGCAGCACAAAATACAGGATGAGGCTGACGGGCAGGAATACGAACGGGAAGACGAGTGTACTGAATGCCATAGCTTCCCCTCCTTACAGCGCGCCGCGGAACGCCTGCTGCACGGCAGCGGCGTCCTTATGGACGACGAACAGAACGTAGTTGCCGCGGATATCCAGAATGGAGTGATTCGTCAGCAGGTCATACTGCTCCAGACCGTAGCCGTCAAAGCTGGTCTTCTGCGTTTCGAGCCGGGCCTCCACGGCGGCGCGGACGGCCTCCTGCTGCGACGTGTCGCGCAGCTTGAGCAGAAGCAGCTCCTCAGCCTCCATGTTTGTCTGCGGGTAATAGAGCAGGCAGCCGTCAAAATCAGACGGATTCAGGCCGTACAGGCGCTTGACCATCTGCACGCTGCCCTCCTGCAGGGCACTCAGGTCGATGCTCGCCGTGACGGCGGAGGCCACATCCTCAAAGGCGGCCGAGCTGACCGGCTCCTGCCGGAAGCTCACCACGAGGAACACGACGGCAAGACCTGCGCACAGCCAGCGCAGCAGCTCAAGCAGGATCGTTTTCTGTTTCATTTGTCGCATCCTCCGCTTCTGCAGGGCTGTCCAGCCCGGCAAGGATCAGATTGGCAGCCCAATAGGGGTAGAATTCCGGGCGGACGTGGATGCCGTCCGGCTGCCAGAGGTCGGCATAGGTCTGGCAGATCTCGGTATTATCCGCAAAGGGAATGCCGTTTTCGGCGCAGGCCGCGCCGACGGCCTCGCTCCACTCGGGGATATTGCGCCATTTCGAGCTCTTCTCAAAAGCGGGGTCCTGCGCGGGCAGGATGGAGCTGACGACGACCGTCACACCGGGCAGGGCCTCCTTCAGGTCGGCGACGACCTGCAGCAGCTCCGCGACATACTCCTCCTTCGTGTCCCAATAGCCAATGCTGATGTCGTTCAGACCGTAGCACAGGTAGACATAGTCCGGCTGCAGAGCGCGGATGTCGTCCATGTGCGCGGCGACGTCGCGGATGGTGTTTCCGCCGTCCGCCAGCACGCGGCTCTTTTCCAGAAAATCGAAGTAATAGAAGCCGACGGCGCGGGAATCGCCGAGGATGACGTAGCTGTCGAACATGGACCAGATGTCCAGCTCACCGCTCGTGATTTTTGCAACGAGGGCATCGCGCTCCTCCTGCTTCTGCTTGGCCAGCAGCTCCGCGCGGCGCTGCTTCTCCCGCTCGCGCAGCGTTTCGGCGATGGCGGAGGCGTCCTTTGCGGCCGCGCTGTCCAGATAGGCCGTGCCAGCGGCGACGGCCGCGCCCTCCTTCGGGGCGGCGGGCATACTGCCGAGCACCCATACCGTGAGAAGTACGGCGCACAGCAGCGTCAGGATCCACGGCATCAGGCCGCGGCTTTGTCTTTGTTTCATGCTCTCTGCTCCTGTTCAGCGGCTGTGTCCGGAGAGCACAGCCAGAGTAATTATATTCTATCGTATAGACGAAAATTTTGCAACCGAAATCCCGTATATAAGACAGCAGTGCGTGCCGGATGTTTCACAGCCAGAGCTGGACCGCTGCGCCGAGCAGGAGCTGCACGGCCAGCATTACGGGCATGCCGACGGAAAAATGGCGGTGGAGCGTTTTGTGGCGGAACAGCTGCATGGCGAGTATGCCGCCGAGCGCGCCGCCGGCCGCCGCCCAGCCGAGCAGCACGCGCTCGGGGATGCGCCTGCGGCGGCAGCGGGCGAGATGCTTATCCCATCCCATAAGAAAAAACGTGACGGCACTCATGAGGAGCAGCCAGCACACATAGTATTTCAGCATCAGGATCATCCTTTCGGAGGTGGAACATGAAACGGATTCCATGCATTGCAATTGCCTGCCTGATTTTAACATTGAGCGGCTGCGCTGTCAAGAGCGCAGCGGATGCGGAGACGGTCTGTGACCTCGGCTCCGGCCCGGAGCCGCCGCAGTTCTGCCTGGCGGCCGAGCTCCCGGCGGAGCTGCAGCGCTCGGCGGAGGACTCCGCAGAGGGACGCAGCGTCTATACGCGCGCGGACGGGGCCTATGAGGTCGTCATCGAGACGGCAGCCGGGGCGCCCGATGCGGTGCTGCGGCAGCTGACGGGCCGAGAGACGGCCGCGCTGGACCCGGTCTATCTGGCCTGGCCTCAGGCAGATCAGTACCAGTTCGCGTGGACGGGCGCGGACGACGAGGGAGAGCTTGCCTGCTGCGGCACGCTGCTCTATGACGGCACGACGTGCTACACTCTGACCATCCGCTGCGCGGCAGAGCTGGAGAAGACCTATCATGCCGAGTTTGCCCGCATTCTGGCGCACACAAGGCTGACGGACGCCGCATGACCGGCCTGCGATACTTTTTTGCTTGCGTTTTCCCGGCCTTTGCGGTATGATAGGGCATACGGTCCGCAGAATGCGCGCCGATTTTTGTTGTTGGAGGCGCTGCCTGTGAGATCTGTTTCCTGTTTTCTGGCCATTGTCCTGGTCGCCTTCCTGCTGTGCGCCTGCGGCGCGAAGGACGAGCCGAGAGCCTCGGTCGAGTCCGTCGTGCAGGAGAACTGGCCGCAGTTTTCCGATGCCGAATATGACGAGACGGCCGGAACGCTCCGCCTGACGCAGGAGAGCACCATGACCTATGCCTCCGCGCAGAAGTTCGGCGGTGAGGTCTACAAGGACGACCTGTCGCTCGAGAGCTACCTCGATATCGTCGGTGTCATTTCCTATGATGTCCGCAGTGCCTGCGGCCTGCAGGAGCTGACGGTCACACTTGAGGGCGTCAGCAGCGACGGACAGACAATCTACACCGTCAGCAGCGATGGAACGATCACGTCCTGTTGGCAATAAAGAAAGAAGAATCCGTATGAAAGAAAAGCTCCGAATGCTGTTTGACGAAAAACTGTGGAAGTTCCTGCTCGTGGGCGTGCTCAACACGCTCGTTGGCAACGGCCTGATGTTCCTGCTGTATAACCTCGCCGGGTTTTCCTACTGGCCGGCGACGGGCCTGAGCTATGCGCTTGCAAGCGTGATGAGCTATTTTCTCAACCGGTATTTCACGTTCAAATATCAGGGCAGCGGCTGGGAGACGGCCCTGCGCTTCGCGCTGAATATTGCCGTGTGCTACGGCCTTGCCTATGGCCTTGCCAAGCCGCTCGTGCGGCTGATCTTCTCCGGCCTGCCGAAAAAATGGGCGGAGAATCTGGCCATGCTGGCGGGAATGGGCCTGTTTGTGGTGTTCAACTACTTCGGCCAGCGCTTTTTTGCCTTCCGTGAGAAGAAGACGGAGTAAGGAACGCTGGTGGAGGGAGCCAGCAGATTCCCGGGCATTCCCGCCGGCCGCACGCGTTATGTAGGGGAGGGGCATGCCCCTCCCGGCGCTGTACTGTCGACTTGTGTAGGCTCTCGTTAAAATAGGGATGACTCCCGAATTGTCATTGCGAGGAGGCGCAGCCGACGTGGCGCCCTGAGCGCGAAGCGCGAGGAAGTGCCCTTGGGGTGCAATCTCGCAGTGCTTGGTTGGATAACAGGGTACTCCCGGCGAAAACGCAACTGCCTACCCGAGATCGCCGCGTCAGGTGGTGCGGCAGTGGACCAGTGCCCTTCTGCGGTTGACTTTATCCCGGCGGTTTGCTATAATCTCCGTATTCTGTTCCAGGAGGTGGTAGCTTGCTGCGCAGGCTCCTGCATAAGATCGTCCCGCCGGAAAACAGCCTTCCGCTTGCCATCACGGGCCTGATGAACCTCATCGCGTTCAGCGGCCCGAAGCTGCTGCAGGTCCTGGGGTGGAGCCTTCCCATGCACGATATGACGGCGGCCTTCGACCGCGCGTTTCCGTTTTCACCGGTCTGGGTCTTCGTCTATGTTGCGGCGTTCCCGTTCTGGATCTATCAGTATTCCGTCGTGGCCAAGGAGAGCCGCTCCCTGTGCTATCGCCTTGTGGCGGCCGATTTTGCGGCCAAGGTGATCTGCCTCCTGTTTTTCGTGCTGCTGCCGACGCACAATGTCCGCCCGCCACTGGAAACGGGCGGCTTCACGGGCTGGGCCATGCGGACGATCTGGCTGCTGGACACCCCGACGAACCTGTTCCCCTCCATCCACTGCTTTGTCTCGTGGCTCGGCACGCGCTATATCTATGAGTGCCGCAGCCTTCGTCATCGCGGCCTGACGTGCACGCTGTGCACCGTCGGCTCCGTGCTCGTGTTCCTCGCGACGATGTTCACGAAGCAGCATGTGTTCTACGATGTCATCGGCGGTATCGCCGTGGCCGAGATCGGCTGGCTTGTCGCGCGCTATACCGGATTACCGCGTCTGTTCGAGCGCCTGAACGAGCGCTTCCTCCGCACCGCGCTTGCAAAAATTATTTAAGGCAGCTCCCCATAAAGTTCAAGAAGCCCGCTGCGGTCCCGCAGCGGGCAAATATTTTAATTCCGGAAATACGATCCGTCCTGCCGGGCAGGGCGCGGCATGCGTGCTCCGCAAGCAGCGTGCTGCCTCCGCCGCAGCAGCCCGGTTCAAGCGCCGCAAAGGGCGGCTGCGCGGCGGAACGCGGCGTCATGCGCTCCGCACTTCCACCCATAGAATAGCATACGGCGGCGTACCGTACCAGCACGCCGCCGTAAAATCTTTGTTAAATTTACTTTACACGGATGATGCACTCGAAGCTCTCGCCGTAGTAGGTGACGGTCACGCGCGTGACGCCGCTGGCCTTGCCCGTGATCTTCGAGCCGTCTGCCGTGCAGACAGTCGTGTCCTTCACACTGTAGCTTGCGCCCTCGACGCGCTCGTCGTTCTCATCGAGCAGCCGCAGGTTGAAGCTCTCGCCTACGCTGAGCGTGACGTCCGTCAGGGAGAGGTGATAGCCGCCCTCGGCTGTGTCCTCGAAGCTGCAGCGCACGATGAGCTCGGCCGTCTTGCCGCCCACGTCGGCGGTGATGGTCGTTACGCCGGGGCCCTTGGCTGTGACAAGGCCGTCCTCGTCCACGATGGCGACCTTCTCGTCCTTGCTCGACCACTTCACGGCCTTCCCGGCGGGCAGGTTCGTGACCTTGACGCGGAGCGTCTCGTTGTGCAGGCTCATGGTCACGTCGCTGTAGTTCAGCTCAGGTGTGAAGCTGGCGGATGTCGTCGGCTCGCTCGGCTCCGTGGCGTCCGTAGCCGGCTCCGTGGAGGCGTCCGTGGGACTGCCGCTGAAATCGCAGGTGACGGCACAGGTCATTTTCCGTTCGCCGCACGTCACGGTGATCGTGGCCTGCCCCTCGCCGACGGCGACGATCTGGGCCAGTACCTCGGTCTGGTCGTAGTCCGGCGCGCTCACAACGGGGTCGCCGGAGATGCGGACGATGCTCTCATCCGAGCTCTTGAACGACACGGGCTGCTCGCAGCTGGCGTTGATGGCGACCTGCAGCTGCAGCGTTTCGTCCGCGGCGGAGAACCTCAGATGATCGGGCGTCAGATTCAGGAAGGTGCAGGAGGAATCGTCCTGCGCGGCGGCCGTCTCGCTCGGTGTGGTCGCCCGGAGCACATCCTCCAGGCCGGGCCACCAGCCGATCATATCGCCGATGAAGAACAGCACGACGAGCACGGCCATCGTCAAAAAGACCACGGCGGCGCGCAGATAGCCGCGCGGGATGCCGCCCTGCGTCTCGGGTGCCTTGGAGCTGCGCTGCTTCTGCGGAACGCGGCGGCGCTCCTCCAGCCGGGCCTGACGGTCCTCCTCACGCCTGGCACGCTGCGCATCCTGCTGCGCGCGCTGCTCCTCCTGCTGGGTGCGGCGGCGGGCTTTGCGCTCCTCCTCGGTCAGGCGGCGGCGCGGCGCGGCGGGCGCGGCCTCGGCGCGGGTGGTGCTGCCGCAGAGCGGGCACTTTTCGCGCGAACCGTCATAGATCGTGCCGCAGTAGTCACAAACAACTTTGTTTTCCATATCTCAACGCATATCGTGCTATGCTTGGTCTCCTTCCCTCCGGCATACGACAGGAATCGCCTCCGCCGGTTTTTCCTATCATACCATTTTCCGAAGAATATGACAAGAATGTTCTTGCATTTTTTGCAAAAATATCATAGTATATACTAGAAATAATTTGAGTTCTTGATTTAGGAGGCGAACCCGATGTCCGAACTGAAACTTGTCTCCCCTCTGCTGGATCAGATGTCCGTTGAGGAGGAGATCGCCGGGCACAATGGCTGTACCTGCTACGCCCTCCGCCACGTCCAGTCGGGCGAGCGCTTTGTCGTAAAGCGGATCTCCGTCCCCGCGTCTGACCTGCAGGTGCGGGCGCTGATCCTCTCCGGCGCTTACCCGGATGACGCCGCCGTCCATGCCTATTACGGCAGTGTTGCCGAGGATATCAAAAACGAGCTCGACACCGGCATGCGTCTGGCAGAGAACGGCTATTTTGCGGGCGCGAGCTCTTACCAGATCGAGCCGAAGGAGAGCGGCATCGGCTACGATGTCTATATCCTCTATCCGCGCATGGTCTCGCTGCGCGCCTTCCTCGACCACAGCGCCATGACCGGCCTGCGCGCTGTGAATCTCGGCATCGACCTGTGCGACGCGCTCACGGCCTGCCGCGATGCGGGCTATCTGTTTGAAAACCTCAAGCCGGAGAACGTGTTCCTCACGCAGTCCGGGAGGTTCCTGCTCGGGGACCTCGGCCTTGCGCCGCTGGAGGACCTGCAGTATGCCTCGGTGCCGGAGAATTACCTCGGTCCGTATTCCGCGCCGGAGCTTTCCGCCATCACGGCATCCCCAAACCCCACGATCGACCTGTATGCCATCGGTATGCTGCTCTACCGCATCTATAACGGCAACCACGGCCCGTTTGAGGACGAGGCCACGGGCGAGGCCATGGCGGACAAGCTCCGCCTGACCGGCAAGGCCATGCCGACGCCGATCTATGCCGATTATGAGCTGGCTGCCATCATCCTGAAGACCTGCGCTCCGCGTCCGGAGGATCGCTTCCAGACCCCGGCGGAGCTGAAGCAGGCGCTGGTCTATTATATGCAGCGCAACGAGGTGTCGGACACGCTCATCGTGCCGCCCATCGTCACGCCGGAGGCGCCGCTCGCGCCCGAGGCGGAGACGGACGGGGAGGACGCGCCTGCCCGCATGACGGACGCGGAGCAGCTCGACGAGAAGTTCCGCACGAGCTTTGCCCCGGACCTTTCCGGCGCGGGCACGGAAAAGGACATCGATCCCGACGCCGTGCCGGACGCACCGAAGCCGGAGCAAAAGGCCGAAGAAAAGCCGCAGCCGCCTGCCGAGCCAGAAAAACCGGCGGAGCCGGTCAAGGAGGCAGAGCCGGTCAAAGATACCGAGCCGGAAGCGGACGAGCCTGCAGAAGAGACCGGACCGGCGGAGGAAGCCGGACCTGCCCCGGCAGAGCCGGAGGACGAGGACCCGGATCAGATGGACCTCGACGCTTTCCTCGCCTCGGTGAATGCGGCCGTCGGCGACGTACCGCCGCAGACGGAGGAACCGGAGCAGGAAGCGTCCCCGGACGAGCCTGACCGGCCCGCCGAGCCGGAGGCGACCTATGTCGACAACGACGCAGAGAGCACGCTCCCACCCGAACCGGAGAAAAAACCGAAGAAAAAGCGCCGTGCCGTCACAATCGGCATCGTGGCTGCGCTCGTCGTCCTGCTGGGCGCGGCGGCGTGGTTCCTGCTTTCGTATTACTTTGTGCGGGCCGATGCCCTGCGCGTCGTGCGCTGCACGACGGAGGAGCTGACGGTCGCGCTGGAGAGCGGCGACAAGGCGGCGGACTTCCGCCTGACCTGCTCCGACATGTATGGAAACACCTATCCCGCCACGGCGGCCGATGGCCAGTATGTCTTCACCGGCCTGTCGGAAAACACGCAGTATACCATCACCGTCACGGCGGCCGACGGCCACCGCCTGAGCAGCCGCGGCGTCAGCACCCTCTCCGTCACGACGCCGGAGGCCACGGAGATCACGGATCTGACCGCCTCCCTCGGCGATGCCGACGGCAGCGTGGTGCTGAGCTTCAGCGCCAACGGCCCGACGCCTGCCCAGTGGACCGTGTCCTATGCGGCGGGCGACGGCCAGAAGCAGTCGCAGCAGTTCACCGGCAATACCGTCACGGTCACCGGCCTGACGCTGCAGCAGAATTACACATTCACGCTCGAGGGAACGGATACCGTCTTCCTCACCGGCACGACGACGACGGAGTTCACGCCCATCCCCGTTGTGCAGGTCGATAAGCTGAATGTCAGCAGCATCGAGGGAAACACCGTCACCGTGACATGGGAGACGGGCGAAAACATTCCCGCAGGCTGGACGGTCACCTGCGAGGCACGTCAGTTCACGACGGTCACGCAGACCGTCACGGAGAGCAGCTGTGTCTTTGAGCTGCCCGACCTCAAGCGCGATTATACCTTCACCGTCTCGGCCGAGGGTATGCCTGCGCCCGCCGTGCTCACGCTGCCCGCCAACCCGCTCGTTGTGACGGGTCTGCAGGCCACGGCCAATGAGGACGGCACCATCACCGCCTCGTGGCAGACGGCCTCCGGTGCGCCCGCCGGCGGCTGGTATGTGACCTACGGCGTGCCGACGAGCAATCACGAGCCGCGTCTGCAGGAGTGCACGGAAAACTCCGTCACGCTCAAGGGCCTCATCCCCGATGCGGATTACACGATCTCCCTGACGCCTGCAGACGGTGCGGATGTGTTCGGTACTGTCGAGGCCAGCGCCAGAACGCCGTCCGGCGGCCGCTTCGACCGCTACGGCGCAACGCCCTCCACGACCTATATTTCCCTGTGGGAGACGCCGGCGGAGGTCAACTGGGATTACCGCTCCCTGACGACGTCCAAGACCTCCTTCTCAGCGGATGAGGACATCGCCCTGTGCCTGGAGCTGACGCGCAAGGAGGACTCCGACGACGAGATCACCCTGCTTTATGTCATTCGCAATGCCAACGGCGAGCCCGTGAGCGATGCCTCGGCGCAGCTCACCTGGGACCAGATGTGGCATGAGCGCCGCCATACCAGCACGATCCCGAATCCGGGCGCGGCAGGGGAGTACACGCTGGAGGTCTATGTGAACCGCCAGCTGCTGAAATCCATCGATTTCGCGATCTCCTGATTCTCTTTCGTTAACTATCCGGCCGGAGCAGGAAACCCCGGCCGGGAGTACAAGGCAACACCGCATCGTTCCCCTTCGGCCTTCGCCGGACATTTTTCGCCGCTCCATCGGTTCGAAACGCTTGAGGTGCACAAAGCACATCTGCACATTTCGAACCTCGGCTCGACAAAAAATCTCTCGCCGAATGCTCTTGCTGAATTGTGCGGCGCTGCTCTAAATCAAATAAGACGGCTCTGCCGTCCAAAGCGAGGAGGCAAATAATGCAAAACTGGTTTGTTGTAGTCATGGGACTGGTGACGGTGTTCGTCGTCCTGATCCTCATCATCGGACTGTGCTGGCTGCTGGGTCTGGCATGCCGCGGCAGCTCGAAGAAGGAGGAACTGCAGGCCGCTGCCGCTGCTGCGCCTGCTCAGGAAAGCAGCATTCCCAACCGCGCAGAGTTCCTTGCCGCCGTTTCGGCAGCCATTGCCGAGGCAAGCGGTACGGATGCATCTGCGATCCGCATTCTTTCCGTCAAGAAGCTGTAAAAACATATTGAGAAAGGTGAACAAGAAGTATGAAAAAGTATCGTGTGAACGTCAACGGCTCCCTCTATGAGATCGAGATCGAAGAAATGGCTGCTCCCGCGAAGATGAGCGCCGCCGCTCCTGCTGCCGCTCCCGCCGCTGCTCCCGCCGCCGCTCCCGCTCCTGCCGGTGCAGGTGCTCAGGTCAAGGCTCCGATGCCCGGCACCATTCTGGATGTCAAGGTCCAGGCCGGTCAGTCCGTGAAGAAGGGCGACGTTCTCGTCATTCTGGAAGCCATGAAGATGGAGAACGAGATCTGCGCTCCCTCCGACGGCAAGATCACCGGTGTGAACGTCCGCAAGGGCGACTCCGTCGAGACTCAGGCTCTCCTCTGCACCATCGCGTAAGCGGGTAAGGAGATGCCGTATGTTCAAGAAAAAGAATAAGAACCTGCACCGCGCGCTCATTGCGCTCATGGTGCTGGGGCTTCTGGTGTGCCTGTGCTTCACCCTCGCCTCCGCCGCCACCGCTGAGCCGGACTCCTCGTCAGCCGCGGAGACCACCGCTGCAGAGGAGCAGGGCGCACAGTCCAATACGGAAGCAATGACGAATTTCCTGAATCAGGCTGGCATCGCCACCCTGATCCACAATGCGGACTGGAAATCGATCGTCATGATCCTCATTTCCTTCGTCCTGATGTATCTGGCCATCGGTAAGGGCTTTGAGCCGCTGCTGCTCCTGCCGATCGCCTTTGGTATGCTGCTGACGAACCTGCCCGGCGCAGGTATGTTCCACTCCGAGATCTTCGAGGGCGGTCATATCCACTGGGACCTCATCAAGAACGGCGTCACGCTCTCGAATGGTGCGAATGAAGCCGCCGGCCTCATCGACATCCTCTACCTCGGCGTAAAGCTGGGTATCTACCCCTGCCTGATCTTCATCGGTGTCGGCGCCATGACGGACTTCGGCCCGCTGATCGCCAACCCGAAGAGCCTGCTGCTCGGCGCTGCCGCACAGCTCGGTATTTTCATCGCCTACCTCGGCGCGCTCGGTCTGAGCAAGCTGGGGATCCCGGGCCTTGAGTTCACACAGAAGATGGCTGCCTCCATCGGCATCATCGGCGGCGCGGACGGCCCCACCGCAATCTATGTCACGTCCCGGCTGGCCTCCGAGCTGCTCGGCCCGATCGCCATTGCCGCTTATTCCTACATGGCGCTCGTCCCGGTCATCCAGCCGCCCATCATGCGCGGCCTGACCACGAAGAAGGAGCGCATGATCCGCATGGACGCCCTGCGTACGGTTTCCAAGAAGGAAAAGATCGTTTTCCCGATTGCCGTCACCGCGTTCGTCGCTCTGCTCGTTCCGAGCGCAGCTCCGCTGGTCGGCAGCCTGATGCTCGGCAACCTGTTCCGTGAGTGCGGCGTGGTCGACCGTCTGTCCAAGACCGCGCAGAACGAGCTCATGAACATCGTCGTCATTTTCCTCGGCGTCTCCGTCGGCGCTACGGCGAAGGCAGAGTCCTTCCTCAGCCCGATGACGCTCGGCATCCTCGCCATGGGCATCGTCGCCTTCATGTGCGGCACGGCCGGCGGCGTCCTGCTTGCCAAGTTCATGAACATTTTCCTGCCGGAAGGCAAGAAGATCAACCCGCTCATCGGCTCTGCCGGTGTTTCCGCTGTTCCGATGGCTGCGCGTGTCTCCCAGAAGGAAGGCCAGCGCGAGGATCCCAGCAACTTCCTGCTCATGCACGCCATGGGCCCGAATGTCGCCGGTGTCATCGGCTCCGCCGTCGCCGCGGGCGTGTTCATCGCCCTGTTCGGCTGATAAGGAGGTATGTCCGTTATGGAAAAGAAGAATCCGCTGCGAATTACAGAAACCATCCTCCGTGACGCGCACCAGTCTCAGGCTGCCACGCGCATGCGCATCGAGGATATGCTCCCCGCCTGCGAGCTCCTGGACAATATGGGCTACTGGTCGCTGGAGTGCTGGGGCGGTGCGACGTTTGACGTCTGCATGCGCTTCCTGAACGAGGACCCGTGGGAGCGCCTGCGCACCCTGAAGGCCCACATGCCCAAGACGAAGCTGCAGATGCTCTTCCGCGGCCAGAACATTCTGGGCTACAAGCACTATGCCGACGATGTCGTCGAGGAATTCTGCCAGAAGTCCATCGAAAACGGCATCGACGTCGTCCGCGTGTTCGATGCGCTGAACGACATCCGCAACCTGCGCAAGGCTGTTGAGTCCGTGAAGAAGTACGGCGGCTGGGCCGAGGTCGCGCTGAGCTACACCGTCAGCCCCGTGCATAACGACGATTACTTCGTCGGTCTCGCCAAGGACCTCGAGAAGATGGGCGCAGATTCCATCTGCATCAAGGATATGGCGAACCTGCTGCTGCCGCTGCACGCCTATGACCTCGTGCGCAAGCTGAAGGACAGCGTCTCCGTGCCCATCCACCTGCACACGCACAACACGGCCGGTACCGGTGACATGGTCAACCTCATGGCCTGTCAGGCCGGTGTGGACATCGTGGACTGCGCGCTGTCTCCGCTTGCCAACGGCACGTCCCAGCCCGCAACCGAGTCCCTCGTGGCGACGCTGCAGGGCTCCGACCGCGACACCGGTCTGGACCTTGCCAAGCTGAACGAGGCTGCCACGCACTTCCGCAAGGTCGCCGACAAGCTGAAGAAGGAAGGCTTCCTTGATCCGAAGGTCCTGCAGGTCGATACGAAGGCCCTGATGTATCAGGTCCCCGGCGGCATGCTCTCGAACATGCTCGGCCAGCTCAAGCAGGCAGGCCAGGAGGATCGCTATTACGACGTGCTGGCCGAGGTGCCCCGCGTCCGCAAGGACTTCGGCTATCCTCCGCTCGTCACCCCGACGAGCCAGATCGTCGGCACGCAGGCCGTTATGAACATCGTCGCCGGTGAGCGCTACAAGATGGTCCCGAAGGAATCCAAGGGCCTGCTCCGCGGCGAATACGGCAAGCTGCCGGGCAAGGTGAATGAGGAAGTCCGCCGCAAGTGCATCGGCGATGACAAGGTCATCACCTGCCGCCCGGCCGACCTGCTCAAGCCGGAGCTGTCGCAGTACCGCGAGGAGTCCAAGGACATCGCCCGCTGCGAGGAGGACGTTCTGTCCTACGCCCTGTTCCCGCAGGTCGCGCGCAAGTTCATGGAAGCCCGCAACAACCCGAAGCCCGCAGAGCCCGAGAAGAAGGCCGCCGATCCCAATGCGGTCCGCGAGCTCTATGTCGAGGACCTCGGCAGATAAGCCAACAAACAGCAAAAGACCCTCCCGCCGCCCGGCGGGAGGGTCTGCGTTTATGTCCCCTGAATTTCGATGATCACATATTCCGACCGGCAGCCGGTCTTGAACAGGATGGCCCAGTCCGAAATGCCGGACGTGACGAGGAAGTCCGTATCCCCGCGCCGCTCCTGTCCGTAGACGGCGTCGTCGCCGTGCAGGTGGAACCAGCGGATGAGCTGCACAAGGGGGATGAGCTGCCCGCCGTGGGTGTGGCCGGAGAGCACGAGATCGACGCCTGAAGCCGCCTCGGCATCATAGTCATGCGGCTGATGGTCCAGCACGATGGAGTAGCGCGCCGTATCCAGCCCCCGTGTCAGCTCAGCCATGGATGCGCGGCCGCCGCCGAGGCCCAGCTCCTCTGAGGCGTCCTGACGGCCGATGAGCCAGAAGGCATCGCCGATCGGCACGATCTCGTCCTCCAGCACATGCACGCCGTTTTCCGTCAGCGCAACGGCGAGGTCGTCGCCCGTGAAGCCGCGGGTGCACTTGCTGTCATACAGGCCCTTGTCATGATTGCCAAAGACGTAGTAGACCGGCATATCCAGCTGCCCGAGCGCCCTGCAGGCGGCGAGCATGTCTTCCTTCTCCGTATCCTCGTCGACAAAGTCGCCCGCGATTACGAGCAGGTCGGGCTTCTGCGCCGCGATGCGGTCCAGCTCGCGGGCAAAGCCGTCTGCGTGGAACGTGGTGCCCATGTGGGAATCGGCGATGAGCGCGACGCGGAGCGTGCCGACGGGCTTGTCCGTGCGGATGACATAATCCGTCTGCCAGACGTGGTGCGCCTGCACCCAACCGGCCGAAAGATAGGCGACTGTGAGCAGCAGGGCCGTGAGCCCGGCGTAATACCGCCGCCACGGCTTGCCGTGCAGCTGCTTCAGCAGGGCGAACAGCGCGTCGCTCAGCAGCCAGAACAGCGCCAGATGGAGCAGGCAGATGATGGCGTTCATATAGCCCCACGCCAGCCAGATCGCGGCAGAAGGAAGCAGCACAGCCAGCACGGAGATCACCCAGCTCCAGCCATGCCTGCCGCGGGCCAGCGCCAGCGAGAATCGGAAGCGGTGCACGCGCGTGACAAGGTAAAAAAGCGCAGAAAATCCAGCCAGCACCAGACCGATCAGGATCAGAAGCCTGGGGATCATGCGCCCGCGCCCCCGTTCTGCACGAGAATGTCCTCTGCCGTCAGCATGGGGTACCGGCGCAGCGCCATGCCGTCCAGCGGCTCGCGGTGCAGGTCGACGGCTGTAATGCGGCGGTTGCCGTAGGTCGTGTAGTAATAGATGCCGCGCGCGGCATTCCAGCACGAGGTATAGATCGTGCGCTCAAATTCTCCCGGTGCGACCTCACAGCAGCCGCGCGTCTGGGAGACCGTCTCCATGATGTGGAAAAACTGCCCGACGCAGTCGGCCTCGCTCTCGCCGCAGACGGAGTGGAGCTTCGTGAAGGCGGCGCGGACAAAGCGCGAGCCGGAGGACAGGTCGCCCGGCAGACCGAGCGCGCCCATGCCGCGGCTGTAGGCCTGCAGCGGCACGTCCGGCGCAAAGGTATTCTCCGGCTGTCTCGGCGACAGATGCATATAGTTGTTCAGCGCGAAGAGCTGCTGCGGGAACGGTGGGTTATTCGTCAGCACGCCGACAGGATTTTCGTAAATTTGCAGCCCCTCGGCCGTCGGCTCCAGCGTGAGGGCGCCGGTCGCGTCCGCCAGCAGCCAGTGCAGCTGGGCGGCGGGGAAGTGCGGGCTGAACGGCGTTCCCGTCAGGTTGACGTCCTGCAGCAGCTGCCGGGCCTCCGCCAGCGTGGCGCACTGCCGCAGCAGCCACGGAATGAATTCGAACTGCGCCACGTTCTGCCGCCCGTCCTGCGGCGCGGCATAGTGGGCGTTGCCGACGAAGTTCAGCCCGGCAATGCCGAGGCCTTTTTCATTCACGGCATCGTAATACAGCGGATAGCCGTCCGCCACATGGGCCGTGCCGAGGATGGCATAGCCCTGCTCCGAGCCGCCGCCGTGGCGGAAGCGGAGCGGGAACCGGCGGGGAAGCATGACGATCTCCTCGCCATAGGATGCCTCGTAATCCAGCGAGCGGCCCATATAGAGCTCACGCGGCTGATAGGTGATTGCAGTGCACATAATACCTCCTGATAATATGATACCGCTGCAGAACGGCTTGCTCTGCAGCGGTATCGGTTTAATCCTCTGCGGCCAGCAGAATGATGCATTCCGCTGCCTCCTTCACCGGAGCGGAGAGCGTGAAGGCGTAGATCCCGCTGCAGTCCGCCAGAAGCTTTGGCAGCGCTTCCGCCGGCAGGCGATATGCGGCGCGGACGTCCTCCGGCCAAAGCCCGGCCGTCTCGCTCCAGCTGACGCGCTCCTCCTCGGACAGCTGCTCGCTGCTCTCCGGCAGAACGTCGGCGTGCGCGCCCTTCAGCACGACGAGCAGCGGCTCCGCGGCGGTTCCGTCGTATGCGGCCGCTGCGTCGTCCGTATCCGCAGCCTTGCACTCGGGCGCCCCAACACCGGATGTTGCGGCGTCGTGGTAAAATGACGTGACATTGCCACTGTATCCCATCACGACGTCGCCGGGAGCGGCAGTAGCGGCAGTATCGTTGGCCTTCTGCTGCGCAAAGCCCTTCAGCGGACCGAGCAGAGTGAAGACGACCAGCGCGGCAGCGGCAAGGCCTGTGGCAAGCCCGCCCCAGTAGGCGCGGCTCGGCTTTTTGACCGGCCGCTGCGGTGTTTTGGCGGCTGCCAGAATGGAGGCTGTCAGCCCGGCGGGAGGGACGGCGGTGTCTGCCCGCAGCAGACGGTCCCCGCGTTCAAAGGCCTGCAGCCGTGCGCGGCAGTCTGCACACTGCGCCAGATGCGCCTGCAGCCGCTGCTCTTCCTCCGGCGAGTTTTCGCCGTCGAGATGTCCGCTCAAAAGTGGAAGATAATCGTTACAGTTCACGGCCCCGACCTCCTTTCTGCGGATTAGACGAGGCGGCGGCCGCTTTGTTCCCACTCTGGGACAGCTTTTTTCGCAGCTGGTCGCGGGCGCGGGCTAGGCGGGATTTGACCGTTCCCTCCCGCACGCCAAGCACAGCGGCGATGTCCGTATAGCTCAGGTCATTTTCCACGCGCAGCGACAGGATCAGCCGCTGCTCCGGGGCCAGCAGGTCCATGGCGGCCTGCAGCTCCTCCCGCTCCTCGCGCGCAAGCAGCTCCTCCTCCGGCAGCTTGGCCGGGTCGGGTGCATCGAGGGTATATTCCTCCCCGTCGGCGTCCAGCCCGGAGATGGGAACGACCAGGTGGCGGCGCGCAGCACGCAGAAAGTCGATGCAGACGTTGGACGTCAGCCGGAAGAGCCAGGTGGACAGGCTGGAATCAGCCTGAAAGCTGCCAAGCCCGCGCCACGCGCGCAGGAAGGCCTCCTGCGTCATGTCGGCGGCATCCTCCGGATTGCCGGTCATGCGCAGCGCGAGCCGGTAGATGGCGGGCTGATGCGTCGTGACGAGCTGCTCAAACGCCGCCATATCGCCGTCGGCTGCCAGCCGGATCATGTGCTTTTCGTCGATGGGGATCACCTCAGATCACGCTTGATCTCTTTTGCCAGACGTTCTATGTCGGAAAAGGCGGAAATGTTGGAGATTTGTTCCTTATAAAAACCGCTGTGCGGCACGCCGCGCAGGTACCATGCAAAATGCTTGCGCGCCTCGAGACAGGCAATATGCTCGCCCTTGTCCTCGAGCGCCAGTGCGAATTGCTGCAGGGCCGTGTCCACGCGGTCGGTGAGCGGCGGCAGCTCCGGGGGCGTCTTGCCGCGCAGGGCAGCGCGCAGCCGCTCGAAAAGCCACGGGTCGCCGAAGGCGGCGCGTCCCGCCATGAACAGCGAAGCGCCGCTGTGCGCCCGGCAGCGCAGCAGCTGCTCGGGGTTGGAGATATCGCCGTTAGCGATAACGGGGATGGAGACGGCGCGCACGACCTCACCGATGGCGTCCCAGTCTGCGCGGCCGGAATAGAGCATGGCCTTCGTGCGGCCGTGGACCGTGATGGCGGCTGCACCGTTTTCCTCCGCCGCGCGGGCCAGCGCGACGGCGCTCGGGCAGCTCCGGTCCCAGCCAAGGCGGGTCTTCACGGTCACGGGGACGGAAACGGCGTCCACCACGGCGCGGATGATGCGCCCGGCCAACGGGATGTCGCGCATGAGGGCGCTGCCGTCGCCGTTGTTGGCGATCTTCGGCATGGGGCAGCCCATATTGATGTCCAGAAAGTCGCACCTGCTGATGCCGGCGGCGATCTGCGCGGCCTCGGCCATCATGGCCGGGTCGTTGCCGAAAATCTGCGCGCCGCACAGCGAGCCCTCGTTCCGGCGGAGCAGGCCGCGGCTCTTGCGGTCCTGATAGACGAGCGCACGGGAGGAGACCATCTCCGTTACGGTCACGTCCGCGCCATGCTGCGCGCAGACCGTGCGGAAGGCGTAGTCCGTTACGCCGGCCATCGGTGCGAGAAAAAGCGGTGTATCGCCGGAAAACAGCTGCATGGGTCCATCCCTCCTGCCCTATACTGTACCATAAAGCGCGAAAAAAAGCAACTCCGCCCGTTCGCCTTTTTGAACGGGCGGAGAAGCCCCGGGGCAGTACCGCATGATTCGGTTAAGGCCAAAATACGGTGCTGCCTTAGAAGATCAGCACGCAGGAGAGCCACGCCAGCCCCACAGATGCCGCTCCCATCGCGGCGTACAGGAAAGCCGGGATGCGGCGGTGCGGGCGTGCGGACAGCGGTGCGGCGGCAAGGCGGCGCGCCTCCTCCAGCAGGGCCTGCTCCGTCACACCGTGCTGCTCGAGCGCCTCCTCGCGCAGCAGAAAAATAGCCTGCTCAAACAGGTCGGACTCCTGCGGCCGCACCACGAGGACCTGCCGCGTCGTTCCCTTGACCATTGCACTCCCTCCCTTAGCCGGACATTGTCCGGTATCTGGAGAGATTCTACCCGCCCGAAGCGGGTCATAAACGGCTGTTGACAAAAAATTTTTATAAAAATTTTGAAAAAAGTGTCAGGAATCCGTTTCTGGTGAAATATAGGAGTGAAGGGAGGCCGCAGCAGAGCGGAATAGTCTGCAGGAAAGAACAACTTCGCAGGAAGAACCCTTTATGAATTGAAAGAAAGGACAGATTATCATGAAAGGAAAACGATTTCTTCTGCTTTTGCTCGTTTTCGCATTATCAGTCTCTTTGCTTGGCTGCGGAGAAATGTCTGACGCAGAGGTGCAGCTGCGATACGGCCTGAGGATGTTCTTCAATCGGTTTAATTCGTTCCAGCCAACTAGCTTTTACGGTTTCTCTGGAAATGATCTGGATAATCTGCAATGGGGCGCGGAGCAGCTCAGTGCCGGGATGGAGGAAAACACGGATCTGCTTCAGAAATACCCAAACGCCTATGCGTCCCTTCAGCTGCTGGTTCAGATCCCGACTGTACTGAGATCCCTGTACGAGGCAGCAGGGACGGAAAAGCTTACCTTTGGCGACCTCCCCCCCGCGTGGCAGGCATGCCTGTACGATGTGGACATCCTGCTGTATCCGTGCCTGTTTGCCTGGACCGAAAGTGACGGCTCTTCCGTGATGGGGCTGTTTGCCCTGATGGAGTCCTCGGGCAGCGCGATCAATTTCATGGATCGCAATGTCGTCTCCCGCCAGGGAATCGAGTGGCCGGAGCCGATAGACTGGACACCGCCGGATGTTTGATCCCGGTACATAGCAAAAAAAGCTGCCGCAGAGCGTTTACTCTGCGGCAGGAAATTTTATGCCTGTTCGCCGGATTCGGAGGGGTCGATGACGGAATCGTCATGGAAGACCCAGTCCTGCACGTTCAGAATGTCGTAGGTCGAGGGAGTGCGGCGGATGACGATCTTCGAAAGACCGGCGTTGATGATCATCCGGCGGCACATCGGGCAGGGGAGCAGGTCAGGGATCAGCTCGCCCGTGGCGACGTCGCGCCCGGCCAGATAGATCGTGCCGCCGATGCACTCGCTGCGCGCGGCGGAGATGATGGCGTTCATCTCGGCGTGGACGCTGCGGCAGAGCTCATAGCGCTCGCCGGCGGGGATGCCCAGCCGCTCGCGGATGCAGTAGCCGAGGTCGATGCAGTTGCTGCGGCCGCGCGGTGCGCCGTTGTAGCCCGTGGAAACGATCTCGTCGTTGCGGACGATGAGCGCCCCGGAGTGAGAGCGGCTGCAGGTAGAACGCTCCAGCACGGTCTCCGCGATGTCGAGGTAATAGCTTTCCTTATCGATGCGCCCCATGGCAGTGGCCTCCAATGATCGGAACATTGCCATTATTATACACCCTGCGGGAAAAAACTGCAAGCATTTTTCCGAAAAACGCGCCATTTTTGGCGAAAAAACAGCTCAAAAATGGGAGTTTTGCTCCACCAGATGAAAAATAACCGGTGAAGACCGAGGCTGCAATGGAGTGATGCTGCTTTAGAGCATACATTTTCCGCGGTGCAGATACTGCCCATTACGGTCGTGGAGAATTTTGCCCTCCCGGACGACGCAGGTGCCGCGCAGGTAGACCTCTGCGATATGGCCCGCGATCTGCGTGCCCTCATAAGGGGCATAGTCGACGTTTGCCGCCTGATCGGCTGCGGTGATGCAGCTCGTGCCGCGCGGGTCATATACGACGATGTCCGCGTCCGCGCCCGGCTGCAGTACGCCCTTGCGGGGGAAGAGACCGTAGAGCTTCGCGGGCGTTTCTGCCAGCACATCGGCCATGCGCTCGGCCGTGATGCGGCCTGCTGCGACGCCGTAGGTGAACAGCAGCGTGCCGCGCGTCTCCACGCCGGGCATGCCGCCGGGAATTTTCGTGAAGTCGCCGCGCCCGGCGTCCTTCTGCGCAAGGGTGAAGCTGCAGTGATCCGTCGAAACGGTCTGGATCTCGCCGTCGGCCAGCGCCTTCCACAGGCGCTCGTTGTCGAGCTTCTTGCGCAGCGGGGGCGCGCAGACATAGCGTGCGCCTGCAAAGTCCGGCAGGCTGTAGCGTGAGTCGTCCAGCAGCAGGTAGTGCGGGCAGGTCTCCACAAAGACCTTCTGCCCGAGGCCGCGCGCGGCCTCGACCTCACGCAGGGCTGCCGCCGTGGACAGGTGGACGATCATGACGGGCACATCGGCCACGCGTGCCAGCTTCAGCAGACGGCCGACGGCCTCGGCCTCGGCCTCCGCCGGGCGGCAGAGCGGGTGAGACGCCGGGGAAAGTGCGCCCGCGGCCTTCTTTTCGGCGATGAGCGCATCGATCATGCCGGCGTTCTCGCAGTGCACGCCGACGATGCCGCCGAGACGCTTCATCTCGCGCAGGGCGTGGAAAATGGCCTCATCGCCGATCATCATCGCGGGATAGGTCATGTACATTTTGAAGGAGGAGATGCCCTCGTCAAACATCTGCGGCAGCTCGGCGCGGATGCCGTCGTTCCAGTCGTCGATGGTCATGTGGAAGCCGTAGTCGCAGCCGGTCTTCCCGTCCGCCTTCTCGTGCCAGCGGGCAAGGCCGGTGTGGAGCGTTTCGCCCTTGTTCGGGCAGGCAAAGTCGATGACGGTCGTCGTGCCGCCGCGCAGGGCGGAGCGGCCACCGGTATAGAAGTCGTCCGCTGTGACGGTGTTGCAGACCTCGAGGTCGAAGTGCGTGTGCGCGTCGAGAAAGCCGGGGAACAGCAGCTTGCCGCTGACGTCGATCACCTCGGCCTCCGGGCAGGAAAGCGCCTCACCGACGGCCTCGATGCGTTCGCCGTCGATGAGCAGATCGGCTTTCCGGCAGCCGGAAGCGCCGACGATCACGCCGCCTTTCAGCAGCTTTTTCATACGAATCCACTCCTTTTTGTTTGGTTGGCTACCCCGCATCATTCCTCTTCGGCCTTCGGCGGATATTTTTCGCCGGTCCATCGGTTCGGAAAGTTTGACGTGCACAAAGCACGCCCGCACTTTCCAAACCTTGCCTCGACAAAAAATCTCTCGCCGGATGCTCTTGAGGAATGATGCGGGGCAGCCTGTGTATTTGCCGGTTGATACTATTCTGTATTTTATTCTATCACTGCGGCGGGGAAAAGGGAATCCCCTTTTTCTGCGGGAAATGCCGCCGCGGCGCGAATCGACGATTGACAGGGAAAGCGTCCAGACCGTATAATGGGGCTGTACCGGTTATCCAAAAAGGAAGGAGATATGTTCCATGCTGCAAATTGAACATCTGACGAAGACCTACGGCGAAAAGAAGGCCGTGGACGATCTGAGCCTGCATATCCTGCCCGGCGAAATTTACGGCTTCATCGGCCACAACGGCGCGGGAAAGACGACGACGCTGAAATCCGTCGCCGGGATCCTGCGCTTCGACGCCGGAGAGATCCGCATCGCCGGCACCTCTATCCGCACGGACCCGCTGGCCTGCAAGCGAAAGCTTGCCTACATCCCGGACAATCCCGATCTCTATGACTATATGACGGGTATCCAGTATCTGAACTTTATTGCGAACATTTTCGGTGTCAGCGCGGCGGACCGGCAGGTGCGCATCCGCGAGCTTGCGGAGCGCTTTGAGCTGACGAACGATCTGGCCCAGCCCATCGCCGCCTACTCCCACGGCATGAAGCAGAAGCTGGCCATTATTTCGGCCTGGCTCCATGCCCCGCAGCTCGTCGTGATGGACGAGCCGTTCGTCGGCCTGGACCCGAAGGCCGCCCATCTGCTCAAGGGCATGATGCGGGAGCTGTGCGACCGCGGCGGCGCGATCTTCTTCTCGACGCATGTGCTCGAGGTTGCGGAAAAGCTGTGCGACAAGGTCGCCATCCTGCGTGCGGGCAAGCTCATCCGCTCCGGCACGATGGACGAGGTCAAGGGCGACGACTCCCTCGAGGAGGTCTTCCTGGAGCTGGAGGGCGAGACATGCTGAGCGCTCTCCTGAAAAAGCAGCTGCAGGAGATCTTCCGCAGCTACTTCTATAACGCCAAGCAGGGCAAGGCCCGCTCCCGCGTCTCGACGGTGGGCTATTTTGCCTTTTTTGCCGTGCTGATGGTCGGCGTGCTGGGCGGCATGTTCACCTATCTGGCGCATTCCCTGTGCGCGCCGTTCGCCGCAGCCGGGATGGAATGGCTGTATTTTACAATCATGGCCATGGTCGCCATCGTGCTCGGTGCATTCGGCAGCGTATTCAACACCTATTCGAGCCTCTATCTTGCCAAGGATAACGACCTGCTGCTGTCCATGCCGATCCCGGTGCGCACCATCCTGTTGTCCCGCCTGCTGAGCGTCTATCTCATGGGTCTGCTCTATTCCGGCGTTGTGCTGCTGCCTGCCATGATCGTCTATTGGGTCACGGTCTCGGCCGCGCCCGCTGCCCTTGCGGGCGGCCTGCTGCTGTTTGCCCTTGTCACGATCTTCGTGCTGACGCTCTCATGCGCGCTGGGCTGGGTCGTGGCGAGGGTCAGCCTGAAGCTGAAGCACCGCAGCATCACGGTGGTACTGACGTCGCTGCTGTTCCTCAGCGCTTACTATTTCGTGTATTTCAAGGCGCAGAGCTTCCTCTCGGAGCTTGTGACGAACGCCGCCTACTACGGCGCGCAGATCCGCGGCAAGGCCTATCCGCTCTATCTGATCGGCCGTGCCGGGGCCGGCGACGGCCCTGCCATGGCGGTGGTCACCGCCGTGGTGCTCGTTCTGTTTGTCCTGCTATTCTGGCTGCTGTCGCGCAGCTTCCTGCGCATCGCCACGGCAAGCGGCAGCACGGTGCGCCGCGTCTACCGCGAAAAGACCGCCGTGCAGCGCGGTGCGGGCACGGCCCTGCTTGCGCGGGAGCTGCGGCACTTCGGCGGCAATCCCAGCTATATGCTCAACTGCGGCCTCGGTATCCTGCTGCTGCCGCTCGGCGGCACGGCCCTGCTATGGAAGCGCGATCTTCTGGATGTGCTGCAGCCTATGGTCGGAGGGCAGGGGATCGCGCTCATCCTGTGCGCGCTGGTGTGCCTGCTGGCATCCATGAATCTCATGGCTGCGCCGTCCGTTTCGCTCGAGGGCCGGACGCTCTGGCTCGTGCAGTCGCTGCCGGTCCGGCCATGGCAGGTTCTGCGGGCCAAGCTGCAGCTGCAGCTTGTGCTGACGGCCGTCCCCGCGCTGATCGCGGCGGTCTGCGCAGCCGTGGCTGCCGCGCGCCCGGTGGGGGAGACGCTCCTGCTGCTGGCCGTTCCGCTCGGCTATGTCCTGCTGCTGGCGCTGTTCGGCCTGTTCGCGGGCCTGAAGCTGCCGAATCTGACGTGGACGAATGAGATCACGCCCATCAAGCAGGGCGGCAGCGTCATGCTGGCCCTGTTCGGCGGCTTCGTCTATGCGGGCCTTCTGCCGCTGGCCTATTTCCTCGGGGCAGACGCCCTGGGCCTTTCTGCCTGCCTTGGAATTTATCTCGGCCTGACGCTGGCGCTTGCTGCCGTGCTGTATGTCTGGCTGCGCAGGCGCGGCGCGGCCGTGTTCGCGGCTCTGTAACAAAAAGGAGAGAGTATGAACGATATTCTGGAGGTCCGACACCTCGTCAAGCGCTTCGGCGATGTGACGGCGGTGGACGATCTGAGCTTCCGCGTGCGCGAGGGCGAGCTGTTCGCCTTCCTCGGCGTGAACGGCGCGGGAAAATCCACGACCATCCACATTCTCTGCGGCCAGCTGGCCCGCGACGGCGGCAGTGTGTGCGTCTGCGGCGCGGACCCGGACGAAGCGCCGGAGCAGCTCCGCCGGAGTCTCGGCGTGGTGTTCCAGAGCTCCGTGCTGGATCAGGCGCTGTCTGTGCAGGAGAATCTGCGCAGCCGCGCGGCGCTTTACGGCATCCGGGGCACGGCGTTTTCCCGCCGTCTTACGGAGCTGACGGACCTGCTGGAGCTGGGCGAGCTGCTGCGCCGCCCCGTCGGCAAGCTCTCGGGCGGCCAGCGCCGCCGTATCGACATCGCCCGCGCCCTGCTGCACCGGCCGCGCCTGCTCATCCTGGATGAGCCGACGACGGGCCTTGATCCGCAGACGCGCAGCCTGCTGTGGCAGGTCGTGGCGGGCCTGCGGCAGGAGGAGAATCTGACGGTCTTCCTCACCACGCATTATATGGAGGAGGCTGCGGACGCGGGCTACGTTGTCCTGCTCGACCACGGCAGGATCGCGGCGGAGGGCACGCCGCTGCAACTGAAAAACACCTATGCGCACGATACGCTCACCCTATACGGCGTGGGTGAGGCGGACGTGCGGCGGCTCGGCCTGCCGTATGCGCCTGCGGAGCAGGGCTGGCGCGTCACCGTGCCGGACCCGGCTGCCGCTGCGGAGCTCATCCGGCGGGAACCGGCGCTGTTCCGCGATTTTGAGCTGACCAAGGGACGGATGGACGATGTGTTCCTCGCCGTCACGGGCAAAAAGCTGGCGGGAGGTGCGGAGAAATGACCGGACTCGGTGCGCTGATCCGGCGCAACAGCAAGCTGTATTTCAAGGATAAGGGCATGTTCTTCACCTCGCTCATCACGCCGATGATCCTGCTGGTGCTCTATGTCACCTTCCTCAGCCGGACGTATGAGGATTCGTTCCGTTCTGCCCTTGCGGCAGCCGGGGCACAGGTGGAGGACTCGCTCCTGCATGGCTGTGTCGGCGGGCAGCTCATCTCGTCGCTGCTGGCCGTCAGCTGTGTGACGGTGGCCTTCTGCTCGAACCTCACCATGGTGTTCGATAAGGTCTCCGGTGCACGGAACGACCTGACCGTTTCGCCGGTCCGGCCCGCTGTCCTTTCGCTGAGCTATTATCTGGCGACGTTCTGCACCACGCTGCTCATCAACGGCATCGCCGCGGCCGCCTGCTTCGGTTATCTGGCGCTGACGGGCTGGTATCTGAGTGCTGCGGACGTGCTGCTCGTGCTGCTGGACGTGGTGATCCTGGTGCTGTTCGGCACGGCGCTGTCGTCCTGCATGATCTTCCCGCTTTCGACGAACGGGCAGGCCAGCGCGGTCGGAACGATCGTGAGCGCGGGGTACGGCTTTGTCTGCGGGGCCTATATGCCCGTTTCGAGCTTCTCGCCCGTGCTGCAGAAGGTCATCGCCTTCCTGCCGGGGACGTATGGGACCGCCCTGTTGCGCTGCCATGCGATGCGGGGCGTGTTTGCGGAGATGCGCCGCATCGGCTTTCCGGCGGAGGTCGTTTCGGGCATCCGTGACAGCGTGGACTGCAATCTCTATTTCTTCGGCCATGCCGTAAGCACCGGCGCGATGTATGCCATCATGCTGGGGAGCATCGCCGCGCTCATCGGCCTTTACGTCCTGCTGAACCGCCCGGGACACGGAGGAAAGCGCCATGGGTAGAGCCTCCACCAGACAGAACAAGACGCCCTATCAGCTGGCCCGCGAGGAGCTGGGCCTTTCCCGCGAGCGGGCGGCGGAGCTGCTGGAGACTATCCCGGCGGAGCGCATCGAGCGCATCGAAAGCGAGCGCTCCCTGCCGCGGCCGGACGAGGTGCTGCGCATGGCGCAGCGGTATAAGAAGCCGTCGCTCTGCAATGCCTACTGCGCCCGCGCCTGCCCCATCGGGCAGGAATATGTGCCGGAGATCAAGCCGAAGGAGCTTCCGGCCATCGTGCTCGAGATGCTGGCGACGCTCAACACACTCGACCGCGAGCGCGGCTGCCTCATCGATATCTCGGCCGATGGCAGCATCGATCCGGACGAGCTGGCGGATTTCCTGCGCATCCAGCGGGAGCTGGAGCAGATCTCCCGGACCGTGGAGGCCCTGCAGCTCTGGGCGGAAAAAATGATGGCCGACGGCCGCATTGACCGTGCGGCCTATACGCGGGAGATCTCCGCAGCGGGAGAAAAATAGCGGGTGTTAATTTGTACATTTGAGCCTTTATTTTCTGCGCCCGGCCTGATAAAATAAGACCATACACAGCGGATCCGTAAAACCTACCCAGATACAGAAAAGGAGAGTAACAATGGTTATTTTTATGTTCGGCATCGTGCTTACCATCGTGCTTTTCATTGCCATGGGCTTTGTCCGCGGCGAGGGCATGAGCTGGAGAGTCAACAAAAAGCAGCTGCTGGCGCTGGTCGGTGTGCTCGTCATCGTGTTTTCGTGCTATGTCTCCATTCCGGCAGGCCACACCGGCGTCGTGACAACGTTCGGCAGCGTGGAGAACTACACGCTCGAGGCCGGCATGCACTTCAAGCTCCCGTGGCAGGAGGTCATCAAGATGGACAACCGCGTGCAGAAGAGCACACAGGATATGTCCTGCTTCTCCTCCGACATTCAGGAGGTCAGCATGACCTACACCGTGAACTATCAGATCAGCAAGCAGGATGCCATGACGATCTATAAGACCATCGGCATCGGCTATTACGATACGGTCATCGCCCCGTGCATCACGGAGTCGGTCAAGATCGTCACGGCCCAGTATACGGCCGAGGACCTCGTCTCCAGCCGCAGCCTGATGGCCTCGCAGATCGAGGAGGTCCTGTCCAAAAAGCTGGCGGCCTACAATATCGAGCTGGTCGGCGCTTCCATTGAGAATATGGATTTCACGGATGCCTTTACGGATGCCGTGGAGGCCAAGCAGGTCGCCGAGCAGAACAAGCTCCGCGCCGAGACCGAGGCACAGCAGCGCGTCCTCGAGACCAATGCCGCTGCGGAGATCAAGCGCATCGAGGCGGAGGCTGATGCCTATGAGCTGACGACCCGTGCCGAGGCTGAGGCCGAGGCGAACCGCAAGATCGCTGAATCCCTGACGGAGGCCCTCATCGCCTATACTTACGCGGAAAACTGGAACGGCGAGCTGCCGACGTTCATGACGGGCGACGGCGCAACGCTGCCGATGTTCGACATGTCGGCCCTGCTGAACGGCAAGACCGATAACGGAACGACTGCCGCGCAGCCTGCGGAATAACAGAGCAGAAAAAGTCCTGCCCGGAGTGAAAGCTCCGGGCAGGATCATTTTTGGGGGAGGGTTTTGTAGGGGAGCGGACAGCCGGGCCCGGAGACGCACCTGCAGTTGGTGCAAGGCGGCGATAAAATGGTATGCACCAATTGCGTCTGTTGCGGCGTTCCCTGCACAGCCGTTGGCGGCTTTGCCGCCTTACGGATGCGGCGTGCCCCTTGCGGGTAGTGAGCGCCTTGTGCGGGGAAATTAAACTGTATAAGGGCACTGGTGCACCACTGCACCACCCTGATGTGTCATTCCGAGGAGCGAAGCGACGTGGGAATCTCGCAGGACAATGGCGGATAACAGGAAAGCCATCGGCGAAAACGTAACTGCCTTCCCGAGATTGCCACGTCGGCCTGCGGCCTCCTCGCAATGACAAATCTGGGGCCCTTGTGCCACAGAATCAGTGCGAGATAGTTGTTAGCCTCCATGGCGCTCGATGAGCGCCGCTACAATATTGTTTGAAATTATTTCCCTGCCGGGGCGGGTTCGCGCTCCATGGCGGCGTGTTTGCGCGCCGGGCGGTAGCACAGCAGGGCAATGAAGATCATCAGCGCCGTGGCGGACAAGCTGACCGGATAGGACGTCATGATGGTCTGCAGCGTGGGGTGCTGCGGGAAGGCAAAGTGGATCCAAGCGATGCGGATGCCGCACACGCCGAGGGCCGTGAGGGCGGCGGGCACGAGCGAGATGCCGAAGCCGCGCAGATAGCCGGACATGACCTCATACAGAAGCGAGAAAATATAGGCGAAGAACACGATCTTCAGCCGGTCGTAGCCCAGCGCGACGACCTGCGGGTCGTTGTTGAAGATGGACAGCAGGAAGCGGCCAGTCAGCAGCACCAGCGCGACGGTCGCGCCGAGCGAAACGGCGTCCTCGATCAGGCAGAGGTACAGCGTTTTGCGGCAGCGGCGGATCTGGCCCGCGCCGTAGTTCTGGCCGACGAACGTCGTGCAGGCCTGATTGTAGGAGTTCATCACGTCATAGGCGAAGACCTCGATGTTGCAGGCTGCGCTCGAGGCAGCCATGACGATCTTGCCGAGGCTGTTGATGGCGGACTGGATGACAATGTTGGAAATGGCGAACACCGCGCTCTGCAGCCCGGCGGGAAGGCCGATGCGCAGGATCATCCACAGGCTGCGGCCGTCCATGCGCAGCTTGCGCGGCTCAAGGCGGATGTCCTTGCCGGAGCGCAGCAGGCGGCGGAACAGCAGAGCCGAGCTGAAGGCATTGGCGATGACGGTCGCGATGGCCACGCCGTTGACGGTCATATGGAGCACGGCTACGAAGAACAGATTCAGCAGCACGTTCAGCACACCGGACATCGCCAGCGCCACGAGCGGCACGCGCGTCTCACCGACGCTGCGGAAGATCGCCGCCTCGAAGTTATAAAGCAGGATGACCGGCATACCCATCAGGTAGATGCGCAGATACAGCAGCGCCTGCGGAAACACGTCGTCCGGCACATGCAGCGTACGCAGCAGGGCGGCCGCAGCCAGCTCACCGAGAACGGCGACGACGATGCCGCCCAGCAGCGAGAATACGATGGACGTGTGCACGGCCTTCTGCACGGCCTCGCGGTCGCCGCGGCCGACGGCGTTTGCGATGACGACATTCGCGCCGAGGGCGATGCCGATGAACAGGTTGACGATGAGCGCGATGAGCGCGCTGTTTGCGCCGACGGCGGCGACGGCAATGGTCTTGTCCGCGCCGGTGAAGTTGCCGACAACGGCAATGTCGGAGGCGTTGAACAGCTGTTCCAGAATGGCTGTTGCGGCGACCGGCAGGGCAAACTGCGGCAGCTTGCTCCAGATCGGGCCGTGGAGCATGTCGAGCCGCTTGCTTTCTGCGGATCTCATGTGGAATTTCTCCTCTCAATTCAAAAACATCTCGATTGCGGCCCTAGTATAACGCAAACTTTCCCACGGCGCAAACACTTTTCAAATTTTCCCAAAACCTTGGAGGACTGCACGGGAACGGCCTGAAGAATGAGACCGTTCCCGTGCAGTTTGTTCAGGGGCTGTGGTCAGATGTCAGAGGAGCGCGGCAGAAATCAGTACACGCCAGGAATGCAGCGGATGAGCTCGTCGAATGCCTGCCGTTCTGTCTCTTGCATGCAGCATGGGAAATGAAATCGGGAAAAGGTTAGAAAATCATCATGAGAGTGCCCGCAACGATCAGCACGAGGCCGAGCGCGGCCTTTTTGGACAGCCGCTCATGGAACACGACGGCGGAAAATGCGATGGAGACCAGAATGCTCAGCTTGTCGATGGGCACGACCACGCTGGCAAGCCCGTCCTGCAGCGCCTTGTAGTAGCACAGCCACGAACCGCCCGTTGCAAGGCCGGACAGGCAGATGAAGCCGAGCTCCTTCTTCGGGACCTCCTTCAGCGTGTGCTGCTTGCCCTTGACGAACACAATGAGCCACGCCATCACGAGTACGACGCCCGTGCGGATGGCCGTGCCGAGGTTGGACTCCACGCCCTCAATGCCAACCTTGCCGAGGATGGACGTCAGGCTGGCGAACACGGCGGAGAGGATGGCATAGAGCAGCCAGCTCTTTCGTTCGGCCTTGTTTCCGGTGACTGCTTTTTTCTCGATCATCAGGAACGTGCCGATGGCGATGAGCACGACGGCCGCGCCCTTGAGCCAGGTGATGCCCTCGCCCAGGAAGAGGAACGCCAGCACGATCGTCAGGATGGTGCTCGATTTATCGATGGGAACGACCTTGTTCACGTCGCCGAGCTGCAGCGCGCGGAAATAGCACAGCCACGACGCGCCGGTCGCGAGGCCCGAGAGGACCAGAAAGACCCACGTCTTCGCGCTCAGGCCGGTGATGGTCGGCGCGGAGCCGACGATGGCCACCATCAGCCACGAAAACAGCAGGACCACGATCGTCCGGATGGCCGTGGCCGTGTCGGAATCCGTCTTCCGGATGCCGCATTTTGCCAGAATGGATGTCAGCCCGGCAAAAAGCGCCGAACCAAATGCAAACAGGATCCACATGACAATGCCTTCTTCCTATATTTTGTTTCACGCAGTGGATGAGAAAAGGTTGGCGGTTTTTCGGAAGATTCTAATGAATCATGGTTCCATCAAAAATGTTGGGGGTCTGGCTCTCTCCCCGGCCCCGTTCTTGCGAAAAAAGTTGAGCATAGAGACAAAATCCTTTACAAATGAGTATCATATGACATTAAAAATCAAAAAATTTACGAATATCGTAAAATATTCTTGACATATCTTGGCTGCGGTGATAAACTATGTTTAACGATTTTCATTAAATAATTAACGTTAACAGCACTTGAAGGTAGTTTGTACGGAAAAGTTCGTAAAGCACAGATTTCTAAACAGCGTGTTGTTTACTGCGCTGTTTGTTCCGCTGGGCTTTTTTCTTCTGCGTGATACCATTGCAGCAATAACCGGAATCATGTTTGAGTCCATAGGCGGCAAGGAGTCGTTTCTGTATCAGATTAATGACGATATCGCAAGGCTGATTATTGTAGGACTGCTGATGCTGATCATGCCGATTTTTTTCCGGGGGAAATGCAATTTCGGCTTTCGGGGCGGAAAACTGAAACTCGGCATCTTGCTGGCTCTCCCGGAACTGATTGTTCCCCTGTGGAATTTTTTGCAGATCAAAATATATGATTGTCGTTCTTCTTATGGGGATGCAGCAGAAGTGGAAGACAAGATTTTTATCGGCGGCTACGACTCTACTGTTGACGGCAGGCGTTATTATTTGGGCTGTGCTCATTGAACGAGTAATCTGACAATGAGGAGAGGAAGCATGACAATCATCGCAGCATACCCCATTGTACCTACCTCCCTACTCTCCAAACAATTCTATCAAAAAACTCTTTATAGTGAAAGCGCCCACATTGTCTAATCCTTTGCGGGTTCCTTTCACAGAAAGGAATAGTCATATATGAAACGAACCCTTTTGCTTATTCTTGCGCTATGCCTGCTTTTGACCGGCTGCGGCGTTCCGGGCGAAGCCGACACACAAAGCTCCGACACATCGGAGGAGCTATCCACGGAAACCACGACCGAGCCGATTAAGGAAGCGTCGCTCCTTGATTCGTGCGAGGCATTTGACGACAGCGGCGCTCTTTGGTACATTCCCAATCAACAGATTGAGGCGCAGCAGTATCCAATGCTTCGCGCCTTCGCAGGTAATCTTTTAATGACGACAACCAGCTACATCAGCGACGGCAACAGCGAGATGAAACTGACGCTCTTGAGCGCAACAACCGGCGAAGCGCTGCAAAGCTGCACGGTGGGGCTTACCGAATCTGTCGAACCACAGATTCTAGGGGACCACATTGCCGTATGCGACAGTCAGTCTGGAACGGTCGTCGTGCTGGATGCGCTCCTTCGGGAGACCGCACGCTACACTCTTTCCGCAGATCCGGGGCAATGGTTCCTTGGTTATGATCTTGATACGCTATACAAGTGCAGCTATCTGGACGGAATCTGTGCTGTCTCCCTCTCGACGGGAAAGGAGCGTTTCTTCCTTGATCTGGCCGAACTGAGCATATGCAGCGTGACGGATGCAAATGTCTGCTTCACCGGTGTCAACCGTGAGACACAGAGATATATCGCTTCATGCCTCAATCTTGCAAGCGGGAAACTGGTCGAGCCTCCGTTTTCCGGCGATTTCTTCCGAATCTGCCACAGCGGTAAAATGTGGCTTGCAGGCTTTTACGGACAGGAGAACACCTTTGCTTTCGGAGTGGATACCAATGCCCGCGTGATCACTGCACAAGGCGGTACATTTTCCCTGCTTGATCCGGTGGGTCACCTCCTGTTGACAGGTCTCGACGGAACTCTGTCGCTTTACGATTCTAATGGCATTTTCCTCTCAACCTGTGCATTGCCCGGTCGGTATGTGCAAAGCTTCGTCTGGACGGAGGAACTTGGCGGCTACCTGTTGCTGGTAAACGATGGTGAGGGATGTAATCGCCTGCTGTTTTGGGATATCCGTGCGAACACAAACGGTGAAAACCTGCAAACCCAGTCCCTTGCCGACCTCCAAGCCGCACCTGACGGCATGAGCGCAGATGCTTCGCTCTATGAACGCGCGCAGTCGCTTTCCGACCACTTTGGCATCGAGATCCGCATTGCCGACCAATGCGAAACAGAATTTACATCCTTCAGTTGTTATCCGGTCTCCGACTACGGGCCTGTATCCACAGGATTGGATCTTCTGGAGGATGCACTGTCTGTTTTCCCGGAAGGTTTCTTCCGGCAGCTCATCTACGGACACATCGACCGCGTGCAGTTCCAGCTCGTCGGCGGGCTGACCGCGACAAATGGCTTCGGCGGTGACATGAGTTACGCCGCCTTCACGGACGCAAACGGCAGCGTATGCAAAATCGTCCTTGATATTTATTCACTCAGCAAGAATACTGTCTGGCACGAGCTCTCTCACGCCATTGACGGGCGGCTTGCGTGGGACGCAACGTACCGCGATGAGGCACTGTTTACCGAGGAGGGATGGTCTGCCCTTAACCCTGATGGTTTTACCTATACCGAGGAATACGGTTCGCTGGGCACCAACATTCAGCCGGAATGGTATTCCTATTTCATCGACGACTACTCCATGATCAACGCAACAGAGGACCGCGCGCGGATCTTTGAATACGCGGTTGAGGACAGCGGCACACTGTTCCAGGATGCACCGGGTCTTATAGCAAAGCTGCAATACTACAGCGATTGCATCCGCGATTGCTTTGATACGGCGCTATGGCCTGAGATAACTGCTTGGGAAGCGCCACTGCACTGATTTGATTTTTAGCATAACTGCCTTGTAAGCAATTCTTCCCAATAACTCACGATAGGGAAAGCCCTACTGCATCTAATTATTTGTGGATGCCTTTCACAGAAGGGAATGGTCATATATGAACTCCAACACCATTACAAAATTCCACCTGTTCGGCAAGGTGGGAAAAATCGTTATGACAGTTTTATCCGTAATCGCAGCGCTTATAACAGTTAGCTGCTGCATTGCGACTGCTTTTACAGCAACGCTCCCGAAGGATGCTCTGACGGTTCGTGTGGTCGAGCACGCTGAATTCCGCTTTAACAAAGCAAGCTTTGATACGCTGTGGAGCATCCTCGGCGGAAGTTTTACCTATTCGGGAAAAGAGTTCCCGGAGTATATGCTTGAGGATAGCGAAAAGAAAGCCATCCCACCCGAAAATCAGGAGTTCCAAGCCGAACTGAAGATTTTCAACCAGTCATACGCCTCGGCGGAAATACACTCTGACGAAAGCGCCAAAGTCATGGAGGCGGATACGTCCCCTGAGGAATATAATGTAAAAGATTTGGTAACGGTATTTATTTTTCTGACGCTGTTTTCGGCATCTGCAACTGCTGCGCTTTGGATGCTGAGAAGGCTGTTCGCGGTGCTGACGAAGTGTGAATCGCCCTTTTGCTGTGAAGTTGTAAATAGAATGAGAAGCTTTGGTTTTTCTCTTCTTCCTGTTGCAGTGTTCGCCTCTATCGGTGAAACGATGCTGGAAAGCTTCTTGACCGCCGGAAAAAGCACAAATGTCAGTATTCAATGGGGCGTTTTGATTGCTTTTGTTGTAACTATGGCCTTGGTGGCTGTTTTCAAGTATGGTGTTCAGTTGCAGAAAGAATCGGATGAGACCCTGTAAGGAGGCGGAGAGATGGGACACATCATTTTGCGGTTAGACCGTGTCATGGCTGACAGGAAAATGAGCCTGAATGAATTATCGGCAAGAGTTGGCGTTGCCAATGTGAATTTATCCAAGATGAAGAACGGCCATATCAGCGCCATCCGCTTTTCCACACTGGCGGCTATCTGTGATGTCCTAAAATGCCAGCCGGGAGACATCTTGGAATACAGCCCTGAAGAAAAGAATAACTAAATTCTAAAAAGCTAAAGGCCGCCAGACTCAAATGAGACTTGAAGATTTTTAGGAAAAGATATCCGGTGATAATGTGTATCAGTTCTTATTATTCTTCGATAATCTGTACGACAGATTTATGCAACTATCGTTTCCACATAAAAAAAGGCTGCTTGGCATTGCCGCCTTGCAGTCTTTTTATCTCACTATTCAATTCATTTGGTCGCACGGCAATCGACATTATTCTAAGGACGAGAACAGCTTTCCGTCAATACTTAGAACATCATCCATCGGAATCTTCACGCCGTCCTGCATGGTGATTTGCCATTCAAAGTCATCGACCTTTTTGACCGCACCGGTTGCTGTTATGTATTTGCCGCCAGCCTTCCGCTCATCGGGCTGGAAGTAGGTAATGGTGACTTCCGGCGCGTCATCAAAGGTATCCATGGGTCATGCGTATGGTGTCGGAGCCGGCACGATCCGCTTCGGCAAGGAGAAATTCTGCCAGCCGCCGATCCAATCCCTTGAACATGATCTGCTGCATCGCCCACATCACATCAGAAAACCGTTTCGTTGCCAACTCATAAAGGAAGCAGCGGACATATAGATTTTTCTCCTTGAGTGCAGCGATGACATTTGCAGGGATAATCAGAACGTCCGTATCCGATCCTGCGGTCATTTGCGTATCAAAGGTGATCTGACTGATCACACAGGAGGCAGAAAGCACGCATAATTCGCCCGGATATAGCCGGAACAGCGTTACCTCCCGCCCCTCCTCGGAGAGAAGATAGGTGCGAATTTCACCGGAAAGGACGAACAGCATTCCAAGACATTCGTTGTCGCTGCTGTGTATGAACGCGCCCTTTTCATAATGACGGACAAAGGCACTTCGGTGCAGCGTTTCTTGCTCCTGTTCGGTCAAAGATGACCAGAACGGAAGTTGTGTCAGTGTGCGTTCCATATCAGTGGCAGCTATGCTTGCCGCAGCCGTGGTCACCGCAGGTGTGCCCATCCTCGCCGTGCTCATGGTCATGGTGGTCACAGTGAACATTGGGATCGTAGCCCAGATTTCCGCTGAGCAATGCGCTCACCGCTGCGTCAGCGTCCCCGCTGACACCGCCGTAGAGCTTGATGCCCGCTTCGGCCAGAGCTGCCTGCGCACCGCCGCCGATGCCTCCACAAATCAAAGTGTCCACGCCGTTCTGCATCAGGAAGCCTGCCAGTGCGCCGTGACCGCTGCCGTTGGTGTCAACGACTTTCGCATGAGTGATTTTGCCGTCCACAGCTTCATAAAGCTTGAACTGCTCGGTGTGACCGAAATGCTGAAAGATTTGACCGTTTTCATAGGTAACTGCAATTTTCATAATAGAATCTCCTTTGCAATTTTTGCCTGATTTTTCTATGTTAGCTCTCTGCATCCGGCAGCAGCGGCCGCAGTGAGCTGCCTCCTGTCCTCCGCAGATGCGGTAGTTTCCCCCGGTGATGTGCAGCGGTTTCCCGTGGACAAGACACGCTGCGATCTTGCGCCGTGCGCTTTCGTAAATCTCCTGCACGGTAGAGCGGGAAATATCCATTTGCACGGCACACTGCTCGTGGGTTTGCTGCTCCAAGTCAACCAGCCGAATGACCTCATACTCGTCCAGCGTCAGCAGGATCGGCTCGACATCCTCGCTCCCGTTGGGGCAGAATTTATCGACTTGCGGTGCGTCACAAATCCGACGGCACCGTGGCGGTCTTGGCATGGACACGCCCTCCTTTGTTTCCGGTATATACCGATTATACAACGCGATTTGAGAATTGTCAATAAGAGGTGAGCGTTTTGCCTCCCTGGAATTTGAAGGTCATCCGTCCGTCAGCGTGGATGGAGCAGGGAATGCTTCTTCCGAGGTCAGATGATTTCGGGAACCGCTGGGAAAATGTAACCGAGCAGGACAAAATAACCGAACCGGATTTGAACCCGGGCTTTTGACTAAAAAAGCACGCTGTTCTAACGCAAAAACGGCCAATTCTAACGCCGTTCCAACGCGAAAATCGGAAAATTCAAGGAGCCGGACAAAAAAGGAAAGTCCAGCAAACCCTTGAGTTTACTGGACTTTTTTGGCGGAGAGGATGGGATTCGAACCCATGTGCGATTGCTCGCAAACTGATTTCGAGTCTTGTTCGCACTTGGTACTTTCGTGTCTGCTGTGGTCGGTGGCGGCAGTTTTGGAAACGGCGAAAATCCTTGTGCTGCAACGGATTTCGGACGCACCGACCGGTATTGACCAGCTCCATATCAGAAAAAACCAGAGTTCAAATTGAAATGAGAAATGCCCCAAAACGATCGATTTTTTTGCGCGCTGGCAAGAAAATACGCAAGAAGAAAACCCTTGTCAGGTATGGCTTTGCAGACAGCCACCCGGATTAAATGCAAGAAAAACCGACTCAAAACAGATTATACGAAGCGCCTTTTCGGACCGAAACACAGAAAGGAGTCTTCGTTATGAAATACGACGCCAAGGAATTCAAAAAATACCCGGAGATTATGAACAAGGAGCAGATGCGGATCGCCTGCCACATCAGCAAGCAGACGGCGCTCTATCTTCTCCAATTTAACCTAATCCCTCACACCTGCACCGGCAAGAAAACCCGCTGCTACGCCATCAAAAAGAGCGATGTGATCGCTTTTATGAACGACCGTGAGGTCAACCCGGAAAAATACATAGCGCCGAAGAACTGGTACAAATACGGAAGCGAAATGGTTCGGCCCTATAAAATCCGCATCCATCCGCCGTGCGCCAAAGACGAGAAGAAGCTTCGGCGCTACTATGAGAGCAAGCTGGCCGCGCTGCCGGATGTGATGGATGTGGCCGCCGCCGTGGATTTCACCGGCTACAACCGCCACACGGTCTGCGAGTGGATTCGCTTCGGAAAGCTCCGCGCCCTAGCGCTGCAGCACAAGTACATGATCCCGAAGTGCTATCTGATCGACTGGCTCTCCACGGACGAGCACAACGCGACCCTCCGCAAGTCCCGCCGCCACATTGACCGGCTCTGGGAACTGCAGAAATGGCGTGACGGACAATGAGGGGAAGTATCATCGAGGAGCTGTACTACGGCAACATCGATCCGCAGGATCGCGGCTATCGCCCTAAACTCCCTGCGAAAAAGGCGTCACGACTCTCTGAACGATCTGGAGGAAAAGCTCACCGAGCAGCTCGCCGGCGAAAACAAGGCGCTGTTCCTCCGCTTCTGCAACGCCTACGCCGAGTTCATGGGCGAATCCGAGCTGGACACCTTCATCACCGGCTTCCGTCTCGGCGCACGGTTTATGATGGATACATTTCTGAGCGATGACACCCCGCTTGAAAATTATTAATGGCAAATAGATCAAAACCTCCGGCTAAGCCGGAGGTTTTGACTACCCTTGTAATAAATCTTCAACTTCAGCTCTCTCTATCATTTTTGAGAGATGTTCAATCTCGTCATTGACAACTTTTTGGTGTTGCAAAAACTGAATCCCCGAAAAGAGCGGCAAAAGGCCCTTTAGATAATCGGCCCACTTGGAGTATAGCGGAACTGCACTACCAGACCACGAATATGAAGTTGGGCAGAGAGGTATTCTCCTGAATAGTTCGGGATCAGCATTGACAGTCATCAAGTAGCTGATGTAGTCTTTCTTCCTATCATCACAGAGTTCTGAAAGAACACTAAAGAGACTCTCCATCTTTTCATAGTCGGTATTGTATTTTGAGATATAATGCTTAATCCACGCATCACTTTTGTGCTTTATGTTATCAGGCACAAATATAAATGTTTTCATCACTGGTGGATAGTCAAATAGCGGGAACGAAGTTTGAGAACACCCGTCAACCAGCAAGTCTATTATATCGATGAAATCAGGGCATTCAAATAATGCATGAAGCTTTTCATTATCGTCATGCAACCGATGATGGTTGTCCTTTAGTAAAGTATCAATGTAATCCTTTGCGAACGCTTTTCTGCAGCAACATAATTCTTTTAGAAACGCTCCATCAGCGTCTGCAAGCCGGTCGTGTACACTCTCAAATAAGTATATTTCTTCCAGCAACTGGAGATCCTTCGCAAACTTTTGGATAACACTCTTTGGTTCACAATGGTGTCTATTGAAGATCAAAGAAAAATAGATATTTACAATAAAAGGTGAGTAATCCTTTTTTGCAAAAATCAATCTTGCTGCATTTATTATAATGTCAGACTCGACTGATTCATACCTTTCCAGGAATTTCAGGGATCTATATCCCGCAGTGTGAATCTCTCGATCATAATCACATTTTAAATACGCATACAGTTCTTCAACTTTTGCAGCATCAATGGCTTCTGAAGGAATTTCACAATAATAGGCAAAGAGCCAGAAATCTACTGTTTCTGAAGGCGCATTATGAATAATTGTTTTTACTTCCTCAGGGGACAGTAAAGTGAACAATGTCGAGATAATATAGTGTACATCAATCCCTTCGATTATTCCTGACTCAATTATCCTTTTTACAACGTTTGAGAAAACTAAACTATCACGTGATAGGTACTTAATGCCCTCCATAAGCCCTTTTCCAATATCATAGAGGCGCTGAGTATCACACGCAATATATTCCCTGTACACTTCAAATAGTTCATTAAACGCATCTAAAGTGTTCTCCGCCTGCGTAAAATAATCAGTAATTACCCGTTTGTGCTCGTTTTCATGTCTGTCAAGACTCTTAAAATTTTCCCATCTTGGCCCAATTAATATGTGGTAGATACTTAGTTTTCGGCTCTTCAGAAAAACTTCAATTTCTGCAGCGGTATATCCCACTACACTTAAGATAGAATTTACATGTTCAGCCAGAATACAATCAGTAACACTTTCGGGAGAAAAAACACTTTGAAACAACTCACAAATATAAGGAGCATCTTCCTTAATTAACCCAAAACTGCTTTCTTCTACAGAGCGAGCATAGTCCTGCAATAATGCTCGGATGGACTCTTTGCTATCTATCGTACCCTGAATCGCCAACAATTGTTCCCATATTAGTTTGCGATACATAACGGCTTGCTCTGTTGTAGGCAGTGAGAAATGATAAATGACAAAACTATCCCCCCGCCTTCCGGCTTCAGCCGGAGAAAAATAGACTTGTAGAAGGTTTTTTGCTGTTTCAAAAAACAGAATACGGATAAATGGATTATTCCAATTATCTGAATAGTTAATAAAGTGCTGAATTAACTGAATTTGTGTGTAGAATCCCTTTTGCAATGAAGATGGTTTTATTCCAAAATAAAGATTTGTGGCATGATAAAACTGAATATAAAGATCCGGTCTCTTCAAATAGTAATCAAAAAACAAGTCAAGTGCAGACTCAATGTTATGAGTATCTGCAAAGCCTCCCAGTATAACGATAAGTTCATCGTCGACACTTTGATAGTTTTTTCCCTCGTTGACATCGATTTCATCAACTGATAATTCAACTTTTTCCGTGTTATCAATCCGCTCTTTGATGAGTAACAACGTTTCAACCTGATCTACCTGATAGAATGCTTTAACCCAATCCCAATACTTGTTGAACGATTCGGATTTCCGCTTTTTCCATACAACTTTTATTTCGTGAATTGTGAAATCATATACATCTTGACTTTGAAACACGCCAAGCAAAGTATTTACAGTCTGAATTGTCCTCTTACGATATGTCTGAAAACATGTGTCAAGCATCTGGGCAAGGCTGATCGTTTTTTTATCAACAAACATATGCTTCAGAATATAGTTGGCAAAACACTGATCTGAAATAGCAACAGCCTTATCTCTGCATATATCGACCAGTTCCATTTCATGCAGTTTATATGCACAACTCTTAAATACAGATATATCGATATTATATCCAACCAATAAGTTCAATACAGGCTCAATGTGATCGAGGTGAATTGATCCAAGGAAAGCAATTACTCCAGCCGTAATCTGAAGTTGCAGATCGCCGTCTAAATTAGCCTCCTTAAATGCTTTTCCATAATACTCTTCATATAGCCCGGTTACATCACTTATTGACTGTAGTCCATTCGCATCAACCGCTACTTTTCCTGCAATAAGAGCTATCCTTGCATTTCCCTCTGCAATAGTTGCAATTCTATTTAGATAATCTCGGTTAATAATTCCCAAATAGTCCTTTACGAGAGACTTGATCTCATCGTCCGAAAGCGAATCAAGGGTAACCTCGGAATAATGAACGATACCCGCAATATCTGCTTTTACCTTTTGGAGCGCATAGTTACGCACGGTTGCGAGAATCCTAACATTGTATCCGTTATCTTTCTTATTAACATATTCAATTATCAGATCTAATTGAGACAGCTGGTTTGCATCATCAACAATGACAAAGTAGTCCCCCGGACACTCAAAATGCTGTTTTAAGTCGTCGTAAATCGGGAGGCCATGATTGTGTATGACACATATTTTTACAGCAGTATGCTCTTTCTGAAACCTCTCTGCAAACTCTAGCGCCAGCCTCGTTTTTCCTGTCCCCGCAGCACCAGAAAGAATTACTACATTATTTTCATCAAAAGCTTTCTGTAATCTTACAATCTCATTCTCTCTGAATAGAAAGTTAGTATTTAAGGGAGCGGCTAATGCGCTGGCATCGTATTGCCTCACAAAGTCTAAAGGATCCTGAATCTGTTCAGTATCAACACTTAGGCCGAGATGTTCTTTTGCCAGGATCGGATACTTGCGACTAATATCTTCGGCAAGTTTATCTATGCCGATCATAGTTAACTGTACACCCTTATCTTGGCAGTAGCGCTTCAGCGATTTATCAGCCCCCGCATCAATGCCAGAAGAAGTATGACAATAGATTATTTCAGTGATGTCGTCGTTATTGATACCGGATAATTGTGAATCAAAGCATTTTTCTAAATCAGAGCGGATCTTCCCAGCTAGGCCAGGCCGTTGTGTTGTATATTCTGCTAAGACATATTTTCCATTTGCCAAACAGAAATACGTATCAGGCGTGCCTTGAGTCGTCTTTTGAGTTCCTGCTTTAGTGCCAAGTGACACAGGGTTGGGATAACCCTCTCTTGAAAGATAGGCATCACAAAGGACCTGGAAACTTCCAGCATCTAATTGTTCAATCTTCTGCTTTATTGATACAATGGTTGCCATATCTTTCTTCCTTTCGTGGCAAATTACTTTTTTAAGTTCTCTGGCACGAGCGCCTATTTGTTAATTGACTCGTGGGCTAGGGTGCGGGAGTCGTAGACTGCAAGAACTGTATTTGTGTTCCGTGTGCGGAAGGATTTCTCTTCGATAATGCCGGCGCTCTCACGTATGATCCTCGCAAATAATTATCCTTATAGCCGGTGCCGGATGTCGTTCAGCCATTCGCCCTTGTATTTGAAATAGCGGGGGCCGGCGACGCCGGCACTGCTGCTTTTTCCCAGAAGCAGCGCAGCAAGTCCGGAAAGGGAGAACGGCTTGCCTTTGTATTCAACGGTCTTATCATCCAGAACCTTGAGCTTCAAATCCGGGTCATCGCCCCAAGAGATATATTCTCCGGCATGAATGTTGCACTTTGAGAATGTAAACGGAGAGAGTCGTTCTTTGTGTTCTTCCTCGATCTCCTGGGCGGTTTCCTCCGCCTGCTTCTGAGCCTCGTCCATGGCGATCCGTTTCAGCTTATCCGCGCAGCCGTGGATCTCTGCGATGGCCTCCAGAATGGAATAGGCGTCCTCCGGCGACATGGCGTAGAACTCACGGACGCGCTGTTTCCCGTTGAAGTTCTCAATGGAACGCAGGTTGGGATTCAGCTTGTCGATGATGCTGTGGATCTTCAGATCAGAAAGCCGGGAATTGACCTCATAGGTCGCATAGACGCGGAAGGCAAAGGGAATGCACTCGCTCCGGTTGAGCTGTTGCAGCCGCTTGTCGATATCGTCCGCGTACCCGATCTTCACATATTCCGGGAAGGACGGGTTGGTCAGAATGTAAATCACACCTGCTTTATCCATTGTTTCTACCTCCGTTATGCTGCTACCCAGCCGTAACCTTGTACGGCCATATCAATAAAATGTGTCAGTAACAGATCAATCTTCACAGTGAATGTTTCCTTATCATACGAAAGCGGTAGATCTGCATCCAACGACGTTTCAATCGCCGTTTTTACCTTTGCGCGCGGCTGTTCGTCCTTGTACCAATCCACAACCATCAGCTCCGACTTCTCTTCGGAAAGCTTCTTAAAAAGATTCTTCGCGGATAGCTTCACCTTCTGCTCCTCCGCCTTTGTAAGTTTCTTTCCGGCAATCAGCAAATCGAAGATTTCCAGTTCCTCTTCCGACAGCCCCTCGGCCTCCGGCCGCTTGTCCTCCGCTTTCAGATCTTCGATCAATTGGAGCAGCTGCTCGTAGTAGTCTTCATTCTCCGACCCGCCGGCGTTATAGCGATCAATGATATTGCGGAAGCGCTGAGAAAACTTCTGTCTCGTACAATTACGATTCAGCATTTGCTGCAGTGCCTGCTCGATAAACGCCTTCAGATCGTCGATCTCCACGGCCTTGTACTTGGCGACCTTGATCTCCTTCTTTAGCTCCTCCACATCCACCTTGGAAAGGTCGATGACCTTCCCCTGGTGAATGACAAGCCCGGCGTCGTTATCCTCTGCTTTCTGCGAGGAAACGCTGGTGTCCAGAACTTGTGCCATACGCAGCCGGGCGCGATTGATCTTTTCGTCGTCAATGGTATGGCAGAAAAGCCCGTACAGATATGCCAGCGGCGAAAACTTTTCATTCTGCCAGTTCTTCTCAAAGATCTCCGGACGCGATGCCTCGTAGAGATTCATCAGCGTGTTCAGGATCACCTTGAATTTGTCCTTGTTTTCATCGTTGGAAATGATCGTATTGTAGGCTTCCCGCAGCAGATCCAGCCGATCAAGAGTGGATGCCTCTGCTACGATTGCACCGATATCAATGCCAAGGCTTAGCAGAAAATCATCCGCTTCATCGACAGCACTGTTGAGCAGGACAATCAGTTGGTCAATGTCCTTCGCCGGGAACTCCGTACCGTCATCACCGGCCGCGTACTCCGTCAAGGCTTTCTGCATATACTTGAACACATTGACGTAGTCCACGATGATGCCGCAGGGCTTGCCGGGATACACGCGGTTGGCGCGGGCGATGGCCTGCATGAGCGTGTGCCCCTTCATCGGTTTGTCCAGATAGAGCGTGGACAGGTTCTCCACATCGAAACCGGTCAGCCACATGGCACAGACAAACACGAGCTGCAAGGGATCATCGGGATCTTTGAAGCGGTCCTCAATATCCAGGCCTTCCGGCGTGACAGCGTTCATCTTCTGCCGGTGCATGGAAATGTCGAGCCCCTGCTTCTGGAACTTCTCATTCTCATCGGCTTCCTCAGAGACGATGACCGCCATTTCCACACGGTTCATGTAATTGAGGATGCGCGTCAGCTCATCGCGCTGTTCTTTGGTGGCGGCGCTGTTGCGCTCCTGCATGATCTTCTGCTTCTCAATCGCCCAGTAATGCTGCACCTTGTCGTACATCTTCACCGTCGTATACTTATCGACGGAGACGACCATGCCCTTCCCAAGGAAACCGCGGCGCGGGAAATGATGAGCAATATCCTGGGCGATCTTATCAATGCGATCCTCCCTCTTGATGACCTCCAAAATCCGAGAGGAGGAGTTTTCCAGCAAGCGGGTCTCGTCCTCGTTCAGGTTTTCCTCCTCGATGATGTCCACCACATCGTCGTCCAGAAAGTCATTTTCCAGCCCGACCTCCGGTACACGGCGGGAATAGAACAGCGGCACCGTGGAGCCGTCCTCCACCGACTGGGCGAAGTTATACTCTGACACATAGTTCCCGAACCACTGGTTGGTCAAGCGCTTGCTGCCCAGCAGCGGGGTGCCAGTAAAGGCGATATAGTTGGCATTGGGCAAGGCCGTGCGCATGTTCTCCGCCAGATCCTTGTACTGTGTCCGGTGCGCTTCATCCACCAGCACGATGATATCGTCCCGGGTGGAGAGCACCGGGTACTTTTTGCCCTTGTCATAGCGGAACTTGTGGATCAGAGTGAAAATGAAGGATTTGTTGGTCTGCAGATAGTCCCGCAACTGTTTGCCGTTCTTGGGCTGACATTCCTCTTTCTGCCCAATCACTTCCGTCTTTACGAAATTCTTATGGATCTGGTCATCAAGATCTTCGCGATCGGTGATGATCAGGAATGTGAAATTGCCCGGGATCTTGCGCCGAACCTTGCGGGCAAAGAACACCATGGAAAAGGACTTGCCGGAGCCCTGGGTGTGCCAGAAAACGCCAAGCTTGCCCTGCAGCTCCGCCCGGTTCTTTACCGATTCCATCAAATTGTTCACGCCGAAATACTGATGGTTTTTGGCAATGATCTTGTTCTTCTGGTTGCGGAACATGATAAAGTTTTCGATGTAATCTACCAGACGATCTTTCCGCAGCAGGCCGTCGATGAAATAGCGGACCGAGCTTTCTCCCACCGTACCGGCTTCCTTCAACGCCTGACGGTCAGGCCGTTCCTTCTCGGAGTTAACCTTCAGCCACTCAAAGAAATGATTGTAGGTGGCGTTGAACGCGCCGAGCCGTGTCTCCAGCCCATTGGACAGCACGCAGATCTGATTGAACGCAAACAGGTTCGGGATATCCCGCAGGTAGTTCTTCAGGTTGTCGTTATAGGCCTCCTCCACCTTGACGATGCTGTTTTTCAGCTCAACAAACACCATGGGTAGGCCGTTGATAAAAATCAGCACGTCCGGGCGACGCCAGTAGACGCGTCCTTGTATCCACATCTGGGAAACGGCGGTGAAGGTGTTGTTCTCCGGGCGGTCAAAATCGACCAGCTTCACAAAATCAAAATCCTCTTTGCCGTTGCGGCGGAGGCTGATTTTGATGCCGTTGCGGATCTGGTTGTAGTACTTGTAATTGGTGGCCGTCATATCCGTGGCGCTGAAATCCCGGCAGAGGTCGCGGGCGATCTCCTCCAGCTTTTCGCCGGGTATATCTGGATTTAGGCGCGCCAAGGCCTCCCGCAGAATAAGCGGGAGTACGCATTCTTTCTTGCTGCTTCGTCCAGTCCCATCCGGCAGCAGCTCGCGCTTGTCCGGAGAAGGGTCACAGCGCAGAATACCATATTGGAACGGGTCACCCTCCAACTTTTGCAGGATCGCCTGTTCAATATCGTCTTCGGATATGAAGTTGCGCATTGTAGTCACCACCTATATTATCCGTTCTTTTGAATGTCCTCTTTTAATTTCTTTACGCGCTCTTTGCGCTCCAGATGATCCAACTCCAGGAATGCCAGCAGGCACATTTGGTACATATCGTCATACCATTGTTCGATGTCGCCATCTTTCATATCTGCCACGAAATGAATATAGTTCTTACCAACTTGATCTGCGTTATTATGTCGTACATTTACACTATTCAGAAGATAGAACAAATCTGATTCCAACGAGCCGCTAACTTGCTTTAGTTTTGCTCTCCTTGGTTCTAACTTGTCTGCCAGCGCAATCAGTGTAGCCTTTTTTCTTTCGAGATCACCCTTCATCGAGTGATGGTTGTATTCAATAATCCTGTACGACAACGCAGGATCAACTATCTCGGCGGCAGAAATCGCCGCCTGGTCTTTGGGGACAAAATCAGTAATACCGTTTTGATTATTTGGCATATACCCTATGGTCTCGATAACCGTCAGCACTTGCTGGACATAGAACTGCATTGGGTCACCAATTCCGACTATACCACCGCCATAGATGGTATTTTGATTGTAGATGGCGAGATTATATGAATACTCACAAAAAGACACTAAATACTCTATGTCAAAGGTAGAAGGATTCTTTTCAAAGCTATATCCATAAAAATCATCAAAGTCATCTAAAGATACGCATGTACCGCGAAAGGGAAGCCGAACAAAATATGTCGCACAGTAATCCTTCAACGAAGATCCTGCTCCCACCATATCTTGAAACTTCTGTACACAAAACATTCCATATAGACGGTCATACTCTCTACGAATATCTATGGCCGCAGTTTTCAAAACTTGAGAAAAGGGAATGCGTTTCATAACAGCTTGCCTCTATTTCTAAAATATATTTGCCGGACTATACTACTGCATTGTATTTGCACAGCGATAAAACAACCTGTCTTTTGCTATCTCTTTTACCGGCGTAGGAACTTTCTTGCAATCATCGATAGCTCCGGCGAGTATATCCTTGACGCTGATTCTCGAATTTCGGACGTCCCGAATAGCTTCCTTTGCCGTAACCCTGCGCTTGGAACTTCTTATCAGGGACTCCATGAAGCTTTGAAAAGAATCAATATATTCCTCTCGGATGCCCTTATTTACATTAATCGCAACATAGTTCTGGAAGTTTAGAACATTCTTTTGCCCAGGATTGTTCTGCAAGACGAGTACTTCCGTTTCACCGGAATAGTTCCACCGAATACGGTCTTGCAGTTTTTCCTTGAATTCAGTAAAGGCCTTTGTACTGAAATACCAGTCCCGCTGCATCATCGCATCGACTTTCCTATAAGTCTGGTCTTCTGCCTTGGCAAAATCATCAGTGTACCCGATAGCATAAATAGAGCAGTATTTTGCAGAATTGTAATGGATATACTCAAATTCCTTTAAGATTTTTTCTTCCGTTGGACGAGCGAAAAGGAAAACGACAATTTCCATGTTTTCAACTTGGCTTTCGATACACTCTATTTCTTCGTATGTACTGGCGGCAAACATGATTACACCTCCGAATTGTCCTGATTTTTCGCTGCTTTGCTCCATTTCTCAATCAAGTAGTTTACAAACGCCGAACAGGAAAGCAGCATGTATTTTGCGTCTTCGGCGGGCGCCCATTTGAAATCAATGCCTCCATGACGGATTCCGTCCTCGTCTGAAGTATACCCGTACATAGATGAAAACGCGTTTTCCATTGACGGGTGGATATGCACTCCGTAGTCTTTAAGCTTTTTTATTGTTTTCCCTAGAGTTGCATTCTTACCGGACAATCCAGTAATAATGCTGCAAACTGCCTCAACTGCACTGATCGACTCCTTAATTGAGTTTTCGTAATCAGGTAGGGGCCTTCGTGAAAAAAGCTCTGTTGCCTTTTTTAAATGTACATTTATACTGTTATAAGGGGTTTGTTGTGCCTGTTCGATACACTTTATTTCGTACTCATTTGTAATGGGGACTACTTGTCTTCCGATTACTCTGTATCCAGCATTCTCAGCCGATAGAACACCATTAAAGTTATCTATTGCATCACTGAGGTCTTTCGTCGGGAGAAATGCGAGATATATTTCAACGAAATCATAGATTCGATACCATTCTGCCTGATCATACCATTTCCGAAAAACAGCAAGATTTTTATCCAAATCAGCGTTATCATAAACGCTGGTATACGAAAGCCCACATGCATCCATTATTTCTTCGAGATAGTGAGAATCGATAACTGCAATATCATTACAGATTTCACATCTGTAAATATTCCAAATCCTGTTTCTTAATTCTATGGTCATGCTTTCCAACTGCAAAGGCTTTACCACATACCCATATCGTTCAGAAAAAGTGGACATTTTTACACCTCCAGCTTTCCGCTCATCAGGCGCGGTAGAAGCAGATCGCGCTGCTGGATGAGGTTCTTGTTTTCCTGTACCATCTGATAAACGCCATCGAAGATTGGCGTAACAATTGTTTCGAAATGATCCAGCACAGTCTTTTCCGGTTGAAGAATCTTTGTTGATTTCAGCTTATCCTCGTCAACACGCTGACGCCCATCGGCTCCATTCATGCTCAAAATGGCTGTCTGCCGGAAATAGTAGCTCCGGGCAATGCAATAAACATAGTGAGGCGTTAATGCCTTAGACCGCATAACGACAAACTCGGTCGAACCTCCGAGCACCTCGTTTTCCGGCATGCCCATAACAAACCCGGTTTTCCCGTTTTCCAGGCAGGGCGTAATTTTGGCCAGCAGAGTGTCGCCGTTTTGTGAGCGCCGACCTGAAATGGAATCCTGCCGCACAAAGCAGCCTGAATCTAATACCATGGAGTTCGTGCTGAGCGCTTCCATGGGGATGATCGTAAACTCCGTTTGATTCCCTGTTTTCAGCGTCGGGTTGAAATCAATGACCTCATCGGCTCGCCTATAAGCCCACCCCTCCGGGATCCCGTTTTCAAACTCTGCAGTTTCGTGTCCGGGGAAGCGGAAACGGACGAACCACTCCTTGTACAGGTTTTCCGCCATCTGCTCCAAAATCTTGATGCGCTTGTTGTTGACTTCGATCAGATTGTCATAAGCGGAGAGAATGGAAACAATCTGGTCTTGTGCCTTCCTGTCGATATCAGGCAAGTCGATCTTTCCAATGTCCTTTGATGAAAAAGACGGAAAAGTCGACTGAGACAACTCTGCAATATTCGAGAGATATTTCACGACCTCATTTGTTGATAGATAGTAGAAGGCAAACCTCGTGTTATAGCTTGAGTTGTTTCGAAGCAGCACAAAGCCGGTCGACGCAACGGCATGCTCATAGCTGTCATTATAAAGATAATAATGACGCAAATTAGGGCGGACGGAGGAATACAGTATATCGCCAGGTCTTACTAATCGCTGTGCCCGTGAAGGAAACTCGTCTTCCAGAAAAGAGACTTCCGACAACAAACCTGCATTAACAGAAGATGTGTCAATATAATTGATAAAATCTGTGTATTTGCTTGTATTACCAACAGGGTTTAATGAAAAACTGTCTCTAACTTTCATACTCACATACCATTTATGCAAGAAAAATTTGGCGATACTGTAGATTCTAGATCTACTATCAACAGCAGACCATAAATAAGATTTATCATCTTGACGCAATCTATCTTCGATTTCTTCCGTGTAGAACGACCATGGGCAATCCAATGCCGATTAAGCCCCGTCGGTTCTTTCCCTTTGAAATCAGAAGGTGCAGAAAAAGAGTCCAAAGTTTTTTCTAACGTCAAAGCCAACGTTAACATCGCATATTCATCGTTATCGAGAAACTCGTCATTATCGAGCTTGTGCTTAATCACATTAATGCGAGGTTTTAGACTCGCTGCTGGATTACCGGAAGTATCAGCAAGTAAACCATCAAAAACGGAAGTGAAACCCGTAACTGCCAGGTCATTACCACCATTGCGAAATGCTTTTACAGATTGAGAATAGAGTCGCTTATGCTTATGCATTACTGCGGAAGAAAGGGTCTTGTCAATAGTTCTATATACCTTGGAAAACCTCTCCCGGATCATTTGTTCTCGAAGTGTTTTGTTGATGTTTTCTGAATCTACAATTGCATCGACATATTCCTCAGTCATATAGTCCCAAAAGACAAACTGAGCATCTCCCATTTTTTCAATTTCTGAAAAACGACGGGAAACATGCAAAAGAACTTGTCCAATCTCTTCTACTTTTGGCTTATACTGCTCAAGCGCCTCAACAATAGGTTGCAGTGTGGATTGAATATTCTGCAATGCCTCCAGTGCAGGTCGGGTAATCTCTTGTATTCGAGAAAGAGCCGCACTCAACCCTGAAAAATCATACCCCTGCCAAGGAGAAGTAAAATCACTCATTTGTAAACAAACCTCTCAGGTTCAACGATATCTGCGCTTCTAGCTTCTTCGCTTCCTCATTCAAAGCTTCAAACTCCGCATTCAAGCCCAGCATAGTCTCTTTGAACTCAGCCTCAGTCATGCCGTCGTCCTCGATGACCACTCCCACGTAGCGCCCGGCGTTGAGGGAATAGTCCTGGTCGATAATGCCGTCCTCGCCGTCCAGCTTCGCCGCCTTGCACAGGCCGATCACATCCCGGTATTCGCCGTCGGGGAATCGCTCGGTCAGCCAGTCGATCTGGGCCTGCCAGTAGGCTTTCGTCTTGGTTTCCTTATCCTCAGCAGCTTCCGGAGCAGCCGCCAATGCCTCCCGATACTCCACAAGGAGCGCGGCATACGCTTCTGTGTCGCCCTGATAGAGGCGGGGAATGATGCCAAGATTCTTGATCTGTTCATCACTGAATTTGCGGTGCGCCCGGTCCACCTGTGTGAAGGTGTTTCTGGCGTCGATGAACAGAATTTCGTCTTTCTTCTCCGTCTGCGGCTTGTGTTTATCAAAGAACCAGAGCGTGGCAGGCAGGGTAACAGAGGAGAACATATTGGAGGGCAACGTCACCATCTGGCTGATGATGCCCTCTTCGATCATCTTTTTGCGGATCTCGTGCTCGCTCTTGCCTGCGTCGGAGGCAGAGTTTGCCATGACCAGCGCCGCCTTGCCGTGCTCATTCAGGGCCGTGGCAAAGTAGCCGATCCACAGGTAGTTGGCGTTGGGAACCGTTTCTTTCTTGTCGGAGGCTTTTTTCGCCGACTTGGTGGAGTTGCGGGGAACGCCGTAGGTATTGAAGCGCGCATCACCGCTGACACGGTCAAAGGAGACCTCGTCCACGTTGAACGGCGGATTTGCCATGACGTAATCGAAGGCGCCGAAAGCGTTGTAGGGATCGGAGTAGAAGGAGTTGGCCTCGGTGATGTCGCCGCGCACGTTGTTGAGCAGCAGGTTCATTTTAGCCAGCTTCACGGTGTCCGGTTCCTTCTCTACACCGTAGCAGCGGAACTTCATCTGCTCCGCCTCGTTTGCATTGTGGGCGTGCATGTACCGCGCAGCCTGGACAAACATGCCGCCGGAACCGCAAGCGGGATCGAGAAATTTTTTATCGCCGGGCTGCGGGTCCAGCACTTCGACCATATACCGCACGACTGTGGCCGGCGTATAGAAGGTCCCGCCGTCCTTACCCTCTGCCAGGGCGAAGTTGCCGAGGAAGTATTCATAGATCTCGCCGAAGATATCAACGGTGCAGTTTTCGGGGATATCCTTGAAAATGCGGACGATGTTGGAGAGCAGCTCCGGCTCCTCCTCCGGCACGAGTTGGGCGTAGACCTCCTTGGGCAGCACACCCTCCATCTTGGGATTTTCCCGCTCGATGGCCTCCATGGCCTTTTTCACCAGATCGGCCTTCTCCGCTGTGTCCGGCGCGTCATTAATAAAGTCATAATAGGCGCACTCTGGGAGGAAGAAGCCGCACTTTTCGACCGCGATCTCCTTGCTGGTTTTCTCCATGCGGGTGCCGAGCCGCTTGGTATACTCCGCGTCGATCTCATCCTTGTGCTGCTTGAACAGAATATCCGCATAGCGAAGGAAGATCAGGCCGAGGATCGGCTGACCGTATTTGTTCGCCGCCAAATGCGCACCGGAACGCAGCACGTCCGCCGCATGCCAGAGGTTGTCCTTTAAGGTTTTCAGTTCTCTATCTGTCATTACGCTTTCACCTACATTAATTTGGGGGATCAATATCCAAATAGGAAATCAAGAATTGTTCTGCAAAAACATCACATCATAGATCGGCAGATACGTGATCTTACCGTTCGTCGTGATCTCGCGGGTATTGGACAGAACGAACGCCTTTTTCACGTGATAATCGTCGTTCTTTACGAAGGTATTCAGCGCGCTGTGGATGGTATAGTCCTTGCCGGATTTGACCTCGATGGGGACAGCGGAGAGGCTGTCATAATCGTCGATCAGATAATCCACTTCGCCCTTACTGCGGTTATCGTAATAGAACAGATTATAGCCGTGGGCAATGAGCTCGCTGGCGACGACGCTCTCATAGACCGAGCCAAGGTTGATGCTCCGTTCATCCTCCAGGATCGCGCGGATATTGCTGCCGTACAGAATGGAGGTCAAAATACCGACGTCGTTCAGATAAAGCTTCAGCAGGTTCTTGCCGGAGGACTCAATCAATGGGAAGGTCGGCGTGGAGATAGCCTGCACGTTCAGCGCAATGCCGGCGCTGATCAAGTATTCAAACTCGTCTTCATAATTGGCGAAGGTGCTGCCTTTTTTGCCCTCAATCCGCTGCGCCACCACGCGCTTTTTCTTGTTCTCCAGGTTGGAGGGGATCTGATCGTAGATCCGGCGGATCTTCAGCTTGCGCTCTGCGTCATACTTGGAGGCGTCGGCGGCGTAATAATCGTGGATCTCGCGCTGGATCTCGCGCACGGCCTGAATATTCCTTGTATCCTGGTACGCATTAACCGCCGCCGGCAATCCGCCTACCAAAAGGTAGCGTTTGAAGGAGTCCATCATTTTGCCGTGCATGGCCTCGTCCAGCGACTCCCGCGCCTCGAACTTCTTGCGTAGGGCGGCAATAGCAAACTCGTTCATGCCGTTGGCATAGAGGAATTCCTCGAAGTCCAGCGGGAACATGCGCACCTTCCGAATGCTGCCGATGGGGATGGAGGTCGTCTGCGCCAGCGTTACCCCCAGCAGCGAGCCGCTGGCAATGTACGTAAAACGGTTGTCATCCCGGAGGAATTTCAGCATGGTCAGCAGATGGGGGTAGGCCTGGATCTCGTCGATGAAAATCAGCGTATCCTCAGCCTTGCCCATCAGCTCGCCCTTGATCGCGCTGACGCGAAGGTAGAAATCATCTACCGTCTTCGCATTTTCAAACAGCCTCGCGCCGACGGAGTCCTCCAGCATGTTGATCTCAATGAAATTGGGAAACAGCTTTTTTCCGACGTGGCGGATGATATATGTCTTTCCGACCTGGCGCGCGCCGTCGATCAGCAAAATGCGACCAGAGCCGGACTTCAGGTGCTGCTCGATCAGGTCTGCAATTTTTCGTTTCAGCATGATGACTCACCTCGCGAAAACTTTTCAACTATATTATAGCCATCTCCGCTCAACTTTTCAATAGAGATTTCATACATTTTTCTGCACTTTTCAAAATACAGGCTTGTCAAGCCTGCAAATCCGGCGTTTGCACATTGGTGCTCTCTGACTCGCTGCGGTAGTATGTGGATGAAGAAAGAAATCACCATCGAAGGTACGAGAGGAGGCGCGGCATGGAAAACAGATTTGCAGCAGCGCGGAGGCGGTATCTGCGCACGCACATGGACGGTATCTACACAGGGATGCTGCTGACGGGGACTCTAGAGCCGCATCTTGCCGAGATCGGCGAGTCGGCGCAGGCCATGTTTGACCGGCTCGTGGAGCAAATGAAGAAGGCCGAAGGTGTCACTGAGCGGCTGAAGGCCGAGAATCAAATGGAATGGGTGGGACGGATGAACAGCATCCGCAGCCGCGCGGAGGAGGTTGTCCTTTCAGAGTTGGTTTATTGCTGAGGTGTGGTGATGTTCAAGCATAGAAGAAATCAAGTGTTAGCACTCTGCGCCGGCGAGCGACGGCTGCTGGTAAAGGCCCTGTTGTCCTTTCGGAACAAGCTGGTAGCAAGCGGCAAGCCCGCCGAGGATATCAATGAGCTGCTGATCCGGCTGCTGCGGTAAAAAAAGAATACGAAAAAACGAGCGTCTGCTTCTGAAAAGAGGCAGGCGCTTATTTTTATGGCATCAATTTTGCAGCCACACCGATGAAACTCGGAATGGACATGGCATCAATTTTGATGCCATGGGCGAAAAATGGCTGCATTTCGGAGCCACGAGCAGTCCCGCATAGGAAAATGGCTCCGATTTGGAGCCAAAACAAAAAAATTTTCCGAGGGGGTTAATTTTTCGGCCTTCTCGCTGCCTACCAAGTGAGGGGAACTTTGAAAAAGCTCTGCACAAGCTCGGCTTTTTATAATTTACCAGCTCAAAAGAAAAAATTTTGAAAAGCAGCGGGAAAATCTGAAAAAAATTCGGCAAAGGGAAAGTGAGAGGAGCTTCTAAGCTTCCCCCGTGTACCTCGACAACTGAATAGCTGTTACCGAGACAGATATGACTGTGCGACAACCTCAAAAGAGCGAGCATAGCAACGCCGCGGAGACCCCGGGGCAGGCATATAAAAACGATATCGGAAGTACGGCGCCAAACCAAAAACACAATTACCAGCGAAAGGAAGAAGGTGAAACACATGAACAAGCTACAACTGATCGATGCCGATACCCTGTATTACAAACCCCTTGCCCACCCCAAAATGCTCATCGACGGTGTTCTCTCCGACGGGCTCGCCATTTTAGCGGGAGACTCCAAGATCAGCAAGAGCTGGATGGTGCTGTGGCTGTGCCTGCAAATCAGCCGCGGCGAGGCGGTGTGGGGGCTGCCCACCAGAAAAACCGATGTGGTATATCTGGCCTTGGAGGACCGGGAATGGCGCGTTCAGCAGCGTATGCAGGAGCTGACGGATTCTCCGCCGGAGAATCTCCGCTTTGGCTTTTCCTGCGGGGAGCTGGGCGCGGAGCTGGAGGGGCAGATCGAGGAGACTCTGCGGGAATTTCCCTCCACGGGCCTGATATTCCTCGATACACTCCAAATGGTGCGGGACAATGCTTCCGCAAAGGTCAATGCCTATGCCCAGGACTACAAGGACCTGTCCGGCCTGAAAAAGCTTGCCGATGACCACGGCATTTGTATCTTCGTTGTCCATCACACCCGAAAGGAGCGGGACAGCAGCAATATCTTCAACGATATGACCGGCTCCACAGGCATTCTGGGCGTGGCGGATACGGGGATGATTCTCCGCAAGGATGACCGCTTCGGCGATTGCGCCACCCTCTGCATTACGGGCCGGGATGTGGAGGAGAAGAAGCTGAAAATGCAGATGCGGGGCGTCCGATGGGAGATTACCGAGGCGCTCAGCGCCAAGGATTTGCGAAAGGAACGCATCCCGGACTTTGTTTTTCGGGTGGCAGAGTTTCTCTTGGCGCACGGGCGGTTTCGGGGCACGGTGTCCCAGCTGCTTGCCGTCGTAGGTAATACGGAGCTGAAGCCCAACCTCGCCAGCAAGCATCTGACCCGTCATTACAGCGATGTGCTGCTGCCTCTGGGAATCACCTACGAGTATCGTAAAACGGCAGCTGCCCGGCTGGTGCTTTTGGAGCTGCATGACGGTGCTGACGGTCATGACGGTTCCTCCGGGAGCGAGAGACTTGCGTCACTGCGGAAACAGAATGACGGAAACTTCCGGCTTCCCCAAGCATCGTCACAAGCGTCATCTGCGTCATGGGAGGAGGCGGAGGACGATGAGGAATTGCCGCTTTAAGGGGTGCGGGGCTATACACCGCTTTTTTATCCGTAAGGATAACGAGCATGGGATTTGTGTAGCCATGCGGCACCCAATTCCCCCGTATCTGCCGATACGAAAGGGGCGCGCCCCTGTAACCCCGCTGAAAGGATGTGATATCTATGCGGAATCGAACAGAGGAAATCAATGTGCGGGTCTATAAAACCGAAAAGAATACCATTCGCAGAAAGGCAAAGAAATGCGGCATGAATATGTCGGAATACCTCCGAACCTTGGGAACCGGCGCAGCGGTGAGAGAGGCTCCGCGCCGGGAGCTGATGCTGGCGTATCAGAAGCTGACAACGCTCCACGATACTGTCCGCTACGAGCTTGCCATGAGGGACTTTGACGATGCCCTGACCGAAATCGAGAGCCTGCTTCTGCGCGCCTGTCGCGGGAAGGAGGATGGCGATGGCGGTGACGAAGATCTGGGCGATCCATGACAGCGTCAGCCGTGTGGTGGACTACTGCACCAATCCCAGCAAGACCAAGCTGAGCGACCTGGAGCAGGTGCTGCTGTATGCTGCCGACAAAGAAAAAACCCTGGATGAGGGGGAGCAGCAATACGCCGTCACCGGAATTGGCTGCAGGGCGGAGTCTGCCGCAAGGGAGATGGCTGCCGTGCAGAGGCGCTTCGGCAAAGCCGGCGGCAATGTGGCCTACCACGCCTACCAGTCCTTCAAGACCGGTGAGGTCACGGCGGAGGAATGCCATCGCATCGGCGTGGAGACGGCGCGGCGGCTTTGGGGGAACGACCGGCAGGTGCTTGTTGCCACCCACTTCAACACCGGCACTTATCACAACCACTTTGTTGTGAATCCGGTGAATATGTGGACGGGCAAAAAGCTGGAGGCAAAATACGAGGTCTATTACAAGCTGCGGGATATGTCCGACCGTATCTGCAAGGAGCATGGCCTGTCGGTGGTGAAAAATCCCCAGCGGCACAAAACGGCGCGGTCGGTCTACTTTGCCGAAAAGAACGGCGAGCCCACCCGCTACAACCTTATGCGGCGGGCGCTGGACGAGGCGCTGACGATATCGAGCAGCTGGACGGAGCTGAGCGCTGTGCTGCGGAAGAAGGGCTATGTGTTCGTGTGCGATCCCTACCGCAGGTACGCCACCATCCGCTCTCTAAGCGCTAAAAAATGTATGCGTACCTTTCGGCTGGGAGCCGAATATGACAAGGAGGCGCTGCAGGGCAGGCTGCTGGAGAACCAGCGGGACATCCGTGTGACCCGGCGCTATTTTGAATTCATGAGGCCCTACACACGGGAATATGCCAGGAAAAATCCGCCGACGGAAGAATATTGCCGGCAGCGGGATTTTTATCTGCATTTGCCCCGCGTCACCGGGTATTTGAGCTTTTTCCGCTGTGTGGCAATCGTGCTGGGCGTTGCGCCGCTGTACGAAAAGGAATATCGGCAGCCCCTGTCAGCGGAGTGCCGGGAGGCTTGCCGCAGACTGGATCGCTTCACCGCCGAGATAACACTGGTGTGTCGGGAGCATTTGGACACGCCGGAAGATGTGCAGAGGTTTCTTGCACGAATGGACAGGGAGATGGATGCAATATCCGCTGCACGCAGCAAAATCCGCAATAAGCAGCGAGGCTGTGACGATCCTGCGGAGAGGGCCGAGCTGAAAAAGTCCTGCGCCGCCTGCACCGCAGAGCTTTCCCGGCTTCGGAAGCAAAAGCAAACCGCCTATAACATGATTGAGGATAACCCAAAGCTGAAAGCCCTCTTGGCGTGTGAATTGGATGCGTGGGTGGAAAACGACCCCTACCTCTCCCCGCGGGAGAAGCAGGCGCTGCGAAATCAGCAACCGTCCCAAGAGGAAAAGACGATTATACGATGAAAGGAAGGATTCGATGAAGAACGACCGATCGATTGATTTGGGGCTGACCGGGTACGAGGAGCTTTTTATGAGCACGGAGGAACGGCTCGATGCGAAAAAGCCAAAGGTGGAGGCAATCCCGCTGGCTGCCCTCACACCCTTTCGAAATCACCCCTTCCAGGTGAAGGAGGACGAGGAAATGGCGCAGCTCATGCGGAGCATTGCCGATGCCGGCGTGCTTTCTCCGGCGCTGGCAAGGCCGCTGCCGGATGGCGGCTATGAGCTGATCTCCGGCCACCGGCGGCTGGCGGCGTGCAAGGCGCTGGGGATGGACACCATGCCGGTGATTGTCCGTGACCTGACGGACGAGGAGGCTGTTATCACCATGGTGGACAGCAACCTGCAAAGGGAGCATATTCTCCCAAGCGAAAAGGCGTTCGCGTACAAGATGAAATACGATGCCATAAAACGCTCGCCGGGTCGAAAAGAAAATGGTGACCAACTTGGTCACCAAATCAAAAGTATTGATTCTCTTGCTGAAAATTCACCGGACAGCCGCAACCAAATCCAACGCTACATCAGACTCACCCACCTGATCCCCGACATCCTGAAGCTGGTGGACGAGGGCAAGATCGCCCTGACTCCGGCGGTGGAGCTGTCCTATTTGCAGCCGTCCGAGCAGGAGATGCTCTTCTCCGTGATGGACAGCGATGAGGTAACGCCGTCCTTGTCTCAGGCCCGGCGGCTGCGGCGCATGAACGAGGCGCAGACTCTCACGGATGACGCGGTGCTGCAGCTTCTGTCCGAGGTTAAGGGCAATCAGGTGGAATATGTGAAGGTGCCGGTAGACAAGCTCCGCAGCTTTTTCCGCCCGGACACCTCCGTGAAGCAGATGACCGAGACACTTGTCAAGGCCATGGACTTTTATAACAAACACTTGGCGCGGCAGCGCCAGGACCGCGACGCCCGCTGAAAGGAGATTTTACTATGAAAATCGTATATGACAAGAAATATCTGGCGGCATTGAAAAGAAGGCAGGAGCTTGACCAGATGATCGAAAAGTTTTCGGACGACGGATGCCTCCTTGTTGAGGATCTGTTCCAGGATTATTTGGCCGACTACGATTCCTGCAACTTTGAGCGCAGCTACGCCAAGCTTGCGGTCACCTTCTATGACGAGTTTGGGAATGAGCTCACCTTTAGGCTCTCCAAGAAGGAGACCCAGTATGTGGTCAAGACAATAACCAAAAAGCTCGACAGCATGACCGTTGACGACGGAGGAGGTGGTTTCGGTGACGAAGACTGAGCTGCAGACCATGTATGAGGTGATGTTCACGGATTACCCCGACATTGTGAACGTTGCCCAGGTCCAGTCCATGCTGAAAATCAGCCGCCATCTGGCCTACGAGCTGATTGGCGACGGGTATATCCCCGGCATGAAAATCGGAAACGCCTACCGCATTCCGAAAATCAACGTGATCCGCTACGCTCTCTCGGCGGGCAATCCCCAGCCGGCAGCGTGACACGGATTTGAACTGAAACGACACATTGGACGGGCATCTGAGTAGGCCGTATAATGGTTACGGTCCGAAAGGGTGCCCGTTCATACGCTGTCAGCAAAAGGAGGTATGGATGAATGATAGCGGGACACCTGCAAATCAAAAACGACTACTATTATATGGTCCTGAGCTATTTGGACGCCAACGGCAAACGGAAGCAGCCGTGGTTTCCAACGGGACTGCCAATTAAGAACAACAAAAAGCGCGCGGAGAAAATGCTGCTGGAGCTGCGTCAGACCTATGTTCCCCCTGCCGAGCACAAGTCAAACGGAGAGCTGTCTGCCGATATGCTCTTTGCCGACTTTATGGAGCTTTGGCTGGAGGTCGTTCGCAATTCGATTGAGAAGACGACCTTTTCCTCTTACACCCAGATGGTAAAGGGAAAAATCGCACCGTACTTTCGGAAAACCGGCGTCAAGCTGGGCGAGCTTCAAGCCAGGCATATTCAGAGCTTCTATCTGTACAAGCTGAAAACCGTGTCTGCCAGCACGGTCATCCACGAGCACGCCAATATTCACAAGGCTCTGAAATATGCCGTCAAGATGGACCTCATTCCGTACAACCCCGCCGACAAGGTGGAACGGCCAAAGAAGCAGAAGTATATCGCGGATTACTACCGCCTGGAGGAGCTGGAGCAGCTCTTTGAGGCGACAAAGGATCACCCCTATTCTCTGCTGATCCAGATCACCGCGTTCTACGGGCTCCGGCGCAGCGAGGCTCTGGGCCTGAGATGGGACGCCATCGACTTTGAGCGCAATACCATCACCATCAGACACATCGTAACAAATGCCAAGATAGACGGCAAGTATGAGATCGTCCGCGAGGATCGCGCCAAGACGAAATCCAGTCTGCGCTCTCTTCCTCTGGTCGACAATATCCGGGAGAAGCTGCTGGCCTTGAAGGAGCAGCAGAAGGAAAACAAGAGGATCTGCGGCAACTGCTACAACCGGGAATACGACGGCTATGTGTTCGTGGATGTAATGGGGAACATTTTTAATCCCAGGAATCTCAGCAGCAATTTCAGCAAGCTGCTGGAATTGAAAGGTCTGCGGCATATCCGCTTCCACGATCTCCGGCACAGCTGCGCTTCGCTGCTGCTGGCCAACGACGTGCCCATGAAGCAGATCCAGGAATGGCTGGGTCACAGCGACATCAGCACCACGGCGAATATCTACAGCCATCTGGACTATAAGTCCAAGCTTATGTCCGCAAACGTCATGGACAATGTCCTGACCCTGCCGGAAACCGAGGCCGTCGGATGGCAGACATGACTTCTTGCCGAAAATCATGTGCAGCAATGGCAGATTAGCAAAAAGAAAAGCCCAGTCATATGGGCGCAAAGCCTTGATATGACTGGGTTTTTCGCTGGCGGAGGGCGTGGGATTCGAACCCACGGACGGTTTTTGGCCGTCAAACGATTTCGAGTCGTTCTCGTTATGACCTCTTCGATAGCCCTCCGTATATCTCAACTGTTTTCCGTGCGCTGAGAAAATGCAAGAAAAACACGCAAGAACAATATGAAATTTTGAAATTCGATCCGGCGAAAACCCTTATAAATCAAGGATTTTCAGCGGAGAAAACGGCCAGAGCCAACGCGCATTTCGAGTCTTTTATGCAACTGTGACGGGGGTGTCCGTTTTGGGGTCGTTTCCGTAAGCCCCGTACCCGCCGAAAGCCGCTTGAAATCAGGCTTTTTCGCCCCGAAAGCCTTGCAGGACGGACTTTTTTGAAAGTGGGTTCAAATCGGCATTTTTTCCGATTTTGGAGAGAAATGCGGGAAGATAGGAGAGAAAAACCGGGAGACGGCCATACACCGCAGGATAGAGCTTCCAACCGACGAAAATCTATTTTTGAGGTGTTACAAATGGATGTATTTCCCGTCAACTGGGACAGCAGTCCCGAAGTGATGAACAAGGAGCAATTTTTCCGAATCTGCCACATCAGCAAGTCCACGGCGCTGCACCTGCTCAAAAGCGGCAAGGTGCCCTGCGAGTGGTCGGGTAAGAAAACCCGGTGCTATAAAATCCGAAAAGAGGATGTGAAAGCATACTTGGAGGAGCGGGCGATTTTTCCAGAACTCTATTCTGCGCCGAAGGGATGGTACGGCACCCACTATGTGGCGAGGCTCTCCAAGGAGCTGCCGGAGGACACGCTGCGACAGATGCACGGCTACTACGAAAAGCTGCTGCGCAAATACCCGGATGTGGTCACGGTAAAGGATGTGGTGACCCTGACCGGCTACACCCTGACCACCGTCCACAACTGGTGCAGCCGCGGGTCGCTGAAAGCCTTTCAAAAGGGACTGAAGTTCTGTATCCCGAAAATCTTTCTTGTGGATTTCTTCTGCTCCCTGACCTTCCGCTCCATCACCCGCAAAAGCCTCTGGCATATCCAGACGCTGAATGAATTCAGCAGGAAGATGAAGAAATAATGTGCGATTCTGAAATTCGCACACTCGCACCTGCCTTTCGGGTTTGTTAAACTGTAACCGAAAGACATTTGAATGGGAGGATCACATATGGAATCGCTATTTGAGCAGTTGGGCGGCACTTACGCAAGGCAAGGCGACTATTGCCTACCCAATGTTTGCTTACCGCCCGAAGAAGAACGCCCCATCGGCATTTACGGTCAGCGGCGGCGCACCTTTCTGAGGGAGTACCACCGGGTGCTGTATTATAACCTGCTGACCGCCGGGACGCTGGACGGGCACCTTGCAGACATCGAGGAGCAAGCGCAGGAACTCTTTCTTCGGCTGGTAAAACAATACGCAGACACCGAGGGCGTGACGGAGAGGTTGAAGGCCAGCGAACCGCAGTCGTGGGTGCGAAAGATGAACGGCATCCAGCATCGGGCGAACGAGGTCGTGATGCAGGAGATTGTATATGGGTAACGAGCAAGCGGAGGTCGATGGCCCCCGCTTGTTTTGTGTGCAGAAAAGAACAATGCCATTTTGAAACGGCATTGTTCCGAACTTTGTTGACATTGTTCTTTTGCTCGGGTATAATGTACTTGTGATTTTATGCGTGGAGGTATCCCCTATGGCTGAAATGATCTCGGTAAGAGAGGCAGCAGTGCGCTGGAATATAACGGAGCGGAGAGTTGCGACGCTCTGCAAGAATGGGAGAATCGCCGGCGCGAAAAAGCAGGGCAATCGTTGGCTGATCCCCGCTGATACGCAGAAGCCGGCGGATCAGCGGCTCAAGACGGGCGCTTTCCGCAAGACGGAGCGCGCGCCGAAGCTGCCCCTGCCCATCGGCGTGTCCAACTACTGCCTTGCCTCATCGGAATACTACTACATCGACAAGACGATGATGCTCAAGGACTTCATCGACGAGCGTCCGATGGTGACGCTGTTCACCCGTCCTCGCCGCTTCGGCAAGACGCTGAATATGGATATGCTGCGCACTTATTTTGAAAAGAGCGACAAGGATACCTCCGTCTATTTCCGGGATAAGAAGATCTGGGCCTGCGGCCAGAAGTACCGGGATTATCAGGGCAAGTACCCTGTGATCTTCCTGACCTTCAAGGATGTGAAGTTCGACACTTGGGAGGAGACCTTTGCGGCCATCCGGGATATTTTCGCAAAGGAGACCCGGCGGCACAAGGAGCTGCTGGCCAGCGATAAGTGCGACGAGTACAGCAAAAAGACCTATGAAAAGCTGGCAGACGGCAAGGTCAGCGAGGTGGAACTGGCCTCGGCATTGCTGGACCTGTCCGCTATGCTGCACAAGCACTATGCCGTTGCGCCCATCATCATCATCGATGAGTACGACACACCCATCCAGCAGGGCTACCAGAAGGACTATTACGACAAGGTCATCCGGTTTATGCGAAACCTGTTTTCCGGCGGGTTCAAGGATAATCAGCACCTGTCCTTCGGCTTCCTCACCGGCATTCTGCGGGTGGCCAAGGAGAGTATCTTCAGTGGGATGAACAACCTGTCCATCAACTCCGTGCTGGACAACAAATACAGCGCCTATTTCGGCTTCACCGCCGACGAGGTGATGGAGATGGCGGAATACTACGGCGCTGCCGATAAGTACGACGAAATATGCCAGTGGTACGATGGCTACCGCTTCGGCAAGACGGAGATTTTCAACCCGTGGTCGGTGGTCAACTACTTCAGCAACGAGTGTGAGCCGAGGCCCTTCTGGGTCTCCACCGGCAGCAACGATATTATCGGGGAAGTGCTTGCCCAGGCGGACGAGGAGATTTATAACCGTCTGACCTCCCTGGTCAACGGAGAGACCTTCACCACCTTCATCGACACCGGCGTGATCTATCCGCAAATCAAGAGCAATCCCTCCACCATTTACAGCTTCCTGCTGGTGACCGGCTATCTGAAGGCACTGAAAACCACGCCCTCCTTCAGCGGCGATTTTATGTGCGAGGTTTCCCTGCCCAACCGGGAGATTTCTCTGGTGTATAACAAGGAGATCTTGCAGCGGTTGGAGAATCTGATCCCGCCGTCCACGGCGATTTCCGTTCAGGAGGCCATCTTCTCCGGCGATAACGCACGGCTGAAAGCGCAGATCCAAACGCTGCTGACCCAGTCGGTCAGCTCCTTCGATACTGCCGGGGAAAATTTCTACCACGGCTTTATGCTGGGCCTGTGCGCCCTGCTGGGCGGTGCTTTCGTGACCTCCAACCGGGAATCCGGCGACGGGCGCTATGACATTCAGCTGAAGCCCACGAAAAAAGGACTTCCGGGCATCCTGATCGAACTGAAAGCGGAGAAAAATTGCAGCGACGAAAAGCTGAAAAAGTTGTCCGAGACGGCCTTGCAGCAGATCAACGACAAGAAATACGAAACCGAGCTGACGACCGCCGGGGTCAGGACGATTTATAAATACGGCGTGGCCTTCAGCGGTAAAAAGGTCGAAGTGGCGGTTGGATGAGGAGAGAGAATTCCAAAGTATCAAATTGATACTTTGCGAAATCCCAAAGTGTCAGCACGGTGGTTCCAAAGTGCCAAATTGGCACTTTGGGGCAGAAACTATGAATTAAACCATATTGGAGGATGCAAGATGAGTACCAATATTTCAAAAAAGAAACGGGACGATCTGCTGGACAAAATCAAGCAGATTCGTGCCTTTATCGCCGCAGCACCGCAGGATGAAAACACGGGCAATCTGCTTTCTTATCTTTCTGATTTAGAGAAAGATGTGAACGGCAAGAAATACGGACTTGTATTCGAGGAACACCGTGAGGAAATTGACGAGGTTTTGGACACGCATACTCCGGTGTTAACCGAAGATAAAGACCTTTTCATTGACAAGGGCGGTCAGATGAATTTTCTTATTGAGGGGGACAATCTTGCTTCGCTGAAGCTGTTGGAAAAGACACATAAAGGTAAAATTGATCTTATCTACATAGATCCGCCGTATAATACTGGTGCGTCTAACTGGATATATGATAATGATTATGTAGATGGAAACGATCTATTCAAGCACAGTAAGTGGCTAAGTATGATGCAATCACGTCTTACTCTTGCTAAAAATCTTCTGACAGACAAAGGAGTATTAATCTGCGCTATCGATGAGAATGAGAGCGCAACCTTACGACTTTTGCTGGATGATATATTCGGGGCAGATTATGAATACAACTGCATTACCATTATTCATAATCCGCGTGGGATTCAAGGTAAAAATTTCTCATATACGAATGAATTTGCATATTTTGTAATTCCAAAGGGCGACAAAATCATTGGTAAACGCCATTTGTCCGATGATGAAATCTATTGGTCTCCTTTACGAAATTGGGGAAGCGAGTCCTTACGAACTGATGCACGAAACTGTTTTTATCCGATTATTGTTAAAGATGACAAAATAATAGGATTTGGCGATGTATCTCCAAATGATTATCATCCCAAAAAGAACGAATTGCTGGAAGACGGAAGCATTGCTGTATATCCTATTGACGCAAAAGGTGTTGAAAGAAAGTGGCGATATGCAAGGCAGTCCGTAGAAGGAATTCTTGGCTATCTTGCAGTCAAAAAAACTCGAGGTATATATGACATTGACTTGGGAAAAACCTTTGGCACATATAAAACAGTATGGTCAGATCCAAAATACGATGCTAACGGTTATGGAAAACAATTGTTAAATTCAATACTTCCAAACTGTTCATTTGATTTTCCTAAGTCCTTGTGGAATGTTCATGATTGTTTGTACTCTGTCGTTGCAAAAAAATCAGATGCAACAATTCTTGATTTCTTTGCAGGCTCTGGTACAACAGGCCACGCTGTTATGAAGCTCAACGCAGAGGATGGTGGAACCCGCCGCTTTATCCTCTGTACCAACAACGAAAACGGCATCTGTCGGGATGTGACCTACGAACGCATCCGCCGTGTCATTGATAAAGAAGACTATGCCGCCAGCCTGAAATACTATAAAATTGACTATGTACCTATTTCGGATCGTATGTACTACGAGTACGCCGATGAACTGCTCCGTCATATCCGGGAGCTGGTGGAGCTGGAAAACGGCATCAATTTTACAGGCAACGCGGAAATTGCCATCGTGCTGACCGAGGATGAATTAGCCGCATTTATTGCCGACAAAGACCGCTTTGCGAAATGCCGTCGGCTCTATATGGGACACGATCTCTTACCCGACGAAGAACAGGAAACGGCACTTTTCAAAAACAAGATTGAGATTAGTATTATTCCGGATTACTACTACCGAGATTTGCAGGAGGGCTGAAATGGTAGAATTCTTAAAAACACTTGCGATAGCTTGTATTCCAGCCATTATAACAGGAATTGTGACATATATTGTTGCACGCAAAAATGCTACTTCGCAAATCAGTATAATTAAAGAACAAAACAAGCACGATTTAGAAAAGCTTATGGAGCAGCACAAGGTTGATATAGAGCATCTCAAAGAAGCTCACAGGCTGGATATGGAAGCAAAAGAACAAGATCATAAGAACAAGCTGGAATTGCAGCAGAAGGAATTCGAAAACAGCATGCTTAAGCAACAAAAAGATGGTGAAAATGCAATGGCAACAGAAACTATCAAAGGTGTACTCGGCCTGTTTGGCAGTGCGGTGACCACAGCAATGGATACCCCGGAAGCAAAGCAGCTGTTGAGTGACTCTATTAAACAGTCATTTAATAAGTCGAAGGAGGGCTGACTATGGAACTGAAGGAATTCCAGCTCAATGCAGTAAAGGCATTGTTTGAGGCGATGGACAAGCCCGTCAGAGATATAATCCTGAAAAGCCCCACTGGAAGTGGAAAAACCATCATCCTCACTTACTTTATGCACCAATACATACAGTCTTACCCGAAAACGGTGTTCGTTTGGCTCACTCCCGGCAAAGGCAATCTTGAGGAACAGAGCAAGGCTAAAATGGATAAGTATATCCACGCTTCTCAGACAAAGCTGCTTTCCGATGTGATGACGGCGGGATTTGAAGAAAATGACAGTTGCTTTATTAACTGGGAGAAACTCACGAAGAAAGGCAACAATGCTCTCAAAGACAGCGAACGGACAAACTTTCTGGAACATATCGAGCACGCACTGAACGACGGCCTGCGCTTTATCATCATTGTGGATGAGAGCCATCAGAACAACACAATCAAAGCAGATGAAATTATCCAGTATTTCCGCACGGAGAAGATTATTCGCTGTTCTGCTACGCCTAAGGGCATTGCCAAAGCTGAAGTGATTGAGATTCCTGAGGAAGAAGTTATTGCAGCTGGTCTAATCAAGAAGATGCTGGTTATCAATCAGGATTTTCCGCAGCAGGTGGAAATGGAGAATGCAACCAACTATCTGCTAGAGCAGGCCTATGCCAAGCAGCGTGAAATTCGTGCAGAATTTCTTTCCGCCGGGAAGGACATTAACCCCCTGATCGTAGTACAGATTCCAAATAAATCGGAGAAATTGCAGGATGATGTGGAACGCTGGTTTGAAACGCAAGGCGTAACCTATGAGAATGGCCAGCTTGCAGTATGGCTCTCTGATATGCACGAAAACTTGGATGGCATTGAAGAAACCAATGCTCCTTCTGTTGCTGTTATCATCAAGCAAGCTGTTGCCACGGGCTGGGACTGCCCGAGAGCTGCTATCTTGGTAAAACTTCGTGACAATATGGATGAAACCTTCGAAATTCAAACCATCGGGCGTATTCGTCGTATGCCTGAGGCGCACCATTATGGCAAGGATTTGCTGGATAGCTGTTATCTCTATACTTTCGATGAAAAATTCACTGCCGGTGTCAAATTGAGCCTTGGCAAAGGGGCTTTGGAAGCAGTTACCTTGTTCCTCAAAAATGAGTATAAGAACATCGCATTGACATCTGAGCAGAGAACGATGGTAACGGATCACCGCAATCCGAAGAAGGCCCTACTTTCCGTCGCAAAGTATTTTGAAGAAACATTCAAGACTGGCACGAATAAAGCAGAGAACCAGGCACGATTACAGGCGGCAGGATTTGAATTTAGTGCTGATATTTTGCGCCATACCTTTTCGGGTGAAACTGCAACCTTAGACTTTGCTTCGGCAGATATGAACACAATCGTCATTACCGAAAAGCTGAACACCCACGACCACGGACATATGTATCATCAGAAGGTGGGTAAGATTGGTATGGAGATCGGAATGGAATATAGCTATATGAACACGATCATTCGTAAACTGTTCGATCGTAATTTTACATATAGCCGCAAGATCCTCGCAATGGAGCCGAGAGAGGTTTATGCCTTTGTTATCAACAATGCCGATTTACTACGCCACACCGTGCGTGAAGCGATGGCAGCTGAACTTCAGCAGCTTACCCTCGATATCAGTCAGGTATCCAAGGTGCCGTTTCATATTCCACAATCCTGCCTCTTCACCTATGATGGTACGGCAAAGACACAGTTGGAAATGAAGAAAAATGTATATCAGGGTTACCTTTCTTCAGCGGAAGTCCGCTCCTCTTCGGAACGCAAATTCGAAAAATTCTGCGAAAAGTGCGACACCGTGAACTGGGTATATAAAAACGGTGACAAAGGTAATGAGTATTTATCTATTGTTTATGCGGATAATTCCGACAAGCAAAAGAATTTCTATCCTGACTATATAATTGGCGTAAACGACGAGGTTTGGATTGTGGAAACCAAGGGTGGGTTTGACCGTAGCGGCAACAGTCAAGATATTGACATTTTTACGCCGAAAAAGTTTGCTGTTCTGAAAGATTATTTGGACCGCTACAGATTAAAGGGCGGTATTGTCCGCTACGATGAGAAAAGCGAAGAGCTGTGTATTTGTATGGACAACTATTCTGAGGATATTAACAGTGACAGTTGGGTCGTATTGAGCGATATTTTGAAATGAGGTGAAAGTCTTGAAGATAACTGACCATAAAGTGCTAATTGAGTTTTCTCCAGCAAAAGTTCAGTTTTTTAGAATAGATCCCGAAGATATCTCGGTCACTTTAAAAAGTATTTTGCGTGTGCTCATGGATCTCTCTTGGCTCAGTAAATTCGATCAAGACTTTGAACAAAAAGCGTTTGAATCTCGGGCAACTAAAACCATAGAAGATATAAAAGCGAAGTTCGATCAATGTGTCGATGACGGTATCACCAAAGATGCTGGCGAGTATGTAGTATCTGAATTGGCCAGAGAAACTATGATCTCTAAACTGGATTATTTGGACATTCCTCTTGCTGAACTTGTTGGGAAAAAGCGGTCAGGTAACCCTGGATTCGATTTCCATTCGCAGAATAAAACCACGGAGACGGTTGTTTTGCTTTCCAAGGGAGAAATCGACTCAAAGAAGGTGCGGGTGGAGTTCTCGCTGGAAGATATGGATATGTCCGGCTTCCAGAAGGGCGCGACTTATGAGCAGATCAAGGCGTATGTGTTGGAGCATACCGGTTTGAAGGTATCTTCCCTGTACATCTCACAGATAAAGCGCAAGTGCGGGCTGGATGTGGGGCAAAATTATAACCTGTCAAAGAAGGAAGATGCCAAAGTGCCAAAATGTCCGCCGGAGAAGGAAGCGGCGATCAGGGATGCGTTGAAATATTTTCAGATGATTTAAGAGTCTATTGAGCAAAAAAGCAGTAAATCAATTTCAGATTTACTGCTTTTGCTGGCCGGGCCGGTGAGCTACGAGCATTCATGACTTTTTGATAACTTGTTCCATACTGATATATTAAGCGGAAAGTTGTGGCCCTGTATTTTCAGAGGGAAACGAATGCTCCTTGAATATATCCCACAAAATATGCCATCGCTATACTCAGTGCAATGCAACATATACATAGTATTTCAGCAATTACCTTTTTTTCGATTATTTCATTTATGGACTTTCCGTAATCAATAGTAGACCATACCATTGAAAGCAAAAATAGAATTGAAATCCATTGAGTATGAAATGATAGTCCCATGCTAACAAATACATAGTTTGAGATGATGTAAAAAGCGCTTCTGACTACAACTTCTGTCACTTTTACAATCCGATTTCTCATAGAATTCTCCCTCTCTGATAATACTGTGGGCGGCAGCACTCCTTGCTGTCGCCCCTTGATTGCCTATCTGCAAAGGCGGGCGGGGCTGTCAACGGCGGCGCTTGCGCCGTTCATCTTGACCGCCCGCTGGCTCGGCTGGCTTTGCTATTCCGTGATCTCTTTCAGTTATTGTCAAAGGAAATGTAGATAGTTAGACTATTGGGTATGTAGCTGATACTTAACCACTTTTCGTCGTTTGATAAAAGTGTCCCGATAGAAACATAGTTTTCTCCCTCGATTTCCTCTGACACATTTTCAATTACGGAAAAGCCTTCTTGGTTCAAAAGCTCCATATACTCGTTATAGTCGTTTTCGCTAATACCGGTAAGGTTGATATTACAATTCTCATGTTCTGTATCAAGTGTAGCCCATGCAACCGTACCAGGCGCAACAGGAAGCCCCTCTGTGTACTCATTCTCAGGCCAAACACCCTCGTCCAATTTTGTAACACTATTAGATTGCGTATTGTTCTCATTGCTTGTCGGTGTAGATGAGGTATTTTGATTAGAACACGCAGCCAAAAAAATCATAATCATGATTGTGAATACAGAAATATATTTCTTCATTGGTTACCTCCTGTTTTTGTGTATGGTTCGGATAATTAACAAAAGAGCAATAGCTGTTGCTGCAAACCCAATAGCCAAAAGGATTTGCGAAATATCAAAGGCAAACGCGCCCTCAATCTGTATATTTGTTGTCGCGTCGGCTTGTCCGATTGCTCCTTCTGGTACTTTTCCTGATTGTGTAACAGCATATACCGAAAAGGCAGCAGCCGCGATAACAAGCGCAGCAAGAGTAGAAATGATACCGTTCCTTTTTTTCGATTTGGTGTTATCAATGCCAAACTGTTCTGCGGTGCTGTCTGCAAATTCTTTTGGCGTCCCCAAACGCTGGATAATCTGCTGCTCTGTTTCTCCATGCTCCATAGCAGACGCAAAAACTTCATTCAAGTCACGTACAACCTCTTTTTTCATTTTGCGTGGTAAAGATAGTTCCTTTTCAACCTGTTTGATATATTGTTCTTTCATTTGGATACCCTCGCTTGTTGATAACTTTCTATAAAGCCGTTTACGCAGTTTTCATAGCTTGACCAAAATAAGATTAGTTCATCAAGTACATTCCTGCCTTTATCCGTTAAAGAATAATACTTTTTTGAGCCGCCATTTGCCGCAGCCGGAGCCAATCGGCATTTGATTAGTTCTGCTTCCTGCAAACGATACAAAATGGGGTAAATGGTTCCCTCTTTCGCATATCCCAAAACAGACGCACTATTGTTCAATTCAGTTATAATTTCATATCCATAAGTCTCCTTGCGTCCGATTAGGCATAAAAGTATCATTTCCAGAGAGCCTTTTTTGAATTGCTGGACATATTTGTTATTCATATCGTCGCCTCTCTTTAGCTTTGCTATTTAGGCTCGCTAAGTAGCAACTATATTATATCTCTTCCGAAGTATCAGAGTCAATAGGCTTAACGAAAAAGTTACAAGATGTCTGTGTAAGGTAATGACAGAATAGCGGTGTGCTGGCGAACTATGCTTTATTTTGTTTTTTATCTAAATCATTCAATAGGGCGGTAGCATCCCTATTGGCAAGGGGATTCCAAAAGGGAACAGCGTTCTCCTTTGTCTGGGGTGTTCAGAGGGGATAGTGTTCCCCTTTGACCGGAAGAATCCAAAGAAACCGGCGGTTTCGTGGCACACGATTTTCCGTAGGAAAGTCTAGTGTGTTATACCTTTGTGGAGCAGATGGCAGCCGGAATTGTAGCACACCCTGAAAAGTGTGGCCACAGTTGCGGCGTTCTGGCGGGAAAGGTTGCCCCTTGCGGGGCAGCATAAGCGACAGAAAAAGGCTGGCAGGCGGTGCGGGCAAGCACTGTCTGTCAGCCGTGTCATTTGCGGAACAAAGGTATATCAAAGCCCCCGTCAGCCGCTGCTTCCCATCGTATCAGAACCACCACGGCAGCTTTCCGCGCAGGCTGTCCATCGCCTCGCCCTCCACCTTCTTTGTCCAGCTCTCGCTGAGATGGAAATGGAGCGCCGCGCCGATCAGCGGGTGCTCGATTCCATCGGTAAAGCCATAGCGGTACAGCAGATAGGTCTGCTCTCTGGCTGTCAGCTTGTCCAGCGCCGCATACAATTCTATCAGCTGCTCTTTTTGGATATAGATTTGCTCCGGCGTTTGGGTGTGAGGGTCGGCTATGGCTTCGATCCGCAGCATCCGTTCATCCTCTGAGAGAACGTCATCCAGATATACTCTCTGGAAGCCGGGGCCGTCTTTCTTATCCACCATCCGTTGCTCAAATAAACCGAGGGCGGCGCGGATGCAGTCCGTCATGGCGTTGCGGAGCGCCGGTGCTGCATAGGTCAGAAATTTCATGCCCCGTCCGGCATCAAACAAAGGGATCGCGTTCAGCAGGCCGATACTTCCCTCCTGCATCAAATCATCCAAATCAATTCCAATATCATTTTCATCCAGCCCCATGTTTCGGTATTGCTCCAGCGCAATTTTTCGGATGAATCCCAGATTCTTTTCCAGCAGAATGTCACGGGCAGCCGTATCCCCTTTCTGTGCCAGTCTGCACAGCTGCTCATTGCTCCGGGTCGGCATTTTGCTTCTCCTGCGCGTGGTCTAAGGTGGATTGGAGAAATTCCGTCAGCGCCTGACCGAACTTGTCTAATGCTTCCTTTTGCACACCGTCCATCCCCGCTGCGCTCTGGGTGACGGCGGCGGAAATCATTTCGGGCGTGATGGTCGGAGTATGAACATCCGCCCCTTTGGTGAGTTCGGTAAACATCTGCTGAGTGATGCCCTTGGTCAAGGACTGCGCTGCTGTGAAATCGTTGCCGATCTCTTTCTTCACTTCCCGCAGCGCCGCCATAAATGTGTTCTGTATCATCGTCAGGTCTGCCTGATATACGGGAACTTTCTGCCGGTTGACAGTTCTGGCCGCCTGCACCGCAGCGTCTGTTTTATTGTTTCGGCGCAGCATGGCGCTGAGAGTAGTAAGCATCTGGTTCTGTCCGGCGAAACCGGCGGCCAGCGTATCGTCAAAATATTGCTCAATCATATAGGTGACTTCTGCAAAGCGAGGGCTTTCCAAAAGGCGGTTGACGATCTCTGCATTGGCTTTTCCGGTGTACAGATTCCGCGCCGCCTGCACCGACAGGCCCAGTTCTTCAATATCAAAATTTGTCCGGTCGGGCGTGTTGACTTCCCCCAGCAGGAAATCTGTGGAGACTTCAAACACTTTCGCAATGCGGAGCAAATGTTCTGTGCTGATCTTATCAGTCTTACCGCTGACAAACCGGCTGATGGCGCTCTCGGTGCTGCCGATGCGGGTCGCCAGCTGTGCCTGGGTAATTTTATGTTCCTTCATAAGCTCCTGCATCCGCTGCCGGATATTGCCGGGCAGATAGGCTCCCTCCATGTGACGCACCTCTCTTCTGAAAACTCTCTTTATCCATTATACCTGATAAAACCAGCGCGGGCAAATGCTTTCCGCTGGCTTCGCCGCTCTGAGGTCTTGCATTTTTGCAAGATTTCAGGGCGGCGTTTTTTCATTTCTTGCACTTTTAGCGGATTTTTCGGTTTATAGGCTTTTTCCCCGTATATTCAGGCAGACGGGCAGATACCGTCAATAAATAATGGAGGACAAAGCCTATGAATTTATTTGAAACTGTAAAATCCGCTGTCACCGTGAAGCAGGCCGCCGAATACTACGGCTGTAAGGTCAACCGGGGCGATATGATCTGCTGCCCCTTCCACGATGACCGGCATCCCAGCATGAAGCTGAACAGGGATTATTTCTATTGCTTTGGCTGCGGGGCTACCGGGGATGTGATCGATTTTGTGGCGCGGCTGTTCGGCCTGAGCAGCTACGAGGCCGCAAAGAAGCTGGCCTATGACTTTGGCATCGACCCGGACAAGCCCCCGGCAGCGATGGCTTTGAAAAAGCCCTATCCGCTGGCGCGGGCTTTCCGCAACGATGAGATACACTGCCAGCGGGTGCTCTGCGATTATCTGCATCTGCTGGAACGCTGGAAGGTCGAATATGCCCCGCAATCGCCGGAGGATGAACTGGATGACCGCTTTGTGGAAGCCTGTCATATGATCGAGTATGTAAATGATTTGTTGGACGTTCTCATGTTTGCGGAACTGAAGCAGCGTGTGAAAGCGGTGGATATGCTGCTGAAGGACGGCACTATCACCGCGCTGGAGCAGCGGCTCAGACGTCTGGAAAAGGAGGTGCAGCACCGTGGCGAAGAACGAGCAATCGCGTGAGGCCAACCAGCCCATCTGGTTTGACGGCAAGAGTATCAATGAAGCCCTGTTTTGTGATGATTTTCTCGGCAGACACAAAATCATCTACACAAACGGGGCTTTTTTCACGCCTGATGGCCGCGTGACCGATGAGCTGCCACTGCGTGGAGAAATTTTTGAGGAACTGAAATGCTGTGCGGTCAGCAATATCCCCCGCAAAATCAGCAATATCGTGGAGCTGATGAAGCTGGCGGCGCTGGTAGAGGATTTCCCGCCGGAGGCTGACCGCATTCATCTGGCAAACGGCACGTTGTTTCTGGATGGCTCCTTTACGGAGGGAAAACCGGACATCGTGCGTTGCCGCCTGCCGGTGGCCTATAATCCCGATGCGCCCACGCCGACCCGCTGGCTGGCTTTTCTGGATGGGCTTCTTTACCCGGAGGACATTCCCACTTTGCAGGAATATATCGGCTACTGCCTGATCCCCAGCAACAAGGGACAGCGCATGATGGTCATTAAGGGCAATGGCGGCGAGGGTAAGAGCCAGATCGGCGCGGTGCTGTCCGCCCTGTTCGGCAGCAACATGAAGGACGGCAGCATCGGCAAAATTTCCGAGAACCGTTTTGCCCGCGCTGATCTGGAACACATTCTGCTGTGTGTCGATGATGATATGCGGATGGAGGCCCTGCGGCAGACCAACTATGTCAAATCCATCGTCACCGCACAGGGTAAAATGGATTTGGAGCGTAAAGGCAAGCAGAGCTATCAGGGATGGATGTGCGCCCGGCTGCTGGCATTCAGCAATGGCGACTTGCAGGCTCTCTTTGACCGCAGTGATGGCTTTTATCGGCGGCAGTTGGTGCTGACCGCCAAAGAGAAACCTGCCGACCGTGTGGATGATCCCGACCTGGCAGAGAAGATGAAGGCCGAGGTGGAGGGCATTCTGCTGTGGGCTTTTGCGGGATTGCAGCGGTTGGTAGCGAACAACTTCAAGTTCACCGAGAGCCAGCGCACCAAAGAGAACCGGGAGGCCGTCAAGCGGGACAACAATAACGTGTTTGATTTTCTGGAATCCGAGGGCTATATCCGGCTGAAAGCGGATGCGTCCATCAGTTCAAAGGATTGCTACGACATTTACCGGATGTGGTGCGAGGAAAATAGCCTGACTGCACTCAAACGCCGCAGCTTCAGCGATGCGCTGGTGGCAGCCTGCGGTAAGTACAATCTGGAACACTGCAACACGATTACCAATTCGGCAGGACGCCGGGTATGGGGCTTTATGGGGATCGAGGCAGTGGCAAGGCCGCATATAAACGAGTTTACGGACGCTTCACAGTGTACGTACGTACCGGAAGACTGGCGGGATTGATTTCCGATCTGGTCGCCGGTACGTATGTACGCAGCGATTGACCCTGTTACCTCATATATTGTAGAGGCGCTTCATTTGGATAAAGTGGTCGTGCCCATTTTGGGTACACCTATTTTGATGTGTAAAAGTGGTTATGGATATTTTGTCCACCACCAGAACCGTGAAATTCTTCGCGCTTTTGTGCTGTGAAGTAGGTGTGGTCATTTTGACCACACCTGAAGCGGTCAGTAAAAGCGGTGATTTTGCAGGCATATTTTAGAGCAATCTCAAAACAGCGAAATGTTTCTCTTTTATCCGTATACAGTTCGCCGGATGGCGGCTCACGGAACGACGTACAGATTGCAGCATTTTGTGACAATACAGCCCGAACAGTGAAAAGTCCCGCATTTCTGTGAAGTCGAATATTCCGCCGTTGACCAACGATACGCAGGGAATCATTTCTATCGCAAAACAGCATTTGCACAAATTTCACCATTGACCAAAGCCGGTGCGCTCCCCAGCGTAGCCGGTTCTTTTTATGACGCAACCGAAAATCATGTTTTATCTATCAAGTGACAAAGGGCTTCACTTGCGAAAATGGAGGAATATATTTTATGAAGTCAAGTATCCGAAACGAAATCAAGGCGCAGATCATCCGCGCCGGTTACACCATGCAGGAAGTCGTTGACCAGCTGCACGATGAGTATGGGTGGAGCGACAGCGTATCCAATCTTTCCGGAAAATTGCAGCGGGAATCGCTGCGGTATCGGGAGGCCGTGGAGTTGGCTGACGTGCTGGGATATGACATTGTCTGGCAGAAACGGAGGGATTGAGTATGGAAAAAGCACAATACGCGATTATGCGATTTGCCAAATATAAGGGGCCTGAAATCGGCAATATCGAGGCCCATAACGAGCGCACAAAGGAAAAGTACGCCAGTAATCCCGATGTGGATACCAGCCGAAGCAAGTACAACTTCCATCTGGTCAAACCGCCCGGCAAGTACCGGGCCGAGTCAGAGAGGCAAATTGCCGCTGCCGGATGCCGTACCCGGAAAGACAGTATCCGTATGATCGAGACGCTGTTCACAGCCAGCCCGGAGTTCTTTAAGGGAAAGAAACGGGCGGAAATTCGGGTATTTTTCGAGGAAGCTCTGCACTTTTTGGAATAGCATCAGTCCAAAGAGACAATTATATCCGCCGTGGTGCATATGGACGAGAAAACGCCCCATATGCACCTTTGTTTTGTCCCTTTGACGGAGGATGGCAGGCTCAGCGCCAAAGACATCATGGGCAATAAAAAGAAGCTGACCTGGTGGCAGGATGAGTTTTGGAAACACATGGTCAAGAAGTTTCCAGATTTGGAGCGTGGCGAGAGCGCCAGCCTGACCGGGCGCGACCATATCCCGCCCCGCGTATTTAAGGAGATGACCAGACTGACCAAACAGAAAAGCAAACTGGAGGATCTGCTCACTGGAATCAATCCCTTTAACGCCAAAAGCCGGGCGGAGGAAATCTGCAAGATTCTGGATACCTATATTCCCAGCGTGGAGAAGATGGACACACTGCTGCGGAAATATGGCGTAGCCTTCACGAAAACAGCATCCGAAAACAAAAAGTTGAAAACGAAAAATGCCGAACTGGAAGAATCTCTTGCATCGGCGCAGAAGGTCAGCACCCTAAAGCAGATCGAAGACCTCAAGCTGCGGCGCGACTATGACAGTGCCGTGGCGATTTTGGAACAGATACCGGCAGAAGTTTTGAACATCTATGCGCAGAGCAGCCATAGAGGAAAGGAGCGGCCTATTGAGCAAAGTTTATGATGATCCGAAATATAATGCGGCATTTGACCGCTGTGTTGATGTGATGGCGCGGCTGTTGCAGAAGTACGGGCCACAGCTGTTGGGGCAGATGCAGGAGACTGAGAAGGATGGCCGTACACAGTCTGCGGCATCAGGAAAGCAACCCGTTCCTGTGTATCAGGAATTTGACAAAGCCGCTTGATATAAATTAAATTTACACGTTGCGTATTTGTTTGGCGTATGCTATAATAAATACGCAACGTGTATTTTTGCTTTATGGGGTAAATGAAATGGACTGCAAAACCAAAATAAAAGAATTGCGGGAAAGCACTGGCATGAATCGCAAGGAATTTTGTAAATATTTTCAGATTCCCTATCGGACTGTGACAGAATGGGAACTGGATAACCGCCATGCGCCGGAATATGTACTCCGTTTGTTGGAGTACTACATTCAGAATGAAGGTCTGGCGAAGAAGAAAGTAACGGATGAATGTTTAGAGCTGGAAGAAAGGGGCGGCCTGCATGAAGAAAACTAAAACAAAATGTTATCTCTACACACGGGTATCTACATCCATGCAGGTGGACGGATATAGTCTGGATGCTCAGCGAGACAAACTGCGGAAATACGCTGAATACGAAGATATGGTAGTGGCTGGTGAATATTCTGATGAAGGCTTTTCCGGCAAGAATATTCAGGGCAGGCACGAATTTCAGCGGATGCTGCAAGACATTCAGGACTGCAAAGACGGTGTGGAATATGTGCTGGTGTTCAAGCTGTCCCGGTTTGGCAGGAATGCCGCTGACGTTCTGAATTCCTTGCAGCTGATGCAGGATTTCGGTGTCAATCTGATTTGTGTGGAAGACGGCATTGACAGTTCCAAAGATTCCGGCAAGCTGATGATTTCTGTCCTTTCTGCGGTGGCAGAGATAGAGCGTGAAAATATTCGGACACAGACGATGGCCGGACGGGAGCAGAAAGCCCGTGAAGGAAAATGGAACGGTGGCTTTGCCCCTTATGGATACCGCCTTGAAAAAGGCGAACTGTTGATTGCTGAGGATGAAGTGGACGTGATCCGCACCATCTTTGACCGCTATATTCACACCAACGATGGTGTCAGTGGCGTGGCAAAATATCTGAACCGGCAGGGCTTTGTGAAGAAGTTAAGGCAGAACGGCACCATTCCCGGTTTTTCTGCCAGCTTTGTGAAGAGTATCATTGATAATCCGGTATATATGGGAAAAATCGCCTATGGCAGACGCCGGACAGAGAAGAAGATCGGCACACGGAATGAGATGCACGTAGTTGAGCAATCGGAGTTTCCTGTGTACGAGGGGAAGCATGAGGCTATCATTTCAGAAGAAGATTGGAACCTCGCGCAGGAAAAACGGAAAATCAATGCTTACCGGCGTGAGAAAGTCAATGACCCTACCCACGCACATATCTTGTCCGGTATTCTGAAATGCCCCTGCTGCGGCAAAAGCCTGTACGGGAATATTGCGAAAGCCCACAGCAAGGACAAAAAGACCCGCTATTACTATTACTGCAAGAATACGGTGACGCCAACAGGCCACGAGTGTACCTTCCGGCTGAATATTGAGCAGATGGAAATGAACCGCATGGTAGCGTCAATCATCTCTGCTATGGTCAGTGACCCACGGTTTGCGGATGCAATCAAGGCGAAAATCGGCTCCGCTGTCGATACGAACGATTTGGAGAAGCAGCTGGAAGCATTACAGGCGCAGCTTCGGCAGACATTAGGCACAAAGGCCCGACTGGAACGGCAGATGGACGGTTTAGATGTGAATGACCCGTATTATGACCGGAAAATTTCTGATTTGCAGCGCCGATATGACGAGCAATATGGCGCAATAGATGAGATTGAAGTCCAGATTGACGATGTGCAAAGCCAGATACGGAGTATCCGGCAGGAGAAGATTTCGGGTGATAATATCTACCGCCTGTTGCTGGCATTCGATCAGGTCTATGAAGCAGCCTCCGAAGTGGAGCGGAAGGAGTTCATGCGGGCGTTTATTGAGCGGATTGAGTTATTCCCGGAAAAGCAGCCGGATGGCAACTGGATTAGGAAGATTATCTTCAACTTCCCTGTCCCGGTGAATGGAACAGAAGTGAAAGAATTGCCCTTGGAAAATGAAACAATAGTCGACACGGTTATATTTGGGGAAGCAAAGTACGTTACTGCTACAACAGCGTATTCATCAGCATTGCCACAAATTGTGGATTTTATCGGGGATGAAAAAGATGTTGAGGATCTTCCGGAATTAAAGCCTTTCTGCACAACATCAGCTTTACAAAGAGCAGCCAATGGCATCAAAGGATTTTCTGCGGCATTTTCGGCGAAAACTACCAGCACAGATAGAATAATTGCAAATATCAAAAAACGCTCTGACTTTCAAGCTCTACTTCAATATGAAGAACTCATTTTGGTGGCGGTGGACTTATGAATACTGTTTTGGAAAAGGGCAATATCATTGCAAAAATTCGAAGAGGCGAAGATTTGAATCAGATTATCGACTATGTCAAATCTGAAATCTATCAAAATGGGCCCCGTAGCTCGGTTGTTTTAGAAATAGCGTCATACTTCAAATTATTTCAGCCAGAGTATTTTAAAAAGTATGAGCAAGAGATCATTACCACGATGGGGCTGTTTTTCAAACACCCTCAAATTGAAAACCTTGCAGGATCAGTATTCGAAATGTATCATCAAGAACTCAAGGGTGAGTTCGGCAGTGATTATACGCCGATGCAGGCGGATATTCTTAAAAAGATAAGAGATTTGCAGTACTTCAGTTTTTCAGCGCCAACAAGTACAGGGAAATCTTTTGTGTTTCGACATCTTATTTCTGAATGTTCCAATGATGTGGTTGTTATTGTTCCATCAAGGGCTCTTATTAACGAATATTATGACCGATTGAACCGCCTCGTAGATAGAAAGAGTGTAAATGTTTTAACATTTGTTGACAGGATAAACACCAAACACGTTCACCGAAATATTTTTATATTGACACCTGAGCGTGCGAAAGAGCTGTTTAAAAACAAGGATTGGCTAAAAATTGATCTGATACTATTTGATGAAGCCCAACTCAGTGATGAGCATTCGGTCCGTGGCCTTTACTTTGATAGTATTGTGAGACGGGCACTTAAGTATTTTCCGAATTCGAAATTCGTTTTTGCCCATCCGTTTATTGAAAACCCTGAGGCGCAATTGCAGAAAAATGATATTGAAATCATCAATACAACTGCAACATACAGCAATTATGAATTAAAAAATGTTGGACAAATATTTTATACCCACGACATCACAAGCCAGAAATTCTATCATTTTGGAAGTGATCCTACAACATTAGGAAAGCGCAAGTTAGAAGCAGACTTTGATCCCATTGAATCGGTGTTAAAAAAAGGCGGCAGCGTGCTGATCTATGTTCCAAAGTCCCATATTTACAGCAAACAGATATATGGTCAATTTCAAAAGTATATTTCTATGTGCCAACCCATTGATGATCCAATTGCAATAAAAATGATAGATGAGCTAAAGGATTACATAGGCGCTTCAACAACAGATAAGCTGTTTTATAACTCGGATATGCTTGAAAAACTGAGGTGCGGCATTGTAGTTCATCATGGCTCAATGCCCTTGACAGCTCGTTTGATATTAGAGCATTTTACGCAACAAGGCTTCTGTAAAATCTGTTTTGCAACTTCTACGCTGGAGCAAGGTATCAATATGCCATTCGATGTAGTCTATCTTGACCGCTTTGAAGAAAGCAAAACGCTTTCTGTAAAAAACCTGATAGGCAGAGCTGGCCGATCTACAGCCAAGCCCATATTTGACTTTGGAAGTGTCATTTTGCGACCGAATGCAATGAGCAGATTCCGAAAAGTGTATCAAAAGAAGAACATTCTCTCGTCAAAATCTCGATTGGATATCACAGATGATAAAATGGATGAGAAATATGAGGAATACAAAGAAGCAATTAAAACCGGAGAATTCTCAGATGAGTATAACCTTACGAATAAAGATCTTGAGAAACTAAAGTCCGACAGCGTTACTACTGTTGTCCCCACATTACTGGATATGATGTTTACCGGGGCAGATTTTGTATTGCCTAATGCGGTGGCAAAAGAAGTATATGAAGATTTTCAATGCTTATATAAGCAGTATCTGGGACGAGAGTTAACTGCTGCAGAGAAGTATGTTTTTGATTCAGCAATTAAAATAATGATTTGGAAAGTGCATGGCAAAACGTTTAGCAAAATCTGTCAAGAACGATATGCTTATGTTTCTAATGTTGCCCAGCGGCGATTTTTAGCAAAAGCGGGTCAGCAAAATCGTGCGGATAATCTACCAGTTCGGTACATTGCGGGTTATAGCGATATCCCGGATAAAGAATTACGTGCTTATCCTCTGTTTCCGGTTGGGACAAAGGGGAAGGATGTTGATTACGACCGTATTGTCTACGATACATATGATTTTCTTGATAAACTTATAGGATTTAAATTGAGCGATTTGTTCTATGCGATTTTTCATCAGTACTATCTTGCATATCAAGACAATCGGGCTGAAAGGTTGGCAAAATATATCAAGTATGGAACAGAGGATTCAACCGAGATATGGATGCTTCGATATGGATTTTCGTTTGAAGAAATTGAGTGGCTGAAGCCTTGTGTCGAAAGCATTGATCAGACGGAAATTCGTTTTAATGGGGAAATTGAGAGCCTAGATGATTTCCAGAGAAGCAGTATAGCCCAATACTTGTTTTAGCTTTACAAATAATAATTTCCGTTTTTAAGATACTTACAGCAAATATATAATAGCGGCAGGGATATATGTTCCTGCCGCTATTATCTTTATCTTTATATGGGTATACTAGCAACTGCAATATAAAACTGAATATCCAAGTGAGCGTCTGCTTCTGCAAAGAGGCAGGCGCTCACTTTTTTGCCTGCTGCAAAAAATTTTGAAAATCAGTGGGAAGATTCGAAAAAAATTCGGCAAAGAGAAAGTGAAAGGAGAAATCCTCAAAGCCGAAGAAAAATTATCGAAAACACCCCCACAAAAGGCACCCCTTATTCAGAGTAAGTAGAAGGGACTTTTGAAAAGTTGAGGGAATTTTTCAAATTACTTTGCCAAAATCTCGAAAAAGTTCCCAATTGGTTAGTAGGAAGGCCCTGAAAAATTTCTTTCAAAATCCTATTTGTTATTTGCCAGAAAAGTTCCCAGTTGATTAGTGGGAGGGGCGCTTAAAAATTTTCGTCAAAAATCCATTTTATTTTTGCCTGAAAAATTCCCAATTAAGTAGTAGAGGGGGTCGCAGAAAAATTCTCAAAAATTTTTTCGTTCAAATCCGAAAAAATTTCCCAGTTGGTTAGTAGAGAGGCTTTCAAAGAATTTTTCAAAGTTCCTTCGTACAAATCGAAAAAAATTTCCCAGTTGATTAGTGAGGGGGTTAAAAAACAGCCCTTCTCGATGGCTACCTATTGAGGGGACTGTCTCCCTGTGCACCTTGAAAATTGAATCGCCGCCTCCAAAGGATATGCTTCCGGCAAGTGACGCCACGACTTCCCGAAAAAGGAACGAGCGCATCAAAGAAGCGATACGCCGTGGTGAGACTCCGGGGCAGGAACGATGCGGATGAGCGGCAGCAAACAAAAACCGCCGCAGAAATGCGGATTCAGAACAGACAAAGGAGGTTCAAGCCTATGAAGAAAGGAGAGCTCAGAGAGCTTTATCAGATGATGTTTCCGGAATACCTGGACATCGTGACCGTCAAAGAGCTTCGGGAGATGCTGGGTATCAGCCGCAAGCTGGCCTACAAGCTGATCGACTATGGGTACATCCACGCCGTGAAGATCGGCACGACGCTGAAAATTCCGAAAATCAGCGTCATCAACTATGTGATGGAGAAGGAGGTGAAGAAAGTTGGATGAGATCAAGCGCCTGACGCCCGCCCAAAGGGCACGCTGTAACCGATTAATCCGGCGGCTGTGCGCCAACTATGATGGCGGCAACTGCCTGCCGTTGGACGATGGCGAGGGCTGCGTGTGCGTGCAGATGATTTCCTACGATGACATTTCCTCCATCAAGCGCATTGCCGACGGCTTCAACATCGCCATTTTGCTGGTGCATCACCTGCGAAAGCTGCAAGACAGCGACGATCCCTTTAACGATGTCAGCGGCTCAACCGGCATCATCGGCGCTGCGGACACCAACTTCATTCTGCGCCGCAAGCGCAGCGGTAACGCCGCTACGCTGCTGGTCAGCGGGCGGGATGTGGAATATCAGGAGCTGTCCTTGCAGTTTAACGACCTTGTCTGGGAACTGGTGGAGCGCAAGAACAGCGAGGACATTCATAAGGCGGAGCTGCCGAAATTTCTGTTTCGGGTGGTTGACTTTATGGAGTGTCGTACCGAATGGGTATCAGGAGTTCGAGCAGCAATCCGCCAAGACCAAGTCCAGCCTGCGTACCCTGCCGCTCATCGGCAGCTTCCGGGAATACTTTATGCAGGTGAAAGAGGCACAGGAGCTGAACAAGCAGGTCTGCGGCAACTGCTACAACTATGAATACGACGGCTTTGTATTCGTGGACGAGCTGGGGGAGCGGATGCGGGTGGAGTACCTGACCAACGCATTTCCGAAATTTCTGGAGAGCCACGGCCTGCGCCGGATGCGCTTTCACGATCTGCGTCACAGCTGTGCCAGCTTGCTGCTGGCCAACGGCGTCCCCCTCAAGCACATTCAGGAGTGGTTGGGGCACAGCGACTTTACCACCACGGCGAATATCTACGCCCACTTGGATTACAAATCCAAGATCACTTCGGCGCAGGCGATGGAGACAGGGCTTGCTCTGCCGGAGGGCGGCGACTTCAGCAGCCGCTGGAGTTCGATCAGTGCCGGGGAGAACAGCTGATTTTCTCCCCTGAAAACCGAAAATCGTGCGGGCTTTGCCCTTTAGGCAAAAATTAAAAAGCCTGTAAACGGGCTTGTTTACAGGCTTTTTGTGGCGGAGAGTTAGGGATTCGAACCCTAGAGACCTTTCGGTCTACAGCATTTCGAGTGCTGCACCTTCGACCACTCGGACAACTCTCCGTGTCTATTTTCGTCCGGTTTTCTTTCCAGAAATTTGCTCAAAAATTCGTTGGAGAGAAAACAGGAGAGACGGCAAAAAATATTCGATTTTGAGATTTTCTGTGTTGAGGAATTTCAAGGAGAATCAGGGGGACGAAATTCCCAGCTTCTGCCGAAATTTCGAGTGCAGCTCGTTACAACCACTTCGATACGCTTCCATGTATAAATATTCACTTTTGGGGACTAATCACATGATTTCGAGTCAGCCCCGTTATGACCACTTCGATACCGCTGCAAATGCTGCGCTGCAAATAAATCTGCTCACAGCCCAATTATTATACCAAAAAGGCCGATGGCAGTCAATGCTTACGCGCGGCTTTGCAACGGTTGTGTGTCAGGCATACGCCCGGGGCAGCACATACAGCAAAATACACAGATAATGCAGAACACTGCCCAGCAGCACGAACAGGTGCCATACGCCGTGCATGTAATGCACACGCCCTTTTTTATGCCAGGCGTAGAATACGATGCCGCCCGTATAGCTTACGCCTCCCAGCAGCAGAAGCCAGAATCCGGCGGACGGCAGTGCGCGTACCACATCCCCCACTGCAAATACAACGGCCCATCCCATGGCGATGTACAGCAGCATGGAGAACTTTTCAAACCGCTCCACACTGACGGCATTGAGCGTGACGCCCAGAAGGGCGGCGGCCCACACTACGCCGCAGATGACCGGGCCCTTCCAGGTGCCGTCCAAAAGGATAAGCGTGAACGGCGTATAACTGCCCGCAATGAGCAGGTAAATGGATGAGTGGTCGAACACGCGAAACAGGCGTTTCACGCCCTCGAACGGGAATGCATGGTACAGAGTGCTCATGGTATATAAAACCACCAGTGAAAGCCCGTATACAAGGCAGATGAGCACTGTCCGCCAATTGGCCAAAGCAGCGGCCAGCGCCACAAGCGCCCCGGTGCCCCCGATGGCCAGCACACTGCCCGCTCCGTGGCTGACGGCATTGAAAATCTCCTCGCCTTTTGTGTAGAACCCGGCTGGGTTTTGCTTTTGATGCATCGCGACAGCTCCCCTCTTGTGTGAATATTATTATACGCTGTTTTTAATATAAAATAAAGAGATTTTAGAAAATATGTAATATAGTTTTAAAAAACAGATTATTCCCAAAAAACTGCCGCCCGAAAACCGGGCGGCGGTATTTTTAGGCGACAAAGCGGCGGTAAAAACAGCCGGCCGCCATGTCAGGGCACAAGATGATTGATGTCCCGGGGGAACAGACTGGCGTCGCGAATATTGGACAGCCCGCACAGCTTCATGGTCAGGCGCTCCAGCCCGATGCCCAGGCCGCCATGGGGCGGCAGGCCGCAGCGGTGTACGCCGATATAGCTTTCAAATTGAGCAGGGTCCAATCCGCGGGCCTGCATCTTGGCCACCTGCGCGTCATAATCGTGGATGCGCTGGCCGCCTGTCGTCACCTCCAGCCCGCGGAACAGCAGGTCGAAGCTGAGCGTTTCCCTGGGGTTGTGCGGGTCGTCCATCACATAGAACGGACGTTTGGCCGTGGGAAAATGCGTCACGAACACGAATTCGCCCAGCCCCTTTTCCCTGTAATACTCGCACAGCAGCACTTCGTCCTCGGGCGTGAGGTCGTTCCGGTTTTTGCCGCCGCCGAGCGTTTTCAACAAAGCCAGTGCGTCTGCGAACCGGATACAGGGAATTGCGCCGATCCGGGGCACATCAACGTCCAGCAGCGCGATCTCCGGCGCGCAGTGTTCTTTCACATAGGCCATGGTGTGCTGCAGCATGGCGGTCTCCATCTGCATCACGTCCTCCATGCCGTCGATGTATCCCATCTCAAAGTCCAGGCCTGTGTATTCGTTCAGATGGCGGCTGGTGTTGTGCAGCTCCGCCCGATAGACGGCTCCCACTTCAAACACGCGGTCGAAAAAAGCGACACAGGTCTGTTTGTACATCTGCGGGCTCTGCGCCAGCGTGGCGGGCATGCCGAAGTAATCCAGCTCGAACACTTCTGCGCCGCCCTCGGCACCGATGCCCGTGATCTTCGGAGTATGGATCTCAGTAAAATCCTGGGAAAGCATGAACTCCCGGAAGCCGCAGGCGAGAGCCTGCTGGATGCGGAATACCGCGCGTTCCCTGGGATGACGCAGCGCCACGGTGCGGTACTCCATTTTGGTGCCCAGCGTGGCCTTCAGCTCTTTATCGGCCAGGTTCAGCGGCAGCGGCGAAGCCGGACGGGACAGAACGGTGAAGCCGTGGAGCAGCAGCTCCACGCCGTTTTCAGCGCGGGGTTCGGCGCGCAGCAGGCCCGTTGCGCGGACACAGTCGCCTGCGGAAAGCTGGCTCAGATTATTATCCGGACACACCTCCTTGTCGTACACGGACTGAATGAGATAACGCCCGGTGCGCAGCACCACGAATGCGATGCCGCCAAGCTCCCGGATGTTGTGAACGCACGCCTTGAGGGTGATTTCCTGCCCGGCGGCGGCCAGCAGCTCTGCGGGGGACGGACTGTGCCAGATTTGATCGCCTTTGATCTCCATGACTTACACCACCTTTTCTTTTCGTTTTGTAAAAGCCATAATTCTTCCGGCAGGCCGGAAAAATTATTTTAATATTTTAGCAAGATGAAGTGAAAATAGCAATATTTTTGATGGATTTTTTTTACAGAAAAACGCATTTTTTACCAATTGAACAAAAAAACGAAAAAACAACGCCGCAATCCCGCTCAATGCGGATTTCCGGGTATGTGCAAAATGTGCTATACTAATAAAAAACAGCAGCACAGCTACTGTTTTTTACACGCATCCGGGCGCTTTGTGCCCGGGCGCTTGAGACCTTAAGGCCGTGGGCCGGGAGGGCCCGAATGGCCGTTGAGGGGACTTTTATTGCGGAGCAAAAAGGGGCGGCATGCCGCGGGAGAGGGCGACCGCCGCGCCCGGAAGACAATGTAGAGAAGGAGTGGAAAGGAATGGAAAAACTGACGGAGCAGAACCGGGCCGAGGTAGAGGCATATATCTCTGCCGAACCGGAATACAATGTATTTGTGCAAGGCGACCTTGAAAATTACGGCTTTGAATCGAAAACGGTGGAGATCTTCGGCACACGTGCTGCGGACGGCGCGCTTTGTGCGCTGCTGCTGCGGTATTTCAACAATTACTGTCTGTGCATGAGCGGGACAGCGCCGGTGGAGGAGCTGGCGGCGTTTCTGCAAGCCCGCGGGGCGCAGTATCTTTCGGGCAAGGAGGCAGATGTGGCTGCTTTGGCCGCACGCATGCCCGGCTGGAAGCTGCGCGGAACGAATCTGGCGCGCATGGACCGCCTGGCCGGCGGCGCGGCACTGCCGGAGGGCTTTTCTCTGCGGATGCTCGGGCCGCAGGATGCGCGGGCAGTGATCGGGCTGGAAGTACAGATCGATGAATTTGCCGACAGCTTCCGCGGTGTGGACCGGGAGGAAAAGGTGGAGGAATGCCGGGAAAATCTGACGCGCGGCGGCCATGCCTTCGGTGTGTACGATGGGGACAGGCTGGTGGCGCTGGCAGAGACGACTGCGGAAAACAGCGTTTCGGCCATGGTCGTCGGTGTGGCGACGCTGCCGGGATGGCGCGGGAGAGGCTTTGCCCGTGCCTGTGTGCACGCGGCCGCGGCCCACAGTTTTGCCGCCGGGCGGCGGTACCTGTGCCTGTTCTACGACAACCCCGCGGCGGGGCGCATCTATCACGCGCTGGGCTTTGCGGATGTGGGGCGTTTTGGTATGGCAATGCCCGAATAAAAAGAACAAAAACAGATTTTCAAGGCACGCGAACCATTGGAGCAGGAAGAGGACGGCGGCGGGGCGGCTTGTGGCCTCTGCCGCGAAACCGGGAGGTGCGCGGATTTGAAGTATATCACGGCAGTGCCGGCCTCGGCGGGGCTGGCGGTGGGGACGGTGCGGTATTTGCGCCATACGCAAAGCGGGCTGGGGCGCGCGGTGCGGTCCCCCAAGGAGGAACAGGAGGCGTTTGAAAACGCGGTGCGGGAGGCGCAGGACCAGCTCATCCGGCTGGAGCGGCGCGCTGCCGCACAGGACAGGGATATTTTTATGGTGCAGAGGGTGCTGCTGGAGGACGAGGGCCTTCGGCAGGAGGTGGCGTCCTATATCCGGGTGGGCGCGGGTGCGGCGGCATCGGTGGAGCGCGCGGCGGGCATTTTTGCGGGCCGCATTCGTGCACTGGAGGACCCGTACATGCGCGAGCGTGCCTGCGATATCCTGGACGCATGCCGCCGGGTCGTCAAGGTACTCGACGGCCAGCCCCACGAGACGCTGCGCCTGACGGGCCCGGCCATTTTGGTGGCTGAGGAGCTGTATCCCACGGATATCGTCACGCTGGACCGCAGCCTGGTGCTGGGGTTTATCACCAGCGCGGGTTCCCCCAATGCCCACGCGGCCATCATCGCCCGCACCATGGGCATCCCCGCCGCGGTGATGGCGGGGCCGGAGCTGCTGGAGGGCTGTGACGGCCGCACGCTGGCGCTGAACGGAGACACCGGCGAAGCGTATCTGGATCCGGATGAGGCGACGAAAACACGCTTTGCCCACAAACTGCGCTTGCAGCGGCGGCACACGCTCTCGCAGGAGCGGCTGCGGGCGGCACCGTGTACCACGAAGGACGGCACGCGCATCTCGCTGATGGCGGACTGCGCGTCGGTGGAGGATGTGCGCACGGCCGTGGAGGCGGGAGCGGATGGCGTGGGTCTGCTGCTGAGCGAATACCTGCTGCTGGCGGGGCGCGTGAACGGCGAGGAGGAGCAGTATGGCTTCTATGCTGCCTGTCTGGCGGCGGCGCAGGGCAGGCCCGTTACCATCTGTACCTTTGATGTGGCGCCGGATAAGACGGGGACGGAATTTCCACGGGAGGAAGAAGCAAATCCCGCGATGGGGCTGTGCGGCGTGCGCTACTGCCTGGCGCATCCGGATTTTTTTGAAACGCAGCTTCGGGCGCTGCTGCGCGCCGGGCTGGCGGGAAATCTGCGCATCCTGCTGCCCATGGTCTCTACGCGGGATGAGTTCGAGCATGCTCTGGACGCTGTTTACCGCGCCAAATGCGCGCTTCGGGAGCGGGGCGTACCCTTTGCCGAAACGGTTCCCGTGGGTGCGTTTATCGAAACGCCCGCCGCGGCGCTGACAGCCGGGGACCTGGCGCGCCGCGCCGCGTTTTTCAATGTGGGCACCAACAATCTCATCCAGTATACATATGCGGCCGACCGTGTGAACCCCCAGGTGCGGGCCTATCTGCCCGCTGCCTCCCCCGCCGTATACCGGCTTGTACGGTTCGCCGTGGAGGCCGCGGCCGAAGCACGCATCCCGCTGTGCCTGTGCGGCGAGGGCGCGGCGCAGCCCGCGCTGGCCGAGGCCTATGCCCGCCTGGGCGTGCGCGCCTTTTCCCTGCCCGCGCGGGAGCTGCTGGAGGTAAAGGAGTACCTGATGGGCGTCACGCTGTAACAGGGCGTTCTGCCGGGGATAAGCGGCGGATGAACTTTGCGGGACACGGCGACACAGGCGTAAAACGAAGGCAGACAGCCGCTTTCATACAGCCCGGCGGCCCGGCAAACTGGAATCGGCCAGGCGGAACAGGAGATGCTTTCTGCATGACAGGGCAAGAAATGGGGCAATAAAACAATCAAAAGCTGAAGAGGAAGAACCGCAAATGGCAACAGGGAGCGGTATCAGGAAAAAGCTGGAAACAGAATATTTGGCGCAGAGCCTGCAAGGCCATATTCAGTATTACGCAACGTCGTATAGCAGAAGTCCTGACCATGAGGGGCGGGCGGCAATAAGATATGATGGCAACGAAATCATCAAGGGATGTTATTGGAATAACTGAATGAAAGCAGATTTGTTTCCCGGAGATGAAAAATACAAAAAACGCATGGAAGTGGAAAATGCGCATATGGATGATACAGCTTTAAGACTAAGTGTTTTTGGTCAACGCTGTTTTTACAACGCCTTTGCAGAGTTTGATGATCAAGATATTGAAATGAGCCTTAACAGTGCCAATTTAATCGTAAGAATATTTGCTGTATTGGATAGGCGGGTTGGCAAACGGAGATTGACCTTGGTGAAAAAGAAAATACAGGAAAAATCAGATACGTTTCAGGAGTTTTTTGCAATTCGTGCAAAAGCAGAAGGACTGTTATAATTTCCAATTTACCAATTTTATGTTATCCACATACAGGCATCCTTCGTAAAGCAGAGCGCTGGCATCCCGAAGGCCGGTTTAACCATATTTTTGAGTTGTGCGGCCTGCGGATTCGGCTGTTTGTCCGTTGACAGCCTTTGCCGAAGCGTGGTATCATGAATACATAACCGAGACGCGGCCGTAACTGACGGAACGAGTGGGCTTACCACGGGGGAACGGGCGCGGAGTTTTGATGCCGGCCGTCTGGGCAACACCGCTTTTGCGGTGCTGCCCTTTTTTGTTGCCCTGAAACAAAAAGATTTTCTCAATGGCCGCCGCCGGGGCGGTACAGGAATGAAAAAGGGCCGCGCCTCCGCGGTGTGTGAGCGAACAGGAGGTACAGGAAATGTGCAAGGCATGGGAAGGGTTTACGGCCGGGGCGTGGCAGAGCCGCATCGATGTGCGGGATTTTATCCAGAAAAACTATACGCCCTACGGAGGAGATGAAGCGTTCTTGGCGCCGGCAACACCGCGCACACAGGCGCTGATGCATAAGCTGCAGGGCCTGATGAAGCTGGAGCAGGAGTTCGGCGGCGTGCTGGATGTGGACACCCAGACGGTGTCCTCCCTGCTCAATTACAAGCCGGGCTATCTGGACAAAGACAACGAGCTGATCGTCGGCCTGCAGACGGACAGGCCGCTGAAGCGCGGTGTGAATCCTTTCGGAGGCATCCGCATGGCACGGGAGGCCTGCCGGGCCTACGGCTATGAGCTGTCCGGGCAGGTGGAGCAGGAGTTCGCCTACCGCACCACCCACAACGACGGCGTATTCCGCGTGTACAACGAGCAGACCCGTGCGGCCCGGCACTGCGGCCTGATCACGGGCCTGCCCGACGCATATGGCCGGGGCCGGATCATCGGCGATTACCGCCGCGTGGCGCTCTACGGGACAGACCGACTGATCGAGGAAAAGAAAAAGGACAAGGCGGAGCTGGGCCGCGGCGCGATGACGGACGAGAACATCCGTCTCATCGAGGAGGTCTGGCGGCAGATCGACTTTCTGGGCAAGCTGCGGGATATGGCCGCGCTGTACGGCTGCGACATCAGCCGCCCGGCGCAAAGTGCCCGCGAGGCCGTGCAGTGGACCTACTTCGGCTACCTTGGGGCCATCAAGGAGCAGAACGGCGCGGCCATGAGCCTGGGCCGCGTGAGCACGTTTCTGGATATCTATTTCGAGCGGGACCTGGCCGCGGGCAGGCTGGACGAGGCGGGCGCGCAGGAGCTGATGGACGACTTTGTGATGAAGCTGCGTATGGCGCGCCACCTGCGTACGCCGGAGTACAACGCGCTGTTCGGCGGCGACCCCATGTGGATCACCGAAGCCGTGGGGGGCATGGGCTCGGATGGCCGCACGCTGGTGACGAAGACTTCCTTCCGCATGCTGCATACGCTTTACAATCTGGGGGCGTCGCCGGAACCGAACCTGACCATTTTGTGGAGCGGTGCGCTGCCCGCCGCGTTTAAGACATACTGCGCCCGCGTCTCCTGCGAGACAGACGCCATCCAATACGAAAACGACGACCTGATGCGCCCCATTTACGGCGACGATTACGCCATCGCATGCTGTGTCTCAGCCATGCGGCTGGGTAAAGACATGCAGTTTTTCGGCGCGCGGGTCAATTTGCCAAAGCTGCTGCTCCTGTCCCTCAACGGTGGCCGGGACGAGATGAAGAACATGCAGGTCGGCCCGGTGCATACGCCCTATGAGGGCGAGTATCTGGAGTACGGCAGGGTAACGGCGCTGCTGGACGCATACCGTCCCTGGCTGGCGGAACTGTATGCCGATACCATGAACGTCATCCATTACATGCACGATAAATATGCTTATGAAAAAACGCAGATGGCTCTGCACGACACCCATGTGCACCGCTACATGGCTTTCGGTATGGCGGGCCTGTCCGTGCTGGCAGATTCACTCTCGGCCATTAAATACGCGAAGGTGCGCTGCATCCGCGACGCCGGAACAGGCCTCATCACGGATTTCGAGGTGGAGGGAGACTACCCCGCCTTCGGCAACGATGACGACCGCGTGGACGCCATTGCCTGCGAACAGGCCGAAGCGTTTTACAACGAGCTGGCAGGCCATGCGCTGTATCGCGGAGCCGAAGCCACGCTCTCGGTGCTGACGATCACCTCCAACGTGGTGTACGGTAAAAAAACAGGCTCCACGCCCGACGGCCGCAAAGCGGGGCAGCCCTTTGCCCCGGGCGCGAACCCCATGCACGGCCGGGAAAAAAGCGGCGCGCTGGCCTCGCTGAACTCTGTGGCAAAGCTTTCGTACCGGTACTGCAAGGACGGCATCTCCAATACGTTTTCCATCGTGCCGGGAGCGCTGGGCAGGACGGACGAACAGCGCCGGGCCAATCTCGTCAGCCTGCTGGACGGCTATTTTTCCCAGATGGCCCACCACATCAACGTCAACGTGCTCAGCCGTGAAACGCTGGTGGAGGCGTACAATGACCCGGAAAAATACCCCAATCTGACCATCCGCGTTTCAGGCTACGCGGTGAACTTCCACAAGCTAACGAAAGAACAGCAGCGCGAGGTCATCGCCCGCACGTTCCACGAGGCGATGTGAGCCGTGGACGCACAGATGCAGACGCCGGAAAACGGCGTGAAAGGGCGCATACACTCGTTTTTGTCCATGGGAGCGGTGGACGGACCGGGGCTGCGCTATGTGGTGTTTCTGCAGGGCTGCCCGCTGCGCTGTGCCTGCTGCCACAACCCGGACACCTGGAACGCGGCGGGCGGCACGGAATACACGGTGGAGGATGTGCTGCGGCGTGTGCGCCGCTGTAAGCCGTACATTTATGAGTCGGGGGGCGTTACGGTTACGGGCGGTGAGCCGCTGGCCCAGCCCGTGTTCACTGCGGCGTTGCTGAAGGCGCTGCGGGCGGAGGGCTACCACACGGCGCTGGATACCTCCGGCGCGGGTGCTCTTGCCGCCGCGCGGGAGGTGCTGGCGCATACGGACCTGGTGCTGGCGGATCTGAAGTTCAGCTCCGAAGAGGGATACCGCGCCCATACGGGCGGCAGCCTGGCCCATACGCTGGATTTTCTGGCGCTGACACAAGAGCTGGGCGTGCCGCTGTGGGTGCGGCACGTGGTGATCCCCGGCTTGACGGACGGCGAGGCACATATCCGCGCATTGGCGCGCATGGCCGGACAGTTCCATAATTTGCAGAAGGTGGAGCTGTTGGGCTTCCGAAAGCTGTGTCTGGAAAAATACGGGGCTATAGGCGTTCCGTTCCCTCTTGCGGACACACCGGAGATCGACGCCGCAGCGCTGTGCCGGCTGGAGGACGCGGTGCGGCGAGAACTGCCGGACCTTGCGTGAAAAAGGCGCGCCGGACGAAAAAACACTTGCGCGCCGCAAAAGGGTATGGTAAGATATGCTTATACCTTTGAGGGAGTAGTTCGCGCCGGGCCTGTACGGCGTGTAAAGTCAACATGATGGCGCGCCGGCACGCGCCTGGCTTTGCTTAATGAACAAGACTCATGGGCGGCTTTGCGCCGTCCGTGGGTCTTTTTTTTGCGGCCCCGCCCCACAGGGCCGCAAAACGGACGCCTCCCTTTTCCGGCGCGCGCTGCGGGCGGAACAGATTATCCGGCCGCAGACACGCATATTCTTATGAAAGCAGATTTGGAGGAAAAAGCGTTATGGATTCGATCACCCTGTTCGTACTCGCGCTGGGGCTTTCGATGGACGCATTTGCGGTGTCCATCTCCAACAGCATGTGTTTTTCCGGCCTGCGGCGGAACGAGGCCGCCCTCACGTCGCTGTCCTTCGGCGTGTTTCAGGGCCTGATGCCCGTGGCCGGGTATTTTGCGGGCCGCGCCTTCGCCGATGTGGTGAGCGCGTTTGACCACTGGATCGCCTTTGCACTGCTGGGCTTCATCGGCGGCAAAATGATCTGGGACGCCGTCAAGGAGCTGCGCGCGCCGGAGGCGTGCCCCGTGGGCCGCGCGTTCAGCTATAAGCTGATGGTGGTGCAGGCCTTCGCCACCAGCATCGATGCGCTGGCTGTCGGCGTCAGCTTTGCCGCGCTGGATGTGAACATCGCCGCGGCGGCTTCCTTCATCGCCTGCGTCACGTTCGTCTGCTGCCTTGCGGGCCATCTGCTGGGCAAAAAATTCGGCAGCTGGCTGGGCGGTAAGGCCGAGATATTCGGCGGCGTCATTTTGGTGTGCATCGGCGCAAAGATCCTCGTTGAGCATCTTTCCGGCGGCTGAGGGCCGGAAAAAACAGAGAAAATGCAAAAACGTGCGCGTGTTTCGTTGACACACGCACGTTTTGTTTGCTATGCTGGACAAAGACGGCGCTCTATGCGGATGCGCCGGGTATCGGAGAAGGAAAAGAGGGATCAGGGTTATGGAAAAACGAGAAAAATTTGCCTCGCGGCTGGGCTTTCTGCTCATTTCGGCCGGGTGTGCCATCGGCATCGGCAACGTATGGCGCTTCCCCTATATTACCGGACAGTACGGCGGCGCGGCGTTCGTGCTTATTTACCTGTTTTTCCTGGTCGTGCTGGGCTTGCCCATCATGGCCATGGAGTTCGCCGTGGGCCGGGCGTCCCGCAAAAGCTGCGCGGTCAGCTTCCGCGTGCTGGAGCCTGCGGGCACCAAATGGCATTGGTACGCCTGGCTGGGCATGGCGGGCAACTATCTGCTGATGATGTTCTATACCACGGTGGCGGGCTGGATGCTGGCCTATGTGGTAAAAATGCTGCGCGGTGCGTTCACAGGCGCGTCCGCCGAGGCGGTGGGCGGCATTTTCAATGACATGCTGGCGCAGCCGGGGCCGCAGATATTCTGGATGATTGTGGCTGTGGTGCTGGGCTTCGGCGTGTGCAGCCTGGGCTTGCAGAACGGTGTGGAGAAAATCACAAAAGCCATGATGGTCTGCCTGCTGCTGCTGATGGTGGCGCTGGCTGTGCGTAGCGTCACACTGCCAGGCGCGGGCGAAGGCCTCAAATTTTATCTTGTACCGGATTTCGGGCGCCTTGTGGAGCAAGGCGTGGGCAATGTGGTGTACGCGGCCATGGGACAGGCCTTTTTCACGCTGTCTCTGGGCATCGGCGCCATGGCCATTTTCGGCAGCTACATCGGCAAGGAGCGCACGCTGCTCAGCGAGAGCGTCAACATCACGCTGCTGGATACCTTTGTGGCGCTGATGGCGGGCCTTATCATTTTTCCCGCCTGCTTTTCCTTCGGCGTCAACCCGGGGCAGGGCCCAGGCCTCGTATTCGTCACGCTGCCCAATATCTTCGGCGGCATGGCGGGCGGCCGGGTATGGGGCGCGCTGTTTTTTGTGTTCATGAGCTTTGCGGCGCTGTCCACCGTTATTGCCGTATTTGAAAACATCGTTGCCTTCGGTATGGACTTGTGGGGCTGGAGCCGCAAAAAAGCCGTGTTGGTAAATTTTTTCGCCATTCTTGTGCTGTCGCTGCCCTGTGTACTGGGATACAACGTGCTTTCGGGCTTTATGCCCTTCGGCGAGGGCAGCGCCGTGCTGGACCTGGAGGACTTCCTTGTTTCCAATACGATCCTCCCGCTGGGCAGTCTTGTATACCTGTTGTTCTGCACGTCCCGCTACGGCTGGGGATGGAAAAATTTTGTGGCCGAGGCAGACGAGGGCAAGGGCATACGGTTTCCAAAATGGGCGCGGGTATACGTCAGTTACGTTCTGCCGCTCATCGTGCTGTTCATCTTTTTGATGGGCTATAAGGACAAATTCTTCACCTGAGGAGAAAAACAAAAAGAGGCGCCGCCGCGGGATATATCCGCGGCGGCGCTTTTTGTTTTGAAGCTTCAGTTGCTGCGGCTCTCGGCCAGCACCGCGTCCACGGTGACGACATTGCCGCTGCCGCGCTTTTGGATCTCCAGCCGCACGGTTTCGCCGGGCTTGTGCGTCTCCAGCACATCCAGCAGATCGGACGTGGTTTCCAGCGTTACGCCGTCCGCCGTCAATATCACGTCGCCCACGGTGATGTCGTGGTTGTTCAGGTCGCTGTAATCTTCCACAGATGAAATATATAAGCCCTGGCTGGGCAGGTCGTTGGCAGGGCCTGTGACGGGCGACAGCGCGATTACCATCACGCCCAGTGCCACGCGGTCCTTTACATAGCCGTAGGCAATCAGATCCTCCACCACGGGCTGCGCGTCCGCCGAGGGGATGGCAAAACCAATGCCCTCAAACATGGAGCTGTTGAGCTTGGCAGAATTGATGCCGATCACCTGACCGAAGCGGTTCACCAGCGCGCCGCCGGAATTGCCGGGGTTGATGGCCGCGGAGGTCTGGATAAGGTTCATCGTGACGACGCTGTTGCCCGCCTGCATGCTGATCTCACGATTGAGGCCGGAGATGATGCCCTGGGTGACGGTGCCGGAGAGCTGTCCGGCCGCATTGCCGATCGCCACGGCCCGCTCGCCCACCTGCAGGATGTCCGAATCTCCGAAGGAGGCGGGCACCAGCCCGTCCGCCGTGATTTTGACCACGGCCAGGTCCGTACGGGTGTCGGAGCCGACGATCCATGCGTCCAGCTCACGGCCGTCGTCCAGCAGCACGGTAACTGCGGAGGAGCCCTCCACCACATGGGCGTTGGTGACGATGAAGCCGTCCTCGTTGAGAATGATGCCGCTGCCGCTGCCTGCAATGGAAATGCTGCCCGGCTCATATACATTGATGCATACCACGCTGGGGCCAACGGTCTTGGCAATCTCCACCGTGGAGAGCCCGCCGTCCGCGTCCTCGGGAAGATCCTCGATGGTAAAGCTGGGCACCTCTCCGGGCGTGGGACGCCGGCGCGCGGCGCCGCCGCTGCGCAGTGCGTCAAAAGCCTCTCCCGCCAGAAAAACGGTGGCGGCAAGCCCCAGGCAAAGCAGAACAGCCACCAGCGGCGCACGGTTCCTGCGCCGGCGGGGCGGTTTCCCGCCGGGGACGCCCGGCATCGAGCCGGGCGTCTGATATACATATTGGGGCGCCCGCGGCGGCACGGGGCCGCCGCCCTGCCCGTAAACGGGGCCGCCATAGGGCGGGGCGGCGGAGCCCTGTCCGCCATAGGGCGGATAAGGCGGATACTCCATCCCGGGCTGTTGTACATAGGGCGGGCAGGGCCCGCCGGGCTGCTGCGGATATTGCGGATACTGGCGCTGATCCATGATTCCCTCTCTCCCTGCCGGGCCTCCCGGCAATGCGCAGCACTGCGGCCGCGAATATTTCTCTTCCATGCCTCATGCGGCGCGGTGGTCACTGATCCTTGAGCTTGCCGCCCTTAATGGGCGAAGAAGGCGGCGCGGGCAACGTGAACAGGAATTCGCAGTATTCGCCCTCCTTGCTGTCCACCCAGATCTTGCCGCCGGACAAATTGATGAGGACTTTGCAGATATGCAGACCCAGGCCGCTTCCGGTGGTGTTCAGCCCACGGCTTTTGTCTTCCTTGTAAAAGCGGTCGAACACATAAGGCAGCGCCTCGGGCGCAATACCCGCGCCTGTGTTGCGCACGCCTACGGTAACGGCGCCCTTGCTCTGTGTGACGGAAAAACGGATCTCCCCGCCCACATTGCAGAACTTGATAGCGTTGTCCACCAGATTGTAGATGACCTGGTACACCAGATCCTGATCCGCCAGAACCAAGGTCTTGGTTGGGGCGAAGCCGCTGATTTGGATGTTGTTGGCCTCCAGCCGCTGTTCCGCGCCGAACACCACGCTGGTGATGCTCTCCCAGATATCATAGGTAGTGGCGTTTACTTTATACTCCCCGGCCTCCAGCTTGGTGATGTCCAGCATGTTCTTGATGAGACGCGTCAGGCGGCCCACCTCCTGAGAGACAATACCCAGGTAGTGGTTCTGGTTTTCGGGCGGGATGGTGCCGTCCAGCATGCCGTCGATAAAGCCCTTGATGGTGGTCATGGGCGTGCGCAGCTCGTGAGCGATATTGCCCATGAAGCTGCGGCGGGACTGGTCGATTTTTTCCAGGCTGCCGGCCATGGTGTTAAAGGTCTCGGCCAGCTGGGCCAGCTCATCGTCGCCCTCCACGGGCACGCGGGCGGAAAAATCTCCGCCGCCGAACTTTTTCGCGGCGTCCGAAATGCGGCGCAGCGGCGTGGTCATGCGGTTGGTCAGCACGATGGAAAGCACGCTGGATACCATCAGCATCAGCCCGGCGGAGAGGATGAACGTAGAGAACAGGTTTGCCAGGTATTCCGTGAGGCTGTCGGCGTTTGCCCCCGCGAACACAAAGCCCTGGAGCATGCCTTTCTCGTCGAGAATGGGCTTGCCCGCGATGTAATATCGGCTGCTGAAGATACCGCCCAAAGTGCCCATTTCGTCGTAAATGCCCCGGCTGTATGTGGCATTGCACGTTTTTACAGACACTTCCATGCCCTGATATTCCGACGGGATGGAAAGCACCACGGAGCCGTAGGCGTCCGTCACAAGGATGCTCTTTCCGGCGGCGCGGGCCGTCAGCGTGATGCCCCTTTTGATATCCTCCACATCCAGCCCGGCGGCCTCGGCGGCTTCGGCCCTTTTTTCAACGATGCCGTCATCCGCGGCTTCCTGCATGGCGAGGATGGCGTTGTCGATGGTCTGGATCAGGGCGGTGCCGTTTTCTTCGCGGAAGTAGCCCATGGCCAGATACATCTGAATAAAGCCCATCACGGCGATGCTGCAGATGAGCAGGACTGCCGTGGAATAAAAATACCGCGTGGTGATGCTTTTGCGCACGGGCGCACCCCCCTTTCTTCCGGCATGCCGCGGACCCCGGCCCGCCGTCATTCTTTCACTTCAAATTTATAGCCCACGCCCCAGACGGTCTTTAAACTCCACTGGTCGCTGGTGTTTTCAAGCTTTTCGCGCAGACGCTTCACGTGTACGTCGATGGTGCGGGAATCGCCGTAGTATTCAAAACCCCATACCTCGTCCAGCAGCTGGTCGCGGGTGAATACCCGGTTGGGATGGCTGGCCAGATAATACAAAAGCTCCAGTTCCTTGGGCGGCGCGTCCACTACCTGGCCGTTCACCTTCAGCTCATAGCGCGTCAAGTCCACCGAGAGCTTATCATAGCTGATGACGCCGTCCGGCTGGGCCTCGGCGGGCGTGCAGCGGCGCAGCACGGCTTTGATGCGCGCCACCACTTCCTTGGAGTCGAACGGCTTTACTACATAGTCGTCCGCACCCAGCTCCAGGCCGAGCACCTTGTCGAAGGTCTCGCCTTTAGCCGTGAGCATGATAACGGGTGTGTTGTCCGCCGCGCGGATGCGGCGGCACACCTCCCAGCCGTCCATTTTGGGCATCATCACGTCCAGCAACACCATGTTGGGCTTTTCCTTTTCAAACGCGGCCACGGCGGCCTCGCCATCGTTGGCGATCACCGTCTCATAGCCCTCCTTGGCCAGGTACAGGCGCAGCAGCTCACAGATATTTTTGTCGTCGTCCGCGATCAGAATTTTCTCGTTCGCCATGGGTCACACTCCTTTATTCCCCTGTACCGCGCCCGTTTTTGCGCGGCATGCCGTATGCGGTGTACCGCAGATGCTCTGCGGGGCGCAGAAAAACAGCAGTTTGACAATATTATACGATATAATTGTGTATAAAAAAAGTCCTGCGGGAGCTCCCGCGCAGTTTTTGGGGGTGCTCCGCGTCCGGCGCATTGCGCGCAGGGCTGCCTGTATGGTAGAATAATCAAAGATATACCCGGGGCTGCCGCCCCGCTTGAGAAGAGGAAGGTTTTATATGAAGCTTGGAATCGTAGGCCTGCCGAATGTCGGCAAGAGCACGCTGTTCAACGCCATCACCAGCACCAAAAATGCCGCTGCGGCGAACTATCCGTTCTGCACCATCGACCCGAATACCGGCGTCGTGCCCGTGCCGGACGCCCGGCTGGACAAGCTGGCTGAAATTTGGGATACCAATAAAAAAACGCCCGCCATCGTGGAATTTGTGGATATCGCCGGTTTGGTGAAGGGTGCGTCCAAAGGCGAGGGACTGGGCAATAAATTTTTGGGCAACATCCGCGAATGCGACGCCATCGTGCATGTGGTGCGCTGCTTTGAAGGCACGGACATTGTGCATGTGGAAGGCAATGTGGACCCGGTGCGGGACATTGAGACCATTGATACAGAGCTGATCCTGAGCGACTTGGAGGTCGTTTCCAACCGTGCGGCGCGTATGGCCAAGGCGGGCAAGACCGGAGACAAAAAGGCGCTGGCCAGCGCCGCATGGCTGAGCGCGCTGGAGGAGCATCTGGGCGCGGGCAAAAATGCGCGCACCTTCCCGCTGGACGAGGCCGACGAGGACCAGGTGCTGCAGATGCGCGAAATGGGCCTGTTGACGGCAAAGCCTGTAATCTATGCGGCCAATATGAGCGAGGACGATCTGATGGAGGGAATGCTGGGCAATCCGCATTACCAGACCGTGAAAAAGCTGGCCCTGGACGAAGGCGCGGAGTGCATCCCCATTTGTGCCAAAACCGAGGAGGATATCGCGGATTACACGCCCGAGGAGAAAAAGGAATTCCTGGCGGAGATGGGCATTGAGGCCACGGGCCTGGACAACCTCATCAAGGCCAGCTACGGCCTGCTGGGACTTATCAGCTTTTTGACGGACGGTAAAAAGGAATGCCGCGCCTGGACCATCCGCCGCGGTACCAAGGCCCCTCAGGCCGCAGGGAAGATCCATTCCGATTTTGAGCGCGGCTTCATCCGCGCCAGCGTGGTGAAATACGACGACCTCGCCGCCTGCGGTTACAGCATGGCCAACGTGAAGGCCAAGGGCCTGCAGCGCACCGAGGGCAAGGAATATGTGGTGCAGGACGGGGACATCATTGAGTTCCTGTTCAATGTGTGAGGAGGCGCCGCTATGGAAAAGATCATCGGCCTGATGGGTGCCATGCGGGAAGAAATTGCGCTTTTGTGTGAGCGTATGACAGACAAGGGGGAGGAAACCGTTGCGGGCGTGACGTTTTACACAGGCCTGCTGCAGGGACGCCGTGTGGCGCTTTGCTGCGCGGGCATCGGCAAGGTAAACGCGGCCTGCGCGGCGCAGCTTCTCATTGCAAGATTCGGCGCAAAAGCGCTGGTATTTTCGGGCATTGCGGGCAATATGACGGATAAGATCGGCGTGGGCGACGTTGTCATCGGCGGCACGCTGGTGTACCATGACGCAGACCGTGAAATGATTTCAGATACGTTCCCGTATTTGAAGGAGTTTGCGGCAGACCCTGTGCTTGTGGCCGCCGCCGAGCAGGCCTGCACGGATGCGGGCGTAAAATATATTGTCGGCAAGATCGCCACAGGCGACACCTTTGTGGGCGACAGCGCCACCAAAAACGCCATTGCGGCTGATTGTGCGCCGGACTGTGTGGAGATGGAGGGCGCGGCCGTGGCCCACGTGGCGGCAAAATACGGTGTTCCCTGCGTGGTGTTGCGCGCCATGAGCGACAATGCCGACGAAGAAGCTTATGACACGCTGGTGGTGAAGGAATTCGATATTACGGAATACTGCACTACGGCGGCGCGTATCTGTGAGGACCTGATTTCCCGGCTCTGAATCACGGCGTGTTTTGCGGCGGCCCGTCCGCGGCAAAACGCGCCTTTTTCAAATCCAGGTAAAAGGTTTGTATGCGGTAACATTTTCTTGTAGATAATCCGGCTTTTTTCTCGTATCATAAGCACAGGGGCAAAACGCCCCGGTTGCACGCCCGCTGTGGGCTGTGCGCAAACGACAAAGAGGTGATTCCGATGCAGTGGAAAGAAGAGAACCGCGCGCTGTTCGCCGCCTGCCTGAACGGGCTGGAGGACGAGCCAATGGTGCGCGCGATGGACGCCATTCCCCAGCATGTCAAAGGCGTCAGCTGCTATGACCATTGCCTGTTCGTGGCTTATGTGGGTTTTACGCTGTGCCGCATTTTCGGGCTGGATTACCGCGCCGCTGCCCGTGCAGGGCTGTTGCACGACCTGTATCTGCAAAAATGGGAGGAGACAGACGTCGGGCGCTTCCGGCGGCTGGTCATCCATCCGCAGCTCGCGCTGGAAAATGCGCGCGCCTTCGGCCTGTCCCCCATGGAAGAGGACATCATCGGCAAGCACATGTGGCCGCTGACCGCGCCTTTGCCCTATTACAAGGAGTCCTATATGGTGAGCCTGGCGGATAAGATCTGCGCCGCATTGGAGATGGCCCATCTATACGGCCTCTTGGGCGTGCGCCGGAACCTGCGTGCCTGCCGCCCCGCGCTGCTGCGCCGGGCCGTGCAGTAAAACGAACCGAAACACAGAAGCCCCGCTGCCGGCCGGCAGCGGGGCTTCTGTTGATTAGGGATTGTGAAAAAGTACGTTTTTCCCTGTTCCCTGTTGATTCGCAACAAAAACAATGGAAAATACTCAAAAATCCTTTATTGTAAAATCATATGTAAAATCATAGATCTTGGGTGAAAGGAGTTTTGTGCGGGTGAAAGAGAAGCAGAGGAAAAAATTCCATTGGTGGTATATCCCTCTGGGCATCGTGCTGGTTCTGGTGCTGACGGCGGGGGGCCTTGTGCTGTGGATGCACAGCATGCTGCCCTGGCCGAACATGGTGGCCATGACCAGTAACTTCCAGATGGAGCTTTCGGACCCCATGCGGGCCTATGTCGTGGGCGGCGAGCGAGATTATTCCACACTGCCCGAGGTGCTGGCGCTGCAGGACGGAACGGGAGTGGAAACGCCGGAGGATATGGCTTTGCGCCGGGCGGAGGTGCTGGACCTGTTTGAGAAGCATGTGTATGGTGTGCTGCCGAAGAATGGCTTCGAAACGTCTTTTGAGGTTGTGGAGGAAGGCGAAGCACTGGACGGCGCGGCCCTGCGCCGTCAGGTGAAGCTCACTGTCACAACGGACAAAGGCTCCTCCGATGCACTGCTTCTGATGTATCTGCCCAATTCCGACTGGCCCGCGCCCGTTGTGGTGGGGCTGAACTTCAACGGCAACCACACGGTGCTGGACGATCCGGCCATCCTGCCCTCTTATGCCAGCGAAAAGGACGCGGCCGTGCTGGAAGAGGAACGCGGCGGAAAAGCGGAGCGTTGGGCCATTGAAGAAGCTGTGGCACGTGGTTACGGCGTGGCCACTATTTGGTGCAACGATTTTGCCCCGGATGACGCCAAGGCTTACAGCAGCCGTGTAATTTCGCTGTTTGACGAGCCGGAGTTCAAGGCCGTGGGCGCGTGGGCCTTCGGCATTATGCGCGGCGTGGATTATCTTGTGCAGGACGCAGATGTGGACGCGGCGCGCATTGCGGATATCGGTCATTCACGCCTGGGCAAGGCGGCGGTGTGGGCAGGAGCCAACGATGAACATATCGCGCTTGTGATTTCCAACGATTCCGGGAACACAGGCGCCAGTCTCACGCGGGAAAACCGCGGCGAGACACTGAAATCCATCAATGCTCTGTTTCCCCACTGGTTCTGCACAAAATATAAGGAATATGGAGCGGACGCCGCCTCCTTGCCCGTGGACCAGCACTTGCTGCTGGCCTGCATCGCACCGCGGCGGGTATATGTGGCTTGTGCGGAGGGAGACCTCTGGGCCGATCCGCAGGGCGCATGGAACAGCCTGATGGCCAGCCGCCCGGCCTTTGCGCTGTACGGGCTGGACGTACTGCCGGACGGCTGTGTGGCCGAGGGCGAAACGCAGCCCCATGCGGGCCAGGCTTGCTGGAGCGGGGCCATGGGCTATCACAACCGTGCCGGATGGCATGACGTCCGGCGCGAGGACTGGGAATTTTATTTTCAGTATATGGACGAGTATCTGAAGGCGTGAGCGCCTTCCGTCTGTAAAAATTGAAAAACAGAACTGCCGCACTGGAATTTCCGATGCGGCAGTTGTTTTTGTTCTTTCACGGCAGCCATAGGATGGTTCAGGCCGAAAATACAGCCTGCGGCTGTTTGAGTGCTTACAGAAATACGTTCAATTCTCCGGCATATTGATTTTCGGCATGCTGCAGGCGCTGAGCCAGCGCGATAGCGCCCGGGTTCGCGTCGGGTGCGTCCTTGATGGCAATGGTCATATCTGTAACGCCCACATGGCTGCCTTCAATGAGCATCTCCGCGATTTTGCGGGGAGACTTATCGTATATCGTCTGTATTTTTACACCCATTTTGGCATTCAGCTTTGTAAAAGCATTCTGGCCTTCGGCCTGTTCGCCCTCCACGGCCAGCATTGCATTGGCCCGTTTGGAAAGATCCTCGTATGTGGCCAGCTGGCGGTTCAGGTGTATCTTCAGGCGTTCGTCATCAGTGATGCCCAAAAGCTGAGTGACGGTATTTTTGCCCATCTCGGCATTCTTTACAACCTCGTTGAGCAATAGAACAGTTTGATCGTCCATGGTGTTCCACTCCTTTTAAAACTAGGGTGCGCCGCCGTCGGGAAGAATATGCACTTCGAAAAAAGGCAGATCATGGAGAAAGGATGCATTGGAATTGCAATCGAAGGCTAAACAGAAAAAATTTCACGAACATAAGAAAGGGCATATGAAGGGACTGATTTTGCAAAAAGCAAAAAAATTTCCAGGAAATTCGTCAATATGACGATAATATAGTTATATTTTTGTCAATTATGTACACGGCCTGCTGGGCGGGTTTTCAGATACATTGTGAAAAAAACATCATTTTATAAGGGTACACGGCTTTGACAAAGAACAGAAAATTTGTACAATATCACAATAATAAAGCTATTGATTTATGCAAAATGACGGCATATAATAAAAATGTCCCAAGGGAAAGGGGACACGGAAGCCGTCCGATTGAGGGACGGGAAATTTTAGAGATACCTTTAAAGGAGGGTACTGTTATGAAAAAGAATTTTCTGAACTATCTTGTAAAAGCGTGTGCTGCATACGAGTACTCCATGGGCTGGGATGTCGCATACATGCGTTACGAGAAAGGCTGCTGAGAGCAGTGCGGGAAACACGATGAAAAAACAGGGCCGCGCTTTGGGCGGTCTATCATAAGGAAGCTGACACCCGCTGACAAAGTTGTTTTTCGGCGGGTGTTGTTTTATAATAAATTGACCAACGACTCGGGTTCTCGAGAGGACAGCATTGTTATGATAGGGTTAAAAAGCGGAACGGTAAAGTTGGTGCAGCATCAAGAGGAATGGCATGAAAATGCTGAAAATGTAATCAGCGTATTAAAGCAACTCTTGGGAGATACTGCACTTGATATTCAGCATGTGGGAAGTACGGCCATTTGCTCAATTCACGCAAAGCCGATTATTGATATTGCCGTTGCTGTCCACGACATAAAGGATATATTGCCTTATATTGAAGTCCTGAAACAGCATAATATTTTTTTCCATGAAGGAGCTGTTGCAGGAGAAGTATTTTTTGTAATGGAAGATGGCGATATACGAACACACCATATCCATATCGTGAAAAGGAACGGAACAGGGTGGAGTAATTATATCAGTTTCCGGGACTATCTGAACGCAAACCCTGAAAAAGCAATGATGTACGACGAGTTCAAGCGGAAATCAGCAGTGCGGTTTGCAGACGACCGGAAGCGCTATACCGCAAGCAAACAAGAAATCATAGGCCAACTGTTGTCGGAAGCCAATATGTAGAAATTGCAATCGGCAAATGAAGCGTCCGGTTACCGTTTTTTCCACGGGCACTTTCCCCGAAAGCATCATAGTGGGCTACGCAGTATGAAAGGGCAAGGCAAACCATTGTGGTCTGCCTTGCCCTTAACTTCTTTACGGGATGCCGCCCATGTCAGCGGCCCTGTTTTTTTTTGCTGTGCTTTAATGTCAGGCGCGGCCGTACAGTACGGCCAGCGCCGCGATCTTTTTGGCGTTGGCGGCGCAGAGCTGGCCGGGCAGCGCGCGCCACACCCAGTTCGAGCCGCCCAGCGTGGACGGCGTGTTGATGCGCGCTTCGGCCCCCAGGGCAAGATAATCCGCCAGAGGGATAATGCACAGCTCTCCGGGGCTGGCCAGCGCACCGCGCACCAGCCCGGCGGCAAAGCCCTCCTCCCGGTTCAGCCCCAGGTAAGCGGCGGCTTTCTTCCGCTGGGCCGGGGCGGCGGTCCTGTACCAGGCGGCAGCCGTGGTGTTGTCGTGTGTGCCCGTATACACCACGCAGTGTACGGGATGGTTATGGGGCAGATACTCGCTGTCTCCGGGGCCGAAAGCAAATTGCAGTACCTTCATGCCCGGGAACCCGCTCTCCGCCAACAGCTCATATACGCTGGGAAACAGCTCGCCCAAGTCCTCGGCCACGATGGGCACATCCCCCAGCGCCTGCTTCACGGCGCGAAACAGCTTCATGCCCGGGCCGCTGCGCCACTCGCCCGTTTGGGCGGTCTTCGCGCCGTAGGGGATGGCATAATAGGTGTCGAAGCCGCGGAAATGGTCGATGCGCAGAATATCGTAAAAATTCAGGGCATAGCGGATGCGCCGCACCCACCAGGCAAAGCCGGTTTTTTCGTGGTGGGCCCAGTCGTACAGCGGGTTGCCCCAAAGCTGGCCTGCGTCCGAAAATGCGTCCGGCGGGCAGCCGGCAACCTCTTTTGGGGCGCCGCAGGCATCCAGCAGAAACAGCTCCGGCGCGGCCCATACGTCCGCGCTGTCCGCCGCCACATAGATGGGGATATCCCCCATGATCTCGATACCGTTTTCCCCTGCATAGGCCTTGAGGGCGGTCCACTGGAGGCTGAACTCGTACTGGCAGAATTTCCAGAAATGGATTTCCGCCTCATGCTCGGCATACAGCTGCCGGATGGCCTCCGGGGTGTGGGAACGCACGGGCTCGGGCCACTCCAGATAGCTTTTCCCTTCATACAGGCCCTTGGCTGTCATATACAGCGCATAATCCTCCAGCCACCAGCCCTGCTCGTAGCAGAAGCGGTAGTAGTCGTCCGGGTACCAAGTGGAAAAACGGGCGAAAGCCTTGCGCAGAACACCGTACCGGCTGTGGTACAGAGCCGCGTAATCCACTGCGCCCTCGTTGGTACAGCATTCCTTTGCCCCGTACTCGCCTTTTTTCAAAAGACCTTTTTTGCGCAGGATATCGAGATCGATAAAATAGGGGTTGCCGGCGAAGGCCGAACAGCTTTGATAGGGGCTGTCCCCAAAGCCCGTAGGTGAAAGGGGGAGCATTTGCCACACTTTCTGCCCCGCCTTTTTCAGAAAATCAATGAACGCGAATGCCGGTTTGCCCAACGAGCCGATGCCGTAAGGCCCCGGCAGGCTCGCCACCGGCATCAGGATGCCGCTTTTGCGCATGGTTTCCTCCCTTGCTGCCCGGCAAGCGCCGGGCGGTTGCTCACCGCAGGCCGCGGAAAGGCTCTGTTTCAGAGCTTTGCCTCCGGCGGCCCGGTTATATGCATTATAGTACAATTTCCGGGGTTTCGGACAACGAAAAGTTGGCGCTTTTTTTAGTGCTTTTGCTGAATTTTTATGTTACAATATCCCCGATATCAAAAATCGGCCTGTTCATTGAAAGGAAAGAAAACGGCATGGCAGAGACGAGAAAGCTCTATTACGAAAACGGCGCCTGTTTACAGTTCTGTGCTACTGTGCTGAGCTGCGTGCCCACGGACGGCAATTTTGCCGTAACGCTGGACGCCACGGCATTTTACCCCGAGGGTGGAGGCCAGCCGGCGGACCGGGGAGCCTTGGGCGGTGCGCGCGTTCTGGATGTGCACGAAAAGGACGGTGTAGTGGTGCATACGGTCACAGCACCGCTGCGTGTGGGAGAGATGGTCCAAGGTGATGTGGACGGCCGCCGCAGGCTGGATCACATGCAGCAGCACACGGGCGAGCATATTGTCAGCGGCATCGTACACGCTCAGTTCGGCTACGACAATGTGGGCTTTCATATCGGCGCGCAGGATGTAACGGTGGATTTTTCCGGTCCGCTCACCGATGCGGAGTTGGCCGATGTGGAACGCGCTGCCAACTGGGTGATATGGCAGAACGCGCCCGTGACGATAGCTTGGCCCGCGCCTTCGGAGCTGGCGCAGCTAAACTACCGCAGCAAAAAGGAGCTGACGGGCGCGATACGAATCGTGACGGTAGCGAATGTGGATGTCTGTGCCTGCTGCGGCACGCATGTGGAACGCTGCGGCCAGGTGGGCAGCATCAAGCTGACGTCCGCTCAAAGCTATAAGGGCGGAACCCGCGTTACCATGCTGTGCGGTATGCGGGCGTATGAGGATCACTGTATCAAGTTTCAGAACGCCGAGGCAGTCTCCGGTCTGCTGAGCGCGAAGATCAATGAAACAGCGGCTGCCGTGCAGCGCCTGGCGGATGAAAACGCGGCGCTCAGAGCGGAAAAGGCCGCGCTGGAGACCCGTCTGTTTGCGGCGGACGCCGCCGCGTTCCGCGGCAGAAAAAATGCGCTGGTATTCGAGCCCCACCTTTCCCCCGACAGCCTGCGACGCCTGTGTACGGCACTGATGGAGCAGTGCACGGGTGTGTGCGCGGCTTTTTCGGGCACGGATGCCGGAGGCTACAAGTATGCGTTGGGCAGCGCCGGAGGGGCAGATGTGCACGCTCTGTGTAAAGAGATGAACGCCGCGCTTGGCGGCAGGGGCGGCGGCCGGGAAATGCAGCAGGGGTCGGCGGCCTGCACCTGCGGGGAGATTGAGGCGTTTTTTACGCTGCGGCTGGGGGAATAACAGCCGCAGGGGGAAGGAATGGGAATCAAAACGGCCGCGCCGTGGAATTTATCCACAGCGCGGCTGTTTTTAGCAGTCCTGAAAAAAGGTGCAGGCTCAGCCTTCCAGAATGTCGCCCAAAAGGACGTCCGCCATGATCAGGCTGCGCGGCACATGGAAAGGCCCTTTGAACGTGCTGCCTTTGCACGGCGGCTCGGTGGGCTTGCCGTCCCGGCGCAGATAACCGTACCATTCGCCGCAGACGTCGTCCGCAAAACAGGTTTTGCAGTACTCCGCCGTTTTGAAAAACCATTCCAGATACTTTTCGTCCTTTGTATCCCGGTAAGCCATCAGGCTGGCGATCAGGATCTCGTTGTGGGGCCACCACAGCTTCATGTCGTGCTCATACGCCTCCGGCGGCAGGCCCTTGCAGTCGATGAAGTACAGCAGGCCGCCGTATTCCTTGTCCCAGCCCGCTTCGATGGCAAAGTTGAACACGTCTTCGGCTTTTTTGTGCAGCGCCGCGTCGCCCGTTCGGTTGGCCTCCTCCATCAGGAACCAGCTGCATTCGATGTCATGCCCGGGGTTCACCACACGTCCGGCGGTGAAGTCGCCCTGGAACTCGCCGTTCACGCCCACACTCTCCAGCGTGCATTTCATCTCCGGCTTGTGGTGATACGCAAAGATGTCGTGGACGCACTCGGCCGCATACCGGTCGTACAGCGCGGCCTGCTCCGGGTCTACGCGGCGCATCACGCTGGTCATATTCAAAAAGATCATCGGGTCCGCCAGTGCGCGGCCCGTGCGCGTCTCCGCAATGGTTTTGGGGCCCATTCCCGTGGGGTCCGGCATGCCGTGGTTCAGGTCATACACCAGCTGATACGCTTTGCGCGCGCGCTCCAGATGTTCCCGCTCGCCCGTCTGGCCGTAATACTCCGCGTTGCCGATGGCGTAAAAGCCTTCTGAGAAGCAGTACCGGCGCTGGCGCAGCGGTTTGCCGTCCGCCGTTACCGTGAAGTACAGCCTGTCCCCCGCCGTGCGGTTGATGCAGTGCTCCTCCAGAAAGTCCAGGCAGGACTTTGCGGCGTCCAGCCATTCCTGCTTTTTGCCGTACACGCGGCACAGGTACGAGAACGTCCACGCACAGCGCCCCTGCATCCACACGCTTTTGTCTGTGGAAAACACCTTGCCGTCACGCGTCAGGCAGGTGTAAACGCCGCCGTGCTCTTTGTCCATGCCGTGCTCCAGCCAGAACGAGACGCAGCTCTCCAGCTCCGCGCGGACCCAGTCCCGCCATGCCTGCAGTTTTTCCCTCTCCATTTGAAAAACCTTCTTTCCTTTATTCCGGCAGCTGCCGCTTGCCGGGAATGTCAAACCGTGCGGCCCGAGCGCGGCGGATGCCAGCCGCTGCCGATGTTCGCCGCAAGATACCCCGCCCCCATCAGCCCGGCGTTGTTTCCCAGTGCCGCGGGCACGACCCGGCATCCGCGGAAGCTGGGCTTGACCATCGGTGCGGCCATCCGTTCGAGCTGACTGAGGATATACGGCTCCCCCATGATGCCGCCGCCCAGCACCACCAGAGCCGGGTCAAAAGCGTGGATCAAGGATATGATACCACAGGCGACCTCGCGAATCCATGCATCTACTTCCTTTTTTATTGTCGGATCGTTCAAATGTGCAAAAATATCCCGTCCCGTGGTGAGCGCCGGGTAAAGCGCCGTTACGCGGGCCACCAGCGCAGAGGTGCTGGCGTAGCGCTCGTAGCTCCCCGTGCCCTGCCGCGCCGGGTCCACGGCCTCAGGATGCGTGACGAGCCCCCCGAACTCCCCCGCGCTGCCCGCGCGGCCACGGTACAGCCGGCCGCCGATATACACCGCACCGCCCACGCCCGTGCCGTAGCTCACCATCAGGAAATCCTGTTCGTCCCGCGCCGCCCCGAAGGCGAATTCTCCCGCCGCCGCGGCGTTCACGTCGTTTTCCACAGCCACCGGCAGGCCCAGCTCCCCCTCCAGGATCTGCCGCGGGTTCAGCCCCGTGTAGCCGGGGATATTGTCGCTCAGGCGGATAACGCCCGTCCGGGCGTCCACCTCGCCGGCGGTGGAGACGCCCACACGCTCCACGCCCGGCGTCTGCCGCACAAGCTGCGCCACGCGGGACAGCATCGCCCGCGCCCCGCCGCCTCCGTCCGTCGGCGTTTCCTCTACGTCTGTCAGCACGCCGTCCTCCAGCACGCCCGACTTGATGTATGTCCCTCCGATGTCGATACATGAGATTTTCATCGTTTTTCCTTTTCCGGCTGAAAAAGCTGCCTGATTCGTGACATTACTGCGGTGGCCATCGTAAAGTGTGCAATTTCATCCATATGCGTACCGTCTATACCGCTCACTTGAACCTTGACGCCCGCGTCAAGGAACGCACAGCCGAGGCGTTCCGCCGCCTTCTCATACAGTGGAGCCAATTGACAGGATTTTTCACTGCAGATACTGCCCGGTTCTTCTCCGGAGGTTTCGTCAAAGCACTTCGGCGTCATCGGCGGCGGTGAGATCAAAAGCACCTTCGGCGTGGCCGTCCACACCGGAGTGCTGATTGCCATCCGTACCAATGCCTCCATTCCTGATGCAATATTTTTAGCAGACGCACCAAACCGCATTTTGCAGTCGTTCGTGCCCAGCATAAGCAGCAGCATATCCAGCGGAGCATGGGACCACAGACAAGGATAAAAATAATCGCTTCCCTTTCTTCCCGGCAAAATCGGGTCTTCAAAGACCGTAGTACGGCCGGGAAGCCCCTCTTCAATTATCAGACACTCCGGCTTTAACCATGCGCTCAACAGTCCTGTCCATCGCACATCGGGCCCGTAGCGCCTTCCATTGCCGCCGGGGATATAGCCATATGTGTTGGAATCGCCAAAGCATAAAATTCGTTTAACCATTCTTTTTTCTCCGTTTGATGCCGCCGTTCGCGTGCCGCTTCCTTTCGCCGGATGTTCCCCATCTCAAAATAAAAACCATCATCATGAAGAATGCCGATGCGCAGAAAAAAGGAAGTGCGTGTCCCACAGTATAAGAAAAACCGCTCACCATGGAACCGGCAACCTGCCCAATAGAGCGAAAGGCGTTAAACAATCCCATCAATTCCCCTACAGGTAAATTTGCTTTGTTTGTTGTGAGCAGCGCCTGGTGAAGCGGGAGATTTAAAGAGTTTATCAATAGAAAACACACACTGAAGGGAAAAAACAGAATTGCACGATCTGTACTGCATGCACTCAACAAGCTCGCCGCCATACACAGCACCCCTACCAGGAGCAATGGGCCTCGTATCGTTCCCCGCCGAACCAATCGTCTTATAACGCCAGCCCCGACCAATGCATTTAAAATGCCCACCCCACATTTCAGCACGCCGTTGAACAGCGGCGAGAATGAAAAGAAGGCGCTGATACTGTAATTGAATGCGCTTTCGAACATCCAGCCTCCGCATGCGGCGATCAGGATGCTCCAAAAAACAGCCGTCTGCCATGGCTCTATATGGCGCAGACGTACCAGAGACAGAAACGGATTGGCTTCCCTGACCGGCCAGCGCCCGCCGGTTTTCTTTTCAGGTTGCCTTGTTTCCGGCATAGCGAGCAACGCATAGAGCCCTGCCGTCAGGTAAAGCCCAATTTGACAGACAAATCCCAGCCGGATGCTCCTACGCACCGGGTACGGAGCACGGCGATAGCGTTTGCAAATGCCTTTGATCTCCATTGAAGTGTGGATTACCGCATCGAATTCAAGGTTCAATTCCTTCGTAAGGCCTTCAAAGTACGGTTAGCTCCAAGCGACATATTCCTCGCCTGCACGGCCTCCCAGTAACCCCAGACGATGCGCGGCATAAAGAGCATAAAAATGGACAACCAGGAATTGGAGCCATAGGGATAGAACTTCCAAATGGTCTTCCATACGCCCGCCGGAAAGCAGCGTCACGTCGCCTTTCCGGGCAAATGTGGCCACATGCTGGCCATAATGTCTACAGATATCATCCTTAATCGCAATCAGCTCCGGCACTGTATTTACGGTTTCTTCGATGACGTTGAGCGGTACCGGCCGCTTGCCCAGCGCCGTCATCAGCATGATTGGCAGTTCCTGAGCCACTGCTTTATAGTGTGCAAACAGCAAATCGTCATTGTTGTTCTGCGCCCAGTCAGCGGGCGCAGTGATTACTCTATCCACGCCGCATTTCCTGGCAAAACGGACAAACTCAACCGTATTTGTTTTGGCGTAGTTCTCTGAACTTTCTAGGCGTGACGCCAAAGCGCGCTTTAAATTTTCGGATAAAACTGGGAACGTCCACGTAGCCAATCCGCAATATCCATATTTGTGGAGATTAGAAGCTCCTCCACTTTTTTCAGCTGGATTGCGTTAAAATATTCCACTACGGGCTGTCTGTCTCTTTGCGAAACTGCCTGCGCAGATATTGAGATGTAATACCAAAATGTTCCGCCATCTTTTCTGCGCCGAAAGGGTAATTCCCGATATTCTCGTAAAGATATTCTATGTATTTGTTGGAAAATTTGATTTTTTCTTCGTCAGATTTACTGCAATGAATTCGGCGATGTGGCTCCCCAAAAGCATGAGTGTTTCGATGGGTTCGTTCAGTGTGGAGAATTCTGCAATCGAAAACAGGTCAAAACATCTGCTCTACTCCACAGCCTCGGTTATGTTCATTTTGTCCACGGTTTTGACAAAGAGGCTTACGATATCATAACAGATACATTTTGCCTGATGCAATGTAAAATTCCCTTCACGAATCAACTTTACAAAGTCTTCATGCGCTGCAAAATTAGCGCCGATTTCCCATTTCTTCATGCTCTATTCCAACCGTGTGAGCTCCACATACGGGTATGCACTGTTTTTTCGATGTGCGCGTCGATATCCGCAACGGAAATAATCGCCGGATTGCTTATGATGAACCGGTAGCGCATTGCCGTCCGGGCCTGCAGGAAGGAGCGGCCGATCTTATCGGCGTCCCGGATGCTGGCCCATAGGGAGACCAGCATGTGTCGGTCCACGGTGCGGCTCAGGTTTTCAGCAAAAATCCCAATATGCTTTTTCACCCATTTGTCCTCCACAGCGGGGACACACAGCAGGGCCGTACGAATATCCCTCTTCGATTCCAGAATGAAAAACGCTCTGCATATCCGATGGAGACGCCTGCGACATCAGTTCCGAAAACTGCACCGGGCTAACTTCTCCAAACACCATGCTTTTTCCTGTATACACACAGCATACCAGAAAGTACGGATATTCAAAAAGCAGGCCGATGCCGCGGCATACATCATCAAATATCTCCTTACTCCTGAATATTCCCTGTATCGCATTGAGTGTAAAATACTCACGCAGAGCCAGAATGTTGTTTTGCAGACTTTGACGCATTTCACTGTTGGCACGGGATGCGCGTTCAAGCGCGGCCCGAATTGTTGTAAGTTCGTCTCCCTCCTCTCTCGGCAGATTCCGGCGCGGAACTGCGCAGCAGCTCCAGCAGCGATTCAACCGGCTGGTAACCTTTGTGCATGGTAAAGACAACAACTTCATTTCTGCAATCACAAAAAACGAACCGGTTTTGTGCCCTGTACAGCAGGCGCTCGACACCCAGATCTTCATCCAAACAGCATATCTGTCTGCATGGAAGCAAAAGATGACGACGCTTCCGCCGGATACAACGATTTTTACAAGGGAATTGTTGAGACAGCCGGAGGAGTGAAAGGCTGTACAAAAAGGCTCTCTGCAGATGTACCGTATTTTTACAGGTGCCGAAGCGAAAGCACGTTTCCGGTTCCATTGAAAGACCCGGCAAGACTCAGGCAAAAGGAGTGCAGCACACAAACGCGGCGTATTTCTACAAACAGGCGGCGCCATAACAGAATGGAAACAGCGGTAAAAAACAGTAGACACAGTCTCTCGTGTCTACTGTTCTTTTATTATATGAGGCGAAAATGAGAATCGTCTTCCCCCCTTCTTTCAAACGTCCATCACAAAAGCCCTGTCCAATTTATATTTGAACAAGGCTTTTGTTAATTTTTGCTGTTTATTATCCATTGACCATCTCAGCTTAACCGGAAGCCTGACTTTGCACATCCGTCAGCCTGAGACAGAGATTCCCCGAGCGGCTTTTTCCGCGTTCATGCTGTCCATGTCCTTTTCGATGTTCATCGCGCACAGAACAGCCAGCATCACAAAGGTCACCGCCGCCGGCACCCAGCCCAGCAGCGCATTGATCGTGGCGATGGTCGCGTCCGGCTGGGCCGGCAGCGCCTCGTTGAAGCCCGCCATGTGCAGAGAAAGCGTCAGAAGCTGCGTCGCGCCCGCCTGGGCCAGCTTTGCCGCCAGGTTATCGCCTGTTGAAACAAGGCTGTCGATGCGGCGTCCGCTCTGCCATTCGATCAGGTCCGCGATATTGTTGCGATTGGTATTGAACATGACGAAGGTGATGGAAAGGCCGATGCCCACCGTCACCGCGTTCAGATAGATTGCCCCCACCGCAAAGGGGTCGATGACGAACCATACTTTGCCCAGGATCAGTACAGCGGCCGCAAAGATCATCGTCCGCTTGCGGCCGAGCAGCCGGTCCAGCGGGCCGGTCAGCACCGTCGTGATGATGGAAACCACCAGGTACACGGCCTGGATGATGGTGGCCGCGCCGGTGCTGCCCATCACATACGTCGCATAATAGGTGATGGAGCTCATGATGAGTACGTTGTTTACGCCATAGCAGATGATGTACAGCATATTGAGCACCCACGATTTGCAGCGGAACAGCATTTTGGCCGCGCTGCGGGCGCTTACGTGGTCCTCGTCGTCCGAGATCTGTACGACGCGCTCCTTTGTGGTGAAATAGTGTGTGAGGCTGCCGACGATGCAGACAGCGCCCATGACCATGGCGGTGAGCAGGAACCCGCGGGAGCTGCTGCCGTCGATGAGGTTGCCGCCGTTGTCCAGCGCGCCGAACAGCTTGAGCAGCGGCAGGCAGGCCACAGCGCCGATGCCCGAGCCGATGCAGCCGCCCAAATTGCGGTACACGTTGATGGAACGCCGGTCCGCGTCGCGGTTGGTCGCCAGGCCGCCCATGCTGTTGTAGGGGATGGCAACAAAGGTATTGAAGGATTCAAAAATAAAATAGATCACCAGCGCCAGAATGACGGCAGCGGTCTGCGAGGTTTTGAAATCGCAGAACAGCAGTACCACCGAAACCGCCCAGGGCACCGCGAACCACAGCGCGAAGGGACGGCAGCGCTCGCCGTTTTTGAATTTGTGGTTCACGGACCAGAAGCCGATCAGCGGGTCGTTGACCGCGTCCCAGACGGTTCCGATGGTCAGGATCATGCCCGCGACGAGCACGTCGATCTTCAGTACATTGGTGAGGAAAAACAGATAATAAATGCTCTTGAACTGGTACACCACGTTGCTGGCGGTGGAAAAGGTCAAAAAGCCGAACTTTTCCCCAAATTTCAAAGGCGGGATCACATTTGTCCGAACATCCTGCTTCATACGGTGGGTTCCTCCTTTTCAAGGGCCTGCAAACGGTCGCGCAGCAGGCTTTTGAAGCGCTCCGGCTCGTCGGTCATCGGGTTGTGGCCCGACTGCTCGAACCAGATCAGTTCCTTTTTCGGCGCCTGGATCAAATCGAAATAATCCTGCACCAGCGCCGCAGGGGTGTTCTGGTCCAGCACGCCGTCAAAGATAAAATAAGGCACCTGGAACTTTGTACAGGTACTGGGAAAGTCTGTTGCTCCCACGGCGGGCCACATGGCCGTGAGCACATAGCGGTACCCTTTGGCCACGCCGATCAGGTCCGGAATGCTGTATTCGCCGGAGCACAGCATGGGGACCACCATGGAACGGAAATAGCTGCGTTTCTTTTTGCTTTGGGAATAGCCGCCGTATTTCATCATCACCCGGCGCTGGGCCATCATCCCGTCGAAGCCGCCCTTATAAACGCCCATGACCGGGGGCCCCACCCGTTTTAAGACGGCGATGGATTTTTCGTCCCCGGCCTTTTGGGCCTCCTCCAGCGCAAATTGATAGCTCAGTTCCTCGTTTTTTGCCCCGTTGACGACCTGCCCAAAGCCCACAAAGGCCGCAATGTGCTCCGGATAGCGGTATGCCAGCCATGTGCCCAGTTCCGAGCCCCAGCTGCCGCCCAGCAGGTACACCTTTTTCCTGCCGTATTCCCGGCAAAGCCAAAGCACAAGCTCGTGGGCATCGTCCACAAGGCGGTCGATCGTCAGCGTCTCCACGGCTGCCCCCCTATAAGAACCGCCGCTGCCTCTCTGGTCCCATGCGACAACAAGAAA